>UOFT01000039.1_pt1 | contig 88077 bp, 77 predicted proteins | sample 1990121 | NCBI WGS metagenome assembly UOFT01 (sample SAMEA4728526, study PRJEB27164) | hydrothermal vent metagenome | biome: marine basaltic hydrothermal vent biome; feature: marine hydrothermal vent; material: mineral | place: Pacific Ocean | collected 2011-06-14/2011-07-23 | depth 1741 m
ATGCTGCCTCAACGGATGTCGCCACCAATGGCGTGAACTGCACGAATCCCTGACAGCAGTGATTTAACACATAAGCAGAATAATGATGCGGCATTAAAACATTGGGGCGAATGATGGCCGCATAATACTTTAAAAAAGAATTAGTCTTTTTTGCTAAGCCCCGTGTCTTGATAATTAACAGACATATTATCCAATATTATTGGGAGAGCTACAATATTAAAACAAACAAGCAACTTGATTTTTATAAGCCTGCTTTTTACTCTGCTAGCCGCCTGTGGAGGTGGGGGAGTACACCGGCGGACATCAGTCCACCCACCGATAGCACTAACGCTGGCTGGAATCAGAATAAGCATGTACCCATGAATTAAAAAAGTTGAAATTTATTACCGTTTATACGTCTTTTACATTGAAAATTGTTTGTATGTAATTAACTAAGGAGAAATAAAGTGATGAGAATTTTAAATAAGATAAAATCAGTTGCAATTGTGTGTGTTACACCCGTATTGTTGACGGCCTGTTCTGCTACGGGTGGACAGGTTAACAGTAAGTTTGAGGTTGCAGATAAAAACAGTTATGAATATTACGTTATGTGCGCTGGTATGTTAACTAACATGGCGGCGCATTCACTACCTAAAGATATGAAACTTTATCTCACAGCAAAAGATGGCATAGAAAGTACAACAAAAAAGAAATTTCCGAAAATTAAGCCTTGGAAACTACGCAAAGATATTAAAAGTGTAACAGCTAAAATGTATGGGATGAATCGTGATGAATTCATTGGGTTATTCGAGAGAAACACACCCCAGTGTCTTGCAATAACCTATAAATAGGCTATAGACGTGTTTAAAATTTGTTAAACGTGCAGTCTGTAATTTGAGAGTTCCCCAATATTGTTCGATTTTAAAAGGGTGACTTTCAAATTTGAAATAATTGTTCTACCAATGCAGCATACCACATGGAGAAATAAGTAGGCGACGTCTAATCAATTGTTATTTGGTATTTATACTTGAAAATATAAAAAAATCAGCCACTTTATTAGTACATGGTCAAATTTTATAAAAGGAACATAAAATGAAATCGACCAAATTAGTTAAGATTTACATTTTGATAGGAGTTTTTTCAATTCTGCAAGGCTGTGCCTTTGACATTAGTACACTTGCCAGTAATAAAGGTTCGTATCAAAACGACGTTGCCTGTATAGCGATGTTTGCTAAAATTTCTGGCATGGAATCGGTACGCAGTGACAGCGGAGCTGTCGCACGTTGGAATGGTATGGTACGCAATACACGAAAGGTTATGAGTGATGTATATAACACGATAAATGCAAAGCGGATAGATGAAGACATCTCAAATTTCATTGCATGGTTAGATGAGCATCGAACCACTAGCACCTCGAGATCAAAATCACAGCCTATTGGTGGATATTATACGGAGACTACAACTATTAGAGAAAGTGACTATTATTGGCATCTATATGTTCAAGAAAATCTTCCATTTTGTGAAACCCGTTATTATGAAAAAACAAAACCATATTATGATAGCCTGCATCGATACACGCAATAAGGGGGTTAAGGGGTGTGGGTAATCAAGGGACAGTATACCTATTTCCCAATAGCTGGTCTTGCGACCCGGTTTTTTGGGAACCAGTTTTTCGCCGGTAATGACTTCGAGCTTGCGTACAAAATCGGTACAGCCCAAGGGTCTTCCAGTACGAGAGTGTAATTCGATCAGGTCTTCATCCTTGTTCTTGTCTGCGTCTGAAAGATAGAAACTCCATCTGTCAATACGATCTAACATTGGCTTCACGCTAACCAACTTATCATCTTCACCCTTGATATGTGCGCAGGCGCTAGACCATTTCCAATCTTCAGGATGAATGCATAACCTTGCAACGACTGGATTTTTTTCTACGTAGCGAACGGTGGACAGCAGATAGTCCTCATCCATAGTGAACAAATGAAACCGCTCCTGCCACAAATGCCCACGGGCCACCCCTCACGAAAATTGATATACCGTGTGTAGCGCCGGTGAGCTTCTCCCAATGCTGCACGTAAACCATCTCACCATCACTAGGTGGATATGGTTAGGCATCAGACAAATAAGCCCATACTTCGGTTCCTGACTGCTTTGAGAATTCAGACACGAGGTCAATATAGTAACGATAGTCATCTTCACAGAAAAATGTCTTCTGTCGTCTATTTCCTCGCTGGGTTATATGATGCGGATATATATCCTGTGCGGCTGAAGCCGCACCTACAGTGATACTTCGCCGCAAACGGTGGAAAGTGACGCCCAAAGGTATTAATCAGGATTTTCTTAAAAAATGATTAGTCTTTTTTGCCTGCCCCCGTGTCTTGTTATTAATTAGTAAGGCGTCATTATTAGGAATCAATACCATGTTAAAACAAATCCATCGCTTCATTTTTATAACCGTCCTTTCCACTCTGTTATTTGCCTGTGGCGGTGGGGGTGGCACACCTGCTGGAAATGACGATACAGACGACGATGGAAGCGCATCCAATAATGCCCCCGTAGCAACGGATGTTGCGTTCAGTGTATTGCCCGGCAATTCTTTTTCCGGCATTCTGGCTGTAAGTGATGAAGATGGCGACAGCCTGACATACAGCATTGTCACCACCCCCGGCAATGGCAATGTAAGTATCGATGATGCAACCACCGGAGCCTATACCTACACACATGCAGGAGCAGCCAGCGGAGACAGCTTCACCTTTTGGGCCAATGATGGACTACTGGATTCCAATATCGCCACCGTCTCTGTTTCGACAAGTAGTCCGGCAGCACCGGCCAGCGGCCTTCAGGCCATCGCAGGCGACCAGCGTATCACCCTCAACTGGGATGCGGTACCCTTCGCAGATTCCTATACCGTTTACTGGAGCAACATACCCGGTAGCGGAACCGGCGGCACGGCTATCAGTAATGTTAGCCCGCCTTTTTATCATGAGGGTGTCACTGATCATGACAGTCTCACCAATGGTACGAACTATTACTATGTCGTTACAGCGGTGAATGTTGTGGGAGAAAGCAGCGCCTCGGCCGAAGTTACTGCCACACCGGTTGATATTTTATTATCCAGCCTGAGTTTTACGGATACCGCACTGAGTGCTTGTGTCAATGCTAGCGGTGCAACGTATGTGCGTGAGCTGGTATCCCTTAATTGTTCTGAGCAAGGTATCGTGTCTCTTGTGGGGATTGAAAATTTGACCAGCCTGACTAGCTTGTCTCTTAGCTACAACAGCATCAGTGATGTAACGCCACTGGCTGGGATGACCCGCCTGACTAACTTGTCTCTTTACAACAACAACATCAGTGATGTAACGCCACTGGCCGGAATGACCCGCCTGACTAGCTTGACTCTTTACAGCAATAGCATCAGTGATGTAACGCCACTGGCCGGACTGACCAGCCTGACTGCCTTGCTTCTTGACGCCAACAACATCATTGATATAACGCCACTGGCGGGAATGACCAGCCTGACTAGCTTGTCTCTTAACAACAACAGCATCATTGATATAACGCCACTGGCGGGAATGACCAGCCTGACTAGCTTGTCTCTTAACAACAACAGCATCATTGATATAACGCCACTGGCGGGAATGACCAACCTGTATTACTTGGTTCTGAGCATAAACAGCATCAGTGATGTAACGCCACTGGCCGGAATGACCAACCTGTTTGGCTTGAGTCTTAACAACAACAGCATCATTGATGTAACGCCACTGGCGGGGATGACCAGTCTGATTTACTTGAGGCTTAGCTACAACAGCTTCGGTGGTCAGAACGCGGGCAATGTAGATACCCTGACAGGCTTGATAAATGCAGCTCGAATTTATTTATTCGGCAACACAGGTATGTCCTGTAGCGAATTGACCACCCTTATTAATGTGCTAGGGTCACCGCCGGTTGATACTGATAATAATGCTGCCTCAACGGATGTCGCCACCAATGGCGTGAACTGCACGAATCCCTGATAATGAACAGGTGCTAAATTCACACATTTAATGCATATGCAGAATGATAATGATATGGCGTCAAAACCGTTGGGTGAATGATTGCCGCATAAATGCATCTCAGCGTACAAACAATGGCGAGTAAAAATTACATATTTGCCTTCAGGCGAACATGTGCAGCTGAGGTATCTACAACGAGGTTTTAATGAGATTAATCAGAATTCTATAAAAAATTATTAGTCTTTTTTATCCAACTTCGTGTTCTGTTATTAACAGACATATTATTGGGAGTCATCTCTGCTAGCCGCAGCCGCCTTAAAAGATAACGCACCTACGGCGGGTGGTGTGACTTGGGTAGTGGTAGTAGCAATACTGTCCCGGTTGCTAATGCAGGTGGAAATCAAAAAATAATTCTCGGTAAAGGTTGGCCGCCGACATGCCTATGTCCTGGGCAATTTCGGCCATGGTGGCCTTATTCAGACCATAGGTGCGAAAACGAGCTTCGGCAACATCGAGCATGCCAAGGCAAATATCTTCGGGGTAGTTTCAAGGGGTTTTGGCTGCAGGGCTATATGGCTAGCTCAATGCTACTGAACATTCAACAAGATATTCAGCCTTTATTATTTTCTTCCAGATGGCACAATTCTGTTTGCTGAATCAGCAGGTGGTGACTATAGAGAAAGAGTTGAGCCTCAACACATACTAAAAATACTTTCTAAGTAGTAACTAAACAGCTCCACTCCCTCACGCAATAGCATCGCTACAGCACAGCAACGTCATATAAAATCACCAAATCTTACGGTGGGCGCTGGCTACTACATACATTGCAATAACCGCTGTAAAATAGTAATAATGTTGAAAGTAATTATTCGAGCATTACCAGTAAAAAAATATAACTGGTTAATAGTTTGAGTCTGTAAATACTTTTACATTATTGTTTCAGAAAAACCAGCTCGTTACAAACTGCCCTATATTAATTTTCGCCCTTCTTTGGTGCATTTCAATCTAAATATAACTTAGTGTAATACTACAGATTTATTTTGAGAACTACTTCACAAAATAAATTCATATCCTTACACAACGTGCCGATATAACTCATTCAGGTATACCTATTTATTAAGGATAGATAATGCATGTAGGTGCGTTACAGATTTCAGCAGCCAATTTACAGGAAACCGAGCAAAAGGTGCTTGATGTTGCTGTCAATATTATATGCGATGAAAAGGGAAAGGATTATTTAGTCGTTGGCGATAGTCCTACCAGCGAAATTTTAGTGCTCAATGCCGATACGGCTGATGGTTCGAAGATATTAAATGCTGCAAACGAAAATCAGGTGAAAATTGTATTTTCATCGTCTACTAAAAGTGGAAAAAATCTTATCACAATGCCAACACCGGTACGTGTTATTGCATTAAAGAATGTTTTAATAAAAATATGTGAACAACTTTATGCTTATATTACCAGCAGAGAAACCTCTCATCTACATACTATAAAAAAAATCAGTCCGCCACCAAAAAATCAAAACAGTGTAAATATCTTTCAAAAATTTTTGCAAATAAAACTTGAAAAAAAATGCTACATGATTCGTTCTGCAGGGCTGCCGGATATATATTTAGACGGCATTAACAGTCGATTTATTATAGAAACAAATACGGATGATGTAGAAAAATATCTTAATATTGATTTCAATACTATCGAGTCAGAAGAAATTAGTTATGAACAACTCAATGAAAATAGCAACCACATGCCAGTTGCCGCTCTTAACGGTATCCTATGGCGCTGTGCATTAGCCTGCTCAAATGGAAAACTGTTACCAGGACATTCAGAAAACATACCGGTAAAGCTGACTTCATGGCCAAATTTTTCTAGGCAAGGTTTTAAACCCAACTATTTTAAACTTGCCGCTATCATGGCAAAACAATATATAAGCCTAGCTGAATTGAATACACAAACCCAGATACCACTTGAAGAAATTATAGATTTTTATAATGCATCTTTTGCCGTTGATATTATCGCTACAAATTCAAATAAACCAGACAGTGCCAAACTGGTTGAAACAAAAGATAGCAAGCAAAAATCTATCCTTAAAAAACTCGCGCAACGTTTGGGGATAAGTTGAATGTCATGATGCAACTCAACACGGATAAAATTATTTTCACAGGACCCGTTGGTGCAGGAAAAACCACAGCAATAGCATCGATCAGTGATACGCCCCCAGTGAACACCGATGTGAATACATCAGGTGAAGAACGAAGAATTAAAGAGTCAACAACCGTTGCTATGGATTACAGTTATATAGAAATGGAAGATGGTACAAAAGTTCACTTATATGGAACCCCGGGACAATCGCGTTTTGACTTTATGTGGAAAATCCTAACCAACGGTGGACTTGGACTGGTTCTGTTAATTAATAATGACCACCCAGAACCGATTAAACAAATGGAATTTTACCTCGATTCCTTTAGCGACTTTATAAATAAAACTGGGGTCGTCATTGGCATAACCCGGACTAGCATCAAGAATAATGCAAGCATTGAAGATTATCAGACAAAACTTTTTGAACGCAATCAGATTTTCCCTGTATTTGAGGTTGATAGCCGCTCTGAAGATGATATAAAAATTCTTATTCAAGCTCTACTTGCAATACTTGCAAATTAGGCAGAGGAAATATTATGGAAGGCATTAGCACAATAATCGACAAAGTCAGTGATGAGAGCGCATCACATAGCAATGATGTATCAAGGGTGATACAGAAAAAGCTAACGTACATCCTAAGCAACCTAATTTCAGGCTGCAATGAAATAACCAGCGCCATGATAAGCAGTAGTGATGGCATCGCATGGGCATCCTATTTAAATGAAGGACTGGACCAGCACCGCTTTGCGGCAATGAGCAGTGCGTTATTGGCACTCAGTGATAACCTTATCACTGAAACAAATAAGGGGAAAACAAAAAACGTCATCATTGAAAGTTCAGAAGGAAATGTATTTGTAATGCATGCAGGCAATAATTTGCTATTAACTGTCTTTACAAAACCGGGTGCAAACCTAGGTATGCCATTAGCGCATGCCAAAAAATCATCAGACGAAATTGAAAAATTGAATATCAGTATTATCTAACTACACGAAATTTATTTTCAAACAGGAGAAGCGAAATGGCCAGTATAAATGATGTATGTAAAACAATTATTAATAACGTTGACGACGCAATGGCAGCCGGTGTGGTTGACCTTTCAACCGGCTTGTTATTAGGTGTACACCACAACGTACCCTACTTTACCCAGAGTTACCTTGATGCAGTCGCAGCAGCAGCAGTGGATATGTTCCGTGGGCGAGGTGTTACTGGTGTTGAAAAACGATTATCCGAATCCCGAGGTGAAGAGGTCAAAAACACCATGCAAGAAATTCAGATGACAACACCTAAAACTTTCCATTTTATGCAAGTAATCCCCGGTAAACCCAATGCACTTGCCGTGCTTATTACCGGTAAAGGTGTAAACTTGGGTATGGGCTGGGCAGGCTTAAGGGCAGCAATCAATGATTTAGAACCTTTATGCCCATAAGGGATGCTTAAAGACGTTAAACAGGGGGAACATTTATTCCCCCTTTATATTGATGCGTCTAAGTTATTTACCCTGTAATAAGCGCTCACCTAATGCAGCAGGAAAATGGCGCGCTGTCATTGCTGCAATTGTTTTGTCGATGTTATAAGGTAAACGTTGAAATTCGAGCTCCAATGTTTCGATATTAATAATTGCAAATTCAACTCCGGCCTTGCCACTTCGAGGCTGACCAATTGAACCGGGGCAAATTAATGCGTGCTGTGCCGATTTTATAACATCTGTTTTATCGTCCGTCATTAAATCATTCCCTTTCATTCGATAGTATATTTTTTGAATGTGAGTGTGGCCATGGAAACACAAAGGAATATTTCTCTTCTGCAATTCATCGAGATTTTCTTTATACGTCATTTGGTAAACATAACCATTAAAAAATGTTTTATCACGTGGCGAACCATGAACTGCTAACCAGTTGCCCTGTGTTAAATAGGACGGCAAACCATCCAGCCACTCCCTGTATTCATCAGAAACATTATTTTGTGTCCAATTAAGTGTCCAACCAGCAAGCGAATTTGAACCGGAGACTTTTTTCCCAGTCACAACAGCATGATCATGGTTACCTCGAATAATCGAAAAATCCTCCCGGCCCCGCAATAAATCAATACATTCCTGAGGGTACGGCCCATAGCCAACAATATCGCCCAATACTATCGCATCCGAAATACCTCTTTTATCAAGGTAGTTAAGGCAGGTTTCCAATGCTTCGACATTTGCATGAGGGTCAGCCAGCAAGGCAATAATCTTAGCTGTATGCTTAGGTTGATAATTAAAAACAACACCATGATATAGCGCATGTATTACTTTTTCTCGCAAATCCACCTTATTTTCAGATACAAAAAGATCGCGTAATTCTTCTGCAATAACAGTAGACCAGTGAGTATCATTAAAATATTTCAGCAGTAAGGTTCTTGTTCTTTCTCCAAGAAATGTAGCATTTTCAGCTATTAACCAGTCCTGCGTGCGAATAATATTTGCTATAAAATGGGGCAGGAAAGAAAACGTATCCCATGCATCAATTTCATCATCGACATAATATACAATATTGGCTTTATCTATTGCAAAATTCGAAAGGCTTAAATCCACCCCCAGTTCATAATTTTTGGCTGTGCGCAGATAAATATCGAGTATCGATATCATTAAATCAAGGTAGTCTTGCTTGCTATTTAATGCTAATACTTCATTCGCCTGGTGTAATGGTTGCAACAAGGGTGAAATATTGGCAATACGAATAAGCTTATCGCCCTCTTCTTCTTTTTCTATAATTAAGAACCAAGTCTTTAATGGGTGATGTATTTTTAACTCCCGTTCTTTTTTAATTGATTTTTCAATAAACAGCCTCGCCTCATGTTCAGCAAAATTATACTCTGTTTTTATTTTAATTAAGTCTGCATTACTGCATATTAATTCAGTTACGGGACGGCCCGTAAACTTATGACCATAACTGGCATTTACAGACTGTAGCTTTAATATGTCAACTATAATATCCGTTGTATAACACGACTTTTCTGGCGCATTAATAATATTGATTGTCCTTTCGTTGTCTAGGTTCATTCTTTTACTGCAACCTTATACTTAAATTGTATATACAATGACGTTTCAACCATACTAGAAACGTACTCAATGGCAATATTTTTATCACCTAATACAACGTCAATCGTTGATGATTGGAGCAACAGACTTTTTTCTGTAAGAACACAGGCTTGCAAATCCAGTGTTTTTTCTGATGGAAAATAGAGCCCATCGTAAGGTTGAGTATCGCCTGCGCAGCGACATGTCACAGATTTTGCATTTCCTTTCAGAATTTCCACGCCCATTTTAAATGTATCATTATCACCTCGAGCCCAGCGAACAAATGCAACTTGAATATGAATATTTCCTTTACCGTTATCAATGATAACGCCAACAACATCACCAATAACTAATTCTTGAGTAAGTATACTTTTTCTAATTGTTAACAAATAACCCGATTCCGACTTATTGCATAGCTGCCAGACATCTAGGGTAAAATCAGCCTGCTCTTCAAAATCAATACTATTAACTGTAATTCCACCTGTCTTTTCAGGTTCTATTATTTCTTTTATTTTATTCTTATTCATTAAATAAAAATTAATTGCAGAGAGGCCGATAGCAACATAGCACTTACTTGTTGTTAGCTGACGTTCTGCCCCCCTATTCTTCTGCCCCATTAACTGCTGCGTTAGAATCTCAACAAACCGTTGTTCTGTGCCAGCATTATTCAAGCTGGATTTCCCAGAGTCGAACTCCCTTAATCCAAGACTATTCATGTCATATTCACCTGAAAGTTCTTCACCAAATGCCTGCACGACAGGCCACACATCAATAGTGCGGCATGATGACAAAGTTGCTGGCTTACTTGAATAGTCATATGGTTGCGGAGGGCTGTCCTCCATTAGTTCAATAAAATATTTCCCTTCTTCATTCTTACTTTCAATATTCCTGTCGATAACACATAGGTCTGAAAATTTTTCCAGAAAAAAATAAACTTCAACTATCTCATTAGAATTTACTCGATAAGGATCCGATACAACCAACAACAGTATTTGCTTATAAAGAGAACCAATCGTTGATTGAGCGCCAAGGCTAATATTTTTTATTTTACTATCAAGAATATTCAAATATTCAGCATACATATAAAGTTGATTTATTTCTAAAAAAGAGAGTGGCGGCGGTGTTTCATGTGAACGAAAAGCATAAAGCATAGCCTGGATAATTAAGTCCATCGAGCGATAAATACTAATAATCAGGGTAGTGTTTTTATTGGGCGTCAATTTTTGGTCAAAACTAGACTGTACAATTGATTTATAACCATTTGCCAATGATAGGTATAACCACATAATATCATTTTGAAGTTTTCTTCTTTCTTCAATAGAAATTGGAAGCATCTTTAACCTCATGTCATCATATGAGAATAAAATATCGTCCATAACCGAATGATATATTTCAAGAATTTTTAAACGCTCATCATCCGCCATTTCAATTTCATTAAACGGTTCAATAGCGGCATGTAAATTTCCGACTGTGCTAATGACATCCATTACAGGCAAAGCATCTAACCATTGTTTTAGACGCTTAACATTTAATTCAACCGCATCATTATGTGAAGCATGGTGAGCCGATACGGTTAAAAAAAGAAATTCCATTTTAATAACAACTAACTATGAAAGTACTACTGAATATTTTGTTAAAATATTTAAGTTCATTACATAAAGCATATTTAACTTCCATATTCAATCCTGCTGTCATTATACTGCTAGCTTTAACGCTGTATTAATCAAAGTATAGAAAAAAACAAGGATATGTCTCTTTATATTAAAATAAATAATAGCCCGTAATTTATTTGTATCAATTTTAAAGAAGATCGAATTCATCACTTTAGACTAAAACTACCCGGCCTTATCTTTAATTAATCCCAGCTGCTGTCGTAACAATTCATTGGAAAAGGGTTTAGACAAACAAGTCTCTGCTCCTGCGTCGAGTATTTCAGCCACATTTTCAGATGATGGGTAACCAGTCATGGCAATAACACGTATGTTCTTGGTCGACGGAGAAGCCCTCAGATCTTTGCATACCTGAAAACCATTCAGGCCGGGCATCATTAAATCAAGCAATACCACATGCGGGTTAAATTCACTCACAATAACACCCGCCATAAATCCATTACTGGCGGTTTGAGTAACAACTTGACTCGGATAATAAGCAAGCAATTGCTCAAGGCAAGATCTGATTTGTTCGTTATCATCGACAATTAACACGCGCAATGCGCCAGTGTTTCGGGAATTCAGCGTTAAACCACGCTGCAATGCAAATCTCTCAATATCTTCGGGTAAAAAACGACGATGCCCACCGGGAGTTAATAATGCATTCAACAGCCCTTTCTCGGCCCATTGCCGGACGGTTGCTGGCAGTACCATTAATAGCTCTGCAACCTGATTCGGTGTTAAGTATGACTTGCTCACCCGCTTTGTCCTTCCTTTATGATGATGACTAATAATGTGAAATAACCGTTATTTACGATTTTTACGTTTTATACTAGTATTTCGGCAGGTAGGAGGATCTCTTTAGAAAAAATAACATATCGTTCTGCAGAATAAACAGCAAAACTAATTACTTATTAATATAGATCACTTAAAATAGGCTAGTTATCATAAACTTAGACATTGTATGGCTTATAAGTGAGTATTTCCTTGGACGTGTATCGTGCATTACGCCAAAAACTTGGGTTTACAGGCGATTTACCCCACACCAAAGACTGGTCAGCTGCGGCTGATTTTTTAGAACTTATTGCGGACTATTGTCTTACAAATCAGCCCAACATAATTTTAGAATGCAGTAGTGGCCTCAGCACCCTCATTTTGGCTCGCTGCTGCAAAATAAATCAGCACGGGAAAGTGATTAGCCTAGAAAATGGCGCCGACTATGCCGCCAGCACACGAAAAAACCTTAGCCAATACGGACTAGCTGACTATGCCACCGTTATCGATTCACCGCTTCACACTGTGCAAGCTAATAGCAATGATTACCAATGGTACCAAATTGACAGCCATGTGATACCTGAAATTGATTTATTAGTGATTGATGGTCCCAATGGTTATATCCAGAAAAATTCCCGTTACCCTGCACTGCCTGTTCTGCATTCCTTATTTGCCGAACGCTGTGCAGTGTTTCTTGACGATGCCGCCAGAGAAGATGAACAGGAAATTGTTACGCAATGGCGGCAACAATATCAACCTACAAGCTTTGAATACATAGAAATGGAACGCGGCTGCGCAGTTTTTAGATTTTAATCATTAAGAAGCATTGTAAGCAATATTCCATTCGTGCAACGCTTTAGCAAGGTCACCTTTAGCGTTAATTTCGTCCCAGAATATTTTAAAGTCTTTATCCGCCGTCTCTAGCCTAAAATTGATTTTATGTGTTTTATCTTTAAGAAAATGTTTGATATTTTCAGTGACAGTATCAATATAGTCCAGCGCAATATCATTAATATTTAATAGCGTATCCGAGTCTTGCAAAATACCTTTCTGATAAGCCTGCATAATTCCATAATCAGCACGTTTTATAAAACTGGCAGCTGTTTTATTTTTGTCGCGCATTAAATGAACATAAAAAGCATTATCCCCATACTGTTCATCAAGTCGGCCTAAAAACCATGACAAACGATTATCTGCCTCAATATGATTATTAGGATAAAATAATCGGCTTACACCCATTTTAGTTACTCGGCTTTCATGGCTTGCCGAATAATTTGAAATATGCTGACAGGATTTGATAAAAGTTGTTGAACCACATCTTCCTGTATTTAAAATAAAAATATTCATTGTTCGAGTAACTTACTCCATACTGTCAGCTCATTCTTATAATCTAGGATTGCGTCAATTATATTTTTTATTTGAGAGCTTTCCATATTATCGTTAGTCACTAATTGATACGCAAATGATTCTTCCGAAAAATTAAGCTCCATATTTTCAATAAAACTTGAAATATTACTCATGCTTATATCATTAGTATGAACTTTATCTTTACAAATAGCTCTTAATTTATCTATTTTACCCTGTACTTGTTGAATTTTTTTTGAATAACCTTTACGTAAAAAGGCTTCTTTATCCGAAACTATGGTTTCAACATCGTTCCTGCTCAAATCTTTTTCTGGGTAACCTGACTTGACTAATTCTTCAACTGAAAACAACATGACGTCACCAAAATATTGTCGTTCAAATTCACCGTGCAAGCTAACCCCCTTTCCAGTATGTTGAATGCCTGCACGATATTCAGACTGCCCTGTATTATCAATAGTTCGTTCATGCAACATAGGTAAATGTGCCGATACAAACCGACTGCCTAGTTTATTTTTAAGCAACCGCCCCATTGTTGGGCCAGCCATTCGGAGCTTTAAGTTTGCAAAGGGAATAAAATACCTTAAAGCATTTTTAGAGAAGGCATAATTTCCTGTGTAAACCGTGCGTGCGGCAACGATACTCTCTTCAATATTTTCATGCTGATAATAATTCTTACGTGTTAAATGAACACCATCAAAAAACAGGTTAAGCTGACTAGAAAACCTTACTAAACAATCAGCATTATTATGCGGCAACTCTAAGTTACAAGTATAATCAAAAGTATTTGACTTTATTTTAAAGCCAAACAAATCAGCCATATCATGATATGCCGCATCATTTTTATTGTCGTATTTCCTATTACCATGAAAACAACAGGAACCTTCTGGTTCGCAATCAAATACTTGGTATAAGAATGAACAGACATCATCCAGAAAATTAGCGGCCATAACCGAAGGTGAAACAGGTGGATCGCCAACAACTTTCCCGGTAAATACTTCAATATCGCTATCAGTAAAAATTCGATCTAAATGATGAAAATAATTAAGTGGGTAAAAAACAACATTACCATCATCTAAAACAGAATTTACTTTGAATTCTTGATCGCTATCAATAAAATAGAAGATGATATTATCAAAATCATCTTTAATCTGATTTAATTTAAGGTAAGTTATATTTCGCGTAATGGATGCGCCTTTATGGCTAAAATCATCGGAATGCGCATCCCCCACAATACCGTCAAGTTCTTTCTGCGCAGAAAAACTTAATCGAGTTAATATTTCTTTTTGTTCCTTCAGTCCAAAATAGATTGTGCGTAACCCGCGCTGACTAAATATTTCAACTATTTCTTTATTTCTATCCCGACAGGATTTTTTACAACTATCTTCAGCAATAAGCACTGAAATCTTAGTGAAATATTTCTTCTTACCGCCATAATGAAAAGACTCACATAAGTCCAAAATACTTTTTAAAGCGTTTTCTAAGTGTTGCGGACGATCGGCAACGGGAACAACCAGCATAATATGATTCCGGTCATCACGCCCCTGTGTTGAAATATAAGCTTCCATTTCCTGAGACAGGCTTTCATACCGCCGAAGATCTTCTGGCTTTACACCCTTGCTTGAAATGCGTTCTTCAATGTTCTCAAGTTCGTTATGGACGGCACTCATTTTCATAATGGTGTAACAATTACCGCTTAGATGAATACGTAGGGAAAGTATCCTTATCGATCATAATTTCAACTAAATTAATGCCATTAATAAGATCTAAGTCCGAAAATAAACCATTAAGGTCATCTGTTGATACTATTTTTTTATACTGTATACCAAAGGACTTCGCAAGATAAGCATAATCCGGATTAATAAAATCACAATTGATAAAACGCTTATCGTATTGCTGAAACTGATTTTTTCTTATCAGCCCCATCGTCGAATTATTAAACATGATAACATTCAATGGGATATCGTAATTAACTGCTGTCATAATTTCCATACAGCACATCTGGAACCCACCATCGCCTAAAATAGCAAATGAAGGTTTATCCACAGAAAAACGAGCACCAATAGCAGCAGGAATGGCATGACCTAACGAGGATATTCCTGAGTTAGAATAATAACGGTTACCATTCGAGACGTTAAAAAAGTTCTGGGCAAAAATAACATTGTCATCAAACACCATAATGCCCTGTTCAAAGCCTTTTTCTAATTCAACAAAGAAAGCCTCAACCAGCGGAAATTTTTCTTTAAAAACAGAAAAATTATTATCCGCCGTACTATTATCTTTTTGTTTAGAAAATTTTGTGTAAGGTGCTAATTCTTTTGCTTGAAGCCTTTGTTCTGTTACATCAGATAAAACATTGGTGAGTACTTCTTTAATATCTCCTTTTATGGCGATATCCGCAGTGAATACTTTTTCCAGTTGTTCTTCATTGTTATCAATCTGTATTATTTTTTTATTTTTTAATAATTTATCATCCCAGAGATAACTGGTTCGTTCGTTAAAACTGGCACCAAGAAAAACAAGCAAGTCTGCATTGTCTTTAATATAATCATACGCATTAGTGTACGAGGTTACCCCTAAACTACCAAGTGATAGTGCAGAGTCTTCATTAACAACACCTTTTCCTTTCAGGCTAGTCGTTACTGGTATATTCAAATTTTCACTTAACGCCGTAACGGCTTCTTCAGCACCAGCACAAATACAGCCATAACCTGCAATAATAACCGGCTTATCCGCTTCGTTTATAAGCTCAACAATGGCCGCTGCCGATTGTGTGTGTGCAATTTTAGAATAGTAATGTTTACTGGTTTTAAGCTGATCAAGCATCGAGTCATCGACCTGCTCTTTTTGTATATTATAAGGAAAGCTGAGTAACACCGGCCCCGAACTGGATGAAAGTAAAATTCGTGAGGCCTGATTTAATACATTAACCAAGTAATCAGTTCTTTCAATCACTTTGTTATAACGGGTAATGCCTTTAAACAAAGCATACTGATCAATCGCCCCGCCTTCCCCCGAACTTTCCTGAAGACCACCTTTTCCAAAAATGTGGGTTGATGTTTCGCCGGTAATAACTAGTACCGGCAACTTATCTGCATAGGCATTTGCAATACCAGTAACTAAATTAGTTGCACCGGGCCCGGCGGTTGTAATGCAGGCGGATATTTTACCTGATGCACGGGCACAACCACCTGCCATAAAAGCTGCGCCTTGTTCGTGTTTAGCCAATACACTTTTGACTTTTGAATCATACAGGCTATCGTAGACCGGCAATATATGCGCACCGGGCATACCAAAAATCGTTTCGATCCCTAAACGTTCGATATATTTTACGATTAATTCACTTACTTTTATTTTCATATTATTAATCAATATCTCAGTGATAACGTGCTTGTTTTATTGTACTGGATACCCGCCTTTGCAGGTATGACGGCATAATAAAAACTTGCCTAAAATACTGTTCATTCATTACAAAAAAAGCCTGTGATTAGCAGGCTTTTCTTGTTCTATTCGATCATTGACTTAAATTTTATAGGGGTCACGAAGTACGATTGTTTCATCACGATCAGGGCCGGTTGATATAATATCAATGGGCACACCAATCACTTCTTCTATTTTCTTAATATATGCCTTTGCATTATCCGGCAACGCGTCAAATGTCTTCGTACCAACGGTACTTTCAGTCCAGCCCGGCATTTCAATATATTTTGGTTTGCATTCCTCATACGCATCAGCACCAATGGGTGGCGCATCAACGTCAACACCGTTATGGTCATAGCCTATCGCAATGCGCAAGGTTTCAATACCATCTAAAACATCCATTTTGGTTAAGCATATACCGGTTAGTGAATTAATCTGAGCAGAACGACGTAAGCAAACTGCGTCTAACCAACCACAACGACGTGCTCGACCAGTTGTGGCACCAAATTCGTGGCCTTGTTTTGCTAGGTAAGCACCAATCGGATCATTTAAGTCTTCGCCGTCATAAAGTTCGGTTGGGAAAGGGCCTGCACCCACACGGGTAGTATAGGCTTTGGTAATTCCTAATACATAATCAATATCACAGGGACCCACACCGGTGCCCGTTGATGCACCACCGGCCGTTGGGTTGGATGACGTAACATATGGGTAAGTACCGTGATCAATATCCAACAAAGTTCCTTGTGCACCTTCAAACATAATATCTTTGCCTTCGGCTCGCATTTTATGTAGCTCGCCCGTTACATCGGTCACCATTGGGCGAATACGTTCTGCAACTTCTAAACCAAAATCAAGCACTTCCTGAAAATCAACCGTGTCGACTTTAAAATAATTTTTTAATGCAAAGTTATGGTAATCCAGTACTTCACCTAATCGTGCTGCAAAGCGTTCACGGTGTAACATGTCACCCACTTTTAAACCACGACGTGAAATTTTATCTTCATAAGCCGGGCCAATACCCCGGCCGGTTGTGCCAATGGCTTTTTTGCCACGTGCAATTTCACGCGCCTGATCCAGTGCAATATGGTAAGGCAGGATTAGAGTACAGGCTTCACTGATAAATAAACGGCCATCGGTATTCACACCACTTTTCTCTAACATATCCAGTTCGGTGATCAGTGCATCGGGCGCAAGTACCACACCATTGCCAATCATGCATTTTACATTGTCACGCAAGATACCGGATGGAATTAAATGTAAGATTGTTTTTTTACCGTCAATCACCAATGTATGGCCGGCATTATGGCCCCCCTGAAAACGAACAACGGCATCGGCTGTTTCTGTTAACAGATCAACAACCTTACCTTTACCTTCATCGCCCCACTGTGTGCCGACAACAACGACATTCTTACCCATGACTTATCCAACCTGTATTTAATTTTATAAAAGTTATAACGTATTTAAATTTCTTTAACTGACCAGTTACTGCCCTTTTTAACAATAACCCGATTACATTGCATTGCTGCAGCATCACCTTGCTGTTCGGGTAAAGCCATCACCACGCGTTCACCTTGTGCGCGTAATCCAGCAATAAATTCAAAGAGCGATGGCTCATGCTCCTCTGCTGAGAAGATACCATAAACCGATTCTCCTTGTAGACCGCTTAAGGAAACCAGCGTTTTTAAGTCTGCACTAAAACCCGTTGCAGGGCGAGCTAGACCAAAGTCTTTACCAATGTCATCATAACGACCACCTTGTGCTATCGCTTGACCTTGCCCAGGCGTATACGCGGCAAAGATAACACCCGTGTGATAATTATAACCACGCAACTCGGATAAATCGTAGTGCAATTTAATGTCTACTACTCTATCTTTAAACTGGCTGGCAATTTCCTGCAAGTTTTTAATGGCGGCTAGAACGGCTTTATCTGCTTTTGAAAAAATCTTAGTGGCTTTATCGAAAACTTCTTCACCACCATTTAAATCTGGCAAACTGGTTAGCATGTCCGCAATGGGTTTCTTAAGTTTCCACTTGACCATTAACGCAACTAATTCTGGTTTTGCTTTACGCTGCAAGACATCAAATAATTGATTTTCCTGTGCAGTAGAAAGCCCAGCCTGATTCACTAGGCTTCTAAAAATACCCGCATGACCAAGATCAATATAAAAGGTATTCATGCCAGTTAGTTTTAATGTTTCCACCATTAAACTCAGTATTTCAACGTCACTTTGCGTACCATTGTGTCCATACAATTCGGCACCAATTTGCAGAGGGCTGCGTGAGGCAGAAAAACCCTGTGGGCGTGTATGCAAAACCGTGCCTAAATAACATAACCGTGTCGGCGTATTTTGCTTTAAGTGGTGCGCTTCAATACGCGCAACTTGCGGCGTCATATCGGCGCGAATACCCATCATCCGACCGGTGAGCTGATCGGTGATTTTAAATGTTTGCAAATCCAGATCATGCCCAGTACCACTGAGCAGCGACTCCAAGTATTCAACCAGTGGCGGCATGACCAAGTCATACCCCCATGAGGTATACATATCAATCAGGTTACGGCGCAATTCTTCAAGCTGCATCGCTTGTACGGGAAGAACTTCTTCGATACCTTCTGGTAAAACCCAACGATTGTTTAATGTCATTTTTTTAAATCTATTTTATTTATTGTAGCTTTAATATTAATTTTTCAGGATATACAGTAAAAATGTACCTAATACCATGCTGACCAATCCCCATGTTCGCACATGCTTATTGTCCATCTGCAAAAACACCGACAGTGCTTTTTTATAACCATTGGGATTAACCGCAGGCAATAACCCCTCAATAACAAGCACCAGCGAAATGGCTACAAGAAGCTCTTGCCACATACGTAAATCCCAATAAAAACTAATTTATTTTATATGGGCACTTGCATGGATATTATTGGCGGGAGGAAACATCGAGCCAAACAAACCCACCACGATGTTTCCTCCAACCAGCTAACACAAGCCCCGCAAAGACTATTTATTTTGCTTTTTTAAAATACTTAAAGAATTCAGAGTCTGGTTGTATTACTAATAAATCATTATCACTAGAAAATGAAGTACGGTATGCGTTTAAGCTACGATAAAAAGAATAAAATTCTCTGTCTTTAGTATACGCTTTAGCATAAATAGAGGCCGCTTTTGCATCGCCGTCACCACGTGTTTTTTGCGCCGTTCGATACGCTTCTGCCAGTAAAACTGTACGTTGTCGATCAGCATCAGCTTTAATACGTTCTGCAGCCTCGGCACCTTTTGAGCGAAACTCTTTCGCAACACGGGTTCGCTCTGCGACCATACGACGATAAACTGATTCACTAATGGATTGCTCATAGTCTATTCGTTTTACTCGCACATCGACAATTTCAATACCAAAGTTTTTAACACTTATATTAGCGATCTCTTTGGCCTTATCCATTAAAGCTGCGCGCTCACCGGAAATAACTTCTTTAACTGTACGACTATCTATTTCTGAACGTAGGCCATCATTTACAATCGTGTAGATTCGTGTTCGAGCTGTATTCACACTACCATTCATCGACTTGTAAAATACCTCAACATCATTGATGCGCCATTTCACAAAGAAATCAACCAACACATTTTTCTTTTCCTTGGTTAAATATCTTTCCGGACGCGCATCCAACGTTAAAATCCGGCTGTCATATTTGCGCACGTTATTCACAAATGGAACTTTAACATGCAAACCCGGTTCATAATCTGACTTTACAATTTCACCTAATCGGAATTTAATCGCCAGCTCTGTTTCCGTAACAACAAACAAGGAACCGGATGCGATAAACAAACCAAGACCAATAACAATACTAAACACTATTGAACGCGAACTCATTAGCGCACCTCCCGACTACGTGAACGACTATCAAAACGTGATGATGATGGTGCTGATGTTGCACCGTCATTAATATCCGTTGTTGACTCTTCTACTGAAGAACCTGAACGGCGCTGACTGATAATTTTATCAATGGGTAAGTACATCAAGCTGTTTCCCTGTTTAACATCGATCATCACTTTATTTGTTTTTGTATAAACTTCTTCCATTGTTTCCAGATACAAGCGCTCGCGTGTTACCCGCGGCGCTCTTCTGTATTCAACTAACAATTTGGTAAATCGTTGTGCTTCACCATCTGCTTTTGCAATAATCTCATCGCGATACGCCAATGCATCTTGCTCAATACGCGCACCTTTACCACGTGCTCGTGGCAAAATATCATTTGAGTAAGCTTCTGCTTCATTGATTTTTCGCTCTCTGTCTTCGCGTGCTTTAATTGCATCATCAAAAGCATATTGCACTTGCTCAGGTGGCTGTGCATTTTGCATGTTGACATTGGTTATAAGAATACCGGCTTTATAACGATCTAAGATTTCCTGAATAAGCTTTTTTGCATTTCCTGCAATTTCCAATCGACCGTCTTTGATAACCGAGTCCATGGTTGCCTTACCCACGTTTTCACGCATTGCACTTTCTGTAGCCTGAACAACAGTGGTGTCCGGATCTCTCACATTAAATAGAAAATTCTTGGCATCTTTAATCTTATACTGCACGGTAAATTCAACATCGACAATGTTTTCATCTTTTGTCAGCATCAAGGCTTCTGAAGATTTCCGACCTAAAACAACCGCCCGTACATTATCCGTATTAACAATATAAACGGATTGTATAAAACGCGGATACCAATGTGGCCCAGGTTCGGCGATATTATTAAATTTTCCAAACTGAAGCACGACACCTTCTTTACCTTCATCAATAATATAGATGCCAGATAACGCCCAGATACTCAGTAGGACAATGGCAATAAAACTGGCACCTAGACCACCGCCACCGCCTGAGCTTTTCTTTGAGCCGCCTTTGCCGCCGCCAAATATACTGCTGACTTTATCCTGTACTTTCTTAAAAACTTCGTCTAAATCGGGTGGCCCTTGGTTATCATTACGATTACCCCAAGGATCTTTGTTTCCCGAACCGCCTGGCTCATTCCACGCCATAATTTGCTCCAATTCTTATATTCGTTAAGTGATTTCTTATAGTGGGGATTCTATGGTGCTTCTTCAATGGCTGCAAGCAATGCTTTGCAGGCAACGATGATATCCCATTTGAAAATAGGGAGAAAAAGAAGATTTTGAACCGCAACACAAAGAAGAGCTAGCTCCACAAAGCGTTTTTGGGGGGCAACACACGATGGGTATTAAATGTAGAAAATTCTAAGATTAAGATTAAACGGCTCAATTTCGTGTCTTTCGTGTTATTTATGGTTAATAATACCGTCTAAACCACGGCTTCCGAGTCAGTCTTAGCCAAATTCGAACAAAGTAAATATTGCTCAATCTGATGTTTCTTGCACAGCATATACCAGTCGGCCAGCGGCATATCGACTTTCACGCACCAATTACCATCATCATCATACTTTTCGCTATTAATCTGGCCATGCTCATGCAACAAGGCATTCAAACGGCCTTCTTTATAAGGAATAAGCAATTCAACCTGAGCGGAAGTTGGTTGCAGGCGACTCTGGATGGCTTCCATTAATATCTCGATACCCTCGCCTGTTTTGGCCGAACACCAAACCCGGGCAGGGATTTGCTGGCCGGATTCGTCTTCGCGCATGTCAACTCGTGGTTCAATATTGCCTAAACGGTCAAGTTTGTTAAAAACCATGAGCTGCGGCACTTCACTTGCGCCTATTTCTTCGAGTACCTGATTGACTTGCTCGATCGTATCGTCACGTTCTTCGGCGGTAATGTCCACCACATGCAGCAGTAAATCAGCATCGTTTGTTTCCTGCAAGGTTGAACGAAAAGCAGCGACTAAGTCATGCGGTAAATGGCGAATAAAGCCTACCGTATCGGCCAAGACCATCACTTGGGTGTTGGGCAAGGCAACCCGCCTTAGTGTTGGGTCGAGCGTTGCAAACAGCTGATCGGCCACATAAACATTGGCATCCGTTAGCCGGTTAAACAACGTGGATTTGCCTGCATTGGTATAGCCCACCAGCGAAACGGTAGGAATATCGGCTCGTTTTCGGGAACGCCGCCCTTGATCGCGCTGTTTTTGTACTTTTTTGAGTTTTTTATTGAGTTGACGAATACGATCGCCAATTAAGCGTCGATCCGTTTCTAACTGTGTTTCACCCGGCCCGCGTAAGCCAATACCGCCTTTTTGCCGTTCCAGATGTGTCCAGCCACGCACTAAGCGGGTGGATAAATGCTTTAACTGCGCCAATTCAACCTGAAGATTGCCTTCGTGGGTGCGCGCGCGCTGTGCAAAAATGTCTAGAATCAGCCCGGTTCGATCTAAAACACGGCATTCGCAGTGTGCTTCTAAATTACGTTCTTGGACGGGGCTTAAAACATGGTTGAACAGAATTAGGTCAGCGTCATTATCGATCACCGCCTGCTTGATTTCGTCTGCTTTGCCCGAGCCCACAAAAAAACGCGGGTGCGGCGCATGGCGTGACCCAGTAATCATCAAAAGTGGCTCAGCGCCTGCCGAAGTGGCCAGTTCAATAAATTCACTGGATGCTTCGCGTTGCTGTTCAGACTGGAGCGTTAAATGGACAAGGACGGCACGTTCGCCACCCATTGGACGTTCAAACAACCGCCTTGCTCCCCGGCCTTTTTAACCCCAAACAACAAAAGCGCAAGTTAAACGTTGCCCTTTGATGTCTCATTAGCAGAGCCATTAGCAGAGCCATTAGCAGCACCATTTTCATCAGCCATTGGTAGTTTAACGCTGCGAGAAGGCACAACCGTTGAAATGGCATGCTTATAGACCATCTGGCTAACCGTGTTTTTAAGCAAAACCACAAAGTTGTCGAATGATTCAATTTGTCCCTGTAATTTAATTCCGTTTACCAAAAAGATGGATACAGGTATACGATCTTTACGAAGGGCATTTAAAAAAGGATCTTGTAGTGATTGACCTTTGCTCATCGTGAATTCTCCTTATTGTTATTCTTATTTTGCAACCAATTCAGCAAGCTAAGATAGTGTGTGTATGTGTAAAAAACCCTGTGCTAATTTTTATGCAAAAGCACTAAAATCCGGATAAAAGCCCAGGCAACTCAAATAATAGTAGCACAAGCCAAAAATAATTAAACAAGGGTAAACATTAATACCCTATAAGTTTAAATAGGGATATGGCTTAACGATTTCAAGGCCAAATCCTTAATATCTGACGGATTTGAATCCATCTGCCCACTATCTAACCAAATGGCATCCTTTTCATTGCGCAACCAGGTGAGTTGTCTTTTTGCGAGTTGCCGCGTAACCACGATGCCACGCTCAACCATGCTAGCGTAGTCACGCTGATTATCTAGGTATTCCCAAACCTGTCGGTAACCAACGGCACGCATCGAGGGCATATCCGCATTGAGATCCCCCCGATTATATAAGGCCTTCACTTCATCAATAAAACCAGCTCCAAGCATTTGATGAAAACGCTTTTCAATCCGTTGATGCAGCACTGCCCTGTCCGCAGGACTCACAATTAGCTTAGTCACATTATAAGGCAGCGCGTTTTTAACGGCATTTTTTTGCTGCAATGTTGATAACGGTTCACCGCTAATTTCATACACTTCAAGAGCACGCTGAATGCGTTGTGGATCATTAGGGTGTATTTTACTGGCTGCAACCAAGTCCACTTGCTGCAATTTTTCATGCATGGCTTGCCAGCCGATATCTACCGCTTGCGCTTCAAGTTTTTTACGCACCGTTTCATCGGCTGCGGGTAGTTCAGATAAGCCACCGAGTAACGCCCGAAAATACAACATCGTGCCGCCAACCAATAACGGTATTTTTCCTTGGGCTGTAATGTCAGCCATCGCCGCAAGTGCATCACGACGGAATTCTGCAACCGAATAAGCATTGCTCGGATCTAAAAAGTCGATTAAACGATGCGGCGCCATTGCTAATGTTTGCACATCCGGTTTTGCTGAGCCAATATTCATCTCTTTATAAATTAAAACCGAATCAACGCTGATAATTTCAACCGGCAAATGCTGTACTAGGTGTACGGCAATGTCCGTTTTCCCAGAAGCCGTTGGCCCCATTAAACAAATGGCCGAAGGAAGATTTTTTAACGAGTCTGTCGTCATTCATCCACCAGTTTTGCAGACACGTTTGCCTGAAATAATTTATTTACTTCGGCAATACTCAGTACACGCCAGAGTTTATTTTTATACGGGTGCTCCACACACAGGTTGGCAAATGTTTTTTCAATATCATATAAGTGCTGCTGCCATTCGCCTAAAGTTTTTGATTCAGACTGCTCATCTAACTGAACAAAGCGGCTAAGCAACGGGATAAGCGTTACACCATCTATTGTTTCTTCTAATTTCAAACTAGTGAGTAATTGCGTTATAACAGCTTGATACGAACAATGTTGTAATACTGTTGGGGCAGCACGCAGAACCACTGTATTTTTTGTTTGTAAACTTAAATCAAAACCAAGGGACTTAATCGCATCCTGATAGCTATCTTCGCCATCACACAGCTGCTCGTCTAATTCGATACTCAGCGGAAAGATAAACGGTTTTGTTTCTATGGTTTGAGCTTTAAGTTGTTGCAACCATTGTTGCTCGGCCTGATGTTGCGCTACACGTAGAAGGTGGACAATGATCATGCCCTGTTGTGACTGACTAATTAAGTAGTAAGGTTGGCAAAAACCAACCGCTGTACCAAGCAAACTCTGTTGCAATGATGCAACCTGCGTTTCTTGGATATAAGATTTTGAATGCGAGACTGGATTAGCCACAATAGAAGACGAATGACCATGCAATACGCCACTATAACCTGCGGATGATTCAGCCATATTGTATTGACTAGATTGATATTCAGTAACGGGCTGTTCTTGTTTATCAAAAACATTATCCGTGTACAAAGGATTGCTTTTTGTTTTACTTAACGAGTCCTGTATTACATGATTAACAAAGTCATGCACTAATCGCATTTGCCGAAAACGTACTTCATGCTTTGTCGGATGAACATTCACATCAACCTGTTGCGGGTCAATTTTTAAATTTAAAACATAGGCCGGAAAACGCCCCGGTGGCAAGACAGCCTGATAGACCTGCCGCAGTGCGTGGCTGATAACTTTATCCTTTATTATCCGACCATTAACATAAAAATATTGCATATCCGTCTGGCCGCGAGAATAATCTGCATTGCTCAACCAGCCTGTCATACTTAATTGCGAAGCCTGATAAGAAACCTGTAAAGCCTGCTGAACAAATTTTTTATCGAGTAATTTTTCAATCCGTTTTATTTTTAAATCGGCAGTGAGTGCCAGTGGCAAGCGGTATACCACTCGCTGGTTATGCTTTAAGACAAATTCAATATCGAAACGACTCAGCGCAATGCGTTTAACCACATCCTCAATATGCCGGAACTCGGTACGTTCACTGCGCAAAAATTTACGCCTTGCCATGGTGTTATAAAATATATCGCGTACAACCATACTGCTACCAACCGGATGAGATGCAGGTTCAAACTGATAGCTGGAAGTATTGTCCCCACTGCTGTTAGACCATCGCCATGCCATCTCTTGTGACACGGTACGCGACGTTATTTCAAAACGACTGATCGAAACAATACTCGCAAGTGCTTCGCCACGAAACCCCATGCTTTCAATTGCTATCAAGTCATCAAAACTGGATATTTTACTGGTGCAATGCGCCTGCACGGCAAGCTTTATTTCCTGTTCAGGAATACCGTGGCCATCGTCACGGATTTTAATTTGCTGCAAGCCACCCTTTTGAATATCCACTTCAATATACGCTGCACCGGCATCCAAAGAATTTTCGATCAACTCTTTAACAATCGACGCTGGGCGCTCAACCACTTCACCCGCTGCAATCTGGTTTGCAAGCTGAACCGGGAGTTGGCGAATGGGTATGCGAATAGGCTCAGTAGTATTCATATAAGCAGCTTATCATATTTTTTTTAACCACAAAGAAGAGCCTGCCCGCAAAACGCTTGCGAGGCAGGCTCTTCTTTGTGGTTAAAATTTTTAGCTACGATAAGGAATACGTAAAACGGCACCCACACGAATACGATCACTGACTAATTTATTCACACTGCGAATCGTTGCAATGCTCACGCGGTAACGGCTAGCAATGGCGGACAATGTTTCGCCCCGTGTAACACGGTGCTTGGTGTCCCCATTTGTATTCCCAAGTGCAAGCAAACTACCCGGTGGGGGATTAGTGTGGAAATAACTACGCACACCTTTTAATATGGCCACGGCAATACGTTGCTGGTGCTTGCCGCTGCGCAGTTTACGTTCTTCCGCTGGGTTCGATATAAAGGCAGTTTCAACTAATATCGATGGAATATCCGGTGCTTTTAAAACTCTAAAGCCCGCTTGTTCAACTGTCTTTTTATGTAGATGTGCTACTTTACCTAAATTACCTAATACATGGCTCGCCACCTGATGGCTGGTTTCCATGGTGGAATTTTTTACCATATCAACCAATACCAGTTTTAATAACGCATCGTCAATTTCTTCAAAGTCGATACCACCAATCATATCGGACTGATTTTCTTGTTCGGCCAGAAAGCGTGCCGCTTCACTGCTGGCACCCCGATCGGAGACCACAAAAACGGAGGTTCCTTTTGCTTTTGCATTTCTAAACGCATCGGCATGAATGGAAATAAAGATATCAGCTTGCTTGCGGCGCGCTATTTTCACCCGTTTTTTCAGGCTCACATAATAGTCGCCCGTGCGGATCATCACTGGGCGCATACCACGCTCACGTTTGACTAATTTCTCAAGGCGTTTGGCAATGGCCATCACCACTGTTTTTTCGCGTGTACCACGGCGACCTATGGCACCAGGATCTTCACCCCCATGCCCTGCGTCAATCGCAACAATAATGTCACGCTGGCGATTTTTATATTTTAGCTTGTTTGCAGGTTTGGTTTTTTTAACCGCTTGTTTACCAATAAGATCAATCACTAGGCGATGACCGTATTCACGATTGGGTTTGAGCAAAAAGCTTTTCGGACGCACAGTCGAACGCAAATCCAGCACAATACGCAAATCGTCCCTGTTACGTGAGGCATAACGGATATCTTTGACAAAGCCTTTAGCAAAATCCAGATGTGAGGGTTTACTTCGCATCCGCGCATGACTAAGGTCAATCACCAACCGATTTGGGGATTTTAAGTTAAACAAGGTATGCTTAATCGGTGCACTTAAGTCAAAAACCAGACGTGTGTTATCCGGTGCAGGCCACATACGGATGGTCTTCACTTCTGCTGCGTAATTTGACGCAGCAAAAACCGGTGCAGCCGTGCTAAATAAAAGGACGGCAGCCCCAAAACGCCATAAATACGCTAATAATCGACCTTGTGTAAACCTTAACATCATTACACCACTTCACTTTAACTGACCCTGCTCCTAACTTTGGCAAAAATTACACTAAATTACAAGGTAAAAGTCTATAATTTTTAATAAGATACGAGGCTTATTTAAAAGTTTTTCTAGCTTAGTTCACAAAATAACCCCGTTTTTGAGTGTTTTTTGTTCAATAAAACGCCCATATCCAATAATCATGGACTTTATCGCTCACCACACTTATTCTCTCCCATTCCCCATCAAAAAGTAGACGACGAAACTTCATTTTAGACGTTTCGATAATAAGAAAAATATAATTAAGGATGTACGATGGAAAACACCCAAACCGAGAACGGAACAAACATAAACAACCAACCTTTTGAATTCACTGGCAAAGCACTCGAATACTTTTCAATCTGGATTGTGAATGTCGCACTCACTATTATAACCCTCGGCATCTATTCTGCTTGGGCCAAGGTAAGAACCAACCAGTATTTTTATGGCAATACATTGCTCGATGGCGCGTCCTTCCGTTATACCGCCAAACCCACGCAAATACTGAAAGGCCGGGTTATCGCTTTTATCTTGTTTGTACTTTACTACTTTGCCTCCATGGCCAACCCCGTTGTTGCTGGCATTATCTTCTTGTTTATTCTGTTACTGGTACCAGCCTTTGTAGTAATGTCGATGGCCTTCCGTTTAAGAAATTCGATGTACCGCAATGTACGCTTTAATTTCGACAAAAAATTTGCGCGAGCTTATAAAGTCTTTTTTATCCCCGTTATCTTCATCGGCGCTTATTTATTTGTAGCAAGCCAGATTGAGCACCTGCAATCAGCCGATACTGAAACCAGCACCATGCTGGGAATAGTCATCATCGTGCTGCTACTCGGTATTATATTAATGGTTCCTTGGTGGGAATACATCGTGACACGCTTTAAAGTAACACATGCAAAATATGGCAAGGCTGAGTTTTCTTTTTCTGCAAGAATGAAAAACTATTATGGTATGTATTTGAAAGCATACTTACTGTCGATTCTTATTTTTGGTGTTATCGGTGCACTTATTGCAGGCATGATGAAAAGTATGACATCGGATGCTGGCTCAATGGCTTCGACCATTATCATTGCCTTACTCATTTTCCCCGCCTATTTATGGCTATTTGCCTACTTCCAAACCAAGCGCACCAATTTAATTTATGGCAATCTAAAAATTGATGGCCACAAAGTAAAGTCCGAATTAAAAACCGGTTATATGCTGTATTTGTATGTCACCAACACGCTCGCGATTATGCTCACACTGGGGCTGTTAATGCCTTGGGCAAAAATCCGCACCGCAAAGTACAGAGTATCGGTTACCTCGATTGATGTCGTCGGAGACCTCAGTCAGTTTGTTGCCGCACAAGAACAATATCAGTCGGCAATGGGTGAAGAAATAGGTGAGATGTTTGATTTGGATCTTGGTTTTTAAATTTGAAGGTCAAGAACTGTTCTTATGATTAAAGGCATTTACTACAATGGCAAGACGTCCAAAAAAAAGGACGCGCTACTCTACTGCAAACACAATGGCCTGATTGGTTTTACAGACATTGAGGTCGCTGAAACACCATTCCATTCTGTCGAAATTTCTTCTCGCATTGGTAACACGCCCCGCTATTTGAATTTTCCTGATGGCGCGCAGTTTGAAACCAATGACAATGATGCAATCGATGAAATAGTAGACACGTTTTCTAACAGTGTATTTAAAGGACTCATTCATAATCTGGAAAGTGCTAAGTCCTTTGTTCTGTTTACCGTAATAAGCGTTATTGTTTTTGGCTGGCTATTTATTCAATACGGCATCCCTTTTGTAAGCAAAGAAATTGCCGAACGCTTGCCCGAAGAAGCGTCTCAATATATGGGCCAAGGTGTGCTCGACATTATGGATAAGCAATGGTTTTCTGAAACAAAACTCTCAAAGAAAAAACAAACTGAACTGCAACAATTATTTGATGATTTAAAAATAAACATTGATGGTAGTCACTATTACAAACTTGTTTTTAGAAGTGGTGGTTCTATCGGTGCCAATGCCTTTGCTTTACCCGATGGCACTATTGTATTCACCGATGAGCTTATCAACCTAACCGATGACAACATGGATATTGCCGCCATCATGTTGCATGAAATTGGCCATCTAAAAAACCACCACAGTCTGCGCGCAACCATTCAACAGTCAGGGCTGGCTATTTTTATTGTTGCCGTCACCGGCGACGTGTCTACCAGCAGTTCCATTATAACCGCGATTCCCTTTATGCTGGTTCAATCTGGTTTTTCGCAAGACATGGAGACCGAAGCCGATAGTTACACATTAAACTACATGCAAAAATACAACATTGATCCCAACCATTTTGCAAACATGATGGAAAAACTTGTAGCCAGTTTTTCTGACCAATACCAAAGCTGCATCAAAGAATCTAAACAACAGAATGCCCAAATTCAATGTATTAATCTGGCAGTCAAAAATAAGCCCATAAAAGATAAAAAGCAAAGTAAAGAATTACTGGATTACTTTTCAACCCACCCAGGTTCCAATGACCGAATCGATCGATTTCGTGTGGATAGTCGGTAGAAGGTAAATATAGTGTGTCTCATTCGATAAGACTTGGTTATACTTTGCGCTAATAATGCAGAGTTTAAACCATGAATAAGATTAGGGATTAAATCGATGGAGTTTGAATGGGTCTCTATCGCACTAGGGGATACCGCCTGGATTGCACTGGCTTTTGCCATGGGGCTGCTTGCAAAGTTGATTGGCCTTCCACCTCTGGTTGGGTTTTTGGCAACGGGTTTCGCGCTTAACTACCTGAATGCCACCAGTGGCGAGATGTTACAGAAGCTGGCTGATCTAGGCATCACACTGCTGTTGTTCACCGTTGGTCTGAAGCTCAATCCAAAAGTATTAATCAGGCCACAAGTGTGGGCTGTCACGGTGCTGCATAGCGCCGTGATTATCGCCCTGTTCGGTGCGGCTATCTTTGCAATGGCTCTGATGGGGGCATCGCTTTTCGCCGGACTGGATCTCAAAATTGCACTGCTGCTTGCCTTTGCTTTAAGCTTTTCCAGCACTGTTTTCGTGGTGAAATCACTGGAAGACAAAGGTGAAATGAAATCGCTGCATGGCCGCATCGCCATCGGTATTCTGGTGGTGCAAGATCTGGCTGCCGTTGCCTTTCTCGCTGCCTCCACCGGCAAACTGCCTTCTCTGTGGGCGCTGCTGCTGTTTTTACTTATTCCGCTACGACCACTGTTTCACTACTTATTGCAAAGAACGGGACACGGTGAACTGCTCATTCTATATGGCATGGTACTGGCTTTGGGGGGCGCCGAGCTCTTCGAGTTAGGCGGAGTAAAAGGTGATTTGGGCGCACTCGTTATGGGGGTACTGGTATCAACCCATCCTAAATCGGCAGAAATAGCCAAATCCATGCTCGGCTTCAAAGACCTGTTTTTGGTAGGATTTTTCCTCTCCATCGGCATGTTAGGCGAACTCTCACTGGAAGCCTTGGTCATTGGTCTAATGCTTGCGCCCTTTATCCTCCTTAAATCTGCGCTCTTTTTTGCACTTATGACCCGCTTCAAATTACGCGCACGAACGTCATTACTGGCCACCATCAACCTGACAAACTACAGCGAGTTTGGCCTGATTGTTGTCGCCGTTGGCGTAGCCAATGGCTGGCTAGATGCCCAATGGCTAATCGTTATCGCGATAGCCCTTTCCATCTCTTTTGTTATTGCCGCCCCTCTCAATAGCATTGACGACAAAATTTATAGCCGGTTTAGAAAGCTCTGGATGAAATTTCAGTGCAAAAAAAGATTGCCGGACGATATGTTGCTCGACACCCTTGGTGCAACCATTGCTATTTTCGGTATGGGTCGGGTCGGCAGTGGCGCTTATGACCGAATGCGCGAGCTCCACGGTGAAACTGTCGTCGGTATCGATTTTGATACAGAACGAATCAAAAAGCATCAAGCGATAGGGCGTAAAGCCTTGCACGGCGATCCAAGCGATGCAGATTTTTGGGACAAAATAGAACAAGACCACAGTATTGAACTTGTTATGCTGGCGCTACCTAACCTTGAAGCAAATCTGGATGCACTGGAACAGTTGCGAATAATATCTTATTCTGGCCGCATTGCTGCGACAGCTCGGTTTCCAGATGAAGTTAAAATATTACAACAAGCAGGAGCGACCGCCGTGTTCAATATCTACACGGAAGCGGGAACCGGCTTTGCCGATCATGTTGAGGTTCAAAAGCAGCCATGACAAGAACAATTTTAACAACACATTGCCAGACTTAACGGGCTTAAGACTGTAACTTTCTCATTTAGAGGTATTTATGAAGAACCCAATAGGAAAAGAACACATCGCCCCTTGGGAAAAGGCGTTTGATCGGCTGTTAACACCGCTGGAAGAATTTATTCATCGCCAGACCACCAGTGGCGTTTTGCTTATGTTGTGCGCGGTGATCGCGCTTTATATTGCCAACAGCCAGTGGAGTGATGCCTATTATCGCTTGTTAAATACCTACTTTACCATTGGCATACCTCAATTCCAGTTATCCAAAACGCTGCATCACTGGATCAACGATGGGCTAATGGCGATATTCTTTTTCGTGGTGGGTTTAGAACTAAAACGTGAAATTCTGGTGGGTGAACTGGCTGATGTAAAGCAGGCCATGCTACCCATTGTTGCCGCGACAGGCGGTATGCTGGTGCCGGTTCTTATTTATGTCAGTATCAATCCGGGAGGGCATGCTCTACATGGCTGGGGCATACCCATGGCAACCGACATTGCCTTTGCGCTGGGCGCACTGGCATTGTTGGGTAAACGGGTTCCACAAAACCTGCTGACCTTTCTGGTGGCGCTAGCCATTGTTGATGATCTGGGTGCTGTTCTGGTTATCGCACTTTTCTACACAGAAACACTTAATCTCACTGCTCTAGCAATAGCCGGTGCGATGTTATTTTTGCTGATAACATTAAATTTTGGTGGTATACGCCGCCCTTTACCTTATCTGCTTATTGGCATCATACTCTGGATAGCCATGTTAAAAAGCGGGGTTCATGCAACACTGGCAGGTATTTTTCTGGCTTTCACCATCCCCATGCGCCCCAAGTACGATCCAGGACGTTTCCTGACGCACATTAATGAAATGATTGGCCAGATTAAGCAAGCCTACCAACGTGAGGAAAACATCATCATCAATGATGAACTGCGATCCCGTGTTCGCGCGCTGGGCGAAGGTGTACAACTGGTACAAGCTCCGGCTCAACTGCTGGAACGTAAGCTGCATTTGCCGTCGGCTTATATTGTTATCCCCATCTTTTCTTTAGCCAATGCTGGCATCCCCATCGACTGGTCTTCTTTTGCTAATATCATCGCACATCCAGTTTCGCAAGGTATTGCAGGTGGCCTAGTCATTGGCAAGCTTATTGGTATTGCCGGCTTCTCTTGGATTGCCGTCAAGCTGGGCTTTACCACGCTTCCACGTGGTGTTAATTTTAAACACATTATAGGTGCGGCGCTGATGGGGGGTATTGGTTTTACCATGTCGATATTTATTGCCGAACTGGGATTTGCCGGTCAACCAGAAAACCTGTTGATGGCCAAAACCGGTATCCTTTTCGCATCCGCCATTGCTGGGATTTCAGGTTTCCTCTGGCTGTATTTTACGGCAGAGAAAAAGCCCGAATAATATATTCAATGTAGCTCCATTTGAATTGGCCATCATGGTATTAAATGCTTTTTCAGTATCATTAAATAGCCGGAACTCGGGATAAAAAACTTACGTTATTCAGGCCGACTGTTTTTGTTCCATGCGCCGTACAATAGACTTCTCTAACTCAACTAGGAATAAAACAGAGGAAGAAACAAGAAAGATACGAAACCATATGTCAATGTTAATCGCTGTCGTGCCAAACAAAGACTGCAACGGGCCAAAATAGGTAAAGCCAAGCTGAAATATAACCAGCACACCAATGGCAATAAGCACATAACGGTTACCTGTAAATCCAGCCCAGCTAAATATCGATGCAGTGATGTAACGCGAATTGAATAAATAAAATATTTCAAACATAACCAATGTATTCACCGCCACAGTACGAGCATGTTCAATACTGACACCTTGCTCTATCTCCCAAAGAAAAAGACCAAATGTTCCACCCATCAAGATAACCGAAACAAACGCAATACGCCAAATAAGGTGGTATGTCAGCATCGGCTCACGGGAATTGCGCGGGGGGCGTTGCATTACATTCTGTTCGGGCGGTTCAAATGCAAGCGACAGGGCTAAGGTAACAGCCGTCACCATATTCACCCAAAGTATCTGCACTGGCGTTAACGGTAACTGCTGAAAGCCAAGCAATATAGCCGCAAGGATAATCAGTGCTTCACCCCCATTGGTTGGCAGAATAAAAAGGATGGCCTTTTTGAGATTGTCATAAACAGTGCGGCCTTCTTCAATGGCATGCGCGATGGATGCAAAATTATCATCGACCAGCACCATTTCAGCCGCTTCCTTGGCGGCTTCTGTGCCGTTGAGACCCATGGCCGTACCCACGTCGGCACGCTTTAGAGCAGGCGCATCGTTAACACCATCTCCGGTCATTGCCACAACCAAATCCTGTTCCTGCAACAACTTGACCAAACGCAGTTTGTGTTCAGGGTTTACACGCGCATACACATCCACCTTATGCACGCATTGGCGTAGCTCATCCTCACTCATTAATTCAAGTTCCTGTCCGGTGAGCACGTCAAGCGTATTAACGAGATTGAGTTGTCGGGCAATAGCACGAGCGGTGGCAGCATGATCACCCGTGATCATTTTCACCCGAATGCCCGCTTTATCACAAGTTTGCACGGCCTTAATGGCTTCCTCACGAGGCGGATCGATTAAGCCAAACAGCCCCAGCAGGGTCAAGTCATGGTCTACATCATTAAAACTAAGCTCCCTTTGTTCACTCCTTACTGACTTAACCGCGATGGCTAATACTCGCTGACCTTGCTGCGCCATTTCATCAATGCGGTTTAACCAATAATTTTTATTTAACGGCTGTTCGCCTTCAAGTGTTCTCTGTCGGGCACACATTTCCAGTACACGTTCAGGTGCCCCTTTGAGAAAGATAAAGGCATCACCACTGTGACTATGATGAAGCGTTGCCATAAAACGATGCTCGGATTCAAAAGGGATAAGATCGGTACGCGGGTATTGTTTACTCTCGGCTTCATTATCCAGTCCGGCCTTTAACCCTGACACTAATAACGCCCCTTCCATCGGGTCACCATGAACAATCCATTCACTGTTATCTTCTTCCAATGATGCATCATTGCAAAGCACAGCTGCTCGCAGCAGATCCATCAGCAGCGGACGTTCCTCGGGCAAAACGTCTCGTCCAGCCAAAGAAATCGCACCGTGGGGATCGTAACCCGTGCCCCCAAGCTTAAATAAATTAGCCACCGTTGCAATCGTACGCACCGTCATTTCATTACGGGTCAGAGTGCCGGTTTTGTCCGAACAAATCACCGTGACGGCTCCCAAAGTCTCAACCGCAGGCAATCTGCGAATAATGGCATTGCGCCGAGCCATACGTTGTACACCAATCGCCAGCGTAATAGTCATAATGGCGGGCAAGCCTTCGGGAATGGCGGCCACTGCCAAACTGACAGCAGCAAGAAACATATCCGCGGCGGCATAACCACGCAGCAACACACCAAAGATGAAGGTAATGGTAGCGATAATCAGAATAACAACGGTGAGCCAGCGGCCAAACTGTGCCATTTGTCGCAACAGCGGAGTCGTCACCGGCTCGACTTCCGACACCAGTGTGCTGATACGACCAATTTCAGTTTGTGCACCGGTTGCAACCACCATACCACTCGCCTGACCATGAGTAACAAGCGTACCCGAATAAGCCATGCAGCGGCGATCGCCAATCACGGTCTCCCGCGCAACCGGAGCCGTGATCTTTTCTACCGCCATCGACTCCCCTGTTAGTATCGATTCCTGAATTTGCAGTCCCTTGACCCGAAACAAACGCAGGTCTGCCGGCACCTTATCGCCTGATTGCAGTAAAACGATATCACCAGGTACTAGCTCTTCGGCTCGAATCGTTATTTGCCTCCCTTCTCGCAGCACCATCGCATTCGAAGAAAGCATTTGCCGTATTGCTCTCAATGCATTCTCGGCCTTGCCCTCCTGCACAAATCCAATCACCGCGTTAAGAATAACCACAACAAAGATCACACTGGCATCCACCCAATGCCCCAACATGGCAGTAACTGCGCCAGCAACAATTAGCACATAGATTAATATATTATGGAATTGGTAGAAAAACCGCAGCAGCAAGCTGCGCGTTTTTGTTTCGGCAAGCCGGTTCAGCCCGTAACTTGCAAGTCGGTTATTTACTTCTTCTTTCGATAATCCATCCGCTGTCGATTCAAGTAATTCAAAGACTGTTTTTACACTTTCAGTATGCCAGCTTTCTGAGGCCAAACCCCGTTCATCAGGCTGACGCTCCCGCATTCTGAAAGCTTTAAACCCGCGCCGAGCCACCACAACAGCCACTAAAAACAGAGCAAAAACCAGCAACCATTCAACAACGGCAATATCAAATATCCATGTAAAAATATTATTCATCTGGATACATTTTCCTAGTGTGCATTAGCTAATATAACAAGCCGATCAAAAAATGCCTCCTACGCACTGTCATATTTTTTTGCTGATAAGCCAATATGTTACACCTAAAGCCAAAACAACAGCGGCTGTTGCCAACACAAACTCTGGTGTAATTTTTTCAAAATCAAAGATAATAACTTTACGGGAAATCGCCATCAGTGCAGTCGCAACAACCAACCTTACAGGAATAACGTCCGTTTTCAGATAGAGCGTAATATTAATAAAGATTTCGATAGCAATTAACACGGCAAGGAAAGCACCAAATGTTGCCAGAATATCACTAATGCTTAACAGTAAAAATGGCGGTTCCACGAGGCGCTGATACAAAACATAAACAACGTCACCGATACCCCAGACGATAACAGCAACCATTAGTGCCGCCAGAACTTTAACTGCTACCCGTATAATATTGTGAAGAAAGTCTATAAACGGATCGTCCGGTTTATTTGCCAATTCATGGCCTGGCTCACCAAAAAGTTTTTTTTCAGTTTCGTTATCCATATAAATGCCCCTTTGCTCAACGGCGATGTTTTTATACCCCACCCCCTATAAGCATAGCTGGATTTTTATTAAATTTTAAATATCCATCCACAAAATAATGAATCAATTATGTGTTGCTAACGGTTTTGTACCCGCCGCAAGCGAGTGAGTAATATAGATAAAACTATATTAAAAAGAATAACGGTACTTACCAAGAAAACCTGTTAGGACTTAAAGCTGAATCTTGGCAAACTAATATTAAAACGGATAGCCAGCAAACGAACAACAAAGATGCTAACACCCGAAAAAATAGCGGCATAAGTAATGTCAAATTGTAAATATAAAAAACCGATAAACATGAGAGAGCCTACCCAAGATACGGTCGCATAAAGCGGACTCTGAAAAACAACAGGCGGCTCATTGCTTAAGACATCGCGAAAAATTCCTCCCATGGTGCCCGTCATCACCCCCATAAAACTGGCCACTAACCACGGGGCACCCACCATTAGCGAGGCTAATGTTCCTGCAATGGCAAACGTTGCCAAACCGGCAGCATCGGCAACCAGAAAAAAACGGGGCGAAATCACTGTCAAACGAGCGAGGACAAAAATGGTAATGGCGCTTACAAGTGATGCAATAAAAAATACTTGGTCCTCAATCCAGAAGACATCCCGATCCAGCAGCATATCACGTAAAGAGCCGCCCCCTAATCCGGTCGCAATGGCAATCATAATCACACCAAACAAATCAAATTGTTTGAAGCCTGCTTTAAGCACACCTGATGCAGATGAAACAATCACCGCAATTAGCGTTATCCAATATAAGTTGTCTAATAAAATAGGGGTTGGGTTTACAGTCATCGTTTTTGCTTTCGGAAATTTTATCTCACCGTATCAAATTTTTAGTCGGATCGCGATCTAACGCTACCAACAACAGGCATTTTAAAGTATCGACTAGATGCAATTGTTATCACACAATTCTTGGTTTGATTTCTCTTTTTGCTATTTTTTGTAAAATAATTTCTGTGCTTGAAGCAACTAAGACAAACCCAATAAGAATATACACTACAGAATTTGAGTTCTTGGTGACATAAATAAGGGCAAGTGTCATCGCTATAAGACTTAGCATAGCAGCAATAAAAACCAAGATAATAGAACCACCTGTTTTAGAAATAATTTTCAAATGGCCAATGTGAGTAACGGTATGAACAAACAAAATTGATATCGAGCCAATAGCGGCAATTTCAGACAAATCAAATAAGAGGGACAAGATAATAATTAAAAAACCACTGATGATCAGCCCTTCTCGACTATGGGCTATAGGCTCCCCAAACTGAGCAGGAAGCTCGCCGTCTTTAGCTAATTGATAGGTCACATTAGTTACCGCATACAAATTAGCATTAATTGCAGATGCAGTAGCAATTAATGCCGTAACAGCAACAATAGTAAAGCCTACCTGACCAAATATAGGTAATGCTGCTTCTGCTAAAGCAAAGTCTTTAGCCTCAATGACTTTTTCAACAGGCAAATTACCGAAAACAGCAAACGCAATAGCAACATAAAGCACCATAACGAGTAAAATTGCTGTCATCATTGCCCTAGGCAAGGTTTCAGAAGGATTGGGCATATCCTCTGCGGTATTTGTAATAACCCGAAAACCTTCAAAAGCAAAAAAAGTAATCGCTAAACTAAAGAATATGTCGTTACTGGGTGGGTAATAACTTGGAGATAGTAATTCTGGATTTAAAAAAATTATTCCTACCACAGATAAATTTGCTAATACGAGAAATTTTATTCCGACCGTAACTCTTTCCCAAATGGCAACATCCTTTGCTCCTCCAAGATTAATCAAAACAAATAAAATAATAATTCCGATTGAAAAGGCGTGGTGAAATATTTTTGATGTTTCATTAAACGGAAGAAATGTAACAGCATAATTCCCAAATGCTTTGGCAATTAAACTTAAGGAAACAATTGCAGAAAAATACAACATAATCCCCATGGTTCCTGTAAAAAACCCAATCCCATAGGCTTGAGATAAGTATTCTATTATTCCCCCGGAGGAGGGATAACGAGCACCTAACTTTCCTAGCGAATAACCACTAAATAAGGCTATGACCCCGCCGATAACAAATGAAATATAAACGGCACTTCCAGAAATCGCGCTCGCCTCACCAAGCAATGCAAAAATTCCTGCACCAACCATTGCACCTATTCCCATCGAAACAGCCGACCAAAATCCAATTGGTTTTTTTGATTCATGCATTTCTTATTTCACTTGCGATATTTATAGTTAACTTTTTAACCCGTGTTTTTTTATTTTCATAACCACTTTATCCATAACTAAAATAGAATATTGGTTGCCGCGATTTATATCAACGTTATATCTAACCTGCCTGCATTGCAGACAGAACACGTTCACCACGTTGACTTATCGCGAACAAAACAAACCGTCGACCTAGCCCTAAATATTCTATTTTTAACCACAAATCCATTGCCGGTAACCAGCCCTCGCCTTGCTCAGGCCACTCGATAAGGTTAATGCAATTTTCACTAAACATTTCATGTGCACCAATCAGTTCCAACTCTTCCGGATCGGCTAACCGATATAAATCGAAGTGGTGGACTGTAATCTTGCCAATCTGGTAAGGTTCTAAAATCGTGTAAGTTGGACTCTTCACTGTGCCTTTATGCCCCAGTGCATGTAAAAAACCGCGCGCAAAGGTGGTTTTGCCTGCCCCCAAGTCACCTTGCAAAGCAATAAAGCAGGGTGCTGCCACGGTAACGGCAAATTTTGCAGCAAAGGCTTCAGTTTGTTCAGCCGTTTTTAAAACAATATCAAATTGTTGCATGACTAAAGTTTGAATTAAATTTTGGGGTTAACTAGGCGCCGGATCCAGCTCATTAAGTCGGATGCGAGCATACCACGCTCACCCACCGCTTTTGCCGCTTCGTCTCCCGATTTACTGTGTATAACGATGCCCAGTTCGGTGGCTTCCTGATTAGACAAGCCTTGTGCAATTAAGCCGCTAATAATACCGGTGAGTACATCACCCATGCCACCACTTGCCATGCCGGGGTTACCGTAAGGACAAACACTTGGCAAACCTTGCTGCGATTTAATAAGCGAGCCCAAACCTTTTAATACCGCAATGCCACCAAATTGTTTACTGATATCCTCTACACTTTTAAAACGGTCTCGCTGAATTTCAGCGGTGGACAAGCCTAACAAGCGTCCCGCTTCACCAGGATGCGGTGTGAGTATCCAGTTGTCATAATGCTGATTTGATTCGGCCAGCAGGTTCAACGCATCGGCATCAACCACCATCGGCAAGCCTGAATCCATTGCCATCACCAATAAATCCTGTGCCCATTTAGACTGTCCCAACCCCGGTCCAATGCCCACCACCGAGGCTAACGATAACAACGGCAGGATCTCTTCGGCGTTAGTAATACCATAACAAATCAGTTCTGGGCGCGTTGCATTTAGCGTTGTTGCATGCTCAGGGTGAGTCACAATGGTCACCCGCCCTGCTCCCACCCGTGCTGCCGCTTCTCCAGCCAAACGAATCGCACCAGGCATCCCCGGTGCACCACCAATTAATACCACATGGCCAAAATCGCCTTTATGTGAATTGCGTAAGCGTTTAGGGAGCAACCGACTTAAATGCGCATAGTCCAAACGATAACCTGCTGGGCTGCGCATATCATAAAGTGCTTTGGGCAGTTTTAAATCACTGAACAAAACTTCACCACTGTATTCTGGGCCATCGCCGGTTATAAGCCCTTGCTTTAGACCAATATAGGTCAGCGTTTTTGTCGCCTTCACTGCAACGCCCTGTGGCACGCCAGTGTCGGCGTTCAGACCCGAGGGAATATCAATTGAAAACACGGGGTTTGTTTGTACATTAAGTGCAGTAATTGCAACTGCATATTTACCATCAATATTGCCACGCACACCGGTGCCTAACATGGCATCAACAATGAGGTCATACTCGTCATCACCCAGCGTTTCTGTAAATATCAGCGGAGTAATGCCACTGCCCAGTAAACGTTGCTGCGCAGCCAGCGCATCACCTTGTAACTTGTTCTCGTCACCCACTTGCAACACCCGAACATCGAACTCCTGCTCCGCCGCTAAACGCGCAATAACAAACCCATCACCAGCATTGTTACCAGTGCCGCATAAAACAAGTAAACGTTTACATTTAGGCCATTTCGAGACAATAAATTGAAAAGCCGCTTCACCCGCACGTTCAATTAACACATTGCCGGATATATTGAAGGCTTCCGTTGCATAGCGGTCCAGCTCTTTTACCTGTGCCGCCGTGTAGATATTTTGAGATAATTGTTCCATACCCTGTATCATAGCCGCTGTCCGTTTAAAAAAACATCCATAAAAACATGCAAATACCTTCTACCCCTACATTAAACTCGCAACAGCTTAAAATGCTGGCCAACGATATTAAAAACTGGGGCAAAGAACTGGGCTTTCAGCACGTCGGTATTAGTGACACAGAATTATCAAAAGCAGAAGCAACGTTATTAGACTGGCTAGATCAAGGCTACCATGGTGATATGGAGTGGATGGCCAGACATGGCAGTAAACGTAGCCGACCGGAAGAACTGGTAGCCGGTACCTTGCGTGTCATTAGTGTGCGTCTGGATTATTTACCCGAACCAGCACAAGACTGTATCGATTTACTGGCGCAACCCGCTCAGGCTTATATTTCGCGCTATGCATTAGGTCGCGACTACCACAAACTGCTACGCAAACGATTGCAAAAGCTTGCAGATAAAATTTTAACGGTCACCGGTGAACTGGGCTTTCGTGTTTTTGTTGACAGTGCCCCCGTGCTTGAAAAAGCCCTTGCAGAAAAAGCTGGGCTCGGCTGGATAGGTAAACACACCAACCTTTTACAAAAACAAACCGGCTCTTGGTTTTTTCTTGGTGAACTTTATATTAACTTAGCCTTACCGGTTGATGCACCGGCCGAAAATCATTGTGGCACTTGCACAAGCTGTTTAGATATTTGCCCAACTAACGCATTTACTGCACCGTATAAACTCGATGCCCGCAAATGTATTTCTTATTTAACCATAGAAAATAAAGGTGCTATCCCCGAGGAATTTCGCTCACAAATAGGTAACCGCATTTATGGCTGTGACGACTGCCAACTATTTTGCCCCTGGAACCGTTTTGCAAAACAAACAACAGAGCAGGATTTTAAACCCCGCCACGACTTAAACAATATTGAGCTACTGCGTTTATTTAACTGGAGTGAAAAAGAATTTCTGGATAATTTACAAGGCAGTGCCATTCGCCGCATCGGCTACGATGCTTGGTTAAGAAACATTGCCGTTGCTCTAGGCAATGCACTGGCGGCCAACCCAAATGACACGGAAATAAAACAGGCATTGTCTGCACGGCTCAATACCGCATCGGACCTAGTGCGCGAACATATTGAATGGGCGCTTAAGAGCTATTAAAGCAAGGCTTTAAGCCGAAACATTAATCCCGCCCGAGCCTTCCCGACTCGACGCTGTACCGCTGCTTCCAGCATCCGCTTCTTTTACCTTTTCTGACCCCACCGCTTTTAATACCTCACTGGCGGCTTTAGCGGCTTTGTTCACTCCATTTTGCAGTTGCAAAAAAGCGGAATCGAACGATGTATCAATTTTCATAGTATTCCCTTTTAATAGCTTGCTATCGCATTGATAAAACTGCAACAATTATGCCTATTAACCAATAACAGACAACACTATACAAAACATGCACTTAAATGGCATACCAACACCCACCAAAGGCAACACCAGCGGGCTAATTCTTGCCGGTGGCCGTGGACAACGATTTAACAACCAAGATAAGGGGTTTATCCCTTTTCAGGGAAAAACGTTGGCTGAACATGCCATTGCCCGGTTGGCACCCCAAGTAAACACTGTTTTAGTCAGCGCAAACCGACATTTAGACGACTATCAAAAATTAGAGGCAACCTGTGTTCAGGATATTTTTTCAGATTACCCCGGGCCATTAGCAGGCGTTCATGCGGCACTTAAGCATACAGAACTCGACTGGCTGGTAAGCGTTGCCTGTGACACACCGTGTTTCCCAACGGACTATGTAAAAAAATTGTCAGCCGCACTCTCTCAGTCAAGCTCACTCATTGCCGTTGCTAAAAGCAATAGCCGTCTGCAAAATGTATTTATGCTGGTACACAAAACTTTATTTCGCTCTCTGGATAAATTTATCCGCAATGGAGAACGTAAAGCGCAAATATGGCTTGAGCAACATAATCCTGTTATCGTCGACTTTAATAAACCAGCGCATGCATTTTATAATATCAATACACCCGAAGACTTGGCCGAAATAGAAAAGTTACAATGCAATGACTAAAACAATCCCTCTACTCGGTTTTGTTGCCTACAGCGGCACCGGCAAAACAACCTTACTTGAAAAAATCATTCCGCTGTTAAACGAGAAACAGATTCAAGTCGGTTTAATTAAACATGCACATCATAATTTTGATATCGATATACCCGGCAAGGACAGTTATCGGCTTCGCAAAGCCGGTGCGCAACAAGTACTGATTGCTTCCAACACCCGTCAGGCACTCATTATTGAAAACCAAAATATTGAAAAAGAACCTGATTTAGATCAGTGTTTAAAATCATTACAAACTGATAAGCTTGATTTAATACTGGTTGAAGGCTTTAAACATGCGGCTTATCCTAAAATAGAGATTAACCGCAGTGACCATCCACAACCCTTTATTTATCCAGACGATTCAAATGTTATTGCAGTCATTAGTGATATTGAACTGACACTGCCGAAAAAGCTACCGAGTCTAAACATGAATAACCCTGATGAAATTATTGCTTTTATATTAAGCTACATAAAAGCATTTAAATAATGCTGCCGATAACCCGCTATGAGATAATACTAACTCAGTAAAACTCAGTAGCTTCATTCAACAACCATCAAGCAGACCCTCAACCATGAAAGAAATTCCTGTTAACATTACGTCCAAACCAACCCAAGCCACTTCAGGCGGTTGCGACAGTACTAACTTACTTGCAGGCTTATTAACGCTGGAACAGGCTCGGGCAAAAATGTTTGAAAGCATAACGCCTGTGAATGACAGTATTGAAGTCGACATTATGAGTTCTTTTGGTTCAATTGTTGCTGAAGATATTACTTCACCCATCAATGTGCCGAACTATAAAAATTCAGCGATGGATGGCTATGCCGTTAGTGCTAAAGAATTACCTTCAGCCGAACCAAAAAAATTCAAACTGATTGGCACATCTTGGGCAGGCAAACCTTATATTGGTGAGATCAAAGAAAACCAGTGCATTCGTATTATGACCGGCGCGAAAGTGCCGGACGGTACCGATACCGTGATCATGCAGGAACATATAACTAAAGAAGATGACAATATTATTATTTCCAGCGGCCATAAAGCAGAACAAAATGTACGTTGTGCTGGCGAGGATTTAAAACAAGGCGACACCGTATTAACAAAAGGTAAATTAATAAATGCAGCTGAGATGGGCTTGCTTGCGTCACTGGGTGTCGCAACCGTTAAGGTTCTACGGCCGTTAAAAGTGAGCTTCTTTTCAACCGGTGACGAACTAAAAGGACTGGGTGAAACATTAGACGACGGACAAATTTATGACAGCAACCGCTACACTATTTTTGGCATGCTGCAAAAATTAAACGTCGAAATTAATGATATGGGTGTTATTCCTGATGACCGTGCAAAAATTGAAGCGGCCTTTTTAACCGCGGCCGATCAGTCTGACGTTATTATTACATCCGGTGGTGTATCTGTTGGTGATGCAGACTATGTAAAAGAAACGCTCGAAAAACTCGGGCAGATAAACTTCTGGAAACTCGCTATCAAACCCGGCAAACCGCTGGCCTTTGGCAAAGTAAAACAAGCCATGTTTATTGGCTTACCGGGCAATCCTGTTTCAGTCATGGCAACATATTACCAGCTTGGTTTACCTGCCATTCAGCACTTAAGTGGCAACCAGAATTATATGCCAGTCATTGCAAAAGCACGCGCCACTGAACCTTTTTACAAACGCCCCGGGCGTCTCGATTTTCAACGCGCAATTTTTAGTTACGATGAAAAAGGTGAACTCATTGTTAAAGGCGTTGGTATGCAAGCGTCACATATATTAAGCGGAATGAGTTTAGCAAATTGTTTTGCTGTTATTCCGGCTGAGAGTGGCATGGTTAATCCAGGTGATGTTATTGACATACAGCCTTTTGAAGGACTAATTTAATTTTAAATTAACCACAACGGGCACCTAGAAGAACCTGTTATGGCCAGAAGCCTTCACATATTATATTAAGCCTCTTTTGAATCTTCTTCCATCTGCTTATGCACATCAGACATATCTAGGCCACGGGCTTTTTCAATCAATTCTTCTAATTGTGTTTTTTGCAAAGCACCGGCCTCTGAATACAGAATCACCTGTTCACGAAACATCATTAAAGTTGGAATAGAACGGATCTGAAAACCCGCTGCCAGTTCCTGCTCATCTTCGGTATTAACTTTGGCAAAAACAATATCAGGGTACTTTTCTGACAGTTCTTCATATACCGGCAAAAAGCCCTGACAGGGGCCACACCAAGGTGCCCAAAAATCAACAACAACAAAGTCATTGTTTTCGATAGTGTTTTTAAAGTTATCTTTATTTAGCTCAATGGTTGCCACGGGCCCGCTCCGGTTAATTTATTTATTCGAACGTACTAAATAGTGCCAAAATACCTTATTTCAAGGCTATTTATAATTAAAACTAATCAAAATCAAGCTCTTTCAGGGTATACACATAAAGCTGATTATTGGCGGTTATTTTGTAATTTGGCACATACAGATTATAACGCTGTGCATCAGCTGAATCAGCCTGTTTGTAAACGCGACCAGCTTGATCGTAAAGATAGCCTGTTCGTTTTTCAGAAAAGCCACCATACCATAATCTTTCTTTTTTTAGATTATGTTGATAGCTTTCCAGACGGTAGTTTATATCTGCACCAGACAGTGGGTTAATTGCATAAGCTATAAAATACTCAGGCTTTAATGACCGGTGATAATTTTTTGCGAACGCAGGTTGCGAACTTTCGTTTGAATCAGGATCGATTAAGCCCGAACGAATAGCCAGTAACTGTTTTAAGTCTTGCTGCTCACGGTGCATTAAAACAACAGGAAGACCTTTATGTTGAATAATTCGCACTTCACCCGATACTAATTCCGCCAAATTAAAGCGAAGCAAATAATCTTTTTTCTTTACGGCTGATGAATCAGAGTAACCCGAAAAAACAGTCCACATAGAAACGACTGCAATGACGAACAACAACAGAAAAAGTATTAATAAATTTTTTCGTCGTTTTGCATTCGCTAACTGGCCACTATCTTCAACGGACTTATCAATACTCATACTAAATCTTTAACTTTTTTCGATTCTTTATAGCGTAAATAATCCTGTAAAACTTTTGCGTGATCAAATGCCAGCTCCGTCGGCAGCGCATTAAGATTAAACACTGACACGCTCTTTGCATCATCAGCGGCTTTTGGTGTACCTGTTGCTGTTGCAATATAAATAGCCGTTGCCGTATGTCCACGATCATCCCGCGCCGGATCAGAATAAAGACCAAGCAAACATTGCAGAGTCACATCCAGACACACTTCTTCTTTTGCTTCACGAACAGCGGCCTGCTCAACTGTTTCACCCACATCCACAAAGCCACCGGGAATAGCCCAGCCATAGGGTGGGTTTTTTCGTTCAATCAGTACAATGCCGGTTTGATTATCATCACCGGTTAGCTCGATAATTGCATCGGCTGCCAATAACGGTGTAACAGGGCGAAAATTCGCTTTAGCCATAATAGTTACTCTGCAAACTTGTTTTTAAAACGAATAATGCGCGCGCGTTCCCGTTTATCCGGTCTCTTTCTGGGTGCCGCTATGTTCTGCGCCTTACGCTGTAAACTTATCGTTTCTCGTTGCGCTATACTTTCTGCTGTTTCCTGATAAAGCTGTTGTGCAATAGTAGCCGAACCCCGTTTATCAGACAGCTGTAAAACCTCAATGGTAAATTGATACAAACCTTTTGTAATAACCAGTGTTTCGCCCATAGCCAAAGAGCGCGATGGTTTTACTCGGCTGCCCTTATTTTGATCAACAACATGCACATGCCCACCCTGCACCGCCTCTGTCGCCAGCTTACGTGTTTTATAAAAACGGGCAGCCCACAACCACTTATCTAATCGGATATTCACACGTTAATACTCATAACATAATGCTTATACAAAAAATGTGACTATAAATTCTAATGGGGTTTTATCTGCGATGCAATATGATTAAACGACAAGTAACTATAAAGTATGCAGCGAAGGTGGCAATTTATCCAATGGTGAAACATTACCACAAGAAAACATTTTATTTTTTATCGTTAAACCAAATAAATATTAACGAAAAAAAGGATTACCAGTTATGACTTACCACCACCAAGACATGGCGGCGACATAGGTGCAGCACCAAAAGCATCCTGCCATTCAGACTCTGTATAGGTATGCAAAGCAAGTGCATGAATTTTACCCTGAAGCTCTTCTTCAAGAATTTTATTCACTATACGGTGCCGTGCTAATAATGGTTTACCATCAAAATCTTCTGAAACAAGTACAACTTTAAAATGCGACTCTGAACCAGCCGGCACATTATGGTTACTGCTTTCATTAACCACGTCCATATGTAATGCATTAATCCCTGTTGCCAACTTTGTTTCTATATCATTCTGCACATTCATACTAAAAAACACTCATATCAAAAAATAAAACTAACTATCAGTTATCCTGATAAAACCGCATGCCCATTAAATATTCATGATCATCATAATAGCGGTAAACAATTTCACCTTTCGCTTGGATAACCTTAACTTTTCCTGCGGGCGCAATATTCATTGTCACCGTTAAAATATCACCCACGGTTTTTGGGTTATCTGATGCAAAACAAACCCCTTCCAGCGAAAAATCGACCGCTTTCATGGTTGTTTTTTCACCCGAAAAATTACTCACACTTACTGGCCGACCGAAAGGTATTCGACGATGCTTGCGCTTTTCTGTGATCATCTTATTATTCTCCCTGAATTAAGCATAACTTAATCATTCTCCTTGCCTATTCCCCCGTCACAGCATCCATCTTAGGAGGGAATGAATGATTTCGGTATTAGACCAAAGTACTGGGGTATTGTACAAGTTTTTCTGACCCAATACTAAAGAACAGGGGCTTAAGCCTCAGTTTCAAACAGTGCCGACCTTTTACCCATCAGAATCAAGCACTTGTCACCAAACTGTTTTATTTTATAACCATAAAGTGTATCTTTTACCGGTACACCCATGCAAATAGCCGGCTAATTAACACATCATAAATAATATTTACTATAAAAACCGCATGCCTACTACCCTGTTTATCATATCAGGGATATTTCAGGCATAAAAAAATGGCTGTCAGGATTAACCCTAACAGCCATTTTTAACTGTAATGCTACACTTTAATTAACAAACTGTATTAACAGCTTATTCATTCTGGACACAAAACCTGATGGATCTTCCAGCTGGCCGCCTTCACTGAGCATGGCTTGTTCAAATAAAGTCAGTGTTAAATCATTAAATTGCTCTGCTTTTGAATCATCTTCCAGCACTTTAACCAGTGGATGCTCTGGATTAATTTCCAGAATAGGCTCAACGGTTGGCACGGCATGACCGGCTTGCTTAAGAATTTTTTGCATACTCACCGCCATATCCTGTTCTTCCACCACTAAACAGGCAGGTGAATCGGTTAAACGGTGCGACACCCGCACTTCTTTCACTTTACCATCAAGTGCCTCTTGCATTTTAGCCACAAGATCTTTAAATTCTTTTTCGACCTTCTTCGCCTTTTTCTTGTCTTCTTTATCTTCAAGTTCACCTAAATCAAGTTCACCTTTAGCGACCGATACCAGTTTTTTGTCTTCAAACTCATTAAAGTAAGACATCATCCATTCATCGACACGGTCAAACATAAGTAACACTTCAATGCCTTTCTTTTTAAAGAATTCAAGATGCGGACTATTTTTAGCTGCAGTATAACTTTCTGCTGTGATGTAATAAATTTTGTCCTGCCCCTCTTTCATTCGACCAAGATAATCTTCCAGTGATACATTTTGCACATCGGAATCATTATTGCTTGAGGCAAAACGCAGTAGCTTGGCAATTTTATCTTTATTGGCAAAATCTTCGGCCATGCCTTCTTTAATAACATTACCAAACTCACTCCAGAACGATGCATACTTTTCTGTATCGTCTTTTGCAATTTTGGCTATCGCAGTAAGAATTTTTTTGACTGAGCCGGTTTTAATCGCATCGATCTGTTTGTTCTTTTGTAAAATTTCTCGTGACACGTTCAGAGGCAAATCGTCTGAATCAACAATACCTTTTACAAAACGTAAATAACTTGGCATCAACTGTTCAGCATCGTCCATAATAAAAACACGCTTAACATAAAGTTTAATGCCGTTTTGCTTTTCACGTTCATACAAATCGAACGGTGCGCGTTTCGGAATGTAGAGCAAGGTTGTATACGACTGGGTACCTTCCACCTGATTGTGCAACCAGTGCATGGGATCTTCAAAATCATAGGTAACGCTTTTATAAAATTCCTTATACTCTTCATCGGTAATATCTGACTTACTGCGCTTCCATAAAGCCGAAGCTTTATTAACGGCTTCAAATTCATCGGTTTTCTCGCCTTTATCATCCAGTTTGCACATGGATATTGGCATTTCGATGTGGTCAGAATAACGATTAACCGTTGTGCGTAAACGCATGTCTTCTAAAAATTCATCTTCATCTTCACGCATATGCAAGATTATTTTAGTACCACGATTTTTAAGTTCAATATTTTCTAGACTAAACTCACCTTCACCCGCAGATTCCCAGCGAACACCTTGGTCGGCCGCATCGCCTGCGCGGCGTGTTTCAACCGTTACTTTATCGGCAACAATAAATGAAGAATAAAAACCGACACCAAACTGGCCAATCATGCGCGCGTCTTTTGCCTGATCGCCGGAGAGTGTATCTAAAAATTTCTTCGTCCCTGAGTTTGCAATTGTCCCAATGTTGTCAATCACTTCCTGTCGATTCATACCAATACCATTGTCCAATACTGAAATTGTTCTGGCTTTTTTATCGACATCTATAATTAATTTTAATTCATGGTCGTCTTCAAACAAGGCATCATTTTTAAGTGCTTCAAAACGTAATTTATCACAGGCATCCGAGGCATTAGAAATAAGCTCACGAATAAAAATTTCCTTGTTGGAATACAAGGAATGAATCATTAAATTAAGTAGCTGCTTTACTTCGGTTTGAAAACTGAGGGTTTCTTTTTGAGTGTCCACGGTCATTTATTGCTCCTGAAAATGTTTCTTAGTCTGTGACAATGTTAACGGTATATATTTGTTATCTAACTAGCTAAATGGGGTAACAACCCCTGTCTTTCAAGGGATGTGTAAACATTTATTTAAACTGTGATGGCGTTACAATTTACATTTAAAATCAGGCAGTTAACTGTTGCCATGTTCTCATAACACCCGCAACTAGTCACCTATACTCCCTACTGGTACTTTTATGGATAAGGATTTTAAAATGGACAACAACCACCAAATTGCTTATGCAGCGCCAACTGGGGCAACTGACTAAAAAAGAGCTAAAAAATCTGCTTTGTAAAACAAACAAGCCTTCTGCTTCTAGCCGCTTTATCTCCCGAACTCAGGCACAAAAAGAGTGTATCCGCCGCGCCACTGCTTATATGCAAATCAGCCAGTATTCCGGCAGCGTAATAATCGCTTGCCTTGTGTTTGTAGTATTGGTAAAACTCTTGGAATAACTACTTTTCTTAAGTGGGTTTAAAATACTGGAGTTAAAACACTAAAGATGCGTTCGCTTATTTTACTGCTTATTCTCGTCGCTCTCAGCACATGGGTTGGTTTTGCTTTGCGGCAAAATAACAACCCCAACGCCAAAATTGCGTTTACCATTGCTGGCGTTCTGGTGCTTTTGTTTTTAGCCGGTTTTTTTAAGTTTATTTAACATCAGATTTGCATAAGCTTCATTTTTGATTTTTATCCTGTTACGGAGCAAGATTGCCGCGCTATCGCTAGCACTGACCTGATTTTTGTCGTTGCTGCGATAGCAAAGCAATCTGTTTACTTATGATGAAGCTGGGGTTATTTAAAATAATATCTATTAAGTTAACTTGGCCTTAGCCGCATTAACCGCAACCCCACTATTAATTTTTGCACCCATGCCGGTTAACACTTCATCCAATGCATTTAAGCAGTATTCAATGTTTTTTGCATTACATGCAAAGCCCATTAAACCAATACGCCATACTTTACCGGCTAACGCGCCTAAACCGGCGCCAATTTCAAGATTGTAATCGTTTAATAGTTTTGTACGCACGGCTGTATCATCCACACCGTCAGGAATGGTCACGGCATTAAGCTGTGGCAAACGATCCGCTTCAGCAACAATAAAGTTTAAACCCATTGCTTCAATACCGGCACGTAAGGCAAGATGCATTTTGGCATGACGCGCCCATGAATTTTCAAGCCCCTCTTCCTGCAAGATAACCAGTGACTCATGCAAGCCATATAAGTTATTTACTGGCGCAGTATGGTGGTAAGCACGCTTTGCGCCGCTCCCCCAATAGCCCATTACAAGGCTTAAATCTAAAAACCAACTTTGTACCGGTGTTTTACGGTTTTTAATCACTTCCGCTGCGCGTTCATTAAAGCTCACCGGCGATAAGCCAGGAGGCGCAGATAAGCATTTTTGAGTGCCGGAATAAATGGCATCAATTCCCCAGTCGTCTACCCTTAACTCTGTACCACCTAAGGAAGTAACGGCATCCACTATCACTAGGCAATCATGTTGATGTGCCAGTGCTGTTAGCGCCTTTGCGTCTGATTGCGCACCGGTCGATGTTTCTGCATGCACAAATGCTAAAATTTTTGCATCGGGGTTGTCTTTTAAGGCCTGTTCCACTTTGGCAATATCAACCGCTTTGCCCCATTCATCTTCCACCATGACAGCGGTGCCACCGCAACGGCTGACATTTTCTTTCATCCGTCCGCCAAACACGCCATTCTGGCAAACAATCACCTTATCACCCGGCTCGACTAAATTAATAAAACAGGTTTCCATCCCCGCTGAACCTGGCGCAGACACAGGGAAGGTCAACTCATTTTTTGTTTTAAACGCATACTGTAGTAATTGTTTCATTTCATCCATCATGGATACAAATTCAGGGTCGAGATGGCCAATGGTTGGGCGAGATAAAGCATCGAGAACTCGAGGTGAAACATCGGAAGGACCGGGGCCCATTAATGTGCGCGGCGTTGGATTAAAGGATGAAATTGTCATAATAAACCTAATTTATTCTGTTAAGTGTAAGAGTCTGAAAAAAACGAATCGAAGTATACCTTAATTCCACACAGATATTAATCCCTTAGTGGATCACTAGGGTATGGGGCACGTCTTTTTCAATAAAATGCCCTATAATATTGTATCGCCTGTGGAATACCCCCCAGTATTCACTATTGAATATTTCTCTGTCAAAACTATTTGTTATTATTGGCGTTACACTGATGACTTAAGGATTCCCAAATGGCTGACCTTCCTCTTATTCTTGAAGCTGAACAACTACAAACGCAAGCAGATGCCAATAATATTGTCGTGCTTGATTTGTCACAACCAACAAGCTATTTAGATCAACACATCCCCGGCGCTTACTTTTTAGATTACAGCTGGATAACAAAAGCGCAAAATCCGGTAATGGGCTTAGTACCTGATATTGAACAACTTAACCGTGTACTGTCTGCTTTTGGCATCACAACTGATACACATATTGTTGCTTACGATGATGAGGGTGGTGGCCGTGCCTGTCGCCTGCTCTGGACTCTGGACACGCTTGGGCATCAGCACTATTCACTTTTAAATGGCGGTTTGCAAAGCTGGACGAGCAAAAACTTAACCTTAAGTAATGACATTATCTGGCCTACACCGGCCCGTTATTCCGGTAAATTAGATACCTCGCCCATTGCCGACAAACAATTTATTCTTGGTTCCTTAAACGATGACAGCACGGTGGTTTTAGACTGTCGCAGCCCAATGGAATACAGCGGCACAAAAGTGTTTGCAGCACGCGGTGGTCATATTCCCGGCGCTGTCAATATGAACTGGATGGATTTAATTGATACTGAAAATCAGCTACGCCTAAAACCGATAAATGAAATTGAACAAATATTGCAAGCTAAGGGTGTAACCAAGGATAAAACCATCATTACCCATTGCCAAACACACCACCGCTCGTCACACAGTTATATCGTGTTAAAAAGTCTGGGGTATGAAAAGATTAAAGGTTACCCGGGTTCTTGGTCGGATTGGGGGAATGATCCGGCGACACCGATTGAGCAGCCATAAACGCGGCTAATCAAATTTCACAGCAATGTTGAGGTTTTTTCGAACCCCAACATATAGAAAGTCAGAATAACAGCCAAAGGAAGCAATACTTAGTCAGTCGAACGGATAACACCTGTCACAATACCCAAAATTTGCACATGTTCGTTACGCAAGTAAATAGGTGCCATATCGGGGTTAGCCGGTTGTAAGCGAATACCATCCGCTTCAATATAAAGCTTTTTTAAGGTGACTTGTTCGTAGTTAATCATCGCAACCACGGTTTCACCGTTCTGAGCCGATTCACGTTTTTCGATAACAACCAGATCACCGTCCTGAATATTGTCATCAATCATCGAATTACCTCGCACCCGCAGCGCGTAGCAGTTTCGTTTAACCATATTGGCCGGAACCGAAACCACTTCGTCATTTTCACAGACATCGATCGGCTCACCGGCAGCAACCCAGCCCATGAGTGGTACTTCAACCAGTGATTGTGGAACAAAATCCAGAGTCTCAAACGATTGCTGCCAGACATGGTGACCGGCTTTAACCAATGCCATCTCATCGGACTGGATATCAAGATAAGAATACATATCTAAATTATTCTTTGAAATCAGTATATTAACGTTAGACATTGATGTGATCCTTTAGGTTTTACTTAACAATAGCCCGATATAAGCAGGATTGCAACAGCTGCGGCACTTTTGCACATCATAAAGTACACGGCAACGCTCATACCCGATAGAATAGGCACACCGAATGATTAACTGAGTAACAAAATAGCCATGCCACAAACAAATAAAAACAATAATTTGATTCTTACCGCCGTCGCCATTGTTAGCGTTGTGGTAGGTGTTCTCGTTAGCCAAAAACTTATCAAGACACCCGCAGCAATACCAGAAAATTTATCCGCCACCTTGCTAGACAAAGCCAAGCCTTTGCGCAACTTCGAATTAATTAATCACAACAACAAACCCTTTAACCTAAACAGCCTGAAAGGTAACTGGAGCTTTCTGTTTTTTGGTTACACGCACTGCCCCGACGTTTGCCCACTCGCAATGCAGGTCATGCGTAAGGTTTGGCGGGCTCCAGAATTAAAAACAGTCACTGCATCCAAGATGCAGATGATTTTTGTCTCGGTTGATCCCGACCGAGACACACCGACATTACTCAAATCCTATGCCCAGTATTACAACCCCGCTTTTATCGGAGTAACGGGCAAGGCAGACGAAATTGATAATATAACCAAACAAATCGGCATCTTGTATGGCTTCGACGAACCCAACAAAAATGGTGATTATAATGTAAGCCATAGTGGGCAAATTATACTCATCGACCCACAAGGCAATATGCGCGCTGTTTTTTCGCCACCGCTTAATCCCAAATCTATCACCCAGGACTTTATCGCCATTAAAAAATGGGTTGAAGACAACACATGAAAAAAACAATCCACCTCAGAAACATTTTAAGCATCCTATTGCTCTTTACCTGTTCCATAAATTTGGCCATTGCGCAAAATCGCCTAGCCGCAATTACTTTTTCAGATATTGTGATACCAGAAGCACCGCCGGTTGCAGCCGTGATGGTTGCCTACATGCAAATTAAAAATAATACCGATAACGAAAAAACAATAAGCGAGATAAGCAGCCTACAATTTCAACGTGTTGAAATTCATGAAATGAGCATGGCTAACGGCATGATGAATATGAAACAACTCAAAGCGTTAACCATAAAAGCACAGCAAAGCGTGACATTAGAATCTGGCGGAATACATGTTATGCTGATTAAACCACTTAAACCTTTAAAACATAATGACCGAGTAACATTAACATTTAAGTTTGCCTCTGGTGAAAGTACAATGATTAATACACTCGTACAAAGAATAAACTAAACTCAACTATAAAAACCTATATAAAAATGACAATCAACACACAATCAACCAGCATTAAAGATCGCATCTTTGCTTTAATACAACTGTTTCTACCACACCATTTTCTCTCGGGCATTATGTATAAAATCACCCGAATAGAAACACTCTGGTTTAAAAATTTTATTATTAAAAAAATTATCGAAATTTATGATGTCGATATGAGTCAGGCGCAAAATGAAAATGTGCAAGATTTTAAAAACTTTAATGACTTTTTTACCCGCCCACTAAAAACAAACGCCCGTCCCATTGCCGAAGGTGCACACAGTATTATTTCACCGGTTGATGGCACAGTAAGTGAAGTCGGCAAAATCAATAACGACCAGATTTTTCAGGCCAAAGGAATAAGCTATTCACTTGAAGCGCTGGTAGGCGGCTCACCTGAACGCGCCGAGTTTTATCGCAACGGTTATTTCGCCACACTTTACTTGTCCCCTCGCGATTACCACCGCATCCATATGCCCATTAGTGGGCACTTACGAGAAATGGTACACGTGCCCGGTCGCCTGTTCAGCGTAAGCCCATCTACAACGCGCAGTGTTGCTGGTTTATTTGCCCGTAATGAACGTGTTGTCGCGGGGTTTTCAACCGACGCAGGGGCAATGGCCATGATATTGGTCGGTGCTATTTTTGTATCCAGTATGGAAACCGTTTGGGCTGGTACCATCACCCCACCGCGCGGTAAACACCTTCGTCAGTGGAGTTACGATACACAAGAGCCCATTTGTTTAGAACGCGCAGAAGAAATGGGACGTTTTAATATGGGTTCAACGGTAATACTTTTATTTCCAGAAAACAGCATTGAATGGGAACAAAGCCTGGTTGCCGGTAAAAAAATACAGTTTGGAGAAAAAATTGGGGAAGTTGTGCTCAAAGAACAACATACTGGATAAGGTAAAAGGTGTATATACCTCTAAATCACTGTTACTTTAAAGGAATAAGATAACAAGATGAAATATTTTATAACCATAATATTTTTTACACTTTTACAGGGTTGTAGCACAAGACAAGTATACGATTCACTCCACAACAACCAGAAAATAAGGTGCCAAAGCTTACCACCTTCGCAATATTCGGAGTGTATGGAACAAGTTAGTGATAGCTATGAAAAACATACTCGTCAGCGTAAAGAGATTATTGAAAAAATATAATGGGCAATTCAGGATCAAAGTAAAAATTATTATGCCTTTAACCTTAACATAAGGTGACTTGAAGCAGTTTTCACCCAACCCAAAAACACCCTAACCAATAAAATGAAAGCTGAAAAGAAGACTAAAGAAGAAATTACCCTTATTGATAGAATCGCCGTTACTTTTCTACTAGGCATTGTTGCATTTATTACGGGTGTTGTTGTGTGGTTCTTATTGGTAGCCACTTTCGAATTTGAAGGGAAATATATTTTTTCATCATTTAAACTGGTTATTGCTTTTACAGCTATTATGACTGTTACCAGATTTTTAATGCTAGAAAACTTGATCGCAAATTTACTTGGCTATCTATGGCATGACATATACAATCATCTTAAGCATTGAACATAAATTGATGTATAACAAGCGATGACCGCTCTACTTCTGATAAAACATATCACGCCTTGTCTGTTGTAAAGGCAATAACATCCCGAATCGAATCTTTTCCCGTTGCCAGCATCAATACACGCTCAAAGCCTAATGCAACACCTGATACCATTGGCATCCCTCGCTGTAGAGCGCTGATTAAATGATCATCGACGGGGATTGTTTGCTGGCCAGCCGCTAACCTTTGCTTATTTTCATTTTCAAAGCGTTGTTGTTGTTCTGAGGCATCGAGCAACTCCTGATAGCCATTTGCCAATTCTATGCTGTTAATAAACAACTCGAAACGCTCTGCAACATTAATTTCACCTTGGCGAATATTGGCTAAGGCGGCCTGTGCTGGTGGATAATCATAAATAAAAACCGGTTTGCCTTTAGGTAATGCAGGTTGAACTAGGGAACTCATGATTAAATCTAGGTAAGCGTCATGCGTTAATGTTTGTTCATGCAACTGGATATTATTTTTTGAAAGAACCGTTTGAAGTTGCTGACTGTTTACGGTGTGAGGATTAATACCTGTAAATTTTTCAAAAACTTGTTGGTATGTATATGAAACACTGTCACTTAAAATTAATTTACCTTTTAATAAAAGCCTAACAAGTTCATCGAGCTGCTCCATTAGTTTACGGTAGTGCATACCCGGTTGGTACCATTCTATAAGTGTAAACTCGGGATTATGGTTTCGCCCTGCTTCACCTTGACGAAACACTTTGCACATTTGATATATCGCACCACTGCCCGCTGCTAATAAACGCTTCATTGGGAACTCGGGTGAGGTGTGTAAAAAATATTGTGTCTTATTAAATTGAGTAGAAAAACTTTTGATATTTGGATCGGGGGTGGTGGACTGCGATAAGCAGGGGGTATCGACTTCCAGAAAATGATTATCGTGAAAAAACTGACGGGCGGTGTTTAATAACTTAGCCCGACATTGTAGTGTTTCCAGAGTGGTGTTGGGTTGCCATTGATTCACGATTGTTACTTTAACCCGTCATTTTCATGTAGAGCCTGTCCCCGGCGAAGGGGGGATGGGAATCTAGTACTGTATTTTAGTTTTATGGATTCCCACCTCCGCGGGAATGACGGCCTTAAACATTTAGTCTTTAACGCGCCCTACGTACTCACTGGTACGTGTATCCACTTTAATTTTTTCACCAATATCAATAAATAAAGGCACACGTACCACGGCACCTGTATTGCAAGTAGCGGGTTTACCGCCACCACCGGAAGTATCGCCCCGTACACCGGGGTCAGTTTCTGTAACGGTTAAAACAACATGGTTCGGGGCGGACACACCGATAGGGTTGTCATTCCATAAAGTAATCGTATAGGTTTCTTGCTCAACCAGCCATTTCATGGCATCGCCAACAGCCGTTTCGTCGGCAGAAACCTGTTCGTAGGTTTCAGAGTCCATAAATGTCCAAGTGCTACCATCGGTATAGGAATATTCCATTTCGGTTTCAAGCACATCAGCGGCTTCAACCGACTCGCCCGATTTAAAAGTACGTTCTAATACCCGGCCGGTTTTTAAATTACGGATTTTAACCCTGTTAAACGCCTGCCCTTTACCCGGTTTTACAAATTCATTTTCAATAATGCTGCAAGGGTCATTATCCAGCATTATTTTTAAGCCACTGCGAAATTCATTGGTGCTATAGTTAGCCATGTGCCATCCTGCTAAAAGTGTTAATTTCGAAAATAATAAAAGCCTATGATACCGCGAATAGCCCCCTTCTGTCAGACCCCTTCATGGCAAAAACAGCTTAACAATGCCATTCGTTGCCCGACTGAATTACTCAGGCAACTTAAGCTGCCCGACAACCTGCTTGCAGCGGCACAGGAGTCCGCCAAACTGTTCCCATTAAAGGTCACGCACCATTACCTAACACAAATTGAAAAAGGCAACGTCAATGATCCCCTGCTACGTCAGATATTGCCGTTAATTGACGAGCAGCAACCACACCCAGACTATTGCACCGATCCGGTTGGCGATTTAAAAGCAACCCCCGTTCCCGGGATTATCCATAAGTACCGTGGGCGCGCGTTGCTAATGGCTACACCAAGCTGTGGGATCCACTGCCGCTACTGTTTCCGACGCCATTTTCCTTATTCAACGCATAAATCGTCAAATAATTGGCGGCAAGCCATTGAATATATTCATAAAGATCCCTCTATCCATGAGGTTATTCTCAGCGGCGGTGACCCCTTAAGCCTGAGCAACAATAAACTCTTCCGGCTAATGGACTTGCTTGAAGCCATCCCCCACATTAAACGTATCCGAATCCACACTCGCTACCCGATTATCCTTCCCGATAGAATCGACCGCGAACTAAGTGATTACTTACATCAACACCATTGCAAAATAGTCATGGTAATTCATTCTAACCACCCTAACGAACTGGACACCCATGTTGGAAATGCTCTTAAGTTATTGAATAACAATGAAATTACACTTCTAAATCAGAGCGTCTTACTTGCTGGAGTGAATGACAATGTCGCCACCTTAAGCGAGTTAAGTGAGCAGCTATTCATGTCCAACGTATTGCCCTATTACCTGCATCAACTCGATAAAGTACAAGGTGCACAACATTTTGCGGTCAACGACAGCCGAGCAAAAGTCCTCATAAAAATGCTGCGCAAGCAACTCCCTGGCTATTTAGTCCCCCTGTTAGTCCGTGAAAACAGCGGTGAGCCTTCCAAACAGCCTATTATGGGGTAACCCGCCTTATTTTAGGTTAACCCAAAACACTTCCATATCCCCCAAATGGGTTAGCTGGCATCCTATTTGCTACAGTCAGTCAAGTAAATGTGTCATAATTCAGGGAGTTAACATGTTTTTTTTGGTATTAACTCCAAATTTAAATCACTGCTGTACAGAAAGGGGATTAATTCGTGAGTAATACGCTCGGCCTAGAGGTTGCAGACCGACAAAAACCATCCAAGGGCGCTTTTAATATTCGTCGCAGTAAAGTGGAAAAATGGCTGGCAGAACTTCCAAAAGCAAATGTCGGCGAAACAGCAAAACTTGTTTTTCAGACCCTCTCCGAAACCAATCGTCTTAAATATACACACAAAGACCGTGCCCGTTTTTTAGAAGAACTACGGCCAACCACACAATTCGTTACCGCCGCCATGCGTAAGCACTTTGTGGGTACGAGCTTTCCCTTACCAAAGAAAAACCAGCGCGTTGCTGCGGCAACACGTGAAATCTATAATCAGCTGGCCATGGGCTACATTATTTGTATTGAAGATTTGCTTGCTAAAAGTATTCTGTTTACCGATAAGAAATTACTCGTCACCCTTATCCATCGGGCTATAAGCTGTTTAAGCCGTGTATTATTAACCTCGTATCAGGTCTATTCACCTTACCCGGAAAAAATTTGGATTAAAATACACACCCTCTATGCCTATGCAGAAAAGCATAAACTGTTACGTATCGAAGTGACCGATAACCAACGCATATTTATAAAAAAATCTAGCATAGCAGAAGAATACAGCCGCATCCTGTTGTTATCACTCGCATCACCCTACCGTTTACGCCAAGGTGAAGTACACAAAGTTCATAACACACTGGAGCGCTGGACAGTAAAAAGCCATTTATTTCAAATAAAGCAACATAAAGTAGCTCAAGGCTACTTTGCCGTTAATTTAACAATGGACAATCCGCCGCGTAATATTGCACTGGTGCATCAGGACTGCAATTCCATCGATTGTCGTACCCTTGACACTGAAATTTTGGCTGATACCATTCGTGATGAAATACAAAATACCAAAGATGCCGGGCAAACAACAATTACAGGGATAGAAATGTCTTCCCCTGAATTATCGCATGACTTATTACGCCGCTTACTCACCGCTTGGGCGGTTATCGCCAAACGTAACTTCCCACGCTCAGAAAAACATGAGCGTGTGCTGGTAGCCATTGGCTTAAGTGCATCACATCAGATTATTTGTGACTCAGCAAGGCGCCGCTCACCGAAAAATAGAAGCCGCACCAAAGACAAGCCCAACCCCTTTAGCGGCAAAGCAAACTATGACATCGCCGATGTAAATAGTGTCAATATGAAACAACAGGATGTATGGAATTTAGTTTATCCCACCGAGCTAACGAAAGGTTACACCCCGCTTGATGTTGATAAAGTGTCCAAAGTAGCCAATAAAAAAGAAGACCGGCTTTACCATGCCGAAAGCTGGGCTATCGTCAATGAGAGCGCCAGCGGTTATTGCATACAAAATAAATCAAAAAGCCAAACCACCGTGCAAGTAGGGGAGCTCATTAGCATTCGCCGCAGCGGTGATGGCCACACATGGAAATGGGGGATTGGCGTTATCCGCTGGATGAAATTTATTGAAGACAGTGGCCTCACTCTCGGCATTGAAATGCTCACCCCCGATGCTGCCGCTGTTGGCATTAAAGCCGCCATTGATGATGCGGATGTCGATTACCAACGAACGCTGATGTTGCCGGAATTAAATGCTATCAACCAGCCTAGCACTATTGTTACCACCCCAGTTCCCTTCCGAGTCGGCCAGCAACTTAAATTAAAGATTATTGGCAAAGAGGTAATCATTAAACTCAGTAAGCAATTACAAAATACGGGGTTATTTGCACAATTCCAATATGAAATGCTGGACTCTGATCACCCTGCTGATGAGAGTGAATGGCAAGAAGAGTCTGACTTTACTCAGGTTTGGTCAATAATATAAAGAAAGAGGCTCTGGGCGTAGGTTAATTTACATAATCATAGTGTATACTTTATTCAATAATGCAATTTGCAATACAATAAAGAAGGACGCCATCATTGAGCAGTGAAAATTTACTCCGCTTACTCACCATCTTCGATATTTCTGAAGAAGCCGAAGTCCTTATCAATTCCCTTCGCAATGCCGGTTTTATTGTGCGCGATGTGCGTGTGGAAGACGACGAAGATATGCTCACCGCGCTGGAAGATAACCCAATCGACATTATCCTCTGCAAATACAGTTTACCGATTTTTAGTGCCGCTGCTGCCGCCGAAATTATAGCCAAATCTGGCCGTGACCTACCTCTCATTATCATTACCCCTGAATACAGCAACGAGTGCGTGCAGGAATGCCTAGGATTTGGTGCCCGCGATGTAGTGAGTTTTGAGAGCAGCCAACAACTTAAGCATGTCTTAAACCGAGAACTCAATGACCTGAAAAACCGCCGAGCACATCGCCACTGTGAAAAAATGCTGCGCGAAACAGAAAAGCGCTCACGCTCACTCATTGACAGTTCTCGCGATGCCATCGCCTATGTCCATGAAGGCATGCATATCTATGTCAACAATGCCTACTTAATGATGTTTGGCTATAAAGATATTGATGATGTTGAAGGCATGCCCATCCTTGATATGGTCAGCACCGATGACCATGCCCAACTCAAAGATTTTTTACGTGCCTATTCCAAACAACAATCTGAAGACGACAGCTTAAATTTACATGGCCAGCACACCGATGGCAGCGCGTTCGAAATCACCATGGAATTCTCACCAGCGAGCATGGAAGGTGAATCCTGCACACAAATTATTATCCGAGACCAAGCTGACAACAAGGAACTAGAAGAAAAACTAAAAGTACTCAGTAAACAAGACCTTATTACCGGCCTGTACAACAAAACCTATCTTATTGGGCAACTGGATAAATTCTTATCGGCCGCGCTTGAAGGCCACGCAAGAGGTGCGTTGCTTTATATTACGCTGGATAACTATGAAAACTTAAAAGAAAGCTTCGGTATTGCCGGGTTGGATAGATTGTTTATTGATCTGGCTAGTACGCTCAAAGCCAAACTGGAACCACTGGGAATTTTTGCCCGCATGGAAGGCTCGGCTTTTTGTTTGCTGGTAAAAGATGCCGACAGTAACAAAACCGAAAAAATTGCAGATGGAATATGTCAAATCATCAGTAAACATATTTCAGATATTAATCATAAAACAGCCTCCACCACGGCGAGTATAGGCATTACCTTAATCAACGAAACCATTGGTAATATCCACGACTGTATTAACCGCGCTGAAAAAGGGGCCTCTATCGCACTTGAGAATGGTGGTAACCAGCAACACACTTACAACCCTTCCATCCAGGACATTGAAGAACATGAAAAATACTCTCATTGGGAAAAACAAATTAAATTTGCGCTAAAAAACAATATGTTCCGTTTATTATTCCAACCCATTGTCAGCTTACATGGTGAACCCGGCGCGCATTATGAAATTTTCGTAAGAATGCTAGATGAAGAACAGCAGGAAATCTCCCCAGATATCTTTATCCATGCTGCGGAACAAGCTGAACTAATGGGCTTTATTGACCGCTGGGTTATCGCTAATTCATTTTTAGTGCTTGCCGATAAATTAAAGAAAAAAGAAGAAATGCGCCTGTTTATCAAAATATCAAGCAGCACTATCGTTGACCCTGAATTTCTAAACTGGGTAAGTGAACGTTTAAAAGCACTGCGGTTAAATGCAGACCATGTTACTTTTCAGGTAAAAGAAGAAACCGCGCTTAATTATTTAAAAGCAACAAAAGCCACATTTGAAGGTTTAAAAGCACTGCACTGCCGTACCGCACTTGACAATTTTGGTATAGAAGAAGATGTGTTCCAGTCTATTAAGCATTTTGATGTTAACTATGTACGCATTCATCAGGATTTAATCAGTAAACTGGCAACCAATGTAGAAATGCAGGAACTTGTTCGCCATATTTCTGAAGAAATTTCCAAAAAGAATATTCAAACCATTGCTGCCTTTGTTGAAGATGCTAACTGTCTGGCCTTGCTCTGGCAATGCAGTGTGGACTTTATACAAGGGTATTTCTTACAGGAACCGGATGTAGTTCTGGAATATGACTTTGAAGAGTCTTTTTAATATTGTTAACCACAACGGAGAGCCTGGTGTGGTTAATAAAAAATCTAATCAAGCACCAGCGAAACCAAACCATCTGCCAGCTTGGGTTCAAACCAAGTTGACTTAGGTGGCATCACTTCATCAGCATCGGCAACAGCCATTAAGGCATCCAAGCTAGTAGGATATAATGCAAAAGCAACCGCCATTTCACCAGAATTAACCCGCTTTTCCAGTTCTTTTAATCCTCGAATCCCACCGACAAAATCAATGCGCTTATCACGACGTGGGTCATCAATACCTAGAATAGATGTAACCAAGTGGTTCTGTAACAAGCTTACATCTAAGCGTGCAACCGGGTCGTTCGCTGGATATAAATTATCATTCAAAGTAAGTGCATACCATTTACCCGCCAAAAACATGCCAAATGTTTTCGCACAGGTTGGTTTAACTTCAGACGCCGCTTCTTTAATGTCAAAATTTACAGCAACTTTCTCTAGAAATTCAGAGCTGCTTAGACCATTTAGATCCGTCATCACACGATTGTAATCGAGAATTTGCATCTGGTTGTCGGGGAAAATAACACTTAAAAAATAATCATGTGTTGCATTGTCTGAACTATTATTCGTTTTATTTTTTCGCTGCGCTGCAACCCGCGATGCCGCTGCAGAGCGGTGATGGCCATCGGCAATATATAAACAGTCCATCGCATCAAACGTTGCAGTAATGGTTTCAATCAGGCTAGTGTCATTCACAACCCAAATGGTATGTTGCACGCCATCATCTGCGGTTAAGTCATACTCAGGCGTTGTTTTACACACCTCGCTCACAATGCCATCAATCACTTTATTGTGCCGATAAGTTAAAAATACCGGGCCGGTTTGCGCATTAAGTGCATCAATCTGTCGAACTCGGTCATCTTCTTTTTCCGGACGGGTAAATTCATGCTTGCGAATGCGGTTCGTGTCGTAATCGGCAACCGATGCCGCCGCCACCAGACCGTATTGCTGGTGTTTCCCCATCACGAGTTTATACACATAATAGCAAGGCGAACTATCACGGAACAAAACCCCTTCTGAAACCAGATTGTTTAAATTCTCGGCACCTTTGGCATAAACGGCTGCGTCAAACGGGTTGGTTCCAACCGGTAGATCAATCTCGGGTTTGGATATATGCAAAAAGCTGCGTGGGCGCCCGGCAACGCGTTCCCGCGCTTCTTCGGTGTTTAGGACATCATAAGGAGGTGCAACAACATCTTCAGCAAATTCCTGTTTTGGACGTAACCCAGCAAACGGTGTAATCAACGGCATATCTCTACCTGCTATTTATTAAATATGGATGGAAGCGGCTATTTTAAACGATTACACGGCTTTCGCCCAGCAATCTTATCTTTGTCTTTGTGGTAATAAACTCCGCTAGGCGCTTATACCTAAGCTTGCTGAGCAGCCTCGATACGCGATGGAATCGGTGGGTGGGTTAAGAACATGCGTAAAACAAACTTCTGGACGGGTTTAGGCATCGACAACAAGCACCAGTCCAATGTGCCGGGTATCTGGCTCTGTGAAGCATGAACCGCTTTTAATGCACTCACAAAACTTTGCCGATTAACGCAAGTCATTGCTATTTTATCAGCACGTAATTCACAACGGCGATTGATAGTGTTTAAAATAAATAAAGGCAATACACCATAACAAAGCAGCACTAAAACGGAACTAAAAATAAAACCTATATTTTTATCACGCCATTTATACAAAAAAACATGATCAATAAGCAGGTGCAATGAATAGATAGGGAACCAGACGCTTAGCAAAATCAATAAATCAAGAATACTCATACTCAGGGTATCACGCATCGCAACGTGTGCCAGTTCATGCGCAACAACCGCTTCAACCTCATCCGGTGTTAATTTGTTAAGTAAACCCTGTGTCAAAACAATGAGCGAGGGTTGCATAAAGTCAGGCAATACTTTTGCATTTACATTTAAAGAACCGTCCACCGCAATAGCCGGTGTGGCAATATTTAACTTTCGGGCCATTTTACTGGCTAACCGATAAATCCAGTAATATTGATTAGAGGATACGGGGAATCTTTTAGCTTGTTTCGGTGTGCTAGTGACAAACCAAGCTGAAAAATTTGGAAAATACCGGCGATTCTTTAAAAGTAACAAACACAGAACAAACAAACGCGATACACACCAAATCGCACAGCAGAGACTAAAACCAATCAGTAAATATAAAACGAGTAAATTTGGCTGACTGTAAAAATAAAAAAAAGAATTGAACAGAAAATTGGATATGACATTGAAATGAAAAAACTGACTGATAAAATACAATTGAAACAACATAACCAGCGGTATCAATACAACAAGGAAATACGATTTAAGCATCGCCAATAATCTGAAATGATAGCGTTGATTCATTATAAATATCCACGTCACCAAATATCACTTGATGGTAAATAATCAACACATTTTATGCGCCAACATCAGCTCGATTAGCCTTAATTTACTACTATTGAGAACTATATCACATAATTAACAGTATATAATCATTTCATAAATAAGATACAAAAACATGCTATGATTTACGGCCAATTTAATGCAAAAAAGATGAATAAAACCTAAATATTACGGCAGCCATGCCGAAATAAAAGGAAGAGAGTAAAATCTCGCAAATGGAGTCGCAACAGGGAAAACAACTGACACAATGATACTGGATAAATTACAACAATTCCGCCAAAAACAGGTGTTGAAGCAATTTCCTATTGCCTACAAACTTGCCATTATCATCACTATGCTGATTAGTTCCGGCATGATCTTACTCGGGCTCGTGATTGTTTCAAACCAAACCCAGTTGTTACGTGGACAGATGACTGATTTTGGCCAAACCGTTGCAGGGCAACTGGCTAACTCATCAAAAGAACTGATTTTATCGGATGACGTGCTAAGCATCATGGTATCAGTAAAAAATCTTGGAGCACATAAGGGTATTCTCGGGGCGGTTGTATATTCTGAGAAGGGTAAAAAATTAGCATCTGCAGGAGTCACACCCGAAACCGACATTATCAGCCTGTATGCTCAGTCAAAAAACAACCAGAGTAAAGGCTACTCATTTGAATGGCAGAGCAGCATCCCTAATAGCGAAGAACAACTCAACGTTATTTCATTTATTACACCCATTCGTTTTCAAAATTTAATCGCCGGTCACGCACTCGTTACTTTCAGCAAAGCATCGCTGTCTCAGTCCCTTAACGAAACCGTCAATGCGATTATTGCCGCAACTATTTTTATGATTATCCTAGGAATTTTTACAGCTTACGCACTCGGGCAACGCCTATCACGTCCTATTCATAATCTTTTGGATGCAAGCAAAGCCATCGACAATGGTGACTACTCTTACCGTATTAACGAACAACGCAATGATGAAATCGGTTCACTCATTGATGGCTTTAACAGTATGGCTAAAGGCCTACTGGAAAAATCACAGGTTGAAAATGCGTTCTCCCGATTCGTATCCACCAATGTTGCAAAACAAATCATGGATAACCTCGATAGCATTCAGTTGGGCGGCCAGCATGTTCATGCCACTGCATTGTTTGCAGACATTGTTGGTTTTACCAGTATGTCCGAAAAACTGCCGCCGAGAGAAGTGGCTACATTATTAAACGAATACTTTACCTACATCTCGATGGCTTGCGAGCTTTACAATGGCACCATTGATAAATACATGGGTGACTGTGCCATGGTTGTGTTTGGTGTACCACAAGCCGATGCCGATCATCAGTTTAATGCCATCAGTTGCGCCATTATGATTCAACGTTTAATTCAACGCCTCAATGTTTTGCGAGAACAACAAGGTAAACAGGCAGTGCACTTTAGAATTGGCATTAACAGTGGCGAAATGCTTGCCGGGAACATGGGCTCTAACGATCGCATGCAATACACCGTTGTGGGCGAAGCCGTTAACCTTGCAGCTCGGCTGCACACCGCCGCAGAAAGCGGACAAATTGTTATTACCGACACACTGGTTAAATCTGCGGATATCCAATGGCGCATCATTGCTCATCGACATAAATCCATTGAACTACGCGGTATTACTGAACCGGTAACAACCTATATTGTCACCGATCTCAAATCACCCTACACAGAACAAATAGACCAGCATATAACCACTGTACTTGCTAAAAAATTCGTTGCATGAAAATCTTAATATTTATTGCTCTGGTTGCAATTCAACTTGGTTTATCCAGTTGCGCATATATTTATTCAAAAAGTGACAATGTTGCTGCACGTGTAGAAACACTTGTTAGCAAAGAAAAATACGGCCTTGCTCTGGACACGCTGGAATTTATTCAACCCGATCATTTTAATTATGCTTTTTTAATGGCCGAAAAAAAGCGAATTCAAACATTAGCTAACCGTTTTGAAGAAAAATTATTAACCCAAGCCAGTACACAAGAGCAAAATAAACACTGGGCAGAGGCAATGAAAACCTATGATACTGCCTTGGGTAAATTGCCTAAAAGCAAGAAATTACAAGAAGCTCGCAAACAATTTGTTATTAAACGAGATAAATACTTAAGCCAGTTACAAAATAAATTACTCGTATCCAAAGCTAAAACACTGAGTAAAAAAACAGCCACCACCAAAGAAATAGCACAGGTTAACCCCGACGATAATAAAGCAAAAAAAGTACTACGGTCACATATTCGTGAAATCGAACTAACGACAGAAAAACTGATGACTTGCGCTGAAGATGGAATTAAAAATAAAGATATTCAACTGGCCGAAGAATGTTTAACACTTGCAGGGAATTTATCTGCAACCAAAGAAACCACTAAAAAAATTGCCACCTTACATAAAAACCTCAATAAAGTACGAAAAAAACGCACTAAATCAAACAAAAAATCAATTCAGACAATTAGTAAACAACTCACACATGTTAAAACAAACGCACAACTCATCCGCTATCGCAAAGAAATACTGGCTTTATACCATCAGGATAAATCGAATAAAAAGATTATTCGTTTAAAAAAACAACTGGATATTCATATTTACAACGCATTAAAAACCGGTATAAAACAGGGGCAAAACTTATACAGTCAGGGGCGAATACAACCCGCTCTTAACTTATGGAATGAGCTGCAACAGCTCGCGCCTTCTAACCAGAAGTTAAATGATTATATACATCGAGCTAAAAGAGTGCTAAAAAAACTACATAGTTTAAGTAATAACCCCAATAATATCCCTCTTCCAAAAGCAACTAATTAACCTGAGCTTAATTAACGAAAGCAGTCCATTATGCAGAATAACTACTCTTCTTCAACTTCAACTTCAACAACCGGTGCCAAACGCCAGACATTCCGGTAGCCTTGCGGTAACTTACGACCACGCTGTGCGCGCTCACCTTCAAAAGGCTCCATATCGGCTGCTTCAAAAACTTTATGTCGTTTACCAGAATAGACCGACAAGGTATCGTCTTCGTTTATCACCGTTACTGCTGCCAGATACTCTAAATGGTTCTTTGATTTTGCTGGTGGAATATTGAGTATTTTAATCCCTTTACCTTTAGGTAACTGCGGCAATTCTGCAATATGGTGAATAAGCATATTGCCATCATTGGTTGCAGCCACAATCCAGTTTGTTTCCATATCGGTTACAGGCACGGGTGGTAAGACCGTAGAGCCTTCCGGTACTTTGATAATGGATTTACCTTTTTTATTTTTAGTCACCATTTCTTCAAGACTAATAATAAAACCAAAACCGGCATCGGTAGCGAGTAAAAATAACTGTTCTGGTGCACCCGCCATCACACCACAGAAGCTCGCTCCGGGTGGTGGCGTGAAACGGCCTGTTAACGGTTCACCCTGACCACGAGCAGAAGGCAAAGTATGCCCCATCGTCGTGTAGGTGCGTCCTGTTGAATCAATAAACACGGCTATTTGGTTATTTGTACCCAACGCAAATGCCTGACAAGCATCACCCGCTTTATAATTTAATTCAAATGCATCAATCTCATGGCCTTTTGCTGCACGCACCAAGCCTTTTTGTGACAGGATAATAGTAATTGGATCGGCGCTTATCAAAGACGACTCGTCCATTGCCTGTGCGGCTTCACGCGACACAATCTTGCAACGACGTTTATCGCCATAATTTTCCAGCACTGCTTTTAATTCTTTTTTGATGAGTGTTTTTAAGCGTGCTTTTGAACCTAGAAACTTTTCAAGCTCGGCGCCTTCGGCTCTTAATTCTTTTTGATCGGCCTTAATTTTCATTTCTTCAAGACGCGCTAACTGTCTTAAGCGTGTATCCAAAATATAATCAGCCTGTATCTCGGATAATTTAAAACGTTTAATCAGTTTTGCTTTCGGCTCATCTTCTTTACGGATAATTCTAATAACTTCATCTAGGTTTAAAAAGGCTTTTAATAAACCATCTAATAAATGCAGGCGTTTATTTACTTTTCCCAGACGATATTCCAAACGGCGGGTAACGGTTTGAATTCTAAACGATAACCAATTGGTTAAAATATCAAATAAATTCATCGTCCCCGGACGGCCATCAAGATCGATCAAGTTCATATTAACCCGGTACGTTCGTTCAAGATCGGTTGTTGAAAACAGGTGCGTCATTAGCTGGTCAACATCAACCTCTTTATTCTTACGCACAATAACTAAACGTGTTGGATTTTCATGATCAGACTCATCACGCAAATCGACCACCATCGGCAATTTCTTCGCTTGCATCTGGCTGGCAATCTGGCCGAGGATTTTTGCAGGGGAAGCCTGATGGGGCAAGGCCGTAACAATAATATCTTCACCATCTTTCTCATACACTGCACGCATACGAATACTGCCACCCCCCGTTTTATACATTGCAATAATGTCTTTACGTGGCGTGATAATTTCAGCATCGGTCGGGTAATCAGGACCTTTAATAAATTTGCAAAGCTCCGTTACTTTGGCTTTAGGGTTGTCAAGTAAATGAATCGTTGCATTTAAGACTTCGGTTAAATTATGTGGCGGAACATCGGTTGCCATACCCACCGCAATACCAGTCGTACCGTTCATTAAAATATTGGGCACTTGCGCAGGTAGAATAACCGGTTCATCAAGCGAGCCATCAAAGTTAGGAGCCCACTCAACCGTACCCAGTCCCAATTCGCCCAGTAGCAAATCGGCATACTGCGACAAGCGTGATTCGGTATAACGCATAGCAGCAAACGATTTTGGATCATCAGGCGAACCCCAGTTCCCTTGCCCTTCGAGTAAGGTATAACGGTATGAAAACGGTTGAGCCATTAGCACCATGGCTTCATAACAAGCACTGTCACCATGCGGGTGGAATTTACCTAAAACGTCGCCCACGGTTCTTGCTGATTTTTTAAATTTTGCGCTAGCTTTCAAACCTAATTCAGACATCGCATAAATAATACGACGCTGCACCGGTTTTAAACCATCACCTACATGTGGTAGTGCACGATCAAGTATGACGTACATGGAATAATCCAGATACGCTTTTTCAGTAAAGTCTCTTAATGACAGTTGCTCTACACCCGCATCAAAACCAGCATTATAATCAAGAGCGTCTTGTTGCTTCTTCTTTTTAGATCTTGTTTGTTTTTTCTTTTTTGCTGCCATTTAATCTATACCATTATTTAAAAATATTAACCACAAAAACTGTCCATTAAACCTCAGCCATCGCACCTTTAGTTTCTAACCATTTACGTCGATCTGCCGAGCGTTTTTTCGCTAACAACATATCCATCATCTGATAAGCATCATCTTCGGCATCCACCGTTAACTGCACTAGGCGGCGCGTATCCGGCGACATGGTGGTTTCCCGTAATTGCAGTGGGTTCATTTCACCTAAACCTTTAAAGCGTGTAACACTGATTTTACCTTTTTTCTTTTCGGCTTCAATACGATCCAATATACCCAGCCGCTCCGCATCGTCTAAGGCATAAAACATTTCTTTGCCGACATCCACCCGATATAACGGCGGCATCGCCACATAAACATGGCCTTCTTTAACTAAATGCCCAAAGTGGCGCAAGAATAAAGCACACAACAATGTCGCAATATGCAAACCATCGGAATCCGCATCAGCAAGAATAATGACCTTGTCGTAACGCAAACCTTGCAAATTATCTGTTCCAGGGTCAACGCCAATGGCCACCGAAATATCATGGACTTCTTGCGAAGCCAATACCTCAGACGAGTCCACTTCCCAAGTATTTAAAATCTTGCCACGCAGCGGCATAATTGCCTGAAATACACGATCACGTCCCTGCTTGGCCGAACCACCCGCCGAATCCCCTTCGACTAAAAACAGCTCACTACGCTCCGAATCTTGGCCACTGCAATCGGCTAATTTACCGGGCAGAGCTGGGCCCTGAGTAACCTTTTTGCGAACAACTTTTTTGCCCGCTTTAAGACGGCTTTGTGCATTACTGATAGCCAGTTCAGCAATTTGTTCCCCTAATTGAATATGTTTACTCAACCATACTGCAAAGGCATCTTTGACCACACCCGAAACAAAAGCGGCACATTCTCGTGAGGATAAACGTTCTTTGGTTTGGCCACTGAATTGCGGATCGGCTAATTTAACCGACAGAATAAAATTAACTTTATCCCAGACATCGTCTGGGCTAAGTTTTAAGCCACGCGGAATTAAATTACGCAGCTCACAGAATTCACGCATTGCATCACTTAAGCCAGTACGCAAACCATTCACGTGCGTGCCACCCTGAGCAGTTGGCACTAAATTAACGTAACTCTCATTAACGATGATACCGGCTTCGGGTGCCCAGACAATCGCCCAGTCAACTGCTTCTGCGTTCCCTTCCAGACTCCCCATAAAAGGATCTTCTGGCAAAGTAAGCGCACCATCGAGCTCATCGATTAAATAATCCTGTAAACCATCTTCATAAAACCAGCTTTGCTCTTCGTTGGTTTTTTCTTCGTAAAAAGTAACGGTTAAACCGGGACAAAGTACCGCCTTGGCACGCAACACATGGCGTAATCGAGGTACCGAGAAATTAATCGAATCAAAAAATTGACCATCTGGCCAAAAACGCAGGCTGGTACCGGTTTCTTTTTTTGCAGCCTTGCCAACAACCTTTAAGTTGGTTTTTTTATCACCATTGGCAAAGCCCATTTTATGTTCTTTACCATCACGGCGAATAACCACTTGCAGTTTTTTCGACAAGGCATTCACAACCGACACGCCCACGCCGTGCAAACCACCGGAAAACTGATAATTATCATTTGAAAATTTGCCACCAGAATGCAACCGAGTAAGAATAACCTCAACCCCCGGCACTTTTTCTTCTGGGTGTTTATCCACCGGCATACCACGCCCATCGTCGGTGACTTCCAATGAACCATCTTTATAAAGCGTGACGTAAATGGATTTTGCGTAACCTGACATCGCTTCATCGACACTGTTATCGATGACTTCCTGTGCCAAATGGTTGGGGCGCTCTGTTTGAGTGTACATGCCCGGACGTTTACGTACGGGCTCTAAACCGGTTAATACTTCAATATCACCGGCACTGTATGATTTTGTTGCCATAGGGTTTCTTATACGCTGCAATTAAAACGATTAAATCTTATTATATTTTGATCGCGGTTAATAGCCATAAGCATCGGAATTAACAAATATATATTAAAAAGCGCATGAATCAGGCAAATAAAAGGCCAGCAAAATCTGGCCTGCCGGGTAAACCCCATAGTAATTTAAAGTTTAAACTTTAAATTTCCCGATAATGGATTGTAATTGATTCGCTAAACTCGATAACTCTTCACTTGAAGATGAAACTTGTTGTGAACCCGCTTCTGTATCATGCGCAACGGCTGAAAGTGTCGTAATATTCGCATTAATCTCTTCGGTTACCATCCCTTGCTGACGCACCGCCTCGGCAATTTGTATATTCATATTGGACACTTCTGTAATCGATGCGGATATTTGATTAAGCGAACTGTTCGCTTCTGCCGCTTGCTCAACCGTCATGGTCGCTTGCTTCTGGCTATTGTCCATTCCTATCACCGCATTTTGAGCCCCCTTCTGTAAGCGCTCAATCATGTTTTGTATTTCCTGAGTGGACTCCTGAGTTCGGTTTGCCAAGCTACGTACCTCGTCAGCCACCACCGCAAAACCGCGTCCCTGCTCACCTGCTCGCGCGGCCTCAATCGCCGCATTCAAAGCCAATAAGTTAGTTTGTTCAGCAATCCCCTGTATGACTTCCACCACCGTACCAATTTGCGTTGTATCCGCTTCCAGTTGCTTAATCGTTGACGATGCACTTTCTACTTCTGTTGCTAAATTATTAATCGCACTCATTGTTTGAGAAACAATATTACGACCTTCATCCGCTTGCTGGTCGGCTTGTTGTGTTCCGGTTGCCGCATTGTCAGCATTATTCGCTACTTCCTGTGCGGTACTGGCCATTTCATTCATTGCCGTTGCCACGAGTTCAAGCTGTTCCTTTTCTTTTGACACATTCTGGTTTGCGGTTGACGATGTTGCCGATAATTGCTCAGCCGCAGTGGCAAGCTGTGATGATGCATCCGTCACACTGCGTATTGTTGTGTGAATTAAGTCTATAATCGCATTGAAGCCTATGGCTAAATCTGCCACTTCATCTTTACCTTTTACTTCAATACGTTTGGTAAGATCCCCTTCTCCCGCCGCAATTTCATGCATGGCTTCTACCGTTTCATTAATGGGTATCACTATCATACGACCCACTAACCATGCTCCAAGAATCCCGATTAAAAAACCCACTACAAGCATACTCAAAACAACACTGTTTGCCGCTACCACGTTATCTAATATCTCGCGACTTCCACTTTCTACTGTCTTGCGATGCGTCCCCACCAACGCCTGAATATCATCTTTAATTGAGCGAACTAACGGGCTAATTTCTGTACGCATTAAATACGAGTCGGTTCGCCATTTATCACTACTATGCACAACGATTAATTCTTTCAGACCTAGCATATACGTTGGTAAAACCTCATTAATCTCTTCTAGCGCCACCTCTTGTTCAAAATTAAGCAAAGAGCCCACCTTCGCTTCAAATTTAGCAACGGCATCCTGAAAACCTTGTGCATATAATTTAAGGTTCGATATATCGCCTTCACTTCGCATGGCCATAAAGGCACGATTGGCTATTAATAAATTCATCCAGGTTTGGCGTAGGTTTGCCACTTCCAATAATACTTGGCTCCGTTCAGCCGTGCCATCCGGTTCTTCAGTGTCAATCATTTGAGTCAAACTACCCAGAATAGTCGTCGCTTGTTTACCCATTTTGTCTCTAGCAACAATAAAACCCGGTTGGTTCAAATTAAAATCCTGAGCAAGTCCGACCATTTTGTTTCGGTACGAAGAAAATTTTTGCACTCGTAAATTAATACGCGCAATGAGTTCTTGTGTTTCAGGCTCATTTTCAATATGCGGCATCGCTTTTACGTCATTGAATAACGTCGTTACCTTTTTCAAGGCTTTGTCATAAGCCTGTAGGTCTTTAGGATGACTGCTTAATAAATAAAATCCTAATGCAACACTTGAATCATCAATCGCCGATTCAAATTCGGTTACTTTTAACATCATTGGCAAACTTTCATTTGCCATGTGAGAAACTTCTTCTTTAATAACCGAGAAGTTCAACACCGCCGTACCCGACACAACACCTAAAATAATAAGCATAAATATCGTGGCTACCCACAATTTATGACTAATGCGAAAATACGATAGACTGTTGGATATAAAATTCGAAAGTAGACTACTCATAATACTGACCCACAATAATAGATTTGGACTAAAAACAATTGGTTACATATATATATCGGCAGTTATATGGAATTCTTTAAGAAAAACCCGCTAAACTGAAGCAGTTAGCGGGCTCTAATGATACTTGTAAGCATCTGTTTTTATTGAAAAACAGCTTAGTCCTGCAGCTTAACACCTAAACGATTAGCAACCTGCTCATAGGCTTCGACAACACCACCAAGCCCCTGACGGAAGCGATCTTTATCCAGCTTTTCACGGGTTTCAACGTCCCATAAACGACAGCCATCGGGGCTGAATTCATCACCTAAAATAAGCTTGCCCTTATAGCGTCCATATTCAAGTTTATAGTCCACTAATAACATACCCGCATCTGCAAACAATTTTTTGAGTACATCATTCACCTGATAGGTGAGTGTTTTCATTTGCTCAATTTCATCTTGTGTTGCCCAGTTAAAAGCAATGATGTGTGAATCATTAATCATGGGATCATGCCGAGCATCGTCTTTCAGGAAAAATTCGAATGTCGGTGGAACCAAATTCATGCCATCTTCAACGCCTAAACGTTTAACCAGACTGCCGGTTGCAATATTACGCACAACACATTCAATCGGTAACATCTCCAAATTTTTAACCACAGATTCTTCATCTGAAATCAGTTCTTCAAAATGAGTGGCAATACCCGCTTTTTCAAGTTGCTGCATAATAAAAGCATTAAAATAATTGTTCACCATGCCTTTACGGTCAAGCTGCTCAATTTTTTCACCGTCAAATGCAGATGTGTCATTACGAAAATGTAAAATAAGTTTATCGTCTTCATTGGTTGCATAAACCGTTTTAGCTTTACCAACAAAACGTTGTTCTTTTTTAATTACAGAAGTCATTTTTAAATCCACTCTTTAAAGTTTAAGAAAATTATATTTTATGCCACGCCAGACCATGCTGTTGGTCGGCAATATTAATCCAGTTGTGTTCACAATCAAGCACTTCACTTAATGCTTCTCTGGCTAATTCGACCTGATTATTCTTTTCACTTATATGCATCGCTGCAATGTATTTTAAATTGCTTGTATCCAGTTGAGCCAAAATTCCGGCTGCTTGCAGATTGCTTAAGTGCCCTAAATCACCGGCCACTCGCTGCTTTAACGAAACAGGGTATTCACCCTCGGCTAACATTTCACTGTCATGGTTACATTCAAGTAACAGCGCATCACACAGAGATAAACGTTCTACTATATGTGGTGTACCTCGTCCCACATCTGTTAACAAACCTAATTTTTGCTTACCGTTACTAAATATATATTGGCACGGCTCTCTTGCATCATGTGGCACTGGGTAAGCCTGAACCACAACTTCACCAATATTAAATTCTTCCTCGGCGTTAATAAAATACTGTCGGCTAACTTCGCCCAGCGCCTCGGCTTGCGCCGTTCCCCGTGTGGACCAAATCGGGATACCAAATTTTCGTGACATAGCACCCGCACCACGAATATGATCCGTATGCTCATGGGTTAACAAAATAGCCGCCAGTTGCTCGGCTTGCTTACCACAATCCTCTAAACGCGCTACCGTCTCACGCATCGAAAAACCGCAATCAACCATAATACAAGTATCGCCAATAGATACTAACGTTGCATTACCTTTACTGCCACTTCCTAATGAAGCAAATTCGAGTGCCGCAAGGGGCTTGTTTTTATCCCGCAACGACGGCTCTCTTTAAATATTATTAATTATAAATGTGTTTTTAATTTCTCAAGAATAAACAGCCCCGTTTTGCTTTTATCCTGTTCATCTGCATCATTCAGGATGGTGATTCGAGTTGTATCACCCAAATCGTCTACTTTTAACTGCAATTGCGCAATTTTTAACTGTTCCGTTTTAGATGCAAAAAGAGATTCAAACCAGCCCGGCTCATGGTTGTCTCCATGAACAAAAGCTTCTGTTGTTTTAATGTAATAAAGACCTTTACTGCGATCTCTGTCTTCAACAACAAGCCCCATTCGGTCCAGCGCGATACTGATACGACGCCAGGTACGTGGGAATATTTCGCTCACTTCTAATGTGTAACTGCTATCATCACTTCCCTTAATCAGTTTGGCACGTTCAACCTTCTTCTTTTTAGAAACAATCTGCTTAGCGCGCGCTTTTGCAACTCCACGGAAAACTAAAAAGCGTTGTAACATTTCAGCTTCCAGCTCAGGATCTGATTCTCTTGGCAACCACTTAATAACAAGTTCTGTTTCAGCATAATAACCACCTGCGGACTGCTCTTCTAGCCCTTGATGAGTAATAAACAATAAGCTCACATTGTCTTTATCTGAACGTTCTAAACGAATACGGTATTTATCCATCTTGCCCGTTGAAAAAAGCCCGCCTAACATAGACGCAACCCAACCCGTTGGAACATCGGAACGATTCTCAAGCCAGTTGGTTTCTAACAAACCATTCACTGGGCTCTCTGTTACAAAACTAAAACCTAAATCCATAAAAAATGTTCTAACCTGCTGCCATACATCATCAGGCGCTGAATTTATTTCTAGCCAGAATAATCCCCCATCCCGAACAAAGCGCACACCAGAGGTAGTTTTGGGTAAAACACGACTTGACGTTGAGGCTGTGTTGGTATTGGAATACTCAGAAAAACTGGCACCGGAATTTGCCACACCGGGTATAACCAATGCATTGCTTACACTGGGCGAAACAAGGTCAGGCGGCACATCAAGAGAATAGTCAGATGTTGTTTTGGCATCATAAATACCTTTATAACCTTCATCCTCTTTTGGTGTCGAAGAACATGCGGATATTGTAACAACAAATAATCCCAGCAAAATAATTTGATAACTTTTAGTAAATACAGACATTTTAAACCTACATAAAATAATAATTCTAATTTAAACCCGCAGCATGCATTGCTTTGCGTACAACAGCGTGGTGTTGCTCAGACAACGCGGTCATCGGTAAACGCTGACCTATTTTTATTAAACCCATTTCAGCTAACGCCCATTTCACAGGAATAGGATTCGCTTCGACGAATAAAGTTTCGTGCAATCCCAACAGTGGCTGATTTAATTTCGTCGCAGCCGCTTCGTCACCCGCTAATGCTGCCGCACACATCGCGTGCATCGCTTGGGGTGCAACATTGGCCGTCACCGAAATGTCGCCTTTTGCGCCCTTTAAAATACAATCCATTGCGGTCGCGTCATCACCGCTATACAACGCAAAATCACCGTATTTACCGGTATCCGAACACCGTTCCATAATATCGATTGCACGGGCAATATCACCAGTGGCTTCTTTTACACCGACAATATTTTTTATTTCTGCGAGTCGTTGTACTGTTTCCGGCAGCATATCAACTGCAGTGCGACCTGGCACATTGTATAAAATTTGGGGTATATCAACCGCTTCAGCAATTGCTTTAAAATGCAGGTATAGACCTTCCTGCGTCGGCTTATTGTAATACGGCGTCACTAACAAGCAAGCATCGGCACCGGCATCGGCTGCACAGCGTGTTAAATGAATGGCTTCGGTTGTGGAGTTCGCGCCGGTTCCAGCAATAATGGGAATACGCCCAGCGGCATACTCAATAATTTGTTTCACTACCTGACAATGCTCTTTTTCATCCAGCGTGGCAGATTCACCCGTAGTGCCCATCGCAACAATCGCATCGGTACCCTTTTTAATATGAAATTCGACCAGCTCCGCCAGACACACATCGTCCACCCGACCGTCCGCAAACATCGGTGTAACCAAGGCCACAATACTCCCTTGAATTACATTTGAAGACATATTTACCTCACCTTAACAAAGCCAAAAATTTGAATCGCACATAGTACTTGTGAGCGCCTCCAAACTCAAGTAAAACCGCAGATTTAAACAAAGAGGCATTTAAGTGAATACAGTGTAAGCTATTGTTTACAATAGATTAATACCCCTCATCCTGTCTTGGGCAGAATCTACATAATAACCGAATCCTGACCAAAACAGTCACTGGAGCAATAATGCCAGCGATTGATAAATTGAAGCCCAATCACGCTGCACTTTAACAGCCAACACCCGATAAAATCAGCTAAATAACACCGATAAATATAAAGCAGGATATTGTTGACAAACATAGGCAAAACACTTCAACATAAGCCTATGGTTTTAGAAACAACCCACACAGATCCTACAAATAAAAATTTACTTGTTATTACTGCATTAGGCGAAGATCGCCCTGGCTTGGTTGCCAGTTTAACGGAAGCCATCACCCAACAACAATGCAGCATTTGCGAGTCCCGCATGAGCCTACTTGGTGGCGAGTTTGCACTTATCATGCTTATTGAAGGGCAATGGAATAACATTGCCAAACTTGAGCAAACACTGCCGGGGTTACAGGAAAAACTAAATTTAACCCTACAGGTGAAACACACTGAGCAACGCACTAACCAGCAAGCCGCCATTCCTTATAGCGTTGAAGTGCTTGCGCTTGATAACCCTGGCATTGTTCATAAAGTAACGGACTTTTTTTATAACCGAACAATTAATATTCACGATCTACAAACCGATAGCTTTAATGCTGCACACACCGGTACTAAAATGTTTGCACTGACCATCACGATTGAAATCCCCACAGCCATGCATATACCCAGTTTACGTGAAGAGTTTCTGGAGTTTAGCGATGAACTCAATCTCGACTCCATTATTGAACCTCTAAAAATACATTAATACAAAATCTATAAAGACCATGCCAACCGTTGAATTAAACAAAGCTATTCCAAAATTTACGCTTGCGGCAACCGGTGATAAAAATATTTCACTTACCTCACTTAAAGGCAGCAATGTTATTATTTATTTTTACCCCAAAGATAGCACTCCCGGCTGCACCCAAGAAGGCATCGACTTTCAGGCCAGTTTAGCTAAATTCAAGCGCCAGCAAACGGTTATTTTAGGTGTGTCACGCGATAGTATTAAGTCGCATGAAAAATTCAGAAGCAAGCAGGGGTATAAATTTGACCTGCTTTCAGATTCAGATGAAGTACTTTGCAAACTGTTCGATGTCATCAAAATGAAAAACATGTATGGTAAAAAAATACGCAGCATTGAACGCAGTACTTTTTTAATCGATAAAAAAGGCAAGTTACATCAACAATGGCGAAAAATAAAAGTCGCAGGCCATGTAGATGAAGTGCTTGAAGCTGTAAAATCATTAAACAAACAAAATAAAGAGACATAATAATCGAAGTGGAACAAAAATAGTGGAACCAGCAAAACGTCTTTTCGCGCTTGATTCAAACGTGCTTATGCATGACCCAACCGCACTGTTCCGGTTTCAGGAACACGATATTTTTATTCCGATGATGGTATTGGAAGAACTGGATGCGAATAAAAAAGGTAACTCAGAAGTTGCTCGCAATGCAAGACAGGCCAGCCGTTTTCTTGATGACCTTATACTAAAACACGGTGCAAATAATATCATCAAGGGGTTACCTCTTGACTTAACCCCATCAAAAGACAGTGACATTGTTTACGGCAAGTTATTTATTCAAACACAGGCCTTTGATTCAGAACTACCCGATTACTTACCAAGCCATTTACCCGACAACACGATTTTAAATACGGTTGTCGCTTTATCTAAAACCTTACCCGAAACAACCCTCACGTTAGTATCTAAAGATATTAATATGCGCATCAAGGCTTCCGTATTAGGCATTCATTCTGAAGAATATTTTAATGACAAAGTGCTTGAAGACGTCGATCTTTTATACACCGGCTTGCATGAACTCGATGACACGTTCTGGGAAAAACATTCCAGCAAAATGGACTCATGGGTTGAAGAAGGCCATACTTTTTATAAAATAACTGGGCCCGATGTAAAAGACTGGACGGTTAATAGTTTTATATATAACAATAATAATCATAAGAAAGACAGCTACCGGGTTCATGCCATCGATGAAGACAGCGCCATCATTGAAACAACCCAAGACTATACTAAACCCAATAATGCAGTATGGGGTATTAAAGCTCGAAATCAGGGGCAAAACTTTGCACTGAATTTATTAATGAACCCAGACATTGATTTTGTTTCGCTGATGGGTATCGCCGGCACCGGCAAAACATTGCTCACACTGGCCGCCGGTTTACAACAAACCATTGAAAAAGAAGTTTATAGTGAGATTATTATGACTCGGGTTACCGTACCCGTCGCTGAAGATATTGGTTTTTTACCCGGCACCGAAGAAGAAAAAATGACGCCTTGGATGGGGGCATTAATGGATAACCTTGAAGTGCTAACAAAAACGGATGGCGAAAGTGGTTCATGGGGACGCGCGGCAACCAATGATGTTATCAGTAAGCATATCAAGATCCGTTCGGTTAACTTTATGCGTGGCCGAACTTTCCTTAACCGTTTTATTATTATTGATGAAGCGCAAAATTTAACACCCAAACAATTAAAAACACTCATTACCCGTGCTGGGCCAAATACAAAAGTGGTTTGTTTGGGGAATATTTCTCAAATTGACACACCGTACTTAACCGAAACCACCTCGGGACTAACCTATGTAGTGGATCGCTTTAAAAACTGGGAACACAGCGGGCACATAACGTTAATGCGCGGCGAACGTTCGAGGCTGGCAGACTATTCTTCTGAAGTTTTGTAAAATATTAAGGTCCAAAAATATTGACCACAACGGATACGAAGAAAAAAATAAATGAATATTATCTTTACGTCGTGTCCGTTGTGGTTAAAAAATTCTTAAACTTAAATCAGGCAGTCTGCTGTTCTTCCTGACTGATTCTAGGCCAAGCAATCAATAGCGCATTCACTAGCGTGCCTAATGGAATAGCAAAGAACACCCCCCAGAAACCCCATAGCCCACCAAAAATAAGAATACTTAAAATAATGGCAACAGGGTGCAGGTTAACCACTTCTGAAAATAGCAACGGCACTAATATATTGCCATCGAGTGCCTGCACTACAAAATAGGCAGTAATAAGATACCAGAAGTCACTCGTGATACCCCATTGGAAATAAGCAATTGCTGCAACCGGTATACTCACCACCGTTGCTCCAATGTAAGGAATAAGAACCGACAAGCCGACCACTGCACTTAATAGCAGAGCATACTTTAGACCAAAGATGGCAAAGACAATGTAAGTTACAATACCAACAATAAATATTTCCCAGACCTTGCCACGAATATAGTTACCAATTTGCTGATCAACTTCAATCCAAACACCGGACATTAAATCGCGTTGTTTAGGTAAAAAGGAAGAACACCAGCTTAATAAAACTTCTTTATCTTTTAAGAAAAAGAAAACCAGCAAAGGCACCAGAATTGCGTAAACCACCAGCGTTAAAAGACCTGGAATTGATGACAAGGTTCCGGTGACAATTGTTTGCCCAAAGCTCGCTATTTCTTTATTTACAACGGCTGTAATTTCTCGTATCTGAGTATCGTTAATATATGAAACATGCTCAGGCAATTGCAATAGGGCTTGCTGCGCAAAACTAATATAGTTAGGCACTTCTTTAACAAATTCAGTTAACTGTGATGAAACCAAAGGAACCAAACCGCCAAAGAAAAAAATCAAAAAAGCGATAAACAATGAGAATACCAGAATAACGGCCCGAAACCGGTTTGCACGGTGTGCTTGCATAAACCTGACCAGACCTTCTAACAAATAAGCGATAACCAGTGCCGCAAGTGCAGGCATTAACATATCACTCATCGTGATAATAATGGTAAAGCCAATAACAAGTAACAGGGCTAACACGACGGCTTGAGGGTCAGATAAATAACGGTGAAACCAATCACTTAATGTTTTAAGCATGGCTGTCATTCCTGTCGTCATTTACGTCTACTTTAGTTGCTGCCATCAACTCGTCGTAGTATTTTTCAAACAATGTTTCAAGTTCATCAATAACTTCGATTACGTCACGCCCCTGCAAAATATGCTGCGACATTAGTGCGGATGCTTCTGTCAGTATATTATCGTTATCCAGCATAAAATACGTTTTGGATAAACGCCGCATAGCTAATACAACGGACTCACTACTCGGGCGCGCAATGTCTTTAGGCTGAGGAATGTCACTGGATGTAACAGGATGTTGTGAACTTAAAAAGTCACAAAAATGAATAACCGAACGTTGCGCTTCTTCGGGCAAGGATCTGAATTTTTTGAGAAGCTTTGTTTCACTCTTTTTCAAGAGCGTATCCTTTTTATTGGTGGTTAGTGCAATAATTACGTGCAAAGTTCAGCAGTTCATCCATTGCACGAACCCTGAATTTCTGTTTTTGGTGTACAAACGAGAATGGGCGGGTTAAAGGTGGGTCAAGTTTAATGGCAGCGAGGCTTCCCAGCTTAAGTTCTTTTACGATGGTGGCACTGGATAAAACAGAAACACCCATGCCCGCTTCTACGGCACCTTTTATCGCTTCTAAACTACCTAATTCCATTGAAACGCTCAAATCTGCATTACTGATCCCGGCTGCATGCATGCTTTCTGTCAAAACTTCACGCGTACCTGAACCTTCTTCCCGGCAAATAAACGGGTACTTGGTGATTTCAGCTAAAGAAACAACGCTGTTATTGGCAAGCGGATGATTAAGAGGAACAATCAGCACCAGCTCATCTTCCCGGCATTTTTCAACCACCAGATTCTTATTACTAACCGGTGCCTCAACCACACCAAGGTCTATCATATTATTTTCAACCTGAGAAACAATACCATCAGTATTGGCCACTTTTAAACGAATAACCACATCGGGGAATTTTTCTTTAAAGTCACCCAATAAAACCGGCAGCATATATTCTGCAATCGTGGTGCTGGCACCCAAAATTAAAATACCACTAATATCACCGGTTAACTCACGCACGGAGTTATCCATTTCGGCATACAACTGGAATATTTTTCCGGCCGACTCAAAAACACGATGCCCAGCATCGGTTAAACTAATACGATTGTGAGTTCGGTCAAACAGGCGGGTATTAAATTGTTCTTCTAACTGACGAACCTGAAAAGTGACCGCCGGTTGGGTCATATGAAGCTCATCCGCTGCTTTAGTAAAACTGAGCAAGCGAGCGACTGTGTGAAAGACCTGCAAACGTCGATCAGCCATGATAATTGAGCCCCGTATTAATTATTGATTATATCTATAACGACATTGAGAAAATTTAATGCCAGTATATTAGCAAGGATTAACACAAACAGGAAGCACCCACTATTAAACAGGTACAAGAATAACACAACCATTAATGATTAACCACTTGATTATAAAGGTTATTATTGCTTTATTGCTTCTTCAAACTGATTAATCATAGTGTGGATATTATTAGCAAGCTCAGATAAATCTTGCGTAGTTGCTAACATTTCAGTCGCGGTTGTATCGGTTGATTGTGAAACCATACTAATATTCTCAATATTCTCGGCAATCGTCCCACTCACTACACTTTGTTCTTCAGCCGCACTGGCAATTTGTATATTCAGGCTACTCATTGTTTCAACGGCCTTTTTCATCTCCTGAATGGCATCGGATGAAGTCACCACATTTTCCATCCCTTCGTTAGAACGCTGCCGCACATCGGCCATTTTATCCACTGCACTTTGGGTTCCCTGTTGGATTTTCTCGATCATCGTCTGGATTTCTTTCGTTGATTCCTGAGTCCGGCTCGCCAGCGTGCGCACTTCATCGGCTACCACTGCAAAGCCACGCCCCTGCTCACCCGCCCGTGCGGCTTCAATAGCAGCATTTAATGCCAGTAAATTAGTTTGCTCGGCAACGCCTTTAATCACATCGAGTACCGAACCAATTTCAACACTATTATCGGCCAATTCCTGAATAGATTGCTCTGTTTCTTTAATATCGGCCGACAATGACTCGATTACCTGTACTGTAGCAGAGATTTTTGCGACACCAATACTGGCTTGCTCATTTGCATTATTAGCTACATCTGATGCACTTTGGGTATTACGAGCAACTTCCTGCACCGTCGCTGTCATTTCATTCATTGCCGTTGCAACTTGTTCAATTTCAGATAACTGCCTCTGAATACCCTTACGTGTATCCCCTACTAAATCTGCCGTCTCCACCGCATGGCTTGCCAGCTTTCCACTCACCTCATCCAAACGTTTAAGGTTGGTACGGTTCATGGCAGCAAGCATTTTTTTCGATAATTCTATCTGCCCTGCTTCATCATGCCGCCCTGTATAAATATATTGAGCCAATGGGTTATGAATATCGGCCCGAGCCTGTGCGGCTAATGTTGCTATCGGCTTTAATAACATTTTTGCCAAAAAGTAACCCAACACACTAACCGATATCCAGGCAACGGTTGCTGCCAACATTGATATCTGAGCACTAAAAAATAAACTGGCTAGTGCAATAAGTTGCAAACTACTAAATAATCCGGTTAGCTTAGCCGCGTAATCCAGTTTAAATTTTGGTAATTTTAATTTATTCACCCAAATGGCCTGATAAAGTTTTTTGGCTCGATTAATTGATTCCTTACCCGCTTTAACCCGCGTAGAGTTATAACCAAGTATTTTGCCATTTTCCACTAAGGGAGTAACAAAGGCATCAACCCAGTAAAAACTACCATCTTTGCAACGGTTTTTAACAATCCCCATCCAGGGTTTGTCCTGTTTCATTGTATTCCACAAATCTGCAAAAGCAGCCGGTGGCATGTCGGGGTGGCGTACTACATTATGGTTTTTACCAAAAAGTTCTTCATCACTGAATCCACTAATGGTCTTAAATGTTTCATTGGTACGCGTAATAGCACCTTTTAAATCTGTAGCAGATATAATAACTTCATTATTAGCTAATTCATGCTCAGTATCATTAATGGGGAGATTATTCTTCATAACAGACCGCTCCTAAATTATTATGTATTCTTGGTTTTATTGTTTCTACTTTAAGCCTTCATTATTTCTATTTATTATCGGTAAAAACATGGAAAACTTAAGCTTATACTGCCAGCCGCTTGAAATACTAGTAAAATCAATCATTTGAAATACAATACATTTTCAATATACAAAATGTTAGTATCCGCATTGTAATTTAACGGCAAAAAAGGCATAAAAAACGATGGCGCAATATATTTACACCATGAGTCAAGTGGGCAAAATTGTTCCGCCAAAACGAAGGATCCTCGAAGATATTTCCTTATCCTTTTTTCCTGGCGCCAAAATTGGTGTTCTGGGTTTAAATGGCTCTGGTAAATCCACATTACTTCGCATTATGGCTGGCATTGATAAGGACTACGAAGGTGAAGCGCGCCCGCAAGCAGGTATCAATGTTGGTTACCTACCTCAGGAACCCCAGCTCAACCCCGACAAAGACGTACGTGGCAATGTTGAAGAAGGCGTTCAGGAAATTATCGACCAGCTCAACACATTTAATGACATTAGTATGAAGTTTTCTGAACCGATGTCGGATGATGAAATGAATGATTTACTGGCGGAACAGGGCAAACTACAGGATGCGATTGATGCTGCCGGTGCATGGGAACTGGACCGAAAGTTAGACATTGCTGCCGATGCGTTGCGCCTTCCCCCGTGGGATGCGGATGTAATAACCCTGTCAGGTGGTGAGCGCCGCCGCGTGGCTTTGTGTCGGCTACTGCTTTCGAACCCCGATATGCTATTGCTGGATGAACCCACCAACCATCTCGATGCCGAATCAGTTGCCTGGCTGGAACGCTTTTTACACGACTACACTGGCACCGTGGTGGCCGTAACACATGACCGCTATTTTCTTGATAATGTGGCCGGCTGGATTCTGGAACTGGATCGCGGCCATGGTATTCCATGGGAAGGCAATTATTCGTCCTGGCTGGAACAAAAAGAACAGCGTCTGGAAACCGAGAAAAAACAGGAATCGGCTCGCGCCAAAGCGATGAAGGCGGAGCTGGAATGGGTTAAAACCGCACCTAAAGGGCGCCATGCTAAAAGCAAATCACGACTAGCGCGTTTTGAAGAATTGTCATCAAAAGAATACCAGCAACGTAGCGAAACCCATGACTTGTATATTCCACCCGGCCCACGCTTAGGTGACCTAGTGGTTGAAGCAGAATCTATTTCAAAAGCGTTTGGTGACAAACTGCTGTTTGACGATCTCAGTTTTAATTTACCACGCGGTGGTATCGTCGGCATTATCGGCGCCAACGGTGCTGGTAAAACAACACTGTTTAAAATGTTTGCAGGCGAAGAACAACCGGACAGCGGCAGTTTGCGTATTGGCGAAACCGTTAAAATTGCTTACGTGGATCAATCGCGTGACACTCTCGCGGGCGATAAAACCGTCTGGGAAGAAATTTCTGACGGCTCGGATAACATTACCATTGGCACTTACGTTGTTCCTTCTCGCACCTATGTCGGCCGTTTTAACTTTAAGGGTAGTGACCAGCAAAAACGGGTGGGAGATTTGTCCGGTGGTGAACGTAACCGGGTGCATCTCGCAAAATTATTACGCAGTGGTGGAAACCTGCTACTACTTGATGAGCCCACCA
>UOFT01000027.1_pt1 | contig 83973 bp, 88 predicted proteins | sample 1990121 | NCBI WGS metagenome assembly UOFT01 (sample SAMEA4728526, study PRJEB27164) | hydrothermal vent metagenome | biome: marine basaltic hydrothermal vent biome; feature: marine hydrothermal vent; material: mineral | place: Pacific Ocean | collected 2011-06-14/2011-07-23 | depth 1741 m
CACAGATTGAAGCTAGCCAGGAAATTCTCAATATTACCCTCCATTATCTCAACAATAAAATTGAGGTCGAGATTATTCTCCCCGTACTCTTATTAGAACACCCCAGCCAAACAATACTCGAGCAAAAGCACGACTTTGCAGAACAGTTTAAGCTTGTAGCGGATTCCTTAGATGAAGTAGAATCCATTAAACTATTATTTCAGTAACGAATAATGAAAGTGGTACTCATTTAGGGCAATGCGCTGAATTTTACGCACAGTTATGGTGCTTTTTTTGCATATTTAATTAGAATATATAGAAAAACACTTAATTAACAGCAGCTTAAAAGATGGCACATTGCTTGCACCATAATACGCCATTTACAAACTTTAATACTTATAAATTACATATCTAGACTCTGGAGAATAAGAAAATGTCCGATAACGTTATGAAAATGATGGAAGACAACGGCGTTAAATTCGTCGACTTCCGTTTTACTGATACACACGGCAAACAGCAGCACGTTTCTGTACCTCATCATCAAGTGGATGCGGAAACTTTTAACGCCGGCAAAATGTTCGACGGCTCGTCCATTACCGGCTGGAAAGGCATTAACGAATCTGACATGATTTTAATGCCCGATGCAACAACCGCTTTAATGGATCCTTTTTCAGATGAGCCAACTTTAATTTTAACCTGTGATATTTTAGAGCCTGCTACGGGCGAAGGTTACGAACGTGACCCACGTTCCGTTGCAAAACGTGCAGAAGCTTATTTACAGTCAACCGGCATTGCCGACACTGCTTTTTTTGGCCCAGAACCTGAATTTTTCGTTCTTGACGATGTTAAATGGGGCGCGGACATGTCGGGCGCTTTTTATAAAGTGGATTCTGAAGAAGCCGAATGGAACTCAGCTAAAGCGTTTGACGAAGGCAATACGGGTCACCGTCCTGGCGTTAAAGGCGGCTACTTCCCCGTGCCACCTGTCGATTCATTAAACGACCTGCGTGCAGCCATGTGTTTAGCCATGGAAGAAATGGGTGTCCCTGTAGAAGTGCATCACCATGAAGTTGCAACCGCTGGCCAATGTGAAATTGGCACTCGCTTTTCTACATTAGTAGAACGTGCTGACTGGAACCAAACTTTAAAATACTGTGTTCATAACGTTGCACACATCTACGGTAAAACAGCGACCTTTATGCCTAAGCCTTTAGTGGGCGATAACGGCAGTGGTATGCACGTTCACCAATCGTTAGCGAAAGATGGCCAAAACCTTTTCTCGGGTGACGGTTATGGTGGTTTATCTGAAACCGCTTTATTCTACATTGGCGGCATCATCAAACACGCGCGTGCATTAAATGCTTTTACTAACTCTTCAACTAACTCTTACAAGCGTTTAGTGCCGGGCTTTGAAGCGCCTGTAATGCTAGCGTATTCTGCACGTAACCGTTCTGCTTCTATTCGCATTCCTTTCGATTCAAACCCAAAAGGACGTCGTATTGAAGTGCGTTTCCCTGATCCAATGGCCAACCCATACCTTTGCTTCTCTGCATTGATGATGGCCGGCCTTGACGGTATCCAGAATAAAATTCACCCCGGTGAAGCAATGGATAAAGATTTATACGACTTACCTGCAGAAGAAGCGGCCGCAATTCCAACCGTTGCAAGTTCATTTGAACAAGCACTTAGCTGCCTGAATGAAGATCGTGCTTTCTTAACACAAGGTGACGTATTCACGACCGACATGATTGATGCTTTCATTGAACTTAAAAATGAAGAAATCGAGCGTTTGAATATGACAACTCACCCTGTTGAGTTTGATATGTATTACAGTTTGTAATACAGGTTCAAATCCCCTCCCTTTGTTTATTCAAAAGGGTACAAAACGCCCCCTGCTTATATAACAGGGGGCGTTTTTTATACGGGGGGTAAAATTTGCCGAGGTTTAAAATTACTTATTCCCTAGTTATTAACCCGTTTTTATTTTTTCTCGCTATCAATTACATAGTATCTTATAGAAAAAAGAACTAAACTGTTCATGTACGATTCATTTTCCCCTGATATGATTTAGCGATGCTTAAAAATATTTATACATTGATACCTGTTTTGTTTTTTGCTGGCAGCACTATTGTTCAAGCAAGTGAAAAGCCAGTCTATAAAAAATACAACTCCGATGGCGTAGTTGAGTTCAGCGATCAGCCTAGCAAGAAATCCAAACCCATACATGTTCCTCATATGAACACGTACAAACAAAAGCCGTTTCCAAAAAAAGCCAGAGAAGCCAAAGACGTCAAAAAACAAAAATCCGTTACAAGCTATAGCCAGCTCAGCATCACCTCTCCGAGTAATGATGCTTTCGTTCGTGAAAATAGCGGAAGAGTCACTGTCAATCTAAAAGTGAACCCCGGCTTAAATCCAGCTGATTCCATTAAAGTCGTACTCGATGGTAATGCGCAATCTGCCATTACCGGAAAAAGCACCAGCCTGTCCTTTATCAATCTTGCGCCTGGGCCGCATAAACTGCAGGCTTTTATTATTAACAGTGAGGGCGCGGTACTTATTCAATCCACTACGGTAGCCTTTTTCTTAAAACGCTTTTCAATTCGGCCCCCAGCCTCGCCTTAATTGCACTATTATTGTGCACTTGCACTATTATTGTGCTACAATATAAGCATTGTTTCGCACCCTATACGAATTCAATTGAAAGACTTGTTTTAACTTATTGAAATAAAAGAAATAATTTAACTTTTGTTAAATGCACTCTTTCAGTACATGCGACTGACTGGCTGGTTTATTTCTTGCTATATCTATGAGCATGAATGCTGTGGCAGCCAATATCTCCTCACCTTATCAACGCGTACTCGACGGCTTAAACAGTGCTGTGCTGTTATTCAGCGCCGATCTCGGGTTGCGCTATATTAATCCAGCCGGTGAAATGTTATTTGAGGTTAGCGCACGCCACCTGCTTGGCCAAAGCTACGAGCAGTTATTTAGTAAAACCAGTATCAGCGCGGATAATTTAAAACAGGTACTAAAAACCGTGCACCCCGTTACCCAGCACGAGGTGTCTGTTTCACTTTTAAGCGCTAAAAATATTACCCTTAATATGTCCATTAGCCCCTTGCTGGACTCTAAAGATGACCCAGAAATTTTACTCGAATGTCATCAGGTTGATCACTTAATCCGTATTACCCGAGATGAAAAACGAGCTGAAGACCAGCAGGCAACACAGGAAATTTTACGCGGCCTTGCACATGAAGTTAAAAACCCGCTGGGGGGTTTACGCGGTTCCGCACAGTTACTCCAGCGGCAACTGGATAATGATACTTTAAAAGAATACACCCGCGTTATTATTGATGAAGCTGATCGCTTAAGTTTATTAGTTGACCGTATGATTGGCCCAGCAAAAAAACCAAAAATATGCGAAGCGAATGTGCATGAAATTCTTGAACATGTTCGTCAGCTTGTGCTTGCAGACAGTACCCATAAAATTAATATTATACGTGATTACGATCCCAGCATTCCTGATCTAAAAACCGATCCGGGTCAACTTATTCAGGTCATTTTAAATATTACCCGCAATGCTGTTCAGGCACTTGCTGCACAAGCCCCCGAGCAAATAGGCCATATTATTTATCGAACTCGCATTTTAAGAAATTTTACCATTGGCAATTGCCGGCATCGGTTAGCACTACTACTAGAAATTGAAGATAACGGCCCGGGCATTCCAGACAACCTACAAAAAAAAATATTTTTCCCGATGGTAACTGGGCGTGCAGAAGGAACCGGCTTGGGCTTATCCATTGCACAGTCGATCATCCAACAACACCACGGCTTGCTGGAATGTAACAGCAAACCGGATAAAACTATTTTTACCATTAATTTACCAATCTCTACATAACAAAGGATGTCATTTAAAAATGGGTAATGAATCAATTTGGGTCGTCGACGATGATCGTTCTATACGCTGGGTACTTGAACAAGCCCTGTCGCAAGCGAATATGAATGTTAAAACTTATGAAAATGCGGCGGACGTTTTAACTGATTTAAAAACAATGCAACCAGATGCTATTATCAGTGATATCAGAATGCCCGGCATTGATGGCCTAGAGTTACTTTCAAAAATACATATCAACCATCCCGACTTGCCCGTTATTATCATTACCGCACACTCCGATCTTGACAGTGCTGTTTCCGCTTACCAAGGTGGAGCTTTTGAATATTTACCCAAACCCTTTGATGTTGATGATGCAGTTAATCTGGCACAACGTGCCGTTAGCCAGAGTAAAACTGTTGCTGCCACAATAGAAGAGGCAAACGTTCCGGTTAGCGAAATTATTGGCGAAGCCCCCAGCATGCAGGAAGTTTTTCGCGCCATTGGCCGTTTATCACAATCAAATATTACGGTTCTAATTAATGGTGAATCGGGTACCGGTAAAGAACTGGTGGCCAATGCGCTGCACCGCCATAGCCCTCGCGCAGGCAAACCTTTTATTGCGCTTAACATGGCAGCTATTCCGAAAGATTTGCTTGAGTCTGAACTTTTTGGCCACGAAAAAGGCGCCTTTACTGGCGCGCAGAACACTCGTCACGGTCGTTTTGAACAAGCCAATGGTGGCACCTTATTCCTCGATGAAATTGGCGATATGCCTGCCGACCTGCAAACCCGCTTGCTGCGCGTATTGTCCGACGAAGAATTTTACCGTGTTGGCGGGCACCAACCGGTTAAAGTTGATGTTCGCATTATTGCCGCAACGCATCAAAACCTAGAAGAACGTGTACAACAGGGCAACTTCCGTGAAGACTTATTCCACCGTTTAAATGTTATTCGAATTCATATTCCCTCTTTAAAAGAGCGCCAAGAAGATATTCCGTTACTTGCGCGACATTTTTTAAATTCAGCCGCCGCCGAATTAAAAGTAGAAGTGAAAATATTAACCAAAGAAACTGAAGCGTTTTTAACAAAGCTCAACTGGCAGGGTAATGTGCGCCAGCTTGAAAACACCTGCCGCTGGTTAACTGTTATGACACCTTCACAGGAGGTAACCATTAGTGACTTGCCGCCTGAACTTACAGCTAAATCCAAACCGTCAAAACCCGAAGGTTCATGGACAGGCTTACTTAAAGACTGGGCGGATCAACAACTCGGTAATAACGAAAAAAATCTGTTGGATATCGCAACCCCACAATTTGAAAAAATAATGATTGAATCTGCATTGCAAAAAACCGGTGGGCGCCGTCAGGATGCGGCGGTGTTATTAGGCTGGGGTAGAAATACACTGACACGAAAAATTAAAGAACTGAATTTATAAAATATTCATTTTATGCCGGTGTATCAATCTCTTTTGATCCACTCGCATTAAGCCGGAACCAGCCAGCGATGCTATAACGTGTTTTATTTGCGGCCATCACTTCATGTGGAAATTGTTCACTTAAAAAAATAGCCATTGTTCCCTGCGTGGGCTGTATTTTTTTTAACACTGCTTGGCCATCAGGCGCATATAAAATAAGCTCGCCGCCATTTTCTGCCTCCCATTGTTTATTTAAATACAGCACCGTAGAGAGCACGCGATTACTTTTTCCTTTTAACGAATCCAAATGTTTTTTATAAAAATCGCCTGGCTGATAAACAGCATAATGACTTTCATAATCAAATAAGCCTAAAAAAAGTTGTTGATTTAAGCCGTGCCTTAAACTTTCCATTAATTCTAGAAACGTGCTATCCGTTTTATTTTGTCGCTCTAACCATTGGATTTTATCGCGGCGAATATCTGAATTTTTTTGCTGTACAGCTCCCCTTCCAATGCCTGCTTTTTTTAATTCGCTGTCCTCGAAGGACTCAATCCGGGTAATTAAATGTTGGAGTAATCGTTCAGGAACAAAGGAAGGTAAAACAATATAACCCTGTTTTTGGATAGCAAGTGAGATATTGTTAATTTGGGACGATTCAATTATAAACAATAAAAACACCTCTACGAAATTTTTATACGAACAACCTTCATTATTTCAAAAGAAATATCACCAACTACTTCAGTTGTTGGGTAATAGGTTAAATTAACGCGCCGTCCTTTTAAATCTTTATACATTTTCTGACGCTTGTATTTAAATGGCACACTGCAACCTTCAATAATTAATGAATTAATTATCCACTCACCCTGTTTACGTTGCACATGCGAATTCACTTTCGACATTTCTGTATGCACCATTTCGTGGTGCTTTTCTAATAATTTTTCTGGACTGTTTTTCATATTAATATCTCACTATAAAATCTAGCGATTGCCATAAATATAAAATTTAAGACAACCGCAACAAGGTTGACTAGATATGAATATCTTAAAATCAGCTCCGATTAATTTTGCGTAGCGAGTTCGGATTCTGTTTTCATGCCAAATTTTTTCATCAGCCAGCCTGGGGGGCAAATACCTGTAAAGACACTTTGGAACATATTAAATCCAACAAATACCGTTGCCCAGGTCCACAGTGGATTGTGATACATCGCGAGCAAAGACGTTAACATCACCATCACACCGGCAAAAGCAAAAAGGGTTTTCTCAACTGACATTCTATATTCTCCTGTCTTTATTTTAATTTTTAGATACGAACTCGTAACAGCATGGAGCACAGGAACATTATATCTACCAAACACCGCCGAAACTGCATTCTAGGATACATACAGGGTGTATTTTAGTGCGCCAAGGGGCTATAAACTCACTAATTTTACGTATTTTTGGTTAAAAACCGGTCTAAATGGTTGGCGAACGCCTGCCTGTCGCTCTGACTGAGCGGCGGCTGTCCCCCTGTGTTTACGCCACTAGCGCGCATGGTGTCCATAAAATCACGTATATTCAAGCGTTGCTTGATACTGTCTGTGGTGTACAGCTCACCCCGTGGATTCAGTGCATGGCCGCCTTTCTCGATTACTTCGGCTGCTAGCGGAATGTCGCCTGTTATAACCAAATCACCACGACTTACTCTTTTCACGATTTCATTATCGGCCACATCAAAACCCGGTGCCACCTGTAACATTTTAATATACGCCGATGGTGGCGTTTGCACATAGCGGTTTGCTACCAGCGTGACTAACACTTTGGTGCGGTTGGCGGCTTTAAATAATATTTCTTTAACCACCACCGGGCAGGCATCCGCATCAACCCATATTTTCATTTGTTTACCCAAAATTATTACCATTAATATGTGTTTACCTCAAACTGAGGTATTATCAATACTATAACAAGAGACCCTCGCTACTAAGTATATACATGCATAACACAGCAGCAAAATTATCTTCCTTTTTGGCACCAAAATACTGGCCAACCTGGTTTGGGTTAGCCATTTTACGCGCCTGTAGCATTTTACCCTATCAGCTTCAAATGTGGCTTGGCCGTCAACTTGGCAACTTAACCTATTTTTTAATGCCTCGGCGGCGGCATATAGTTAAAACCAATATTCGCCTTTGCTTTCCTGACCTCAGTATTAATGAACAACAAAAACGGATTAAAGAATCGTTTGCTTCTGTCGGTATGTCCGTTTTTGAAATTGGGCTGAGTTGGTGGGGTGCGCACACAAAACTAATGAAACTGCATAAGCCCGATGGACTTGAGCATCTCAATGCTGCCCTAGATAAAAACCGTGGCGTGATTATACTTGCAAGCCATTTTACCACGCTGGAAATCGCGGGTACATTCCTAGCTAAACATACCGACCTGCTTAATATCGTTTATAAACGTGCTCACAATCCTTTGTTCCAATGGTTTATTCAAAATAAGCGCAGCGAAAATAATGTAAAGTTAATCAAACATACCCGTATACGCGATATGATCCGTGCATTAAAGCGAGGGGAAATTATATGGTATTCACCTGATCAGGATTTTGGTGAAAAAGATTCTGTCTTTGCCCCTTTTATGGGGGTTTCAACCTGCACCCTTATATCGACCCAACGACTCGCCAGAATTACGGGTGCCCTCGTTGTGCCTTTTTATGCCGAACGCATAACCGATAATAGCGGTTATGTTTTTCACTTTAGCCCCGCGATAAAAAATTTCCCAACCGATGATGATGTGGTTGATTCAACCGCCATCAACCATGCTATCGAACAGCAAATAAAAGAAACCCCCGCACAATATTTATGGGGACACCGGCGTTTTAAATCTCGCCCAGCAGGTGAGCTCGACGTTTACAAATATAAAACACCCTAGTTAATCTTAGCTTCATATAAGAAAATAGATTGCTTCGCTATCGTTCGCAACGACAAAAAGCAGGTCATTGCGAGTAATAGCATAAAACATCAAAAAAAGATTTATACAAACCTGAGGTTAGTTACATCTTTATTTAATGAGCTCATTTCTAAGTTTACTTCTAAGCTTACTTGATGCGGTACAAGGAAATACATTTTTCTTTTGAATTAACCGTCTGTTTCTGCGCGAACAGCGCGTTCCATTAAGTTTTTTGCAGCCACGGCTGGGTCGAGGCCTTCGTATAAAACGTTGTAGACTTGTTCGGTAATGGGCATTTCGATTTGATGCTGCATGGCCAGATTGTAAACTGCCTTTGCGGTTAAGCGGCCTTCGACAACTTGTTTTATTTCATCGAGTGCCTGTTGTTGTGTTTGGCCTTTGCCAAGTGCTAAGCCAAAACGACGGTTACGCGACTGGTTATCGCTGCAAGTTAATACCAAATCACCTAGGCCGGTTAAGCCCATAAAGGTGTCATGTTGTGCGCCAAGTTTTAACCCTAAGCGCATCATTTCTGCAACGCCGCGTGCAATGAGAGCGGCACGGGAGTTGGAACCAAAGCCGAGTCCGTCAGCTATGCCGGCGGCAATGGCCATGACATTTTTTACTGCGCCGCCTAATTCAACACCGATAACATCAGTGCTAGTGTAGGCGCGAAAGGTTTGTGAGTGACAATCTTTTGCTAGCTCTAATGCAAAATCTTTTTTTGTGGACGCGATGGTCACCGCGCCGGGTAAACCGTTGGCAACTTCTTTGGCAAAGGTAGGGCCGGATAAAACAGCAAGCGGGGTTGCTGGACTGAATTCTTCTTTTGCAATCTGGTGAAGTAATTTGGAACTGTCAATTTCCAGACCTTTAGAAGCCCAAGCAATTTTATGTTGGGGCTCCAATAAAGGCACTAGTGTTTTACAGGTTTGACGAAAAGCATCGCTGGGAACCACCATTAAAATACGTGTGGCTTGCTTAACGGTTGCAATTAGATCAGCGCTGACTTTAAGCGCTTCGGGAAAGACGATGTTGCCCAAGTATTTTTTATTTGCACGATCATGCTGCAGTGTTTTAGCATGTTCTTGAGTATGTGACCAAAGTGTGGTGGGTTGGTTATTTTTTGCCAGCAGCATGGCCAGCGCCGTGCCCCAAGAGCCGGCACCAAGGATAGCGTAGTGATTTGTGTTCACCGGTTGTGTCTGACTAAATTAATGTGTTTGTGGCGTGTCAGCATCAGCCGGTTTATTTTTTTGCTGATGTTCATGATACAACGCTTCGAAGTTAACCGGCGCTAGAATAACGGGTGGATAACCGCCATCGGTCACGATACTTGAAATAACTTCACGGGCATAAGGGAACAAAGTGCCGGGGCAGTAGCTGCCAAGAATAAAGCCACGTTGCTCTTCTTCAAAACCGGTTAAGTGAAACACGCCGGCTTGATGGACTTCTGCAAGAAAAACGGTTTTATCATTGTTTTTTGCGGTAACGGTTACTTTTAAAACGACTTCGTAATGGTCATTCTCCAGTGTTTGGCCATCGGTATTCAGGTCGACGCTGATTGAAGGCTTCCATTCATCCTGAAAACCAAGCGGGCTGTTTGGTGATTCAAAAGAAACATCCTTTGTGTAAATTTTCTGGATAGCAAGATTTTGAGTTGCTTCTTGTGGTGTTTCTTCTGATTTAATTTCTTCAGCCATGATTGTAAAACCTGTTTTTAAAGTTGAATAGGAATAGAGCTAGTATATTAGCAGTTTTTAACTTAATAGTCTTATTGGCGCGCCCAGTTAATTAAATTATTTAAGTCCATAGCACCGGGCTGGCGTTTAATTTCTTTGCCGTGCTTAAACAGTGCAAGGGTTGGAATGCTACGAATTTGAAATTGCTGGGCAAGTTGTTGTTGTGCTTCGGTGTCAACTTTTGCAAGCCGAAAGAGGGGTTCAAGCTGCGCCGCGGCCTGTTGAAAAATAGGTGTCATCATTTTGCAGGGGCCACACCAAGGTGCCCAGAAGTCGACCAGTATCGGGATATCTGACTTGGTAATGTGGTGGTTAAAATTACTGGCGGTAAGTTCAACGGGTTGTGCAACAAATAAAGCCTGATGGCATTTCCCGCATTGAGGTGCAGCGGTTAGCTTGTCATTGGGAAAGCGGTTAGTACTGTCACAGTGTGGGCAAACAAGGTGAATGTTTGACATAGTTTAGGTTACCAGGCCGAGTTTTTCATCCAGCATGCCTTGTGATTCCAGCGCGTATAAATCATCGCAGCCACCAATGTGTTCATTGTTGATGAAAATTTGCGGCACACTGGTGACACCGGTACTTCGGTCAAGCATTTCCGCGCGTTTTTCTGGCTGGTTATCGATGGAGATTTCGTTATAGGCGACACTTTTATTGTCCAGTAACATTTTTGCTCGATGGCAGTAGCCGCAGAATTGACTGCAGTAAATTTCTACATTAATTGTCATAGAATCTTCTTAGTTTAAATTTGAGTTTAGTTAATCTTTAGTGAGCGGAAAATTGGCATTTTGCCAAGCTGCAACACCGCCCGCAAGATTATAGACATGGTCAAAGCCCTGTTTTTTCAACTGCCCACAAACTTGGCCAGAGCGTTGCCCCGTTCGACAGCTTACAATGATGGGCTTATGTTTATGTTTTTCGATTTCTGACAGTCGATCTTTAATGCTGGACTGTGGAATATGAATGGAATTAATAATATGGCCTTCATTAAATTCCTTGTCCGTGCGTACATCAAGCACAACAGCGTCATTGCGGTTGATTAATGTCGTGGCATCGGCGGGAGAGGCGACAGTGTAGCCTCGAAAACGGCTGCCAAATAGATTGAAGATAAGTAAGGTCAAAATGGCAAAGAAACTACCAACCAGTAAAGGGTGGGCATTTGTAAATTCGATATATTCGTTCATGGGTTTTACTTAAAGCCTGATATTAAAATTAAAGATGATGATTTGGAGCGTAGAGTGACTTTCCACTGGTATTTCTAAAATAGCCGTACACGCGAATTGTAAAGGATACTTACATAGATGACGAGCAGAAAAAATGCAGTGGTAAAATTTTTATTCAGTCGAGGTGCAAAATACTTCGCGCATTAAACCAATTAAGCGCAATGTGCGCGTGTCATCCACACGGTAATAAACACGGTTTGCATCTTTGCGTGAATCTAAAATACCCTTATCACGTAAAATGGCGAGATGTTGAGAAATATTACTTTGCGAGGTGCCAACGTGTTCAACAATATCCTGTACGCTAATTTCTTTATTTCCCAAAGTACAAAGAATTTTCAGCCGTAACGGGTGAGACATTGCTTTTAATGAACGTGATGCACGGTCGATATCTTCATCACGTGTAAGTAAAGTATCTAATTCGATTTCGCTCATTCTGGCCGCCCAAATTGTTGTATTCTGAAAAGAAGAGTTTTTATTGTTAAGCTCACCTGCAATTCGAGTAAAAAATAGTTCAAATTGGCCGCTGCCCTTTATTACTAAAACATTATACAATTATGTACCGTTTGAGAAGGCTTTATTTACTTATTTTCAGGTTTTTTTGAGATTTAGTAATGGACGGGAGCGGGATTCAGGATTGAATTGTCGCTATTTAGGCCTCATTATAAGGTTAATGTGTTGAATTTATTTAAAAATATAAAGAAAATAAAGAGTCTATGTCATTGAATTTAAAGCCAATGGTGTTGGTTATTATGGACGGCTGGGGTATTACCGATGTCGTTGAAAATAACGCAATTGCCAATGCCAACACCCCTAATTTAGATCGATTGTGCATGGAGTACCCCCATACCACTTTACGTGGTTCGGGAGCTGAAGTGGGCTTACCTGCCGATCAAATGGGCAATTCGGAAGTGGGTCACCTCAACTTAGGCGCCGGTCGAGTAGTGTACCAAGAGTACACACGGGTAAGTCGGTCGATAAAAACAGGCTCATTCTTTAAAAATCAGACATTGGTGGACGCGGTCGACAAGGCTAAATCAACCGGTAAGGCCGTGCATATTATGGGCTTGCTATCCCCCGGTGGCGTACACAGCCATGAAGAGCATCTGCATGCCATGATGGAGCTTGCGGTTAAACAGGGTGTGCAAAATGTTTACTTGCATGCTTTTTTAGATGGTCGTGACACGCCACCCAAAAGTGCTTTTGAATCGATAGATGCAATGCAGGCAAAACTAGATGAAATGGGTGGTGGCCAGTTTGCGTCTGTAACTGGGCGTTTTTATGCGATGGACAGAGATCATCGCTGGCCACGGATTAAAAAAGCCTATGATGTTATTGCCAATGGCACGGCTGACTTTTCTGCCGAGTCGGCACGTGAATGCTTAGAAATGGCCTATGCACGTGGCGAAACCGATGAGTTTGTGGAGGCGACGGCTATTCACCCAAAAGGCGTGGTGCCGGTACAAATTCAAACTGGGGATGTGGTTATTTTTATGAATTTCCGTTCGGATCGGGCGCGACAAATCACCCGCCCGTTTATCGAACCCAATTTTGACGCTTTTGAGCGTGGCAACACGGTGAAGCTGGGCTCCTTTGTTTGTTTAACCGAATACAATTCACAATACGATGTACCCGTGGCCTACCCGCCGGAACGTTTAAAGAATGTGTTTGGTGATTATATTTCTAAATTGGGTCTGCGCCAGTTGCGTATTGCCGAAACAGAAAAATATGCACATGTAACCTTCTTTTTTAACGGTGGCCGTGAAGAACCGTTTGACTTTGAAGACCGTATTTTAGTGCCATCGCCTGATGTTAAAACCTACGACTTGCAACCGGAAATGAATGCACCTGAATTAACGGTGAAACTGGTTGAGGCCATTAACAGTGACAAGTACGACGTTATTATTTGTAATTATGCTAACCCCGATATGGTTGGCCATACAGGTAACTTTGATGCAACTGTTAAAGCAATTGAAACCATTGACCGCTGTATTGTTGAAGTGGTTGAAGCGGTACAGCAGGCAGGCGGTGAAATTTTAATTACTGCCGATCACGGTAATGCAGAAAAAATGTTAGATGTGGAAACGGGTCAGCCACATACCGCACATACCACGAACCCGGTTCCTTTACTTTATGTTGGCCGGGAAGCAGAGCTGGAAACCAGTGGTGCGCTATCGGATATTGCGCCGACCATGCTGTATTTAATGGGCATTGAACAACCCAGTGAAATGTTAGGCCGCTCTTTAGTCAAGCCTAAAACAGACGAAGGCCAGAGTAGTTTAATTTAAATGTCGACGGGTACACAGTCGAGCCACTATTCAACACCGCTTGGCCAGCTGAGCGCAGAGCAGTTTATAAAAGACTATTGGCAACAGCAGCCCCTGGTTATTCAACAGGGGTTTAAAAATTTCACTTCCCCCATTAGTGCCGATGAATTAGCCGGTCTTGCCTGTGAAGACGATGTGCATTCGCGCATCGTGATTGAAAAAGGCGGCGATATGCCGTGGCAGCTTATCGACGGGCCAATGGATGAAGCCATTTTTTCAACATTACCCAAAACACATTGGACGTTATTGGTAAATGATGTAGAAAAACATTTGCCCGAACTTGCCAGCATTGTTGATGCATTTCGTTTTATCCCGGAATGGCGCGTTGACGATTTAATGATTAGCTACGCGCCGGAAGGCGGAACTGTTGGCCCGCATCTGGATCAGTACGATGTGTTTATTGTGCAGGCGCAAGGTCATCGGCGCTGGCAAATTAGCACACAACCGGTAACTGAAGACAACCAGGTTGCCAATACCCATTTACGTATTCAAAAAGATTTTACTGCCGAGCAGGAATGGTTGCTTGAGCCTGGTGATATTATTTATATTCCTCCCGGCGTGAGCCATTATGGTGTCGCAACGGACGATTGTTTAAGTTTTTCAATCGGTTTTCGTGCACCGACGCATACAGAAATGTTAAGTGACTTTATTGATTTTATTAGCCATGACTTACCGCTAAGTAAAACCTATAAAGATACAAATTTGAATATACAGCAACATTCAAATGAAATAACAGAAACGGCGATAGAAAATATTCGTGAAATTTTTAGTGACTATTTAAACCCGGATCACCCAGCATTAGCACAGTGGTTTGGCCGTTTTGTCAGTGACACTAAAACCGATTTGGTTTTTGAAAATAACGACAGTTTTACTGATTTCCTCAGATTAAAACAAAGCCACCCCGTCTTATATCGTAATCCCGCCAGCCGTTTTGCTTTTTACCAGAAGGGAGCAGAAACATGGTTATTTGTTGACGGTAATGACATACCTGTTCGTCATCATTTTGCTGTCATGTTGTGCTCACAGCGTGTGTGTGATTTAAATGCAAATGCATTTAATGAAACAGAGCAGCAACTTATCGTGTCACTTTATAATGCAGGGCAGCTAATGCCGGAGCTCACTTTGTAACTCGCCTTTTTGTCGCCATTCAGGGCTGCGTTTGCCGACTGACTATCAATAAAACTGTAAAAATATTTCGACCGCTGCCGATACAGTTCACAATATGTGAGGGAAACAATGGTTGATGTTCAACAGTTACTTAATCTAAATGATTTCAATACCTTAGACGAGTCTGCATTAATTGAAATTGCAGAGCATGCGGTATTGAGTGCACATAAAAAAAGTCAGCGGCTAGTCGCTGAAGATTTAAAAGACAGTGAAATTTACTTGCTCGTTGGTGAGTTAGAGATTAAGAGCGATGGTGATGTTGATCTTGGTTTTGTCAGTGGCACCGATCGGGCACAACACCCGATCTTTCGGATCCATGCACCGGGCTTGTCTGGCCTTTGCCTTACTCCATGCAAGGTATTAGCGGTCGATAAAAGATATATCAGGAAATACAATATTAATCTTGGTGTGGCGAGGCAAAGCGAGGTTGCTGTTGAAGAGTTCGATTGTTTAAGCAGCGCAGAAATGAGGGCACCCTTTGTGACAGAAGTGCTGGAAGCCTTCAAAGGTGACAAAGTAAAAATACCCAGTTTGCCAGCAATCGCGCGCAATATTAGTTCAGCCATTGGCAATGATGATGTCAGCATAAAAAAACTATCGGGTTTGCTGCAAACGGACCCCGCTATTGCCGCACGCATTTTACAGGTATCTAACAGTGCTATTTATGGTGGCGGTTCTCCTGTTGATAGTATTCAAAATGCCATTGCTAAAATGGGTTTAAAAGCCATCCATGCGGTTGTTATATGCGTTGTCATGCGAGAACTGTTTATGCCAAAAAATGCACTTATTAAAAAATACATAGCAAATTTTTATGAACAAAGTATACGGATTGGCGTAATTTGTTATGAGTTGGCAAAGCACAGTAAAGGGTTAGATCCTGACCATGGGTTTTTAGTTGGTTTGCTGCATGATATTGGTACGCTGCCTATTTTAGTGATTGCAGACGAGCATCCTGAATTATCATGCAACGTAGGTAATCTGGACGATATGCTGGCACGGCTGAAAAGCCACATTGGTGCAAGCTTATTAAAGCAATGGCAGTTCGCCGATGAATATTCTTATACCGCAGAACATGCTTACGACTGGCAAAGGGAAACAACGGAAGCAGACTATTGTGATTTGGTGCAGGTTGCAATTTTGCATTCACAATTTGTTGGTGGCCCACAATGTCATGCGCCTGTTTTGTCAGAAGTGCCGGCCTTTAAGCGATTAGGTTTGGATGGTGTTAATCCAGCCGATGAAATTCGTTTGCTTAACAAGGTGAGTATAAGAATAAAAGAGATGGTTAAACTGTTGTGCAGTTAAAAATGTTTTTATCACAGCCTATTAATTGAAGGAGGGCAGGCATAAAAGTTATGTGAGCCATTTCTCATTTATTTGCTAAACAAACCTTTCTGTATGCCGATAACCTTCTTTATATAAGGTTACTTGAGTGGCGTGTACCTTACTATAGTTAAAGGAGAAGGCGAATGGCGTATTTTAAGTGGGAAGCCGATCTGGATGTTTATGTTGAAAAAATGAATGATCAGCACAAGCATTTGATTGGACTAATGGAAACCCTCTATCAGGTTAATGAAAGCGGTAGCGGAAAAGAGGCGGTGATTGATGCAGTAAAAAATTTGATGGACTATGTTGTTATCCACTTCAGAGATGAGGAAGCGCACATGGAGGCAATTAATTTTCATGGCGTTGAGGCGCACAAACAAATCCATCAACATCTGTTAGATGATCTTAATAAGTTTGCAAAGGATTTTGTTGTTGGTGACGAGAAAAAGTTAAGCGGCGAATTTATGGCCTTCTTAAGCCTGTGGATTAACGTGCACATTGTCGCGATTGACACAAAATATTCAGCGGATGATTAAGTGTAAGAAGAGAGTTGTGTACCTAGTGGAATCCAGGCTGTATAGCATGGTTACTTCATGGTGATGACTGGCTTGGGTTCTTTTGTTGACATATAGCGTGTTATTTTAATGGCTACAATTTTTTGTGTTTGGTTGACACAATTAAGGGCTATTGCTAGCCTTTAATAGTAGTGGCTTGGGATCCTTGGTTGTTCAGCTGTGTTTAAATAGCAATGGCCGCATGGATATGACGGAGTTAATTTTATTTCACTACAACTTGTAACGTGGCCATTTTGCATAGAGCAGAATCTATCTTGCCTAGTCTGATGGGTTGTTTATATGAAAAAGAAAATTTAGGAGAACGTAAATGGGAACAGGGTATTTAAAAAAAGGTTTAAAGGTTGTATTTGCTATATCACTACTGGTTGCCCTAGCAATCGGTAGCTCAGGCTGCGGTACGCCCAGAGGTGGTGGCCATGGTGGCTATGATAATGGCCATGGTAATGCTAATAGCCACTAAATAGTTATTTTATGTAATGTCACATTAAAGTGATCGATATAAAAAACCCGGCTTAAGCCGGGTTTTTTATGCTTCATTAGTCAATTAGTGACCGCCGCCCTGGTTGTGGTGGCCAGCGTTGTTGACTCTCCAGCGATAAGATTCATTACCATGATCGTAATGAAATGAACGGCTGGCAACTTTGCGACCATGGTCATTAAAGGCAGAGCAATGGATTTCGCCACGGCCGTGTATATCGATTCCCTGGCTGCGACCATGTGAAACACCATGGGCTCGGCCTGCCTTACCATCGTGACCACATTCTATGTCGATGCGAGTGTTGGTATCGTTAATAACCCGTAAATGCCCCCCGGCAAAGGCAGGTGATGCCAGTAATAAGGCGGACAAAAAGAGCAATCCGTGTGCTAATTTTTTCATAGTATATACCCCAATTCTATTTTATTTTTAGCCATGCCGCTGGCGGCTGACCCCCTCAAAATAAGCATAATAGCGCAATTGAAATAGGTCATCAACAAATGGTGCCTGCAGCTCAGGGCAAGAGCATACAATTTAATTTAGTTAAATTAGATTCTTATGCATGAAATAAGCTAATCGATTTGCATGATTAACCTGAACTCGGGATAAGAAACTTACGTCATTCCCACATGATTTTGGCGGGAATCCAGAGATTGTGCAGCTAGATTCCCGCCAAAATTATGCGGGAATGACGCTATTTTTTAGTATCTCTGGTCGCTGTTCACTGTAGAATTCCTTATCCCGAGTTCAGGTTGATTAGTAAGAAATGCTCAAAAAAGAAACCCCTGGAAATAGTAAGTCATTAAAAATAAAGTAGAAAACTCTCTGTCCATAGACTATAAATAAATTAGGGTGGGTGCAGTTAGTTGAATGAACAATCTCTCATCTGCTTATCCGTATTTAACAGCCAACCGGTTCTTTGAATAATCATTTTTTTGAGTAGTCTTTCATGCCGTCAATAATTAAGACATTTCCTTTTGCCCCTGTGTACATACTCACGCTATTGTTTTTTCCATCCCTTGTTTATACGGCTTCGGATACCGGCGACAAACCAACTAAGGTGATTATCGGGGCGGGTGCACATTTTGCCTGGGTTATTTTTGATGAACTCAAGGAGGAACTGGAACAAGCCACTGGAAAAAAACTTCAGTTATATGGAAAAAATTCCAGCCTTGGCATGGGCTGTAATGCAGGAATAAAACTGGCGCAGCAGTATAGCCATAGCTCCCCGACTTTTGGTTTTATTTGCTGCTCAATAAGCCAGCACGAGCGGGAAAAAAAGAAAATAAAAATTTACCCTGTTGCCGATGAGCCTATTCTTATTCTGGTAAATAAAAATAACCCGGTGAAAAATTTATCTGCTGAGCAGGTTCGCGCTATTTTTCGCGGTGATATTACCAACTGGAAAGATGTGGGAGGATGGGACAGGCCGGTTGTGATTATCACCCGCTTGCATTGTAAAAAACGCCCCGGCCATTGGAAAACAATTTTAGCAAGTGCGGATGCATTTACTAAAAAACGAATCAATGTAAGTAGCGCCAATGAAATGGTAAAGATGGTGACAAAATTTGATACCGCTATTGGCCACATAGGTTCTACCTGGGTATTTAGTGACAGGAGCCATGTGAAAGCTATTCGTATCAATAATGTATCTGCCAGCGCGGAGAATTTAAAAAGTAAAAGCTATCCCTTTTACAGAACACTTTCTGCGGTTACCTCTATGAGCCCATCTGAAGATATATTGACGACCATAAAACGAGTGCAGCACGGTAAATCATTTGATGCTGTCGCAAAAAAATATAATTTATTGCCACTTAACGCTGCAGCCACTAAATAGTCATCACTCTTAGCCGGTTTGCCCGTTTAGTTTTCTCAATTGGAGACTGTGTGGGTAGCCCTAAAATTAACCTAATAGATATAACGGGGTGCTATATGAAAAAGAATATCGGTCGATTGGATCAGTTATTACGTATGGGGATCAGCTTAGTTTTGATTTTTATTGGCTTCATTGATGAAACGCTTATCTCTGATTCATTAAGTTCGAACATCATTGGGGGAATTGGTGTATTATTCTTTGGCGTTGCATTAGTAAGATCCTGCCCCTTATACACTCTCACAGGGATCAATACTTGCCCGACAAAAAAACAATAATCCAATAGTATGAGTCTGCGTTCACAAATATTGCTTTCCATTTTAGGGATAACAGTATTGGCTCAAATTGTTTTTGGTCTGTTAGCATACAGGCAGGTCACGGAGAGTCGAGGTGACCAGCTTACTATTTTTCTACAATACCTGAATCGACAGATAGCCGAACAACTTACTTTACCTGGCAATCAATATGTTTCTGAAATTTATCTCGAAGAGCTTCGCCGTAAATTTTCCACACCTGATTCAACACTGCTTATTCAGGACAAGAATCAAATTTTATATTCAGCCGGGCACACTGAATTTGATCTATCGCTCATTTCGAAGCAGTTGAATGAAGCGTACACAGATAAGAGACAACACGGGCTTATTTATCTAGATAATGCTGAATACTATTGGGCAGTAAGCGATCTTCCCAACAAAAACTATCAGCTTATTATGCTTGAACCGGCAGCAAATGAAGAAGTACAGATAGCGGCAACATTAAAGCAGCGCTTGTTGACAACCGGCATGGTTATTCTCTGGATTGCGGTCTGGATTAGTTTGGTGTTGAGTAGTCGAATATCAAAAAAACTGGGTGAAAAAAATGACCAGTTAAAGCACATTGCCTTGCATGACAGCTTGACGGGCTTGCCTAACCGAACATTATTGAAAGACAGGCTGGAGCAGCTGCTGTTGCAATCACAGCGTGACAATTTGGTCTTTTCGTTATTTTTAATTGACCTTGATCGCTTTAAAGAAATTAACGACACCCTCGGGCATCAGTTCGGTGATGAACTTCTAAAAATGGTGAGTAAGCGGTTAATGATTTCAATTCGAGAAAAAGATTCGATTTCGCGACTGGGTGGTGATGAGTTTTCGGTGTTGTTGCCACAAACTGATTTTGATGGCGCTAAACTTTGTGCAGAACGCATCCTTAATGCAATGGACAAACCATTTTGTATCAACAACATTTCAACCGAGAGTAAAGCCAGCATTGGCATCGCTATTTTCCCTGAACATGGCGACAATGTAGAAACACTGATGCAACATGCTGATATCGCCATGTATCAGGCAAAAAAATTACAATCCGGCTATGCAATCTATAACTCGGTGGAAAACAAACACAGTATGCGGCGGCTGAAATTGATGGGTGATCTGCGTGCTGCGATTGACAACAAAAAAATACATGTTGCCTATCAACCGCTGGTTAATTGCGAGCAAAAAATAATGACCAGTGTTGAAGCGCTTGCCCGCTGGCAGCACCATGAACTTGGCAATGTGCCGCCCAGTGAATTTATTCCTATGGCTGAACAGATGGGACTTGTCCGCCTGTTAACATTGCAGATATTGAAGCAGGTCGTCGCAGACTGTAAAGGGTGGCACCGACAGGGCTACACTTTTGGTGCCAACCTCAATCTCTCCACCTATTGTCTACAAGATTTTTCATTGCCCGATGAGATAAAAGTAATTTTGGCGAATGCCGAACTAGAGCCGGAAAAAGTTGAGTTTGAAATAACAGAAACGGCGCTTATGCATGATTTAAGCCGCGCGGGGAAAATACTCAATCAACTTTCTGAGGCAGGACTACAATTAGCCATTGATGATTTTGGTACAGGTTTCTCATCACTGAACTATTTAAAAAATTTACCTATCGACACCATAAAAATAGATAAATCTTTTATACTGGATATGCACAACAGTCGTAGTGACCAAGCCATTATTAAAACTATTATAGAGTTGGGGCATAATCTAAATTGTCAGGTTGTTGCTGAAGGTGTCGAAACGCAACAGGCAATCGACAGTCTGGAATTATTGGGTGTGGATATTTTGCAGGGCTATTTTTATAGCAAGCCACTTATTGCAAGCGACTTCCACGAATGGCTGACGACAGCTAATGTCTTATTGTCGCAGACCAGACAGAACGAAGCATAATAATAACCACCAATCTATCATATAGATCAGCTAAACTGTTTGCTTAAGATGCCAAACTATTTAATTAAGGAATGTGCTTGGGAAAGTTGTAAGCATCAGCTTAGCGACATTCGTCGTCAGGTTTTTATTAATGAGCAAAAAGTACCCGAAGAGCTGGAATGGGATGGATTTGATGAATCCGCCCAGCATGTTGTTGCCTTAAATAAACAACAGCAGGCCGTTGCGACCGGCAGGGTAAAACCCGATGGTCATATTGGCCGAATGGCGGTATTAAAAAATTACCGGCAACAAGGTATTGGCTCAAAAATTTTGTTAGCATTGCTTGATATTGCGCAACAGCAGAATATAAGCAAGGTTTTTTTACATGCGCAGGTGACGGCAATTTTATTTTACGAGCGGCATGGTTTTGTTTGCGATAGCGAACAATTTATGGACGCGGGTATTCCACACAAAAGTATGATCAAAGAATTATAAATAATAATGATAAATAGATTATTCAGGTTGTTTGTTGCGCTTGGTTGCCTTTACATCAGTAGTGGCATTGCACTCGTGCAAGCCAATTCCTTTGATGATGATAGCAAAGAGCAGAGTGAACAAGAGTTACAGCAATTAAAAGTTAAAATAAAAAACTTAAGGATCGAGCTGGATGAAGTGCGCACCTTGCATGACAAGGTGCGGCAGGAATTGCGGACAACTGAAATCAGTATAAGCAAGCGAGTTAAAAATCTTAACCAGTTAAAACGTAAATTACGGCGGCAAAATAAAAGGTTACGGCAGTTGCAACAACAACGCAGAGAATTAAACAAAGATGTTGTAACGCAGCGTGATTTGCTTGGCCAGCAAGTTCGCACAGCTTATACAATTGGTAAGCAAGAATACTTGAAATTATTGCTGAACCAAGAAAACCCGAATGCCATTGGCCGAGTGTTAACCTATTACGAATATTTTAACCAAGCACGTTCAGAGCGGATTGACACGTCGACTAAAACACTGCGAAGCCTAGCTCAGATAAAAAAACGCATTCGTCAGGAAAATAAAACTCTGCAAAATCTTAAACAGCAGCAACTTGCTGAAAAGAAAAATCTGGAAGCCGGTTATCAGGCGCGAGCAATTGTTATCGCCAAACTTTCAAAAGATATTGAACATAAAGACGGTGCCTTGCAGCAAATGCTGGCAAATGAAAAACAGTTAGAGCGTGTGCTGAATGTCATAACAGAAAGCATGCCCGAAATATTAACCGAGCCGGGTAAGCACCTACCGTTTGCCACGCTCAAAGGTAAATTGTACTGGCCCGCTTTGGGAACAGTAAAGAACTTGTTTGGCCGGACACGAAAAACGGCAAAAGTTAAATGGAATGGGGTCATCATTAAAGCGCGGCAGGGTAATAATGTGCGTGCGATATCCCATGGCCGGGTGGCGTATGCCGACTGGCTACGGGGTTACGGTTTGCTGATGATTATTGATCATGGTGATGGCTATATGAGCCTATACGGCCATAATGAGGATATAAGAAAAGAAACCGGTGACTGGGTGGATGAAGGCGAAATTATAGGCAGTGTGGGCAATACGGGTGGGCAGGCAAAGGCAGGGCTTTATTTTGAAATCAGGAAGAACGGTAAGCCAGCCAATCCCAAAATCTGGTGCCGGAAAGTCCGTCGCGGTTGAAATTTGGCGATTTATAGCTTATCTCTCGCAAGAACCCCATTAAATAGTGGACAGTAAAAATATTTAAGGTAGTATCTATTCAAGGATAGATCGTTTAAAAAGAACCATTTAGCCAATTAGTTTAAGACTGATTAGCCATTAGATAAAGACCTTTTAGGATAAAGACAAGAGACACAATTATGCCAGTGAATACACGTAACATATTGATTTTAATGTTTGGGCTGTTTTTGGGTGTGCTACTCGCGCTCGGTCAGAGTGTCTTTGCGGATAAGAATGTCAATTCTGCTTATCAGGGCATCCCCTTAGATGATATACGAACCCTCAGCGAAGTTTTCGGCAAAATTAAAGAAAATTACGTTGAAAAAATAGATGATAAAACCTTATTAACCAATGCTATTCGTGGCATGTTAAGTGGTCTAGATCCCCACTCGTCTTTTTTAGATCTTGAAGAATTTAAAGAACTGACGGTGGGTACACGGGGTGAGTTTGGTGGTTTAGGCATTGTTGTGGGAATGGAAAATGGTTTTGTAAAAGTTATTTCACCGATCGACGACACACCTGCGCAACGCGCTGGTATTCAGGCCGGTGATTTAATTATCCGTTTGGATAAAAAACCAGTCAAAGGGATGGAGCTGGACGAAGCGGTTAAATTAATGCGCGGTAAACCGGGCGAGCCGATCGATTTACTGGTGTCACGAGAAGGCGTGGACAAGCCATTTAAAGTCACTGTCGTGCGTGACAAGATTCGGGTTAAGAGCATTAAGCATCGTGTGCTGGAGCCGGGTTATGGTTATGTGCGGATCACTCAATTTCAGGAACGCACGGGTGAAGATTTATTAAAAGCCCTTGATGCCCTTAAAAAGAAAAATAAAAAAGCAGGGTTTAATGGTTTGGTTTTAGATTTGCGTAATAACCCCGGCGGTTTATTGGATGCAGCAGTTGCAGTGTCAGATGCCTTTTTAACTGAAGGTATTATTGTTTCAGTTCGTGGTCGGCATCGTGATAGTCAGCATAGTTTTCAGGCAACACCGATTGATCGCATCAATGGTATTCCTTTAGTGGTTTTAGTCAATGGTGGCTCGGCGTCGGCATCAGAGATTGTTGCGGGTGCTTTACAGGATCATAAGCGTGCCGTCATTATGGGCAGGCAAACCTTTGGCAAAGGTTCGGTACAGTCTATCGTTAAGCTCGGTAACAACACCGCATTAAAAATGACAACCGCACGTTATTACACACCGAATGATCGCACCATTCAGGCAAAAGGCATCACGCCCGATATTAAAATAAGCCATGTCGAAGTTGCTGTAAAAGAAGGTGGCAGTCAATATGTTAAAGAAGCCGATCTAAAAGGCCACCTGATGAATGACAAAAATCCGGATGTTGAAATGAAAGGCAAATCAGATAAAAAGAAAAAAGCAGACAAAAAAGAAAAACCGTTAGCAAGTAAAGATTATCCTTTATATGAGGCACTTAATTTATTAAAAGGTTTGCACTTACTGAGCGGCATGAAATAAACTTTACTCAATATATGGTTTTTTATTAAAGGTTTTTAGAGTTAAGGCGCTAGTATGCCAAGCACTTACTTTCTATCGACCGGAATAGCGTATGCGTTTACTTGTATCATTGATAGCATTTTGCTTGCTCAGCATACGCGTTGGCTATGCGGCTCCTGCTTTTAGTCCTACGAATCCCCTTCTTGAACAAAACGCGGCACTCGAAAATAAAACGCCGGTGGTTAAAGCACGGTATTATATTAGTCTGATCATTGATGATATGGGTTACCGTTATCAGTCAGGTAAACGGGCTATTAACTTACCGGCAAATATTACCTATTCTTTTTTACCTTATGCGCCACACGCTAGAAAATTAGCGAACTTTGCAAATAAAAAACAAAAAGAAATTATGCTACATATTCCAATGGAAGCAACCAATGGCAAAAAGCTTGGGCCGGGTGGCTTAACGGTCGCAATGCCGAAGGCCGTTTTTGATTTGGAGTTGGAACACAACTTACTGGCAATACCGCACATCAAGGGTGTTAACAACCATATGGGCAGTTTATTAACGCAACAGCTTGAACCGATGACATGGTTAATGGAAATGCTGGTCACAAGAGGAATGTATTTTATAGACAGCCGAACATCAGGAAAAAGTCAGGCACTTAAAGCCGCGCGTCAATATGGTCTGCCGAGTGAAACGCGTGATATTTTTGTAGACCATGATTTATCAACAAAAGCGATGCAGCAGCAGCTTGCAATGGCGGTGAGTGCTGCTAAGCGCAATGGAAGTGCCGTGGTTATTGCACACCCCTTCCCTGAAACAATGCGTGTATTGGAAAAATGGTTACCGCAAGCAAAAGCGCAGGGCTTGGAATTTGTTTACATGTCAGAGTTATTAACGATACGCAAACAATATCGGGCGCAACGTAAATTGAACAAGAGGGTGACACAATGGCAAGCCCCGTTGAATCAAAGCAAAAACAACTAAAGGTACTAGTACCTTTAGCGCAGGGCTGCGAAGAACTTGAAGCGGTCACCATTACCGATTTACTCACCCGTGCTGGCATAACAGTGGTAACCGCCAGTCTGGATGAAAAACCCGTACAAGCCAGCCGGGGAATGGTGCTTATTGCCGATACGGTTATTGATAATGTTATGGACGAGATTTTTGATGCCATCGTTTTACCGGGTGGCTTACCGGGTGCCGATCATCTACAAAATGATAAAAGAGTGCAAACTAAATTAAAATCCATGGCGGCAGATAACAAAATAATAGCCGCAATTTGTGCTGCCCCTAAAGCACTGGCAGCAGCGGGTTTGCTCGATGGTAAAGCAATGACCAGTTATCCTGGTGCTTTGGAGCAATGTAAAATTCAGAACATGAATTACAAAGAACAAAGCGTTGTTGTCGACGGCAATATCATTACCTCTCGCGGGCCCGGCACCGCAATGGATTTTGCACTCAGTTTAATTGAAAAATTACTTGGCAAAGAAAAACGCAGTGAAGTTGAGCTGCCATTGATGCGCGTTTAGCGTTCGCTCTTACCCGTATGGCAGGATGCCAATCCTCTTGATATAAAGTCTTGCACACAACAATTTTGTGATAATTTTGTTACTAATTGAAGCTAAGCTTTATAATAAATTAATCACTGATGATTATTATGCATGCGCTAAAAAAATCACTCTTAATCTTGTTACTGTTTTTTTCATCATATTCCTTTGCTTCAGAAGTTATATTTTCAAGTAAAGGAAAAAACGCGGTTTTTATTGAACTGTTTACTTCACAAGGTTGTAGCAGCTGCCCGCCGGCTGAAGAATACATTAATAAATTAATTGCTAGCGACAACTTATGGTCTAAATATATTCCGGTTGTATTTCATGTTGACTACTGGGATTACATCGGTTGGAAAGATATTTTTTCTCTACGCGGCAGCGACGTTATGCAAATCTGCGACATGTACGCACGGTGTATACACCTGCGTTTATGGTGAATGGCAATGCATGGCGACGTGGTTTTTTTAATTCCGAGCCGCAGGTTGCAGGATTAGATAGCGGCCTTCTAACGGTTGCAATTAGTGGCAGGAAAGTGAGTGCAGAGTTTAAAAAGACGACATTAATGGAGGGTAATTTAAATACCGCAATTTTGGGAACAGGTATGGTCGTTAAAATATCGGCCGGTGAAAATGAAGGCCGAACTGCGAAACATAATTTCGTCGTTCTGGGTTATAGTCAACAGTTGTCTAAAAATAATAAATCAAACAATATGAAATGGGAGATGCGACTGCCGGTTATTAAACAATTTGACAGCCAACGTTATGCGTTTGTTGCATGGGTCAGCAAGTTAAACGATCCATCACCGTTGCAAGCAGTTGGTGGTTGGGTCAAAATACAGAATTAAAACAGCGCTTAAGCTAATGCTGGAACTCAGCGAAGGCCTCAATTTCTAATAATAGATTTTCTCGGCAAATATCGCCTTGCAAATAAATAATCGAAGCATCTTTACCCATTCGCAGAGACAAGGCTTGCTGTATCATTTCATAATGTTCAGGGTAGCGAATATAAACTTTCATTAGCGACAGATTGGTAATGTCATGAATAGGTTGCTGGTGTGTGTCGCGCACTGTTGTCACCAGTGCCTCAATATTTTTAAGTGTTTCTTCAAGTTGAATTAAAACATTTTCTTCGTGCAGGGTTTCATGGCCAACAATACTGGCAGTGCCTGAAATAAAGAAGTGCGTCACCGCTGGCCAGTGTTTAAGTGTTGCGCGTGCAAACGAAGGGCTTTTAGGGCTGTATTTTTCAGGGTAGTGGTAGGCACTGATTTGCCGAGGGTTTTCAACCTGTACGCCAGCTTTGGTTGTTGCAATAAAATACACAATAAGGCCTTTGCCATGAGAACCAATCGCCGTTGCTGCTGGCAATGTGCGCTCGAATTCCGTTACATTCTGGTATGCGCTGTAGCGGCCGATGCAAAATGACTGGTAACGCTCAATTGAGCCGACAGCGTTATTTATTTCAGGAAAAAAATTCCAGATGCGAACCAAATGTGGAAACTCTTTTTGATTAATAAAATTAAGCATAGACGAGTAGGCGTGATTGCTGCAATCTTCAAGTGAATCAAATTTGGATTCATCAAGGCAGATTTTACCAAATAAAATTTCATTATTTTTTCTAAATTCAATATCGCCTTGTTGACCCGATACAAGTTTGTCGCGAGCAACCCAGACTTCAGAATAGTGGCTGCTTGATAATGGGGGCAGCACAATATTCAATGCCTGTGGGTCTTTTGCAGTTTGTTTGTCCGGCGGGCTAAAATGAATGGTGGTGATGACTTTTTCTTTATCGAGCGACTGAATTTGGTCAGGCTGAGCGTAAGAAATGCTAAAGGGGGCATTACTTGGCGCTACAAGCCGGTTAGAAGGATTGATATGAGCCACAGACATCTTGGGTGTTTTTCCCGTGTTTTTTAAGAATAGAGGCTGACATTTTATCGCAAAATAGAGCCGAGCAGGAGATTGACATATAAAAAGAGGGTGCTTTATTGTAAACCCATGATTTTAATAGGCTTGTAAACAACATTGGTGTGCAATAGCTGCCCATCTGGTGCATTTTGTCACCTTATTAGGGCATTTCTGGTATAATTCTAGCCTTTATTGAACAAGTACAGACAGTTTTATGGGGAAGAGTATGTCCGGTAGTCAGCATAGTGGAAGAGAATTAGAAGTTGCGGCATTAATTGTAGAGGCACTTAATCTGGAAGATATCAGTGCGGCAGAAATCGAGCCGGAAGCACCTTTATTTCGTGAAGGTTTAGGCTTGGATTCTATCGATGCACTGGAAATAGCGATGGCTATTTCGCAGAAATATGGGTTTCAGTTGCGCTCGGACGATCCGGACAATGCCACTATTTTTTCAACGCTGCGTCAATTAAGTGAACATATCGAAAAAAACAAGCAGTAGAAAAAATCTAATCTTATTAAATCGGGCTTAAATAAATTAAACGTCGTGTTAAAGAAACAATACTGGAAATTACTGGTCTTGCTGGCCAGCATTAGCTACCCGTTTCTCGTGCACTACTTGGTTGTAACTGAACAGTACTTGCTCGCAGGAATTTATATCGTTGTATTGTTGTTGCTTATCGCGGTACAGAATTTTTTGCAGAGTTACAAAGGGCTGGCAACGGGGTTGTTTCTATTAAGCTTAGTTATTGTTGCAATTTTAATTTATAGAACACAGTTCGTTGTCTTTTTACCCCCTATACTTATTCCACTGGCTTTAGCTTATGCTTTTGGTAAAACCCTAATGGCTGGGCAAACGGCTTTTATTACAACGATTGCACAGAAAATAAGAGCAACACCGTTAGTTGAAAAAGAGAAAAAATACACACGTTTTATAACCTATATGTGGGTTTTGTTTTTTCTGTTTCTGGCCATTGAGTCGATAGTGGTTGCTGTTGTTTACGATATTGAAACATGGTCATACATTACTAACTTTTTAAATTATATTTTAGTGGCTTTTTTTGCGATGTTTGAATACCTGTTGCGTAGAATCGTTCTACATCATTTAGAACACCCAGGGTTTATTGGCTTTATTAAACAGTTGATCCATGTGCAGCGTAATCGCTAATGAAATTAACACTTACACAACATAACGATGGCCATTCACTGGTTGCTTGGAATGAACAGGCTAATATAACACATGCGCAATTTTTAGCAGATGTAATGCATGTAGCAGAGCATTTACCTAATAAGCAGTATGCAATTAATTTATGTGAAGACCGTTATCATTTTATGGTGTCGTTTGCGGCTATTATCGTAAAAGGCCAAACAAACCTGTTGCCACAAAATAGAGTGATCGAAACTCTGTATGCGGTGGCTGAAGATTATAATGACAGTTACTGTATTACAGAGGAAAAGCTAACGGGGTTAAAGCTGACGCAACTGGATGTCAGTGAGCTATTTAAAAAAGAAAATAAATTCACTCAATCAAAAAATACAATCAAAACACCCGCTATTGATAGTGAGCTGATAGCGGCGATTGCTTTTACTTCGGGCAGTACGGGTAAGCCGCAGGGCAACAGCAAAACTTGGAAAGCACTGGTGATGGGAGCCGAGATGGCGGCCGAACGGTTTGGGCTGGACAAAAAGCCGACTTATATTGTATCCACCGTTCCTCCACAGCATATGTATGGCCTTGAAACGTCCATTCTTTATAGTTTGCAAAATACTTGCCCTGTTTATGCTGGGCGGCCTTTTTACCCAGAAGATATTCGGCGAGTGACTGAAACTGCGCCACAAGCCGTTATTCTTATTACAACGCCAATACATTTACGTGCCTGTGCTGCCAGCGAAAACTTACAATGGAATAATATCGGTTTTATTATATCGGCAACGGCACCACTGCGTAATGAAGTTGCTATGCAGGTAGAAGATAAAATGAGAGCAACAGTTAAGGAAATCTTTGGTTGTACCGAGGTGGGGTCAATGGCTTCGCGCGAAACTTTAAAGGAACAAATTTGGCAACTATACAAAGGAATACGCATTTATCAGGCCGATGGTAAAGCGTACATTGATACGCCCTATATGGATAAAGACATTGCCCTAAATGATGTTGTTAAGATTGAAGATGAACACCATTTCAAGCTATTAGGCCGCGATGAAGATATGGTGAACGTTGCTGGCAAGCGCGGTTCCCTGTCTGATTTGAAGCTCAAGCTAGAATCGATTGAAGGTGTGGATGATGCCGTGGTTTATTTGCCGGAGGATAATAATGAAATATCGCGGCTAACTGCGTTTGTGGTAACTGAAAATTTAACCCCCAAACAAATTTCGGCAGAGTTAGCGCAGAAGGTCGACAGTGTTTTTATTCCTCGTCCAATTTATAAGGTGAAAAGTTTACCGTATAATAAAACCGGAAAGTTAACGCGACAGTCACTTATTGAATTATCGTGTCAATGCAAATTTAAAATAGTATAGAAGAAATAAGACAATGCCATCGACGCCAATATCTTTTCATATAAAAAAAGACCATCCTTGCCTTGCAGGGCATTTTCCTGGTAATCCGATTGTGCCGGGTGTGGTTATTTTAGATGAAGTGGCTAGTATTATTTTGCAGCACAATAGAATGTTTAAAATAACAGGCTTTACTAGTGTGAAGTTCACACAGCCGCTATTTGCAGAACAAGAAGTATCTGTTGAGCTTAGTGACAAGGCGCTGGTTTGTACCGGCCATTCAAAAATAAAATTTTCTGTGTATAACAGCGGCGAGTTAATGGCTCAGGGCGAGATAAAGCTTGAAGAACAGGGTAGTGTTGGATAAATTTATTATGAGTGATACACCTGAAAAAAGCGCTAACTGGAAAGAAGGTGCAGAAAGAAGCAACTCTTTTACGCTTAAATTAATTTGCTGGATCGCATTAAACATAGGCCGCCCCACAGCAAGAATGGTTTTATACCCTATTACTGCTTATTTTTTTTTCACCTCACCAAAAGTTATCCGCGCCTCTAAATATTATTTTAAACGTTTACGGGGTTCCAGAGCCTCTTTTGTTACGGTAGCGAAACACATTCATCATTTTTCGGCGACGATTTTAGACCGTGTTTTTTTTCTGACCGACCAGCATGATAAATTTGAAATAAAAATCCACGGTAAGGATATTTTTGATAAGTATATGGCGCAGGGTAAAGGTGGTATTTTACTTGGTTCTCATCATGGCAGCTTTGAGGTGTTACGTTCACTTGCGGTTAAGCATACCAATGTGCGCTTAAAGGTATTAATGTACCGTGAGCACAATCAGATGATTACTCAAATTTTTGATAAGTTAAATCCAGACGTGGCACAAACGGTGATTAACCTTGCAGATAACGATGCGCTTTTGCAAATGCAACAAGCGATTGAAGAAGGTTTTTTTGTAGGGATGCTGGGTGATCGTGTAACGGGTGGAGAGCGAAAAGCAGAATGTAGCTTGTTGGGTGAGTCGGTTGACTTTCCGGCAGGCCCAATGTTAATCGCGTCGATATTAAAAGTGCCCATTGTGTTATTTTATGGCTTATATCAGGGAGGTAATCGCTATGACCTTTATTTCGAATTATTAACCGATGGCTTGAAGATTGATCGCAGCAAGAGGGAGCAAGAAGTTCAGCAATGGACGCAAAAATATGTTTCCCGCTTGGAGCACTATATTATAAAATCACCGTATAACTGGTTTAACTTTTATGACTTCTGGAATGATGAAAACAAATAAAATAAGTCAGGCATTGTTATGGATAACATTGGGCGCTTTATTTCACAGCATGGTCACGGCGGATAATAAGGGATTATCCCTTGTTATGGAAAAGTTATCGGCAATTCAAAGAACGACTGCAGAGTTTACAGAAATAAAAACCTACAGTTTATTAAATGAACAAATAAAGCTGAGTGGGCAGCTTGAATATGTTGCGCCTGATACTTTAATTAAAAAAACAATTAAACCCGAAGCTGAATATTTTGAAGTAACCGGCGATGCGTTAACCATTAAAAAATTAGATGGAGAAGAGCATAATCTGCTACTTTCAAATTACCCATTAATTGAAATATTTGTTGAAGCATACCGTGGCGTGTTGTCTGGCAACCTAAAAAAACTTAAGCAGTATTATGGAGTTGAATTTATTGAAACGAGCCAATTAGGGGGAGTCAATAATGAAGCGTTCTGGACAATTAAGTTAACACCCACAGATGAAGAAGCACTGGAATACATTGATGTTATTATTGTGGATGGCGTAGGTGGAGCAGTAAATAAAGTCACCACGATGGAATCCGGTGGTGATAAAAGTGTATTATCCATAGACACGCTCGCAAGTAAAAAATAGTGTTTAATTCAAGCAGTCAATATTTGAAACTGAAATTGTTATTACCTGTTGTTGCTATTTTATTTTTCCTGATTTTTTCTGTTTGGTTTGTTGCTTACAAAACAACTATCAGCTCCGATATGCAGCAGTTTCTTCCAGAAAGAGCAGCTAACTCACAAGCTATAAAAGCGCCACCCTCTGTTGACCCACTTAATATTTTAAATATTATTAATGAATCAAACAGCGGTCTGTTTTTGATTTCAATTCGCGGTGGTACGATGCGCCAACGCACAAAGGCAAGTATTCAACTACGAAAAAAATTATTATCTGACAAACAATTTATTTTCGTGAATAACGGTAAAAATTTATTGCCTTTAAAAGATCGCAGTCTATTGAAAAAGTATCGTTATTTATTAACTGAAAAAAATGATGGCGCTACAACATTCAGCCAGAAAGAATTTTCTCAGGCATTAATGCAGCGCTACCAAGAACTTCGTTCGCCATTAGCTGGTATTGTTAAAAAAACATTTCGCGAAGATCCAACTGCCGAAGTGCGCTTTATTCTTAAGCAGTGGCAGGTGGGGAAGCAACCCAATAAAACACAGGGTGTATGGTCTGCTCAGGATGGTAAGTCTGTTCTATTAGTGGCAGCGGTTGATATAAATGGTGCGGATATTAACAAGCAACAGTGGGCAATCAATAAAATAAATCTGGACTTTAATGCTATTCATACGGCTAATTTAGATATTGTAATATCCGGCATGGGGGTGTTTGCCGTACAGGCGCGTGAAAAAATAAAATCAGATTCCAAACGTGTGAGCCTTATTGCCAGCGTGGCGGTGTTGCTACTAATATTCTGGGCATTTCGATCTCTTTGGTATGTTTTTCTCACGGGGCTGCCTTTATTTTCGGCTATTTTAGGTGGCATTGTGGCAACCCAGCTTATTTTTAACAGTGTGCATGGCATTACGCTGGCATTTGGCTTAACCCTGATAGGCGTGGCGCTGGATTACCCAGTGCATGTTTTTAGTCATTTAACGAATAATGAGAACATTCGCAAAAGTATTAAAAATATCTGGCCAACATTAAGACTGGGTGTATTAACAACCTGCCTAGGATTTTTTGCATTAACGCAAACGAATTTTAGTGGTTTGGCACAGTTGGGTGTTTTTGCCATTAGTGGTTTATTAACGGCTGCTATTATTACCCGATTTGTATTACCGGTTTTACTGCAGCTTAAGGCAAACAAAGTGAATGTAATTGTGCCGGGCTGGGTGGTTACATTGAGCAGCTATGGAGTTTCATTTAAACTTAGTTTTGTGATGATTAGCTTTGTTGCGGTAAGTATTTTGTTTTTAATATTCCCGATAAAATGGGAAAGTGATTTGGCTAAGCTTAGTCCTATCTCAGTAGAGCAATTTAAAATAGATGCCCAACTTCGGCGGCAATTAAATACAGATGATCTGGTGAATGTTGCCGTTGTTCGAGGTGACAATAGTAATGATGTTATCTATAAAACAGAAAAGTTAAAGAATTTTTTAAACAGTCTTGTCGAACGTCATCTTATTACGGGCTTCCGTGCCCCCGACCAACTTTTACCAAGCATAGAAACTCAATTATTACGGCAAAAAAACTTACCAGAAAAAACTCAGCTAGAGTCGATGGTTTTTGCTGCAACACAAAACAGCCCTTTTAGAAAAAATAGTTTTGCGGCATTTATTAAAGACGTGGATGCCAGCCGTGAGCTTGCCCCATTGACTATGTTGCAATTAAAAGGCACTTTGCTGGCTAAGCAACTTTCGCCAATGCTACTTCAAACTAACGATGCTTGGCTTGGTATTGTTCGATTTATTGGTGTTAAAGACAGTGCGGCACTAGAGCAGGCTATTCGGCAGCTTAATAACTCGGCGGTCTCCTTCGTGAATATTAAAAAGGCCTCGCAATCCATTATTGATGAGTTTAGAAATGAAGCGATTAACCTTATAGGAATTGGCCTTCTGGTCATTTTTATTACTTTGCTTGTCAGCTTAAAGGATAGCCGTCGTTTAACGAGAGTGAGCTTTACTGTCGCAATGGCCATCGCATTTGATATTCTGTTATTAAATGTGTTTGGCCAAGCTTTGTCATTGTTCCATCTGGTATCGCTCTTGCTGGTACTGGGGTTGGGGCTAGATTACAGTTTATTTTTCACTCGCCAAAGTGAAGACAGGGCTGCACGTGAAAAAACAGTCTATGGAATATTGGTTTGTTTCGGGTCAACGGCGCTGGTTTTTGGTATGCTGGCAACCTCAAGTATTCCTGTTTTAAGTGCGATTGGTTTAACGGTCTTTTTAGGCGTGAGTTTAAGTTTTCTGTTTGCCATTTTATTTAGTCGCGCAGAATAAATTCGTAAAATGAAGATGGCCATTAAACCCTTAAAAATTACAAGTTATACGACGACCAATGCATTGGGTGCGGGTAATGCAGCGTCTTTGCTGGCATTGCAGCAACAGCAAAGTGGTTTAAGCCCGAATCATTTTGATGGTTGCGACCTAAAAACCTTTGTTGGTCAAGTGGCTGATTTAGAAAAGGTTAGTTTGCCAGAACATTTGTCAGAGTTTGATTGCAGAAATAACCGTTTAACTTATCTAGGCTTACAACAGGATAACTTTAGCGACGTGGTTTTGGCTGCGCGTGACAAATACGGTGCTGGTCGTGTTGCTGTTTTTCTTGGAACCAGTACATCCGGCATCCAACAAACCGAACTAGCTTATGCACAACTGGGTTCACAACTTAGTTCAGATAGTCGCTTATCAGCAGATTATTATTACACTAAAACCCATAATACGTTTTCGTTGGCAGACTTTGTACAGCAGTATTACGGGTTAAACGGAGTTGCCCACGTCGTTTCGACCGCCTGCTCTTCTAGTGCTAAAGTGTTTGCCAGTGCTTATCGTCATATGCAGGCAGGTTTTTGTGATGCCGCTATCGTTGGTGGGGTCGACAGCTTATGCTTAACAACACTTTATGGTTTTAACAGTTTGCAGCTTGTGTCTGAACAAAAGTGCACGCCTTGGGGCAAAGATCGTTTAGGCATTAATATTGGAGAAGCCGCAGGCTTTGCACTATTAGAACGTAGCGATGATGCTAGCGGCCAACTTGCTTTACTGGGTTACGGGGAAAGCAGTGACGCTTATCATATGTCGACTCCGCATCCACAAGGGCGCGGCGCAGCAAAGGCCATGCAGGCCGCATTAGACTCCGCTGGTTTAAACAGCAACGATATTGACTACATTAATTTGCACGGAACAGCAACGCAGTCCAATGACAGCGCAGAAGACAATGCGGTAATGACCGTTTTTGGCGACGCAACAGCCGCCAGCTCAACCAAGGGCTGGACTGGCCACACATTGGGTGCAGCAGGTATTACCGAAGTAGTATTTGGTTGCCTCTCGATTGAAAACAGCTTTATACCTGTTAATTTAAATACACAAGAACTTGATCCGACAACGAGTGCCAATATTGTGATGGCGAAAAATAATAATACAGTGAATCGTTTTGTCAGTAATTCATTTGGTTTTGGTGGTAGTAATTGCAGTTTAGTTATTGGGCGGCAAGGTTAAGTGAAGGCCATGACGAGTGCCAATATTTATATCAATGCCATAAGCTTAGTTGCACCGGGGTTGGCCGGTTGGCAGCAAAGTCAGTCCGTATTATCGGGTAAAGAAAAATACATGGCAGAAGCCTTACCCAAATTTTCACCGGCCATTTTGCCAGCCAATGAACGCCGCAGAACAACGCAATTAATCAAGTTGGCACTGCACGCGGCAGAAGAATGTTTAGAGTTTGATCTGAATACAGCGCAAAACTATGCCACTGTTTTTGCATCCTCCGATGGCGATCATGAAATTATTGATAAAATTTGCAAGGCACTTACTTTGCCCGAGCACCCTGTATCGCCCACCCATTTCCATAACTCGGTTCATAATGCACCTGCCGGTTACTGGGCGATTGCTGCAAAGGCTCAGCGCAGCTCAAGCAGCTTATCTGCTTGTGACGAAAGTTTTGCTGCTGGCTTGGTAGAAGCGGCGAGCTTTATGCTGGTAGAACAGCAGCCTGTTTTATTTGTTGCTTATGATTATCCTGCCCCTGCACCTTTAGATAGTGCGCGGCATTTGGAAGCGGGTTTTGCTGTTGCGATGTCCATTTCTGTTAATAAGGATAAGAATTGCATTGCAGAACTGACGTTGCAGTTAGATAGCGGTAATGCATATACACAATGTAGTGAACCTGCCTTAGAACAGCTACGCAAGGGCAATCCGGCGGCTCGTTCATTGCCATTGTTGCAGGCGATTGTCAATAAAACAGAACAGACTATTAGCCTGCCGCATTTACAGTCAACATCTTTAAATATTCGCGTTAAGAAGCCATGATACAAAGAGAAGAGCTAGCTAGTTTAATACCACATGCTGGTTTAATGTGTTTAAACGACGTTGTAATAGAGTGGGATAAAGAATCGGTATTATGCTCAACACAATCACATTTGCGCATAGATAATCCACTGTATAAAAATAATAAATTGTCCGCGTTACATGCGATTGAATATTGTGCGCAGGCAATGGCTGTTCACGGCGGTTTGCTTGCCCGTGAACAAGGCGCAACGTTACCGCCTGGTTATTTGGCAGCAGTGCGCAATGTTGAATTAAGCTACACTAGCTTAAATGAAATTAAGCAGGAACTGATGATTCATGCTAAACAATTAATGGCACAGGGTGGCAGTTTAATGTATGAATTTAAAATGTATTTTATTCAAGACAAAGGCGATACAAAAGGCGAAGAAATAAAAGTCGCAACCGGTCGGGCAACGGTTATACAAATGGTAAAGGCAGGATAAACATGGAAACTAAAACCAGACGCGCACTGGTTACTGGTGGCAGCGGTGATATTGGCTCGGCAATATGCAGACAACTGGCGGCCAGCGGCCACCATGTTATTGTGCATGCCAATGCGCGGCCGGAACGTGCCAAAAAAATAGTAGCAGAAATAAAAAACAACGGTGGTAGTGCAGAATCCGTTGTTTTTAATATTACCGATGCAGAACAAACTAGGCAACAATTGCAATCTTTATTAAAGGCCGGTGCAATACAAATTGTGGTGAATAATGCCGGTATCCATGACGATGCCATTATGGCCGGTATGCAGGCACTGCAGTGGAAAAAGGTACTGGATGTCAGCTTGAATGGTTTTTTTAATGTTACACAACCATTATTGCTACCAATGATGCAAACACGCTGGGGTCGGATAATTTCAATGTCTTCGGTTGCCGCAGTCATGGGTAACCGCGGCCAAGCCAATTATGCGGCTGCAAAGTCCGGCTTGCATGGTGCAACAAAATCCATTGCGATTGAAATGGCTTCGCGCGGCATTACTGCTAATGTGGTGGCACCCGGCGTTATTCAGAGTGAAATGACAGAAGGGGTGTTTGACAAAGATACGATTAAAAAAATAGTGCCCATGCAGCGTGCGGGTACGCCAGACGAAGTTGCTAAACTGGTTGGTTTTTTAGCTTCAGATGATGCTGCTTATATATCTGGTCAAATTATTAATATTAATGGTGCGATGGCATAAATGGGAGAACAAATGGAATTGCAATTAACATCGTTAAAAGATGCGCGTAAAAAATTTGCGCAACTATGCGAACAGTTGACAGAAGCTGAAAAAAACCATGTGCATAACAGTGCAGAAGAATCACTGGCGACCACAATTGCGGCAATGAATCAGTTCTTTGATATAGCCAAAGGCGTTGATAAACGACATGCTAATTTTGTTGCCAATGATATTACTGATATTGGTGAACATGGTTTGTCCATTTTAGAAAAATTAATTTATCAAGCAGGTGAGAACCAAAGTTTGGTTGAGCAAAATAGCCTACAGGAATTGTCATTAGTCATTGCCGACTGGGTCATAAAGCATGATGGCCATATTAATATTCTTGAGCCTATCGTCGATGCGCTGGCACAATTAGCAAATGCATTAAAAGAGCCGGAAGAGCTGATTGCTTTAGCCGACTTTATGGGGCAGATTGCCGATGCCTGTAGCGACAGCATTAAACAGGACATTGAAATTACTAATATGCATCGCCCTTGGCGAATACTTAATATTAACCGTGGCATTGTTTCAACCCGAACACATCACCCCGATACCATGCGTCAGGTTTTTAGTGACTTAATTAAAGCCTTGCCAATGGATGCGCCGGGGTTCTTTAAAGAAGGGATGTCTGAAATGGTTCGTTTAAATTATCCTCAGCATGTGCGCGATATTATGCAGGAATATTTTGACCAAACCGATATGCCTCAAATTCACTAGCATTAAAAAGATATGGCTTTGTAATGATAGATTCAATCGATTCTCCCTATATTCATGCTGCAAATGCCGATAATTTTAAGGCACTCGTACTCGCTAACTCAAACAAAGGCCCCGTGCTTGTTAATTTCTGGTCTAAAAAAGCTGGGCCCTGTTTACGCCAATATCCGGTTTTGGATAAGATTATTCACCAGTTTAATGGTCGCATGTTATTAGTGAATATAGATACCGAAGCAGAATATAAAGTGGGCAAAGAATATAGTGTAACAAGCGTACCCACTTTAAAATTATTTAGAAACGAAAAGGTCATTGAAACCTTGCACGGTTATCAGTCCGAAACAGATCTTAATCGAGTTTTAAGCCAGTATATTGCAAAGGATTCAGATCAGGCGCTGGCTGATGCGATTGCGGAATATACGAAGGGTAACCATGGTAAAGCCTACCAAATGATTACCGATGCCATTGTTGGTGATCCCGACAATAGCCAGCTACCTATTTCTCTGTGTAAATTATTAAAACATGAGCAGCGGTATGCCGATGCACTAAAATTATTAGCATCGTTGCCAACTGAAATGCATAAGTTAAAAGAAATTATTGTATTACAGGATGAGCTGAGTTTTTTAGTGATTGCAGATAAAATTACCGATGTAGAGGCTTTAATCGAAATAGTCAGTAAAAATGCAAATGATTTGCTGGCAAAACAACAGCTCTCTGCTTTTTATGTCTTAAATAAAGAGTATGCCACTGCACTGCAACTATTGGTTGATATTATGGAAATAGATAAGACTTATAATGATGCGTATCCGCGTGTTGCGATGCTAAAAATATTTAATATTCTTGGGCAAGACCATGAATTAGTTGCGCAATTCAGAGCGAGTCTGCGGTGCTATACCCATTAAGTAGCTGCCCTCGACTGCTTAAAATCAGGATGCAAGACGGTATGCGTAATGTGTCCATGCAACCCGAGGGTGAATAATTTCCTTATCGATAACAATGTCCATCCCCAATATTTCAACAATTCGTTGAAGCGTAAAGGTTTCGTCAAAGGATAATTTAATATGCTCACTATGGCATTCATTTAAATAGAGCAAGTTTGGATTAAAACCATGCTCTTGTTCAAAGTCGCGCATAAGTCGGTAAATGTAATCAAGCATTCCACGCCCTCCCCTGTCTGGTTTGGTGTATATAGATAATTATATTTTAACGAAATATAGCAAAATTAAATGACAGTTATATGACAAGTGGCCCTGAGTGAATTATTATAGTTGAATTTCACGGAGTGAAGAAAATATACGTCCGGCTTCATAAATTGATTCTGGTTTATCTGCTTTAGTGGCTACTATGAGCATCGCAACTACATCTAAAGCAGGTAGGTTAATCATGTAAATAACACCTTGCTTGCCTATGCCCAGCATTCGATCTCCTTGCGATTGGAATGAAAAGCCTTGTCTGGAAAAGTGTGTTGAGAAGAGTTTGGCAAATTCTTTTGACGGAGCAGTATCCTTGTCTGGTTTTAACAGCATTATATAATCAGAGTTTGTCGTTGATTCACTATTATAGCGAAATAGCTTGCTGTTACTATCATTAGATTTTAGCAAGACCCCTGGGCCAAATTGCTGGCCTTGGAATTGGACGTATTTAGGTAGGTCTTCTCTAATAAAAAAGAAATAGACCAATCCAATAATTATAAGTGTGCTTATTGCTTTAATCATATTATGCTTATATTTAAAATGATAATATCCTATCTGTTAACCGATTTCTTCTATCATATTTTTTATTTTTACGGCTTTTTCAAAATGGTCGAGTTTATTCGTCATTATCCACCATTCAGCTGCTTCCATAAGCAAGGCTGGCTCATCATTTTTATTTGAGAAGAAAGCATAAAAGGATAAGCCAACATTATTGCCTTTGCTTTCAATTTTACTGTTACATACGTCAATAATTTTAGTTTTTAGTGATTTTCTCATATTGAATCTGCTGCTTCCGGTGGAGGCTCTGAGTAAAAATTGCCTGTTTTTAAGTTTACAATAATAAGTCTCCGTTGGGCGGTAACGGCAAGAGTACCTATTTGTTGTTTGGCAGAATCATAGGCAATCAATTGATCTTCAACAACTTGACGATTATAGAACGATTCCATAGTGCTGGAACAGCCTGTCACTAACAAAGTAAACCCTACTACAATTAATATTTTCACTATCATTACTCCATATTTGAATTGGTATGGATTATGTTTCCTATGACTAGCAAACGCCTTATCCTTCGGCTTGCTATGCTTGTATATTTATTTTCCCCGCTGGATGAGTTTGCGAGATGTCTTTTGGTATTTTTTACTTAATTTAATTTTTTGACTGTCTGCTTCTGAAAAAATGTCCGAAAATGGACTTAAAATATCAATTACAATATTGTATTTCTTTAATCTAAATGCTTCTGCTGCACTTGTTCTTGCTCGCTTCAGATCATTCATTCTTTGTTTTTTTTGATTATAGTGAAGTCTTTGCCCTCTTAGTTCTAGAGCTCTATCCACGATTTCACTTTTGGGATTTATAAATAACTCGATATTATCTTTTAGTGATTTAGCCATATCGGCAATAGTGTGGTTCATAAATTCTTGTGAGTTTACCCAAGCATTTCCACCTATTTTTTCATCAGATCGGTTTGCTGCATGTAGAATTTCCCACATACCGAACCCGTGTGATTGTTCTTCATACCACCATTGCCCTTCAACTATTAGATCGCGATCTCCGTATCCAAGTTCGATTCGAATATTACCCTTAATATAACGTTCAATTAGCCAAAAAATATTAGGCAAATTGTCAATGTTACATTGTTTCAGATTTGATATCGGCTGTGATAAATCTGAAAGCCCAGATTTATGCATAAAACCACAGTCTTCGACTAAGAAATAGAACTGTTCCCTCACTTCTCTTGTGAATGTATTCACTAATTCTGATATTGACTCTGTCATTTCATTTAAGATTTAACGTTTTTGTTGTCTGAACTCACAAAGTGAGTGCATTAGCTTATTATTAGTTTTTTCACTAATTTGGCTCAGGCTCTACTCTTGAATAAACCGCAGGCCTTATATAAAAAGAACCATGCTATAAAAAAATTGATTATTGTAAAAATAACACCTAATGCTTTCACCTCTACAGAGGATACTGCATACATTGCCCCAGTGGGAATAAGCATTATAATTTCGCCATGCCCCGGAATAAACGAAGGCATTGTTATTGCTACCATTAATGCCAATAATATTTTATAGGGTTTGCTTGGTATATTTGCTTTTGCCAATGCTAAAACGATGACTATGCCTACAACCAAATATAGTAAAAAATTATAATTTGCTTCCATTCTCATTTTTAAGGTTAACGTTGTAAATTGCACGAGTTAATGGTGTTGTTATGTTTACGTAATTCATCAATGCTTCTAGTTAAATAAGTCATTTTCTAAATTTAGTAGTTTTTCTTTTGTCTTCAATCCGCCTGCATATCCAGTTAGATTACCATCATTGCCTATAACTCGGTGACAGGGAATAATGATAGATATTGCATTAGCCCCATTTGCACTTGCTACCGCCCGTACGGAATTTTGAGTGGCAATATTTTCTGCAAGTATTGAGTAACTCCAAGTTTCACCAAAAGGAATCTGAATTAAACCATCCCAAACTCTTTTTTGAAAATCAGTACCAACCGTCAATAAAGGTATACTAAAAGATTTTCTTTTGTAACTAAAATATTCTTCTAATTGCAACTTAGTTTCTTCGATGAGATCATCGTTTTTTTCAATGTAATTAGACTTAAGTCCATTTTTAATTCGGTTATCAATGCGCTCCCTCATTTTTCTATATCGCCAATCGCACATACATAAATGATTGTCAAATGAGCATAAAATCAATTCTCCAAATGATGATTTATAATATTGATAGTTTATTTTGTTCACTTTATGGAGTACTGCATTTTAACAAGGCATCGAGCCTTAAGTTTTCCGGCATGCCACGTTTGGTATAGTAAAGAAGCTGTTTGATAAATAGAGCCATCTTTCGCAATAAGAAAATGAGTACCGGAGCTACCATTTTTATATTCATTTAATGCCGATTTTTCAGTTGGGCTATCAGTTTGATCTATAATAATACCTTGGGCCGTTTTTATTGTCCCTTGTTGAATTGCGGTGTTGATCGATTGCTTTATTTTTGCACAACATTTTAAACGCATTGTATCTCTTTTAATATTAATGCTTAAATTTGTTATTCTGACAAGATCTTCGATAAGCTTTGCAAGATATATTGAAACAGGTAAATTTGGTGATGGTTTTGATGGTTCATCATTTGTGAATGTAATCTTCCCGTTTAAATTAAATATTAGTCTTTTCATCTTCTTCCTTGTTGAGATAACGCCAAGCTCAGCGACCAGCTTGGGTTGCCCGCTGGAGCGCATTGTTATATGTAACACGAATGACTGAGATTGCGCCTCTCAGATCTGATCGAGGGCTTTACCACCCCAAGGACGTCCCTCAACGACTAATTTATACATCTTGTAGGTACACCAAAGTTCAAATGCGTCGAATGCATCACTTAGGCTGTAGGGCTTTCCGCTGTGGATAACCGTCTCTTCAGCTCGCCATTTATCAAGGTGTTCTTTACAACAGAAGAAGTTAGTGTTGATGCACACGACTAGATAATAAGGTGCGTCACTTGGGATACGATCCTCGATCCAGATCCATATATCCTCAGGCGTGTGTCCTATAATTTTACTGCCATCATCATTATAGATAATCGAAATCTCATGGTCACAGTATCTGCACGATGATCGTATGTCCAACTTACGTTCCAAGGTCGGTGCGAGCGTCAGTGCGTCCATGGCGCAAGGCGAATATGCGATACGTCCACCATCTGAGCGTACGATTTTATGAATGGTTGGAATCGCAGATACCGGATAAAAGGCAATGACATTATTGAAAAACGGATCACGATAGATTCCGGCAACGCCTTCGAATCCGTCGAGCACCTGCTTAATTACTTCCTCCGGTTGTTTTGTCTTCCCTGATACTTCTTCAAGTGATGGCATCCTGCCTTCTTCCAGTAAGGTGTTGCTAATATAAACATAAACATTACGCATCACTGGACTAACCATCGAAGGATCGATAGGGCCACAGCACTCCTCATTCGAGTTATTTTCATTGTTCGCCATGTTAAATCACCTTTATTATTTCTTCAGCTAAGACTATCACTCTTGGAATCGTCGTAGCATTATTTATTAAAAATTTTGATGTCTCATTATGTTCTTATTAGCCATAATATCAAAGAGGCACAGTACTAAACTCTAGTACAGATTCCCCAAAATTTTCTTGAGCCTTATTTTTTAGTTCTTTTATTAATATTCTTAATTCTATAAGATCGTTTCCTACATCTGCTTTTAAATCTTCATCATCTGATGTGTTGCAAATAGAATTCATTAAAGCATCTTTCTCAAAAAGAGCTTCTAGAATAATCTTTGTTTCTGACTCAGTTAAATGATTATTTTTGTAGTATTATTTATGCAGAACTACCAACCCAAAATTTGATATTTTTATCAATAAATTCTTTGTAAGGCATATAGTGTGAGCCATCGCATGAGAAGGTCAGGCTAACCATACCGTTGAAAATGTTAATAGAGGCTGAGCGTAAATAAATATTTTCGTCGGTAAAGCGGAGTTGTTTCATATTGTCGAGGATGCTGCCGATTGCATCGGCAGGTATCAAAGCATCTTTTGGGTATTTGTGAAGGGGGTAGGCAAGGCAAATATCCGGATCGGTTAATTCATCGGCTTGCAGTATGTGGTAGCGATAAGGGTCGTTCATTAACCAGATGGTTGCGCGGCTGCTGGAAAAGTGAATCACTGACTGAAACATACCATGAGCAACGCAAAGTTCTTCTAAAATAGACATGGCTTGATCGATTTCTTTGTCGAGTAAACTTTCTGCCCGTGTTTGCTGGAATAAAGTGCCACGGATGGCGGCATCGCCTTTAATTTGCCGCCATTGTGCGGGCTCTTCATACATTTCTGCGGTTACGGGCAGGTTGCGTAAATCAAAATCAGCGCCGATAAAACCAATCACTTCATTGCCTTTGCGTACAATCTGTAATGCAGTGAGTGACGGGCGTGCAACGCGCAAACTGATGTAAGCTTCTGAAAGTAAAAAACCACTGACGGGCACTAGTTCATTCATATAGGGGCGCTTGGAACGATCGCGGCCAAAGTGTTCTGATATCAATCCTGATTTAGAAATATTATCACTTATTTGCACGCCGTTAGTGTTCAGTGCATATAAAAAAGTACAGTTAGGAATGGTGCTAAGTGATTTTAGCAGTACATCGTCTAATGCTTTTCTATCGGGCCAGGCTGCTTCACAGGCGAAGGCTATTTTTGCCAATGGCGTGGCCAGACTTTTTTCCAGTGATTCACGCTGTTGCTGAATGCTTTCCTTTAGTGTTCGTTTCATGGTTCTCTTTACTTTGACAAATGACTTGTTTTAATTAAATGGTTTGGGATAACAAGCGGGTTGCAAACACCGCTCTTATCATGGTTTTGTTTTGTTTGCTTGTTAGGGAAATCGGCACGCCAGTCCCATAATGACTGCGCAATACGGCCAAACATATAGTCGGCAATTGGGCGTAACCAACCATGGTTTGCAAACCAGCCGAATGCGCGAACGCCCGCCCAGACAAATAGGCGAACAAATTTATCATAAAGGCTTAGTTTTAAACCGAGAGCCGTGTAGCATTCTTCCGATATTAGTTTAGAAGTAATCAATCTTGCCAAACGACGCACATGTAAAATGCGACCAAAAGGAATAAGACGTGCGCCATTGTCAGAAAAAACTTCCAGTAGAGATCGTTCGAGCAAAATACCATCTTCCGTTCGACCAAAGCGGCGCTTAAGAATCTGCTTATAAATAGCATTAGCAGAGGCGTAAGTGCCAAATTCTTTTAAAAAGGCTTGATCCACACCGAGTACATAACCGGCAATGTTCCATGAATGTAAAAAAGCTTCTTGCTGGCGAGTATCCAGATGTACGCCAATTTTTTCAAGGCCGCGTAGAATTAAAAAGGAAAAAGTGAGCAGTGTTTCGGCCAGTGCTTCTTTATTAATGGGAATGCCATCTTCTTTTTTGTTCCATGCATCGGGTTTAGAGTCGCCATACCAGTTACATTGATCTTGAAGTGAGTCGAACACATAGGCCAGTAAAAAATTCTTAGGGTCAATATCGTCAGCATGTGCATGAGCGGCGAGGATTTTTTCTTTATTTAAAAGTAAGTGGCGAACCGAGGCGTGGATTAAACGAATTTTTAAAATAGACTGTACACCTTTGCCAGCTAAATGGCCGTCTTCTATTTTAAGGCCATCCGTGCTCATTACATCGGTTACCATTTGTGCGGTTTCAACCAGACGTTTGGGTGCATCGTCAATTAAGCGGCGGGTAAAGCCAAGCACTTTTACATCTGGCCTGCAAACGTAGCAAATAGGCAAACTGGCACAGCCGAGAGCCATAAAGCTGGTAAACAAATGGTCTTGGAAGACTTTACCGCCTAATGCGAGTTTGTCGCTATCAACCCAGTCGGGTAGGGCAACGGCTTGGGTAAAATATTTTTCCAGTGCTTGGCGGATAGTTCCATCTTCAGGGAAAGCTTTAAGAATAACGGCAGGAAGATCGTCGTCGGCGGGCATGCGAATCATATTTTGTAATTTTTCAGAAAGCTCTTGAATAGAACCACCGTATTGTGCGTCAAAGGCATCAATAACTTCATCTGCCAATGGGTCGCCTTTACGGCGGAAGTCATCAAGCTGTTGCTCTGTAAAAGGTGATTGCATTACCTGTATTTGTTCATTCATTGTTATCCCCCTAAAATTACCATTTATATTTATAATTAATTAACTGATACGGCTTATCATATGTTTGTTTTTGGTTGTAAAGGCATAGGCTTTGCCAACGCTATACCAGTGATTAAGAAATGCCTCGATTAAAATTTTTATTATGCTGCTTGGTTTGTATGAAAAAATATTTTCTGCGGCGCAAGGCTTGGCGTAGAGTTTAAAACCTCTTGCCAGTGTTAGTGCGCGATATAAATGAAAACGGTTGGTTAGCAGGGCTATTTTTGTAAGCTCCATTTCATCGATAAGTGTTTTCGCCAATTTTAAATTTTCAAGTGTGTGGCGAGACTGATGTTCTGTAATAATATGCTCGGCTGAAATATTCTTATTTATTAAGTAATTCTTACCGGCCTGTGCTTCAGTAATACTTGCATTGCCAGTGAGGCCGCCGAGAATAATAACTTTTAAGTTTGGCTGGCTACTTAGCAGTTCGGCTGCTTTATCCAGACGTTGCTGGTAGAGCGTATGGACTTTATTTTTTTTAAGCCGCATGCCTAGTAATAGTAAAATATCCGTATCGCTAACATAGCTAAGTGAATTTTTTGCCATGCTGAATGTTTTATGTAAAAAATAAAAATAACTCAGGCTGCCAGTGACTAAGATAACCAAAAGGGAAAGCAGTAACATTGCAATGCCATCTGCTCCGATGGCATGAGAGTGTTTACCTTTGAGCCCATGCATAACGGTAATATTAAACAAGCCCATTGGGTACATACCGCGACTGAACAGCGACCATGCCACCATTCGTGTAATTAAAAGAATGTCGGTGACGCCGCGAAAATGGGACGGCCGTGCATCGGCATTGTAAATGGCTTCGATTTTTATTGGGATGCTGCGGACACCTAATTTGGCTGCACTGATCAGAATTTCACTTTCAAAAACAAAGCTTTTAGCACGTTGAATGTCTGGCGTTAATTGCCTGATAAGTTCACTCGGGTATAAGCGAAAGCCGGATTGGCTGTCATCAATCACATAGCCAGCCGCCCAAGACAGCCAGAAATTGGCAAACTTATTTGCATAGTAGCGTTTTGCGGGTATTGCACTTTTATCAGCTAGTCGAGCACCAATAATAATGGTATTCGGCTGCTGCCGGGCTGTTTCTATAAAGCGGGGAATGTCTTCGGGGCAGTGTTGGCCGTCGCCATCAAGTGAAATGACGGCATCGACATTGAGCTTTTCCGCGTATTGCATGCCTGCCCAAAGGGTGGCGGCTTTGCCCATATTTTGCTCGTTGGCGAGTACAACGAGTTTATTATTGGTTTTTTGTAGATCTTGCAATAGAGCCAGAGTTTGATCGCTTGAACCATCGTCAACAATAATAACGTGTTTAGCCTGTTGCAGGGCGCGCGTGGCAACGTTTACAATGCTGCGGTGTTCGTTAAAAGCCGGGATAACGATGGCAATTTGCATGTTTATTCTCGCCGATAAGTCGTTTAATGGTTAAACTTAAAGCTATTTTATTATTGCATTTTGAAAGAAAAATGCGCTACAGTCACCTGAAATTGGCGGCTATAAGTGTTAGTCGTTATTATAAGGTAAAGGCTTGAAAATAATATTAAAACATTGAATATTTAAGGAAAAAATTATGTCATTTAAGAAAATTTCAATATTCATCCTTACGGTTTTACTGGTCACTATTATTGGCTGTCGCTCAAATCCGGTGCGAGAGGTTGTCAATGCACCTGTAATGACAATAGGAGAATACACGGTTAAAGATGTTGAAAAGGCGATTATAAGAGCCGGGCAGAGCATTGGCTGGAGCATGAAACCGGTTAAACCTGGATTGATTATTGGTATAATTTTTGTACGAAATAATATGGCGAAAGTGGAAATTTCATACAACAAAAAACATTATAGTATTACTTACAAAGACAGTGCCGGTTTAAAGTATAATGGTACCGGTATTAGCCGCTATTATAACAACTGGATTAAAAACCTGGAGCAGCGTATTAATTCACAGTTAAGTGGAATCTAAGTTTTAATTAAGATCTCTTCTCTCCCGTTAGCCCGTCATTCCCGCGAAGGCGTGAATCCAGTTAGTGGTTAACGGGAGGAGCAGTGAATGAAGATATAAAAAAGGCGTGCTACTTGATTAAGGCGTGCTACTTGATTATGGGGTATGCTTTTTTTATTATTGTTCTATTATTGTTAAGTTAGCGTCGCCAGAAGGCCGGTGTTAACAATACTAACAACGTAAAGATTTCCAAACGACCCAGCAGCATTGCAAAGCAAAGTATCCATTTGGCACTGTCATCCAGGCTGGCATAGTTAAGCCCAACCTCGTTTAGCCCGGGGCCGAGGTTGTTTAAACAGGCGGCAACGGCAGAAAAAGCAGTGACTTGATCCAGCCCCAAGGCCATCAACATTAAAAGCATAATGCTGAAAATAGCAACATAGACAGAGAAAAACCCCCATACGGATTCGATAACGCGCGTTTGCAATGGCTTGCCACCTATTTTAATGGTGAGTATGGCATTGGGATGAATAACCCGCATAATTTCGCGCTTGCCCTGTTTAAATAAAAGCAGGAACCGAATAACTTTCATGCCGCCACCGGTTGAGCCTGCACAGCCACCCACAAAACTCAAAAACAGCAGCATGACAGGCAAGAAGCCGGGCCACAAATGGTATTCCTGTGTTGTAAAACCAGTGGTAGTCCCAATGGACACAACCTGAAAAATACTGTTTAAAATAGTTTGGTTCGTTGTTGGGAAATGGTCCATATAAAACAGATAGCTCGTTGCGATAACAATGGTAATGAGCATCAGTGAAAGGTAGGTTTTAAATTCAGCATCCATCAAATAGGCTTTAATGCTTCGGCTTCGCCAAGAGGTGAAGTGCAAAGCAAAGTTAATACCAGAAATAAACATAAAAATAATGGCGGTTACTTCTATTAAAGGCTTATCAATAAAATAAGCCATACTGTTGTCATGTGTTGAAAAGCCACCAATGGAAACAGTGGAAAAGCTATGTGCAACGGCATCAAACACGGTCATGCCAGCAAGCCAGTAACCGAGCCCACAAAGGATAGTGAGTGTTAGATAGATGTACCAGAGGGCTTTGGCTGTTTCTGTTAAACGTGGTGTCAGTTTGCTGTCTTTCATTGGCCCCGGCGTTTCGGCACGGTAAAGCTGCATGCCACCAATGCCAAGCATGGGCATAATGGCAACGGCTAAAACAACAATACCCATACCGCCCAGCCATTGTAATTGCTGGCGATAATAGAGAATAGATTTTGGTAACGACTCAATATTGGTAATAACGGTTGCGCCAGTGGTCGTTAGCCCCGAGATGGACTCAAAAATAGAATCGGTAATTGAAATAGTCACGTGTTCTGAAAGTATCAGTGGTAACGAGCCAAATAAGCCAAGCACCGTCCAGAAGGCAACCACAACAATAAAACCGTCACGTAAACGTAGCTCCTTACGTGATTTATAAACAGGTAACCAAAGAAACATGCCGGTGGCAATGGTAACGAAGAAAGTTATGAGGAAAGCATCCCGCGCGCCATCGCTATAAATTAAAGAAACAATAACGGGTGGTAATTGCGTGATGCTGAAAATCATCAACAATAAACCTATAATTCGTTGTATTGCAAAAAACTGCATCGTATTGTATCAATCTTTAAATAAAGGTAATGCCGACTTGGAATAAACGTTCGACGACTGGGATGAATTTTTTATCAACCAAAAACAGGATGACATGATCTTCGGATTCGATAACGGTATCGTGGTGCGCAATGATAACTTTTTTGCCACGTACTATCGCGCCAATGGTGGTGCCTGGTGGCAGTTTAATATCTTCAATGGGCTTGCCAACGACTTTAGATGAATTTGCTTCACCGTGTGCAATAGCTTCAATGGCTTCTGCCGCGCCGCGTCGTAAAGAATGCACTTTTACTACATCACCACGACGAATATGGGTTAATAAACTACCGATGGTGGCCTGTTGTGGTGAAATTGCAATGTCGATGTTACCGCTTTGAATAAGGTCAACATAGGCTGCACGGTTAATTAAGGTCATCACTTTACGTGCACCCATGCTCTTGGCCAGCATCGATGAAAGAATATTGGCTTCGTCATCGTTAGTTAAGGCACAAAACACATCCACTTTTTCAATGCCTTCTTCCTGCAACAATTCTTCATCGGCTGCATCACCGAGAATAACCAAGGTGTTGTCTAGATCGTTGGCAATTTCTTCACTGCGAGCGGGATTGTGGTCGATTAACTTAACGTTGTAATCCTGTTCCAGTGATTTTGCAACACGTCGTCCGATATTGCCGCCACCAATAATCATAATACGTTTGTATGGACTGTCTACCCGGCGTAATTCACTCATCACGGCACGAATATCTTTTGAGGCGGCGATAAAAAAGACTTCATCGTCTGCTTCAATAACGGTATGGCCTTCGGGAATAATGGCATGGCCGCGTCGATAAATAGCCGCAACGCGGGTATCAATGTTTGGAATATGCTCACGCAAGGTGCGCAGTTCGCGGCCAACGAGCGGGCCGCCATAAAAGGCTTTAACACCGACCATTTGTACTTGACCTTCTGCAAAGTCGAGCACCTGTAATGAGCCAGGGTGTTTTATTAACTGGTAAATATTATCGGTAATAATTTGTTCCGGGCTAATGGAAACATCGATTGGGAAGGCGTCTTGAGTAAATAGTTTTTTGCTTTCTTTTAAGTAACCCATGCCGCGAATTCGGGCAATTTTTGTTGGTGTGTGAAATAAAGTATACGCAATTTGGCAGGCAACCAGATTGGTTTCATCGCTATCAGTGACGGCAATCATCATGTCAGCATCTTCGGCACCGGCATTGCGCAGAATATCGGGGTGTGAGGCAAGGCCACGTACGGTACGTAAGTCGAGGCGATCCTGCAGGTTACGTAATTGTGCTTCGTTGGTATCTACAATGGTTATATCATTGTCTTCACTGACTAGATTTTCAGCCAGTGAGCTGCCAACTTGTCCGGCACCTAAAATTATAATCTTCATAATGTTATGGGGTAGTGCATTCTGCTATTGCTGTTTGTAATTATCTTTATAGGCTGTATTGTAGCGGTTAGCGTCAGTATTACAATGCTTTATAGTTAGAGATAAGGCGTAGTGGAACTTGAAAGGCAATGCCGCTAGTCAGTATGATCCAAATGCGGTGCTTCTTTTACCAGCAAGCCACCACGGCCACTTAATAGACTGATGAGTTTGGCATTGAGAAAACCGAGCCCAAAGCGCAGCAAGCGCATAAAATGGTTTGGATATTGCAAGGTGAGCTTAAGGTAGTAATGGCCAATTTGTGGGCGCTTATAAAATGCCTTGAGTATTTGCTGGTAGTGTTGGTCTAAATCTTTTACCGAGATTCCCTCTGGTGCCCATACAAAGTTCATGCCGTTCATTTTTTCCCAGTGGTCGTCACGGATATTGGTGCCGTATATCTCACGGTAAATAGGCGAACCGGGATAAGGGGTGAACTTGGTCAGGTTCATAATGGTCATCGGGATTTTGCGGATAAAGTCTTTGGTTTGTTGAATGGTATGTTCATCTTCACCCGGAAAGCCCAGCATAAATAAACCTTTGGTACGAATACCCGCCGCCGCTGTCCATTTAACAGCCTGTTCGGATTTTTCGACTTCGGCTTTTTTATCCATTTTCTTTAATAAATCATTGGAGCCGGTTTCTAACCCAAAGCTGATTTCCCAGCAACCGGCTTGCTTCATTAAGCCCAGAATATCGGGTTTGACGGTGTCGACCCGAGCAGTGCAGCTCCAGCTCATTTCTAGGCCGTTTTCAAGAATCATTTCACAAAGTTCTTTTACCCGCACTTTACTGGCGAGAAATAAATCATCGACAAAGGCAATGTGCTTGACGCCGTATTTTTCATTGAGGTGCTTCATCATTTTAAACACAATTTTCGGTGAATAGTGCCGAACGCTGGAACCAAAGGTAGAAGTATCACAAAATTTACAATGAAATGGGCAACCGCGTGAGGCGGCAATGGTGGCCGCCGGGCCGCGAGGGAAATCATAAATAGCGGGTTTATAGGCTTCAGGGAAATCGGGCAATAAATCCCATGCGGGGAAGGGCAGCTCATCAAGTACTCTGTTTATCGGTTTGCCGGGTGTTTTGCGGATCATAAAGTCATTACGATAAATCAGCCCAGGTACTTTGAATAAATCGATGCCGGTTTCGAGGGCTTCGAGCAGTTCGGTCAGTACTTTTTCGCCTTCGCCGTCGACGGCATAATCAAACTGCTTAAAGCGTTCAATGGTTTCGGTGCCCATGGAGGAAATATGGGGCCCACCGACAATAATGGTGGTTTCAGGCAATGCCGTTTTTATTCGTTTTGCAATGTCTGCTGCGCCCCATACGCCAACAGTGAACAAGGTAATACCCACGTATTTTGGCTTTTGCTTAATAACCTGTTCTGCGACCTGCTCAACCGTTAGGTTAAAAATATCGCTTTCGATAATAGACGGGTTAAAGCCTTGCTGGCGTACTTCTGCCGCTAAATGCAGCAAGCCCAATGAAGGTGAGTTATTGGTAATGTGTTTAACAAACTCATAGCCCGCTGCAATGCGTTCATAGGGTGGGTTAATAAAAACAATGTCGTGTGAAGCCAAAGTTAAAACCTTGTAATTAATACACTATACGTGGGTAAAACCGAGAAAAGAGTTTGCCCTGTCAGTTACCTTTAGTCTAGTAAAATAGCTAAATATTGCCCTATAAAGAGGTATTTTGCATGAAATAGCCTTAAGCTGCTGATTATCGAGGAATACTTGAATGTAATAAAACAGGTATACAAACGTTTAATGAGGGCGTTCTGCTAAATATTGCAATACGAACAAAGGCATATATACTGAATCGACACATGCAGAGACGGTTATTATATTGGTAGGTTATGCAAAGACATTAAAAAACCCACTCTATAAACCAGCGGTTATTGGCTTAGGTTTTATTCTTTTATCCATACTGGTTGCAATGGCTGGGCCATTGGGTAGCCGTATTGGTTGGTGGAACTTTGATGCGGCGGTTATTATTCTTCAATGGGCGGCTTATGGTGGGTTAGCTGCGGCTGTTTTATGTTTGTCTGGGTTGGTCATGGCGCGTCCCGGTGGCAAACGGCGTGGTTTTGTTTATAGTTTATTGGGTTTGCTTATTGTTACCCCAATGGTTTTATTTTTACAGTCATGGAAGCAAGCCAAAGAAACATTGCCGCCTATTCAGGATATTACAACGAATACCGAAAACCCACCGACATTCTGGTTTGCCCCTAATTCACGTGTTTATGCTGGTGTGGGTGTGGCCGCATGGCAGGAAGAAGCCTACCCCGATATTGAGCCGTTGATTTTGGTGGTATCGATTGATAAAGCGTATGACCTTGTTCTTGATGTTATCCGCGACAAAGGCTGGCAGCTTTATGAGCCCAGTCGGGCAGATATGCACATTGAAGCAACCGAAACGACGTTTTGGTTTGGTTTTAGTGATGATGTCACTATTCATATTACCACAACAGAAAATGGTGGTAGCAAAATTGACATGCGTTCAGCTTCGCGTTTTGGGGGTGGGGGTGACGGGGGAACCAATGCAAACCGGATACGTTCATTTTTTAAAGCACTGGTAAAACGTGCGCAGCAGTAATGGGTTTGTGAAAATACGGTGATGGGTCATTGCCACGCCATCGTTCGCAATGACAAGGTTTTTAATATTGAAATTTTAACAGGATAGCCGTGTTAAATAATGAAAAAAATCTGGCTAGTGATGGTGTTTTAGTATTTGGCAAACCTTACTGATAGTTTTGTTTTAAAGGAGACAATATGAAATATCAACTTATACTTGTTACGGCATGTTTGTTTTTTTTCAGCAAGAGCTTTGCTGTCTCCGTGCCTGCAAGTGTCAGCCCGCAATGGTTGAAAAAAAATATCAACCAGCCGCAACTGGCTATTATTGAAGTGTCGAATAAAGTTGATTTTACTTTTAACAACCATATTCCTAGCAGTGTGGTGACTAATAAGGGTGCATGGCGTTATCAGGACAGTGATGGTTCGCTGGTGCGTTATTCCACAGAGATGTTGGCTAAAAAAATTCGCAAATTGGGTATCAACGATAACGACGGTGTGGTGATTTATTACAAAGGTAACGATACGGATGAAATTCTAGGAGCCGTTTATTTGTATTGGTTGTTCCACTTATTAGGCCATACCAATGTTGGTGTACTCGATGAAGGCTGGCATGGCTGGTTAGCCGCGAAGGGTTTGGTAACGGATAACAATCCGCCTATTCAAATAGGTAATTTTGTTGCGCGTCCCATCCTTGCATTAGAAGTTGGGACAGAAGAACTTAGCAAAATACGCCAGCATTATTTGTTAGTGGATGGTCGCCCAGCAACCCACTTTAAAGGTTTAACCAAGTTTGCGGCTAACCCACGTTACGGCCGGATCCCCGGCAGTGTCAGCCAACCTTGGCAGGATTATATGCGTAAAACAGACGATGGACGTTGGTATGCCAAGGCACCAAAAATACCTAAATTACTTGCACGGATGAAAATTGATCCCGATCGACCTATCTTGCTTACTTGTTTAGGGGGAACGGGTTCGGCATTTAATTATGCAATGTTCTATGCGGCCGGTTTTCATAACCTGCGTGTAGACGATGCTGCATTAAGACGTTGGAATACAAGGCGGCTGCCATTAGAAAATACAAATCTGCGCAAAGCCGATAAATAATGATAATGTTAAAACTTGACCTGTGAGCAGCACGCACGTTCTATGCTGAAAGCAGTATTTGAAAATTAAAAGACCTAAACAAATAATACACGGGAGAAGCTAATGGAAAGCGCATCAATATGGTATGTCATTTTGTCTGGTTTTAGTCTGGCCGTTATTTTAGGCATTGTGGTGCACAAAACAAATTTTTGCACCATGGGTTGCAATCTCCGACTGGGTTAATATGAATGACAAAGGGCGTATGTATGCATGGTTATTAGCGATAGCGACAGCTATGGCGGGCGTATTACTGCTTGAGCAATTCGGTATTATCAACCTTGGCATGACGATGCCGCCATACCGTACCGCAAACTTTGCTTGGGTTCGTTATTTGTTAGGCGGGCTTATTTTTGGTGTAGGCATGACGATGGCCGGTGGTTGTGTCAATAAAACGTTGATCCGCATTGGCGGCGGTAATATGAAATCACTGTTTGTATTGTTTATCGGCGGCATTTTTGCTTTTTTGATAACAGAAAAAAGTGACAGATTTATTTAATTAGAATTTAGCGAGATAAAAAATAAACCTGTCGTTTTTTATGTAGAGTAGTTAAGCGTTTTTTTTTCATTCATTAACTATAAGAATAAAAATTTTACGATTGGTTGTTCTTGATATGTACCTGTCTTTGAATAAAGGGTAATAATTACCTTTTGGCTGAACTTATGGTAACCGAACTTTTACTTACTATACTTAACTTATTTATTTAATAATAAGGGCATCCGATTTAACTAAAAGGGAGACTGCAATGAAAATCACCTCAACTCGAAAAGAATCGGAAGTGGGCGGGCAGCTGACTTATCGTGCTTTGATGATGGGGGTATTTTTTATACTATCTTTCTATCATGAGGCATTGTTAGCGGCTGAGGATAAAACAGGCGGGGATATCGTGTCATCGGTTGAAAGTCGACTGTGGGGCAACACGGTATTAGGCAAGTATGAGATGACGATCACCACGCCTTATTGGAATCGTACACTCAAATTGCGTATGTGGATGCGACGCCCGAATAAAAGTTTTGTTCGTATTCTGTCACCTGCTAAAGAAGCGGGTATTGGTTCGTTACGAATAAAGAGCGAGATGTGGAACTATCTGCCGAAGGTCGAACGGGTTATTAAAATTCCACCCTCCATGATGTTACAGCCTTGGATGGGATCGGATTTTTCCAATGATGATTTGGTGAAGCAGAGCAGCATGGTTAACGACTACACTCACAAAATTGTTGCGATAGAAAGTATTAATGGTATAGAAGTCTATCGTGTGCTTTCTACTCCAAAACCCGATGCCGCCGTGGTTTGGGGCAGCATTGTATACCTAGTGCGCAAGACTGATTTAATGCCGCTGCGGCAGGAATTTATTGATGAACGTGGCCAGACAATCAAGGTGTTGAGTTTCTCTAAAATTCGCAAGTTTGGTAACCGCTCGTTGCCGACGGAATGGGAAATGCGACCCACACGGAAGCCAGGAAATGTCACCCGTATTCGTGTTATCGACGTGATTTTTGATAAGCCAATCAAAGATTCTGTTTTTACACTCCGCAACCTGCGCCGTCGACGCTAAGGGAGAAATGTTATGCCGCTTGTCACCGTTAAACAAGTCAGCAAGCAGTATCATCAGAACAGTATTGTTGTTGATGCACTGGATGGTGTTGACTTGAATGTGGATAGCGCCGAGTTTATGGCATTGGTTGGGCCATCAGGCTCGGGCAAGACCACGCTGCTGAATATTATTGGTGGGCTGGATGCGCCAACCCGTGGGCAGGTCTGGATCCGTGAACAGGAAATTGGCCGTCTGCCGAAAAGTGAGCTGTCTCGTTTACGCTTACGGGAAATTGGTTTTATTTTTCAGGAATATAATTTAATCCCGGTGTTGAGTGCGGTTGAAAACGTTGAATACGTAATGTTGCTTCAGGGCGTGCCGGACAAAGAACGACGTGAGCGTGCCGAAAGTATGTTGGGTGAAGTGGGGTTGAAAGACTTTATTCACCGACGACCAACACAATTGTCCGGCGGTCAACAGCAGCGCGTTGCCGTTGCTCGCGCGATTGTGTCGCAGCCTGCGATTGTGCTGGCAGATGAGCCTACTGCTAACCTCGATTCTCATACCGGTGCCGCTTTGTTGGATTTAATGCGCGATCTTAATGAGCGTCACAAAACCACCTTTATCTTCTCTACCCATGATTCGATGGTAATGGAGCGTGCCCGGCGTATCGTTACCTTGCTTGATGGAAAAATTGTCGATGATCGCAGACAAATGGGAGCAAAAAAATGAAACTGCTGCGTTTGGCCTGGCGAAACGTGCTGCGCAATGTCCGGCGTTCTCTGATTACGGTCGTTGCGATTACGGTTGGGTTGGCATCGCTGGTGTTTTTGTGGGGGCTTATCGATGGAATGAACGAGCAGATGATCGAAAACAGCACCAGCTATCTGACCGGGCATTTAAAAGTACATGGGAAAGGTTATCACGAAGATAAAAAATTACATCGAGCGTTAACGGATAGTCCGGCGGTTCGCGCGGAGATTCTCAAAGATAATAATATAAAAGCATTGTCCGCACGCTTGGCAGGAAAGGCCATGCTCAGTGGTGCAAACAAGAGTCGTGGTGTATTGGTGGTGGGTGTTGAACCTGAAAACGAAATCAAGATTACCACGATTAATAAAACGATTATCGAAGGCCGCTACCTGCAACCAGATGATGAAAATGGCATTTTGATTGGCAATAAAATGGCAAAAATACTCGGCACCAAACCGGGTGAAGAGACCGTATTGATCACGCAGGCAGCCGATGGCTCCATTGGTGCCGGGCGTTATCGTATTGTCGGTATTTTTGATACTGGCATTGATGCCATCGATACTAACTATGCTTTTCTTACTCTGGAGGCCGCGCGCGATTTGTATGCGATGTGGGGGCGAGCCACGGCATGGGCGATTCGGCTAAATCAACGTCAACAATCGGCTCAGGTGGCAACGGCACTCTCGCGCAAGTTGGGAGCCGATTACGAAGTTCTAGGGTGGCGTAAGTTACTGCCGTCAGTCGTGCAGGCGGTGCAGTTCCATGAAGCGATGACCTACATCATTCTGGGTATTATGTTTGTGGTGGTCGGCGTGGGTATTGCTAATACCATTCTTATGGCGGTGATGGAACGCACCCGCGAGTTTGGTGTGATGATGGCGTTGGGCACCTCGCGTTCTCAAATTATAGGGTTAGTCATTCTGGAATCGATGTTACTGGGTGTTGCTGGAATTATCGTCGGCAATATCATTGGGCTGGGCATAAATTTTTATCTTGCCAGCACTGGCTTGAACCTTGAACAGTTTACTGCAGCGCTGGAAAGCATGCCGGGACTTTCTGCCATTGTCTATCCGGTTTCACGTTGGGATCATATTGCGGTGTTGTCAGCCATCGTGTTTTTTATCAGTATCCTCCCCGCACTTTATCCGGCATGGCGCGCAGCCAGTGTTGAACCAGTCGAGGCGATCCGTGGAATACATACGCATAAAAGCCGACACCACAAAGCGGATGGGTATAAAAAGCAGCAGCGCACTCGCGCCGTATTCTGGGCGATTGCCAGTCGGGGCATTATGCGCAACCCGCGTCGTGCTTTGTTGACCGCCGGTGCCACTGCTTTTGGGTTGGCTGCCTTTATAGTTTTATATGGTTTGATAGAAGGTTGGTATGCGCAATTGGTGGAAAACTCAACTCGTTATTTTAGTGCGCATGTGCAGATAGAACAGCAGGGTTTTCGTTTGGATATGGAGCCGGAGCTGCGCATCAACGATTATGAAAATATATTACAGAAAGTAAAGCGAGCCCCGAATGTTGCAGAGGCAACCCCTCGGGTGCAGACCCGCGCGATGGTCAGTAGCCCGATGGCATCTGAACCCTTGTTGATTTTGGGTATTGATGCACAAAGGGAACAGCAGGTGACCCAGTTACAGAAGGTGATTGTTGAAGGGACATATCTTGCTGCCAGCGATAAAAACAGTATTGTGCTTGGGCAAAGGGTGGCGAAAAAACTGGATATTCGAATCGGCGAGAAAGTAGTTGTTACTGCACAGCAGGTGACAGGTGACCTGGGTTCTGCGGCGTATCGTGTCGTCGGTATATTTGAAACAGGCAATGAATTTTTTGATGGCTTGATGGGGCTCATCCCACTGTCGGCGGGGCAGTCATTGTTAGGTTTAAATAATAGTATTTCTACCATTGCGATATCACTAAAAGATCGTCGGGATAGTCAAGAATTTGCAACAAGTTTGAATCGCCGTATGGGCGGTAATAGTGGACTTGAAGCGCTGCCATGGGAAACGCTGATGCCCGCTGTTGTGCAAATGATTGAATTCAGTGACGTGTTTTTTTACATCATACTGGCTATCGTGTTGTTCGTGATTGCCATGGGAATAATGAATACTTTATTAATGTCGGTGCTTGAGCGTACTCGTGAGTTTGGCGTGATGATGGCATTGGGTACGGCACCTGGGCAGGTGTTGCGTATTGTTATTTATGAATCGCTGGCGTTATCAGCTATCGGCATTATTGTGGGTATGGTTCTTGGTTTAGTCGTTACCGCTTACTACGGTAGCACCGGTATCGATTTAACTAGTTTAATGGATGCCTCCGAAGCCATACCTGGCATGACGCCGATTCTTAAACCGGTGATTATTATTGGAAGTTTTTGGTGGGCGGCGATGATTTTGTTTGCCACCGGTGCGCTAACGGCAATTTATCCTGCTATTCGTGCATCACATTTGGAACCGGTGACGGCTATCCGTAATGTTGGATAAAAAAGTCGGGTCGACACTGCTACTGAGTTTGTTTGTTAGTGGATTCTTGCAAACAGCAAAAGCAGAACTGGAGCTTAGTGGGTACTATAAAAATCTATTTGTAAATTCACGCACACTGAGTTTATTTGGATCGCAGCAATCCTATAATCTTGATCTCAATCGGCTGCGCCTAGAGCTGAAGGGCAGTCTGGCTGAAGAAACGACATTCAATGTGCAATATGACAATGAAGTCCTGTTGGGCAATTACCTGAAAACAAATCAGTTTCTAACACAAAAGAACAGGGCTTCGGATACTTTCTTTGATCTAAACAAGACCTATACTGATAATAAATCAGTCTATGCGCGCCACGGGTTTTATCGAGCCTATCTTGATACTCGAGTGATGGATGCGGATGTGCGTATCGGTCGACAACGTATTGCCTGGGGTACTGCGCTGTTTTGGAGTCCGGTCGATATTATTAATCCGTTTACGCCCACGCAGATCGAACGCGAAGAGCGTGTTGGTGTTGATGCGGTTGTTGTTGATTGGGACTACAACGACTTATCGCGTCTTAGCCTGGTTGGTGCAGTGCATAACAATTCGGTACGCAATACGACCGCGTTACGTTGGCGCACGAATATCGCACGTTACGACCTAGGTATGACCGTGGGTCGATTCCGAAATGACACCATGGCAGGTTTCGATTTTGCCGGGCAACTGGGGGCGGTGGGCGTGCGTGGCGAGTGGACTCGGACGTCGTCTCCGGTTGATGGTCAATATCAACGTATCGTACTCGGTGCTGATTATAGTTTTCCCAACACGTTGTTGTTTATGGTCGAACTCTATTATAATGGGCAGGGTAAAAGTAATTCGTTGGACTATGATTTTGATCGCTTGTTATCGGGGGAAATCCAGAGTATGGCTCGGCGTTATGTCGGTGCGCTGGTGGGTTATGACATTTCATCCCTCTGGAAATTAGAAAACTACTATATTAAAAATCTTGATGATGGCAGTCAGTTTTTATATTTACGATTGATTGTTTCCGCTACCGATAACATTGAATTGTCGGTGGGTACACAATTATACAAAGGTAACAGTGGCAGTGAGTACGGGGCATTAGAGGATAATGTGACTTTGCAAGTTCAATGGTATTTCTGAATAAACAGGCTATAAGGTTAAGTGGTGGTTACTACTTACGCTTTATCCGAACTTTAATCATCATCTAAATGCTTGGGATCAATTTCCAGTGAGCGTAGTTTTCGATATAAATGAGTACGTTCCAGCCCAATGGTTTTAGCCGCTTTGCCAACGCTACCCTTAGCGATTTTTAACTGGTGAATAATGTAGTTCCGCTCAAATTGTTCGCGTGCTTCGCGCAGCGGGAGATCAAAGCCTGTTTGTAGTGTACTATTGGTTATTTTTATTTGTCCGAGTGCATTATTAATTTCGTTAACATCAATTTCTGTACCGGCACCGACGATAAGTAATCGTTGTACCGTATTTTTTAATTCTCGAACATTCCCCGGCCAGCTGTGATTGCGCAATTTATTTTGTGCCGCCATCGAAAATTTACGGTAAGGCAGGTTGTCGTGCTCAACAAAAAGATCAATATAGTGATTTAATAATTCTGGTACATCTTCATGGTGCTCACGAAGTGGGGGCACATTCACGGGAACAACATTGAGCTGATAATATAAATCTTCACGGAAGTGCCCGTCTTCAACCAGTTTTTGCAGGTTACGATGAGTCGCTGCAATAATTCGAATATGAATAGTAACGGATTCATTACCGCCGATGCGCATAAATGATTTTTTTTCAAGCGCCGAAAAGAATTTAGCTTGTGACTCTAAATCCATGTCGCTCATATCATGCAAGTACAGTGTGCCGCCACTGGCTTGTTCAAGCAAGCCGTAGGTAATTTTACCGTTGACTTCACTACCAAATAATTCTTTGGCGGCATTGTCGGGTGACAGGGTTGCAACATTGACATCAATAAAAGGGCGATCTTTACGGCTGCTGTGCTGATGCAGATACTGTGCTGTAATTTCCAGTTCGGTGCCGGGTTCACCACTGAGGAGTATCCAGGTGTCATGTTCGGCGATGCGTTTAACATTTTCACGAAAGCCTTGCATGGAGGCACTTTTACCGAGGAGTTCAATATTCAGTTGGCCGCGTTTTCTTAAGCCTTGATTTTCGCGTTGCAGCTTATCGGCTTCCAGCGCATGTTCAATGGTCAGTAATAGTTTGGCGAGTGACAGGGGTTTTTCAATAAAGTCATACGCGCCAAGCCGGGTCGCTTCAACAGCAGTTTCGACCGTGCCATGCCCAGACATCATAATAACCGGTATTGATAACCCCCCTTCTTCTCTCGACCATTCTTTTAATAAGGTAATGCCGTCTACATCCGGCATCCAGATATCGAGCAGTACTAGATCTGGGCGGCGTGCACGTTGTGAGTCACGCGCATCAGAACCATTTTCTGCAACGGCGACTTCATAACCTTCATCTTCAAGAATTTCGCGTACCAGATTTCGAATATCTGGCTCGTCGTCAACCACAAGAATGTACGGTACACCCTTTGCCGGATTACTGGCTTCGGTTGGGGTGGGTTTATGCTGCGGCATTGTTGCTTCCTTTGTTGAGTAAGTCTAGGGATGTTGCAGAGGTATCAATTGATATTTTATTTTTTATACTGACAACGGGTAAGCGAATAAAGATGGTTGCACCTGTTTGAATACGGGTGGTATCCAGTGGTTGAGTATTAAGTGGAGATTGATTATTTTCAGCCCATAGTACACCACCATGTTCTTCAACGATCTTTTTCACAATCGCAAGCCCTAAGCCACTGCCTTTGGGCTTGCTGGTAATATAGGGTTCAAACAGTGTGCTAAACATGTCATGCGGAATGCCGGGGCCCGTGTCTTTAATTCTTAATTCGACATAATGGCAAGCCGCTTTTTTTGCACATTCGGTGGTAATTATTAATTCGCCCTCGGCCTGTTCTTCCATGGCTTCCAGTGCATTTTTAACTAAATTAGTAAGTAGCTGTCGCATGCGGTTAATGTCGGCTTCAATATGTGGCATGGTGTTATCTAATTGTGTGTTTATTTGTACATTAGCTTCTGTATTTTGATAAAGGTCGAGTACTTCATTGATTAAAGAATTCAGGTCAATGGTTTTTAGTTCAACTGCGGGCATCCTTGCATAGTCAGAAAAGGCTTTAACCATTTGTTTTAAAGTTTCAACCTGTTGCACAATGGTATTAGTTGAGCGATCCAGTACTTCGGCATCTTCCACTGGCATGGTATTTAAATATTTATGTCTTAACCTTTCGGCTGAAAGTTGAATGGGTGTGAGTGGGTTTTTTATTTCATGCGCTAACCGGCGAGCAACCTCACCCCACGCGGCATTACGCTGTGACTGCAATGACTGAGTAATGTCGTCAAATACAATAACAAAGCCTCCTTCGGGTAATGTGGTGCCACGGCACATGATAACCTGACGACCTTCTTTTGCGAATAAGGTTATTTCTTCTGTCCACTGTTTATCGCTGTTAGTCAGGTGAGGTTTAATCGCATCTAAAAATAAGTACAAAAAAGTATGGTCATCAACAATAATTTCAAGTTCTTTATCAATATAGCCTGTTAGGTCAATACCTAATATTTGACTGGCAGTAATGTTGGAGGTAATTAAATTATGGTGCGTATCCAGTGTTAAGACACCCGAAGTTAAATTTGCCAGCACACCCTGTAAATAAGAGTGGGACGACTCAAGTTGCTGTTGGCTCAGTTCGGCTGATTCGCGCGCCATGGTAAGTTGATGCATCATGTCATTAAATGAGCGGACTAAATTACCGAGGTCATCATTACCCGGTAGTGGCAGGCGAATAGTGTAGTCTCCTTTTGCAACGGCCAGCGTGCCCTTTACCAGATTGGTTACCGGCGCAACCAGATGGCGCGCATAAAAAAAAGCAGCCCAGATTGCCGATAAAATGCTTAACATTAAAACCAGAGATAAGGTCAGAATAAAACTATATTTAAGAGGGTTGCGTAGATAAGTAAGCTCATTGTAGTCACTAAAAGCGGTTTGTACTGTTGCTGCAAGGCTGTTCATCCGTGGCGTGACAGGATACAAAGCTTGCAGGACGCGGCCTTCCGCAACCGGGTCTGGACTGGCAACGGGTACGGCAATACGAATTCGAATGCTGCCTTTATTGATGTCTGTATTTTGGTCAGTAAAAGGAATTAAGCTAAAATCAGACTCGCCCTTGCGCGATTTAGTGACGGTTTTTTCTTTTAGTCCAAGTGGAATAAGTTGTTTAGTGTCAGCGGCACTAGAACCAATAATATGCCCGCTATAATGAAATAACGTTAATTCAGATGCATTGCTGTCAAGGCGTAATTCATTCAGCTTAAGCGCGACTAGTTCGTCGGTGGTGTTGACTAACTCAGTTGCTTGCTGTTGCACGTCGGCGACTAAATCATTCATTCGTTCTTCAAGTGATGCTTTGCTTAATTCAAGTGAGTCACTTAATGCTTTTTCGACGCGCACATCAAACCAGCTATCAATCCCGCGTTGCAAAAAATCCAGCGAGAAATAATACACAACGCTTACAGGAGTGACGGATAAAATAACAAACATAATAACCAGTTTAGCGGTAAGCCGTGAGCCCACCTTTCGTCGTCGGTATTGTTTGATTAGGGTAATTAAATTTTTGGTAATAAGGCCAACCAGTAAAATGGTTGCCAGTGCATTAATACCTAATAAAACAGAAAATTGTTGGCTGAATTGTGCGGAGTTATGGGTTGCACCACTCATTAAATAAAGTGAAGCCGTTAATAATACAACCAGTGAAATAATGGGTGCACTACCACTGAATAAACGATTAAAAAATTGTTTTGCCAGTTGTTTCATTTTTGTAATGGCCATTCATACCAGCCGCTTGATAGTTGCCAGTCACTGGAAATATAGGCAAGTGGGCGCATGGGAGCAGGCAGCGACTCAATATCAAGATGGGTGCGAACCCGTAAATAGTATTCTTTTTTCGGGTCTAATAAATTTGCATCTAGTATTGGGAGGTTTTTAATTGTGCTTAAAAAAGAAAGCGCCTGAGCAAGTCGGATAAAATTATTTTGTGTACCGCTATTTAGGTTATGCACAACATAGCTCTCAGATAAGGCGTGATAAAGTAGCAAGTAGCCCTGTTCCAGTTCGGCGATGGTTGTGTCGCTCCACCACCAGCGAGGTGAACGAATTTCTATATCGACCAAAATAAGTAAGGGTACACCGTGCTCGAGTGCTTCAATAGCTTCGGAAGAAAAATGATAATTAAGATTTGCGGTTAGCAGATAAACACGATCCTGCATGAGTGTTTCAAGGCTTTGAATGCTGAACCCTGGCTCATTGGCAGTATATGTTGTTTTATTTTGCTTGTTTTCAGCGTAAAGCGTATTTGTAGTGCCAAGGAAAAAGAAAACAACCATAATAATGAGACGAAGCATTGTTATAAAACAGGATGCTTGGTGCGCGGGGTTATTTTTTTTGGAGTAAGCAATAGTAAAAGCCATCACTATTTCCCTTGTTCTTTTTATCAGTCTGGTTGCGACCACTTTGGCAGATGGGTAATAATTGCTGCCCGTATTCACATGGTTGTCCCCATGATACGTCAAAACTCACACTCTGTGCATCGTTATGTGAGCTTAAAAAGGTTTTTATTTGTTGCGCATTTTCTTCTGGCAGGATTGAGCAGGTTGCATATAGCAAGAGACCCTCTTTTTTAAGCGTTGGCCATAATTGGACAAGCAGCTGTTGTTGCGTAATAAGCAGTGCGTTGATATCGGATGCTTTGCGTAGGCGCTTAATATCGGGGTGACGGCGAATAACACCAGTGGCGCTACAGGGGGCATCGAGTAAGATGCGGTCAAATTGTTTTCCATTCCACCAGTGCTTGGTATCGCTAGCATTTGCCGCAATAAGTATAAATTTATTTTGCTGGTCGGGCGTAATGCGGGTGATATTTTGCTGTACTTTTTCAAGCCGCTTTGCCGATATATCAATTGCGATTAATTGTGCAAGCTGGGGGCAGGATTCAAACAGGTGGAGTGTTTTGCCGCCGGGTGCCGCACATGCATCAAGGATACTTTCATCGGCTTGTGGATTTAATAGCTCAGCACAATACTGTGCGGCACTATCCTGAACACTTACCGCACCTTCACTAAAGCGTGGGAGTTTTTCAACATTAACGGCTTGTTCTAATAAAATACCATTTTTTGTTAGCGGGCAAACCTGTGCAGAGAGATTTTCTTCGCTGAGTAAGTTTAAATAATTTTCACGACTACCCATTAATTGGTTCACCCGCAATGTCATTGGCGGGTGTTGTAAATTGGCTTTTAAAATCGTTTGCCAGATGTCGGGATAAGTATTCTGGATTTTTTTTAATAGCCATTCAGGGCAGCAATAGTGGCTGACCGGATTATTATCTGCTGCGCTGTGCAAACTAAACTGGTCTCGCTGGTAACGCCGTAATAATGCGTTAACTAAATTTTTTGCCCAGATTTTTTTTGTTTTTTTCGTCACATTAACGGTTTCGTTAATAGCCGCGTGTGCGGGCAAGTTGCCTTCGTTAAGTAACATCACGCCACTTAGAATTAAGTGGTAAATATCTTGGTCTTTATTTTTGAGCGGTTTATCTAGCAGGGCGTCAACGATGAATTGATAGAATTCATAGCGGCGCAAAATGTTATAGCAGTAAGCTTGAACTTTAGGTATGTCTTCCTGGTTTATTTTGTATTGGTATTCGGAAATGCAATCAGGCAGGTTTTTTTTATTTTTTACAACATTGGTAATAATGCTTGCCGTTGCAGCGATAGCGGAAACTTTTTTCGTTTGTTGTTTTTTCATTATTTATTAGATACGGATAAGCCGGTTAGTTAAAGCATTGGCCAGTTTGAAATAAATCGGGTTTGCCGTTTAGCAAATCTTTAACGGTCATGCGTTTACCACCAGCCAATTGTAATTCGGTTATATTTAATACGCCTTGCTGGCAGAGAACCTGAATACCTTCTTTATTGACAGCGCGGATTTCGCCAGTGTTGGCTGATGTTGAATCATCGTCAGAATTTTCTTGTGCCGTTGCTTGCCAGATCCGAAGTGTTTTATTATTAAAGCGGGTTTGAGCAACCGGCCAGCTATTAAAGGCGCGTACCTGTCGTGCAATTTGTTCAGCCGATTGTTGCCAGTTGATAAGGGCTTCTTCTTTACTGAGTTTGTGTGCGTAACAGGCTTGTGAATCATCTTGGTTTGCAGGCTTAATCTTATTGGCTTGCAGTAACTCCAGCACTTCAAGGATGGCGACTGCACCGAGTTTGGCCAGTTTGTCGTGCAAGCTGCTGCCAGTATCGGTGGCAGAAACATCACAGTTTTTACTGAGTAACATCTTGCCGGTATCTAAACCTTTGTCCATTTGCATAATAGTAATACCGGTTTGTTTATCACCGGCAATAATGGCGCGTTGAATCGGTGCAGCGCCACGCCACCTTGGTAGTAATGAGGCATGGATATTGATACAGCCTAGTTTAGGCGCAGTTAAAACATCGATAGGCAAAATTAGACCATAAGCAGCCACAATCATTAAATCTGCATTGAGTTTTTTTAAGTGGTCGAGGTCTTCTGGCTGTTTAAAATTGCTGGGTTGGTAAACCGGGATGGTATATTCAAGCGCAACCTCTTTAACTGGGCTGGCTTTTAATTGTCGGCCTCGGCCTGCAGGGCGATCCGGTTGAGTATAAACGGCAATAATATCAAAATTATTTTTAATCAATGTATCAAGTGCGGTGGCTGCAAACTCGGGTGTGCCAGCAAAAATAATACGTAAAGGAGGGGTTAAGGACATATGGTCTCGTTCTAAAGTTATTGCCCGATAAATTTAGTCTAGGCTTTTTAACGCTTTGGCTAATTTTTTACGGATGCGGTTACGTTTCATTTCAGACAAATAGTCGACAAATAATTTACCTTCAAGGTGATCCATTTCATGCTGAATGCAAACGGACAGCAAGCCTTCGGCATCGAGTTCGTAAAACTCGCCGTGTTTGTCTTGCGCCTTGAAGCGAATTTTATCGTAACGTTTTACTGGCTCGTAAATGCCCGGCAAGGACAGACAACCTTCATCGATGGCCTGTTCACCCTCTTTTTCAAGAATAATCGGATTAATGACAACCAATGGTTGGTTTTTTTCCTCAGAGGTGTCTATGGTAATAATACGCTGATGCACGTCCACTTGGGTGGCGGCTAAACCGATGCCGGGCGCGGCATACATGGTCAAAAACATATTATCAGTGAGTTCGCTAATTTTTTTAGTGAAATCAGTGACTTGCTTTGCTTTTGTGCGAAGACGAGGATCAGGAAAATTTAAAATGTTGAGTAATGCCATACAATTTCGTGCCAAATTTATAGTACATTTGTAAAAAGATCTGCTAACATTATGATACTACTAGGATAACTGGTATAAAAAAGTTAAATTAATTCATTATTTGAGTACATAACTTAAATAGTAAAATGCTTGGAAGCACCGCATTTAATTAAATTTAAGGTGCGTTCCTCACGGAATTAAAGTAAATAGCCAGTTAGTTAAAAGTGTCAACAGCCCTATATTAAGGTTAATTATATGATACAGAACAAAGTATGCCGAGTATCTCTTTCAGGAATTTTATTATTATTAGGAATGTGGGGTCTGGTTGGTTGTAGTTCAACGCAAAAAGCTGAACCTAAACCCGCGCCCGTACCTGCGGAACAAGCCGCACCTGTAGAAGATGAAGTGACAACAACGCCGATGCAAGCGGAGGCCGACACACAAGTTTCGGCTATTACGCGAGATTATCCTGATCGCTATGTTGTGAAAAAAGGTGATACCTTATGGGATATTGCAGCCAAGTTCTTAAAAAGCCCGTGGCTATGGCCAGAGGTTTGGAATATTAACCCAAAGATTCGCAACCCCCACTTAATCTATCCTGGCGATGTTGTGGTGCTGCATTATGTTGACGGCCAGCCTTTCTTAACGCTGGAAGGTGCCGGTGGTGTCTTGCCTCCACCGAAAGGCATTGATACCGTCAAATTATCACCTAGGGTACATGCAGAACCGCTAGAAAAAGCCATTACTACGATTCCCCGTTCTGCCATTGATGCCTTTTTATATGCGCATCGTATTATTGGTGAGAGAGAATTAGAGTATGCCCCTTATATTGTATCCTCGTTTGAACAACACCTTATTTCAGGCCCGGGACATAAAATTTATGCGCGACGCTTGGAAAATCCTAAAACAACCGGCTTTCAGGTGGTACGACCGGGAGCCACTTACCGACACCCGGTGACCAATGAAATACTGGGTTATGAAGCCATTAATTTAGGTGAGAGTAATTTAATTAAAATAGGCAAGCCTTCAACATTAAGAATTAACCGTGCATTTCTTGAAATACTGGACGGTGATTATTTGTTGCCATTGAATAAGGAACGTAAAACAATTAACTTCTTACCGAAAGCGCCTAACAAGAAGGTGAAGGGCTATATTATTTCGGTTATTAATGGTGTAACCGATGTTGGCCAGAACAATGTGGTGGCTTTATCGTTAGGTAGCCGCGAAGGTATGGAAGAAGGCGATGTGCTTGATATTTATCAGGGTGGCGTTACGGTTCGAGATAGAAAAGTGAATGAGAAGGTTAAGTTACCCGATGAAAAAGCCGGTATTTTAATGGTTTTCCGTGTTTTTGATAAAGTTAGCTATGCGCTGGTACTCGAAGCAACGCGTGTATTACATGTGTTGGATGTTGTGCAGAATCCGGAGTAGAATTTTTACTCATCGCATTTTAAATTAGGTACAAGGATGTACCGTGAGGAACATCATGGCAGAACATCTTCAAACAGAGTTGGCCAGCTGGCTAGCGGTTCATCGTGCGCCCGGTGTTGGCGCAACGACTTTTCTCAAGCTACTCTCGGTTTTTGAGCATCCCCAAAAAATACTTAAAGCAAGTCATACAGAATTAGCCGCGTGCTCGCTAAAGAAAAAGAGCCTTGAGTACCTGCTCGCGCCGGATTGGCAGCAGGTTGAAAAAGATTGTGTATGGCTCGAAGCTAATCAGGCGAGCGTGCTCACGTTGGCTGATGAGGCTTACCCCACGTTATTAAAAGAAATAGCCGATCCGCCGCCTTTATTATTCCTTCTGGGTGATAAAAGCTTACTCCTGAGCGAGCAAATTGCGATGGTGGGCAGCCGTAATCCAACCCCCATGGGACTGCAAACAGCCGAGGATTTTGCTAAAAGTCTGGCTGAAGTCGGCTGGACCATGACCAGTGGGCTAGCATTAGGGATTGATACGGCCTGCCATCAGGGTGCCTTAGCGGCGCAAAACGGGCGGACGATTGCGGTGATTGGCACAGGGATTGACCGAGTTTATCCAGCTCGAAACCGCGATTTAGCACACCAAATTGCACAAAAGGGCGTTATTATCAGCGAATTTCCGCTGGGTTCAGCACCGGTGCCGGGTAATTTCCCTCGGCGTAACCGCATTATCAGCGGTATGAGTCGCGGTGTTTTTGTGGTGGAGGCGGCACTGCGTAGTGGCTCATTAATCACGGCAAAACAAGCACTTGAGCAGGGTAGGGAAGTTTTTGCGCTACCGGGGTCAATTCACAACCCGCTCTCCCGTGGCTGCCATTCGCTGATTCGCCAAGGTGCCAAATTGGTTGAAACGGCTGAACATATCTATGAAGAATTGATTGAAATATTGCCGTACCGTCCCCAATTAAAGAGTGCGGACTGTGAGAATGAGGCCGGGAATAAAGAAAGCTCGGTTGAGTTGGATACGGACTACCAAACGGTTCTTACCCATGTGGGTTTTGACCCGACTGCGGTGGATACCGTTGTGGAACGAAGTGGATTGACGGCAGACGCCGTTTGCTCCATGCTATTGGTACTGGAATTGCAGGGCTACATTGCATCAACGCATGGAGGCCACTATTGCAAGTTGTCCGAGCCGTCTGGCGTTAACCAGATTTAGCTAGGTATTTGAATTAGAATTATGGGCGCATCTGAACAAAGGGGCGAAAATGAAACAAAATATATTCGATGTTTTAATGTATTTGTTTGACAATTATATGAATGATGATGTGGACTTTGATGTTGATGAAGACTCCCTGCGCAACGAGCTTCAGGAAGCCGGTTTTCAACTTGGCCAGATTGCGCAGGCATTTGACTGGCTGGAAGGTTTAACCGATTATCAGGGTGAAGGGCATTACCCATCACTGAACCTCGAACAGTCGACTCGAATTTACACGCGTGAAGAGTGCGATAAGTTAGACACCAATAGTCGTGGTTTTTTAATGTTTTTGGAACAAACCGGTGTCCTTGATCACATGACGCGAGAAATGGTGATTGATCGTATTATGGCGCTTGATACAGACGAGACAGACATTGAGCAATTAAAATGGGTTGTGTTAATGGTGTTATTTAATCAGCCAGGTTTCGATGGTTCGATCAGCTGGATGGAAGAACTGGTTTTTGAGGAAGCCACCGGCCAACTGCATTAAATTTGCACGGTTAAAACAAGATGAATTCAAAAACAAAACAATGTCGATAAAAAATAAATTTAATTAACGAATAAGGCCTGTTTAATAACAGTGAGTTACAGAACGAATGGCAAAAAGCTTAGTCATTGTAGAATCTCCCGCAAAAGCAAAAACAATCAAAAAATACCTTGGCAAGGGCTTTGAAGTTTTAGCTTCGTACGGACATGTGCGTGATTTGTTGCCCAAAGAAGGCGCAGTGGATCCGACAAACGATTTTGCAATGAAGTATCAGATACTCGAAAAAAATCAGAAGCATGTTGATACGATAAAAAAAGCCTTAAAGAAAGCCGACAATCTCTATCTCGCAACGGATCCGGATCGCGAGGGCGAAGCCATTTCATGGCATTTATATGAGTTACTTAACGATCAAGGCTTGTTAAAGAATAAAAAGGTAGGACGCATTGCTTTTAATGAAGTAACGAAGACAGCTGTCAACGATGCGGTGTCGAACCCGCGTGAACTCTCATTTGACATGATCGATGCACAACTTGCACGACGTGCATTAGATTATCTGGTTGGGTTTAATCTGTCACCGTTATTATGGAAAAAAATTCGCCGAGGTTTATCTGCTGGGCGCGTACAAAGCCCAGCATTACGATTAATTGTTGAACGTGAACTGGCGATTGAAAAATTCGAGCCGAAAGAATACTGGTCATTGGATACGACGGTTGAAAGTGACAAACAGGAATTTAATGGCAAGCTGACTTTTTTAGACGGTGAAAAAATATCGCAATTTACTATTAATAGTGAAGAAAAAGCTAATAACGCACAGGATATTATTAATAAGGCAGCGAAGGGCAAACTGATTGTTGCCAAAGTCGATAAGAAAAAACGCAAACGCAATCCGAGTGCGCCGTTTATTACCTCTACCTTGCAACAGGAAGGCTCACGCAAGTTAGGCTTTACCGCAAAGAAAACCATGAGCATTGCACAGCAGCTTTATGAAGGCATTGACCTTGGCGGTGAAACGGTTGGGTTAATTACCTATATGCGTACCGACTCGGTGAATCTGGCAAATGAAGCACTCGAAGACATTCGTAAATTTATTTTACAAAAATTTGGTGAACATAATTTACCAAAAGAACCGCGTACCTATAAAACTAAAGCAAAAAATGCACAGGAAGCGCATGAAGCTGTCCGTCCAACGTCCGTTTTTTATGAACCGGATGTGATCAAAAAACATTTAACTAAAGACCAATACCGCTTATATGCTTTAATTTGGAAACGAACGGTTGCCTGCCAGATGATACACGCAACACTCGATACCGTTGCGATGGACTTGCATACCGGCAGTGAAACGGATCCGAAAAAAGCCGGTGCTATCTTCCGTGCAAACGGTTCGCAGCTGGTTGACCCCGGTTTTATGTCGGTGTACCAGGAAAGTGTAGATGATGCCAAACCTGCTGACGATAAAGATCGCTTGCTGCCGCCGTTAGATGAAGGCGATGTGGTTAAGCTGGTTGAACTATTACCCGAACAACATTTTACCGAGCCACCGCCACGTTATGCGGAAGCTTCATTGGTTAAGTCACTGGAAGAGCATGGTATTGGCCGACCTTCAACCTATGCCTCGATTATTTCAACCTTGCAGGCACGTGAATATGTCACCATGGACAAGCGGCGGTTTATTCCAACCGACGTCGGGCGCATCGTGGTTAAGTTTTTAACTGAGCATTTTACCCAGTATGTTGATTACGATTTTACCGCGAAACTTGAAGATGATTTGGATGCCATCTCACGCGGTGAAAAAAAATGGATTCCGATAATGAAAAAATTCTGGAAGCCATTTAAAGCACTGGTTGTGGACAAAGATAAAAACGTCGACAGAAAAGATGTGACTCACGAAGCACTTGAAGAAAAATGTCCTAAGTGTGGCGGCGATATGGCGATTCGTTTAGGTCGACGTGGTCGCTTTATTGGTTGCAATAATTACCCCGAATGTGATTACACGCGTAACGTCAATGAAGATGCCGATGCTGAACCGGAAGTTATCGATGACAGAAAGTGCCCTGACTGTGGTTCAGATTTAATTATTCGTTCAGGGCGTTATGGCAAGTTTATTGGTTGCAGCAGCTATCCAGATTGTAAGCATATTGAACCATTAGAAAAACCAAAAGACATGGGTGTTAAATGCCCTGAGTGTCATCAGCATAATATGCTCATGCGTAAATCTCGTAACGGAAAAATATTTTATTCCTGTGCCGATTACCCAAAATGTAAATACGCGGTGTGGAACGAACCACTTAAACAGGCCTGTCCAGACTGTGCATGGCCAATGTTAACGCTTAAGATAACCAAGCGACGTGGCCATGAAAAAACTTGCCCACAAAAAGAGTGCAAATATGTCGAAGCGGTGGACGAGTCTGATCTTGCTGATATACGTCCAGCCTACAATCCTGATGAGTCAACAGAGGATTCAGCAGAGTAATAAAACCAGATTGAAGTACTATCTAATTTAATATTTAACAGGGCTTAATTATGTCAAAACAATTTGTATCGATACTAATGGGATCAGATTCTGATCTCCCTACCATGCAAGCATGCATTGATGTGCTAAAGAATTTACAAGTGGGCTATGAAGTTTATATCACTTCTGCTCACCGTACGCCTGAGGATACACGCAATATTATTCATGACGCTGAAGCGCGTGGGTGTAAAGTATTTATTGCTGCCGCAGGGCTTGCTGCACACTTGGCGGGTGCTGTTGCTGCACATACTTTAAAACCGGTTATTGGTGTGCCAATGGCAGGTGGTCCACTTAATGGTTTTGATGCATTACTTTCGACCGTACAAATGCCGGGTGGTATTCCCGTTGCCAGTGTTGCGGTGGGTAAAGCGGGTGCAAAAAATGCAGCTTACCTTGCAGCGCAAATACTTTCTCTAGTCGATGCAGATTTGTCAAAGCGTGTGGTTGATGAGCGTGAAGCCAATGCACAAGCGGTTCGTGATAAGAATATTGAAGTACAAAAGAGCCTTGCATAATTAGACGTGGTGTCTGGTTTACAGCAGGATATACAAGCAGCAGTAAAGGCTTTACAACAAGGCCAGCTGATTGCGTATCCTACCGAGTCGGTGTTTGGCTTAGGGTGTGATCCACAACAACATGATGCCGTTGAAGGTTTAATAAAAGCAAAGCAGCGTAACCCGAATAAAGGACTTATTCTTGTTGCTTCAAGCTTTGCGCAACTTAAACCTTATATTGCAGAGATAAATGAAGAGCTAGCAAGCCGCGCTAAAAAAAGCTGGCCAGGGCCGGTTACGTGGGTCTGGCCAGTAAAAGAAGATGGGCTAATATCGCCTTTATTGACGGGGCAGCATAAATCCATTGCTGTTCGGGTAACTCGGCACCCTGTCGCCGCTGCGCTATGTGAAGCATTTCAGGGCGCTATCGTCTCGACCAGTGCTAACCTAGAAGGTAAAATGCCTGCAAAAACAGCACAGCAAGTTGCGGCGAATTTTCATAATCAGCTGGCTGTGATTGTGCAAGGGGATGTAGGTGATTTATTACAGCCCACCCCTATTTACGATGTAATAACACAAGCTGAGTTAAGATAAAGAAGCCACTCAAATATAAGTTAATATACCGTCATTACCGCACAAGATAAAAGAACGGAAGTCCCTATGTCTGAAGTAAATATCGAAGTTGTAAAAGAATATGTATTAAAGTTGCAAGATACTATTTGCGATGCTCTCAGCGAAGAAGATGGTAAACAAACCTTCATTGAAGACGCTTGGGAACGTGAACAAGGCGGCGGTGGGCGAACTCGCGTATTAACCAATGGTGCTGTTTTTGAGCAAGCCGGTGTGAACTTCTCACATGTTTATGGAAACAAATTACCTGCATCGGCAACCGCAGCGCGACCTGAACTTGAAGGGCGAGACTTTCAGGCGGTCGGTGTTTCTCTGGTTATTCATCCACATAATCCGCACATTCCTACTTCGCATGCCAATGTACGTTTTTTTATTGCCGAAAAAGAAAACGCCGAACCAGTATGGTGGTTTGGTGGTGGTTTTGATTTAACACCTTATTACCCAGTAAAAGAAGACGTTGTCCACTGGCATAAAACGGCCAAAGCAGCCTGTGATCCATTTGGCGACACTGTTTATGATAAATACAAAAAATGGTGTGATGACTATTTTTATTTAAAACACCGCGATGAAACACGTGGTGTTGGTGGTTTGTTTTTTGATGACCTCAATGAATGGGGTTTTGAAAAAAGTTTTGAGTTTATGCGAAGTGTCGGTAACAGTTATGTTTCCGCCTATCGACCAATAGTAAATAAAAATAAAACCAAAGCATACAATGATGCAGAGCGTGATTTTCAACTTTATCGTCGTGGTCGTTATGTTGAATACAATCTGGTTTATGACCGGGGTACGTTATTTGGTCTGCAAACAGGTGGGCGAACCGAATCCATTTTAATGTCTCTCCCGCCGTTGGTTAAATGGAAATATAGCTGGCAGCCTCAAGCCGGATCAAAAGAAGCCGATTTATATGATAACTACTTAAAGCCACAAAAGTGGTTATAGATGAGAGAGTGAAACTAAATATTGGTTAACAACATTTTTTTCGCATTGCGTTTTAATTTTTTAATTTCCGCTTCGCGTTTTGCTGCCAGAGACCGGGATTTTAATTTTTCATGATAAACTAATTTTACAGGTCGCCTTACGCGCGTATATTTTGCTGCAAGTTTATTATCATGGTTATGTTCTTCGATGCGCCGTTCTACATCGATAGTAATCCCTGTGTATAAGGTATTATCGGCACATTTCAGAATGTAAACGTACCAGTGTGGTTTATTAGTCACTGGAGCTAGGCCAGACATTAATTAATAGGATAACACCCAGTGCTCCTAATACCCATGTTGCAAGCGGTATATCTTCAATCATAAATTTACCATAACCATCTAATGCGAAAATAACACTCGCGCCAATAACCAAACTGCTGCCAATAATTGCGATAAAGGTGCGTTGATTGTTTTTGTGTAGTGTTTGTTTTATTTCTTTCATCTGTTGAGCTGAAAGCTGGGTAGTGAGCTTACCCTCTTTTGCCTGTACTAATACGTCATGCACTAATGCAGGCAGTTGTGGCATTTGCTCCAGCCACAGTGGGAAGTTGTCTTTAAATTGTTTAAAGATGGCTTTAGGACCAATTTGAGTATGCATCCATTTTTCAAGGAAGGGTTTGGCTGTTTGCCATAGATCCAGATCAGGATAAAGCTGCCGTCCTAAACCTTCTATATTTAATAATGTTTTTTGCAGCAAGATAAGCTGAGGCTGTACAGTAATATCGAATTCGCGTGCGGTATTAAATAAGCCGAGTAAAACTTGAGCAAAGGATATTTCTTTTAATGGCTTGTTAAAAATAGGTTCACAAACGGTACGAATAGCCGCTTCAAACTCTTCAATGCGTGTATCGTGTCCAACCCAGCCTGAGTTAATGTGCAGTTCTGCAACACGGCGGTAATCGTGATTGAAAAAAGCTAAAAAGTTTTCAGCCAGATAGCGTTGATCATTTTTAGTGAGTGTACCCATAATGCCAAAATCGACAGCAATATACTGGCCTTTAACTTGGGGTGGGGTTTGTTGGTCTTCTTTGGCTACAAAAATATTTCCAGGGTGCATATCGGCATGAAAAAAACTGTCACGAAAAACTTGGGTAAAGAAAATTTCGACACCGTGTTCAGCGAGTTGTTTAAAGTCGATGTCATGTTGTTCTAATGTCCCGGTGTGCGAAACAGAGATGCCATGAATACGTTCCATCACCATCACATTTTGGCGGGTATAGTCCCAGTGTATTTCAGGAACATAAAGCAGCTTGGAATCTTTAAAGTTGCTTCTTAACTGGGTTGCGTTAGCGGCTTCACGCATTAAGTTAAGCTCGTTGATAATGGTTTTTTCATATTCAGTTACAATTTCAATTGGGCGTAATTTTTTACCCAGTGACCAGTAGCGTTCAATTTTTCTGGCAATGCTGTAAAGAATAGCCACGTCACGTTTAATGATTGGCATAATGCCGGGGCGTAAAATTTTAACCACCACTTCTTCGCCGCTGTGGAGTTTGGCTGCATGGACTTGCGCAATGGAGGCGGAGGCAAAAGGGGTGGAGCTGAATTCTGCAAAAACATCATTAGGCGATCGCTGATACGTTTTTTCTAAAATGCTCAGTGCAATGCTGTCGGCAAAAGGGGGAACTTGATCTTGCAGCTTGGCGAGTTCAACGGCGATGTCTTCGGGTAGCAAGTCTTTACGTGTTGATAGTATTTGCCCGAACTTAATAAAGATGGGGCCTAAATCTTCCAATGCACGACGGATGCGCAAACCGCGAGTGGCTTCGGCGCGTTGCATCCAGAGCCAAGGCAACACAAAACGTAAAAAACGCAGTGGTCGGAAAAGGTGGGTGGCAAGGATCAAGTCATCCAGACCGTGGCGCATTAAAACCCAGCTAATGACGATGAGGCGTTGTATTTTTTGTAAGTACATTCAATAATTTTGCCGAGGATACCAACAGGGTACGTGCTTGAATTGTAAAGCGTTTCTGCATCAAAAGGCTAGCGTTTAGTGCCTTTTACTCGCTATGGATTAAGTCTGTCGTTTAATTTAGTCAGTATTCCCGTAATAAGCGAATAAAGCTTTCAGCGACATGGTGGTCTAGGCTAGCGCGGTTGCGGGCTATCCACAGTGTGCGCTTGATATAGAGGTTGCTCACACGAATGTGGAATAGCTCGGATTTGGCAACATACTTTTCAACGATAAAGCGGGGTAAAAAGCTGGCATGGCTGCCGCGCAGTAATATTTCAACAATTGCATCGGTGGAGCCCACTTCCATTTTGACATTAAGGTTGGTAATGCCGATATTTTGCAGCGCCTCATCGGTAGTTTCACGCACGGCGGCTTGGCGTTCGCGCAAAACATAACTAAATTGTTCAAGTTGTGGTATTTCGATGGCTTTAATGTTTCCATGCGCCAGCGGGTGGCGAGGGCCCACGGTGAGCCATAATTCATCTTCCAGCCATTTTTGTACCAATATATCCGGGTGGTCGGGGGCATTTTCCATAATGGCTAAATCAGCAAGACCGGTGACCAGACGAGTTTGGATACCCTTTGAATAGCCGAGACGGCTATTAATTTTACATTGCGGAAAGCGCTCACTGAATTGCACCAGCAATTTTGGTAAAAAGTGGTCACCAATGGAATAGGTGACTTCCAGACGAAGTAAATTAGTGCCTTCAGACAGGCTTTGTAAATCTTCAGTGAGCAGTGTATTGCGATCCAGTGTTTGTACTGCAAAGGTATAGACTTTTTTACCCGGCGCGGTGAGCCGCAGGCGGCCTGCAACGCGCTCCATTAACGTGGCACCATAGCAGGCATCGAGTGCACGCAAGCGTTTGGTAACGGCGGGCTGGCCGATGGATAAAATGGCGGCGGCACTGGACACGCCACCGTGCTCGACAACGGCACGAAGGGCTGCCAAGCCTGATAGATCCGGTAGTTTTTTATATTCCATATAGGAATGTTAGTGTAAAGATATTCAATTGTCAGTCAAGTATAACAGTGTATAATACGCTCAATATTATCCCTATTTCATTAGTCCTATGAAATATTCGATATTTTTCTAGTATTTATTCTAGTCTACATTAGAGATTACAGATATTCTGATTAGGAATTATCTTGTGTCTATTTTGGGTGCAGCTGGAGTGAATGGCCTTCTATTGCTATTATTTTTGAACTAAAGCACGAGGTATTTTGCATGTCATTGGCACGGTTTTTTCCATTTTTAAGTTGGTTTCGTTTAGTCACTAAAGAGACAATAAAAGCCGATTTAATTGCAGGTTTTACCGGTGCGGTGATCGTGCTGCCACAAGGTGTGGCGTTTGCTGCTATTGCTGGCTTGCCGCCGGAATACGGTTTATACACTGCCATGATTACGCCGATTATTGCGGCCTTGTTTGGTTCATCACGGCATTTAATTTCTGGTCCAACCACCGCTATTTCGATTGTGCTATTTTCGACGGTTAGCCAGTATGCCGAGCCTGGCTCCCCAGAATTTATATCGCTGGTGCTCACCGTTACTTTTCTTGCCGGTGTGTATCAACTGGGTTTTGGCTTGGCACGTTTAGGGAGTTTGGTTAATTTTGTATCGCACACGGTTATTATTGGTTTTACTGCGGGTGCGGCACTTTTAATTGTTACTAGCCAAGTGAAGCATGTGTTGGGTGTTGCTGTGCCGCGCGGTGAATCGTTTATTCACACTTGGGGCAATATTTTTTCACAGTTGGGTGACCTGAATGAATATGTTTTTTTTATTGCGACAGCAACGCTCATTATTGCGGTGATGATGAAGCGTTATTTACCTCGCTGGCCCAATCTTTTAATTGGTTTGATTGCAGGCAGCTTTTTAGCATTGATGTTTAATGCACAGGAAACAGGCATTATGTTAGTGGGTGAGATCCCAGCCCATCTTCCGCCACTATCGTTACCTAATTTTTCATTAACAACGATTAAGCAGCTTGCACCGGAGGCATTTGCGGTTGCGTTACTGGGTTTAATTGAGGCGGTATCCATTAGCCGCGCAGTGGCTTCAAAATCAAATCAACGCATTGACTCCAATCAGGAATTTGTTGGCCAAGGGCTGTCAAATATTGTTGGCAGCTTTTTCTCCAGCTATGCGGGCTCAGGCTCATTTACACGTTCCGGTATTAACTATGCGGCGGGTGCAAAAACACCTCTGTCCGCTATTTTTGCTGCGCTGATGTTGATGCTAATTGTATTGCTGATTGCGCCGTTGACAGCGTACCTACCAGTAGCGGCAATGGGCGGTGTTATTTTAATTGTTGCCTATAACTTAATTGACTTTAAGCATATCCTGCTTGTTTTAAAAAATAGTAAGTCAGAGTCGTCTATTTTAATTGCTACTTTCCTTGCGACCTTATTCCTTGAGTTGGAATTTGCGATTTATATGGGCGTACTGTTATCGCTGATTTTATTCCTAGCAAAAACATCGACTCCGAATATTCCAACATTAGGTATTGATGTGGGTGAAAATAAACGTACGTTGGTTAACATTCAGAAGAAACCGGTTAAACAGTGCCCGCAACTAAAGATTATACGTGTAGATATGTCGGTCTATTTTGGCTCACTTAACCACATTCAAAATCGAATTCACCAGATCTCAGAAAATGAACGCATTTATAATATTCTAATTATCGGCTCAAGGATGAACTTTATTGATTTAAGCGGCGCAGAAATGCTGGTACAGGAACACCGGCGCTTAAAGAAACTCGGTGGCGGTTTATACTTCTGTGATTTAAATGCGGAAGTCTACGAGTTTGCAGCAAGAACCTGCTTTATCAGTCATGTTGGAAACCATCATTTCTTTGACTCGAAGAAAGAAGCGATCAGCGCGATTTATCATATTTTAGACAGAAAAATTTGCCAGACCTGCCAGCAGCTTGCGTTTAAAGAATGTAATTAATTTATTGGAAGGGTTTGTATTGGTAAATTCTGATAAGAAAAATGGCTTTCAGTAAGTAGCAAACCTTGCTTGAAATAGTCACTTGCTTTTTCAGGCTCGCCGAGCTGTTCCATTAACTCACCGAGTTCTTTGTATGTTTCTGGCATTGGTGTAATACCAAGGCTTGCTTCAAGATAGGCTTGCGCTTTACCCCATAATTCCTGTGTTAAACATAAACGCCCTAGCGTCAGTAATAGTACGGGGTTTTGTCCGTGCTGTTTAGTAAGGTTTTCAGCAAAGTCGAGTTGCTGTTGAGCTTGTGTTGCTTTTACAAGGCCATATAAGTAGACAAATGTTGTTAGCCATTGGTGTTTTATTGCGGTTCGTAGCAATGGCTCGGCGATGTCATATTGCTTTAACTGAATGAGTTGTTGGCTGTACTCTAAAATAAGATCCGCATCGTTTTTAAGTTTTTTTGGTAATAATTGCCATGTCGAAATTAAATGATTAGGAATTTTATTTGTTTCTGTTACTTTAGCTGCTTTTTTTAATAATTGTTGAAAAACAATTTTTTGTAGACGATAAAGCTCAGCCTGATTAACCACTTTGTATTTTTTGAGTTCGGGTAATAAATCGTTTAATTCCTGCCAGCTGCTTAATTTCTCATAAAGCTGCGCAAGCAGATTTAATACATGACTGTGCTTTGGGGAAATGGATCGTAGATGCACCAGCGTAGCCAGCGACTGTTCGAGTTGCCCATGTGCTAGCTGTAATTCTGCCTGCGTTAGTTCAACGGCAAAGTCTGCATCCGGCATACTTTTATGAGCCATTGAAAGATAGTGGTCACGGCGTTCGGGCTCATTGAGTTTTTGTGCTGCGCGTGCTGCCGATAAATAATTGAGTAACGGTGTTTCAGTATTGTCGATATTTTTGATTAAAGCCTTCTCTGCTTTTTTCCATTGCCCCTGTGCCAGTGCTATTAAGCCCTGTTTGGAGGTTTTATGTGCCTTTGCTGTTTTTGAACGGTGGTGATGTTGTTTAATGATATCCGGTAACGACCATGTTTGCTTTATGCTACGTAAAATAAAAGCAATTAATAAATATAAACTGATTTGTAAGACGATAAACAGTGCCAGTGACATTTCAACCGTAGTGTAACCACGGCCAATTAAAACATAGCCATTATCCTGATAGGCAACAATGCCCAAAATGGCGGCAAGAATAAGAATAATTAAAAAAGTAAAGAGCGTTTTCATAATTAAATAGTCGTGCCGTTGTTTTCTTTAGGTACCGGTTTAGTGGGTTGCTTTAACTTGTCTGTTTTTTCAGGTTTGTTTGCCTGAGGTTTATTTTTTACAGTGGGTATTTCAGTGATGGGTATTTTTTTTTGTAGTTTTGATTCTGCTGGTTTCTTTTCGATAAGTTTATTTTTTTTTACTTTCTTTTTTTTCGTAGGTTTTTTAATTTTTGACTTTGGTTTTTCTGGTTGGTTATTGCCTGAACTAATCAGTTGTAATTTAATCAGGCTGCTGGAAATATCAGGCAATTTAATATTTAGCTTAGCCTGCGCCAGCTCGGTTAAATGTTTATTAACCGACTGTGACAGTGAATGCTGATTATCAAAATAACGTTTAATCCATTGTTGGGCTTGCTGAATACGATCTTTATAAATAACCGGTTGGTTATTGAGCAGAGCGAGACGAGCCTGTTCCAGTTGTAACTTTACATTTTGCACAAGGAAGAAGCGATGCTCTGGTGAGAGGAGCGGTTGAACACGTTCATTATGTCTCTGAACTTGAAACAGTTTTAACAAATCCTGCCATATCGCCGCCGGTATGTTTTTCCAGCCATCGACCTGACTTAACTGCGTTGTTTGCTGGTTTTTTTGCTCGATGGTTTTTGGGTCGGGTGTTTTTAAAGGCAGGGCTTCAATTTGTTTTTGTATGGCATTTAATTTGAGGGAGAGACCAACAATATCAACAACGGGTACGCTATTTAACTGTTGTATATCAACAGCCAGCGCCTGACGTAATGGAATAAATCGCGGGTTACCCACTTCACGCAGGCGATCGTCGGCTGCACGTAAGGCATTAATACTGGTGGTAACATCGCGCACCAGAACTAAACGGTGGTTCGCCAGCTTGATCAGGTATTCGGCTTCAGCTATTAACCAGTCGCGTCGGCTATATTGGTTTTGTTTTAAAAATGCCGTAATGGTTTCTTTTAGAGTATTGAGTTCTTGATTTTGAGTAACGGTATTTTGTTGCAGCTGCTTCTGTACCTGTTCATCGACTTGTGCTTGTTGCTGGCGTATTTGTTCAAGTTGCTGCTGTTGCGCAGTGATAATGGATTGCTGCTGGTTATTTTTTTTCCAGCCGATATAACTGATAAAACTGACAGCAACAATAATTGCAATCGATAAAAGGAGATTTAAGTTTAAAAAAGAGAAGCCCGGTTTTTTTCGCTTTTTTACTTTGTGTGGCGGGGCTTCTTTCTTCGTTTCGTCTTGTTTGTCCAACAGTCGCGTCCTGATTACATAAGGTCTTTTATAATAGCATCAACAATGGCTTTGTCACTGACATTGTCAGTCATAATCGGCGTTTGAGTAAAGCCGTGTTGTTGCAACCGTGATTCAATGCGTTGATTAACAATAACAAGCCTGCAATTAAGTATAGCGGCACGTAATTGCTCTGGTGCTGTTTTTTTTGAAATATTTGCTACTAAATTATCCAAGCCTTCACCGCTGGTAATGCAAATGGCATCAATGGGGTGTTGTTGCCATGCTTTTTCAAGTTGTTGCAGATTTATTTGTGGGCAGTGGCGTTGGTAGACTTCGGCATAGTTAACCTGCGCACCGCGTTCACGCAGGGTTTCGGCGAGTAAATTTCGACCACCAATACCACGAAATATGGTTATCGTTTTCCCATCCACATTTTGTAGTGCAGGGTGCGCCAGCAAGCTTTCGCTGTTATAGGCATTTTGCGGGATGATATCAACGGGGCGGTTCGTCAGTGTTTCTAACAGGCTGGCGCTGCCTAAACCGACGGTGGCTAATTTTAGCTGT
>UOFT01000065.1_pt1 | contig 78076 bp, 69 predicted proteins | sample 1990121 | NCBI WGS metagenome assembly UOFT01 (sample SAMEA4728526, study PRJEB27164) | hydrothermal vent metagenome | biome: marine basaltic hydrothermal vent biome; feature: marine hydrothermal vent; material: mineral | place: Pacific Ocean | collected 2011-06-14/2011-07-23 | depth 1741 m
TCGAAAGAGCGAGCCAAAAAATATTCATTCACTCGCACTTCACTTATTGGTAACTGGGGACTTGTTTATGCACGCCCAAACTCAAATATCAGCTCACTTCTTGCGTTAGAAGGTAAACGAGTCGCGGTGATGAAAAACAATATACATGATACCGCTTTTCGTAAACTGGTAGAGAAATTTGATTTAAAAGTTGAAATTGTTGCACTCGATAATTTTAGAGATGTAATGAAAAGTGTACAAACAAAAGAAGTGGATGCAGGTGTCGCTAATCGTCTCTTTGGTGTTGTTAATGCAGATAAATATGATCTTGTGGAAACAGGGATTGTTTTTAACCCCATTAATATTCATTATGCCTCACAGGGAAAAAATCACATCAGCCTGCTTAATGCAATCGATCAACAACTAAGCGACTATAAAACTGACAAGGACTCCGTTTATTTTTCTGCAATACGTCACTGGATGAATATTGACAAAAGAGAGCCCTTCCCACTCTGGTTAATATGGCTTGCGATTGGATTATTCAGTGTCATCATCCTCATGCTTGGACTCACCATGTTATTAAGGCGACAGGTAGCTTCCCGTACTAAAGAACTGCAATCAGAAGTTAATGAAAAACGCCTCGTTCAGCGCCGACTTAATAGCCTTGCATACTACGACTCGTTAACAAAACTCCCAAATCGAGTATCGTTCCTGGAAAGTTTAAATAAAATCATTAGTCATGCTCAGCGAAACAACACCAAGATTGCTGTTTTATTTATTGATATCGACCGCTTTAAAACAGTTAATGACAGCCTTGGGCATGATGCCGGTGACAGGCTTATTATAGAGATTGCTAAACGCTTACAAGCATGTCTGCGTAATGAAGATATTATCAGTCGCTTTGGCGGTGATGAATTTATCGCATTACTCGATGACATTAATAATCTGGATAATATCCAACATGTTACTCAACGAATGTTAAACAGCCTTAATGCTCCAATAAATATTGATGAAGCAGAAATCTATTCTTCAGTTTGCATAGGCATTGCCCTTTATCCTGATGATGATGCTAAAGGAAAAAATATATTAAAATACGCGGATGCAGCAATGTATCACGCAAAAGAACAAGGTGGAAATAATTATCAATTTTACAATGAGAAATTAACCCAACGAGTTCAGAATCGCCTTAGTCTTGAAACACGTATGCAGCATGCCCTAGAACGTGATGAGTTTAAGCTTTACTACCAGCCAATTTTTAACCTAAAAACTCAACAGATCATGGGTGTAGAGGCGTTAATTCGATGGCAAGACCCTGAGCAAGGAATAATAACACCCGATGAATTTATTCCAATTGCAGAAGAAACCGGTTTAATCGTTCCAATCGGTGAATGGGTTATAGAAGAAGCGTGCAAACAAGTCCATGAATGGCGATCACTAGGCTATCAAAAACTTCTGCTGGCCGTTAACATTTCATCTAGGCAGTTTGACAACAACAAACTCTACACCACCGTAACTTCAGCTATAAAAAATTCAGGAATAAACAGTCAACAACTTGAACTAGAAATAACTGAGCGAATGTTTCTAAATATTTCAAAAAATGTACGTGAAACATTAAATAAATTAACGGCCGAAGGAGTAAACCTTTCGATTGATGATTTTGGTACAGGGTATTCCAGCCTTAGCTACTTAAAAAAATTACCCATTAACACACTTAAAATTGATCGTTCATTTATCACCGGTATTCCTACTGATAAGGATGATATCCAGATTGCCTCAACTATTGTCACAATGGCTCACGGGTTAAACCTAGATGTTGTTGCCGAAGGAATTGAAACCAAAGAACAACTTGATTATTTAAAAATACTTAAATGTCAGAGAGGGCAAGGATATTACTTATCACGTCCTCAGCCTGCTAATAAAATTTCCAACTTATTAATGAAGTAACAACTCAATTATAATGAATATTTCTTTATCGTTTCTTCTAACTTTGTTTTTATCTCATTGCGTAATTGTTCAGGCTTTAGGACTTCCACGGCTGGCCCAAATTTAAGGATATCCTGTATCAATTCACGTGAGTCATGATAAGGAATTTCAAGTTGATAACTGCCATCCAAATCAAACTGACCGTTCTGATCAGGGTGCCATTTCTCTTCAGCCACCCATTTAGCTACCGCTTTACTGAATTTCAACACTGCATTTTTAGTCGGGGTACCACTGAAAATCCCGTATGATGTTTTGTAGTGTTCGTTTAGCGTAGCTTCATCAACATGTACTGCTTTTGTATTAATTAACCGACTGGTTTCAATACGGTCAACTGCAAAAGTTCGCAACTGCTCGCGCAGGTGACACCAGCTATCAATATACCAGTTATCTCGATAATGCACTAAACGCTGTGGAGATAGCACACGCTCTGTACTTTTATTCCGATCGCGCCCACCGTATTTTATATTAAGCTGTTTGCACATCAGTAAAGCTGTGGCCACAACACTAAAATTCTTTGGGTTTTGTTTTCTGGCTGCCATTTTTAAAATGCGTATACGTTGTTCCAAACCGCCTTTTTGCATCGACCTAGATTCAAGTAAGGACTCAAGCTTTTCTTTAATCGGGGCGATATGCGACTCAAGTAATCCCGGCCCAACTTCAGACAATAATTGATAAGATGCAAATAGCCCGTATAGTTCTGATGCATTAAACCATAAACCTGGTAATTCATAACGTGGGTTGAGTGACTCATCATATAAATAGCCTTTTGTTTTACTATTATATGCAATCGGCGCATTCAGATACAGGCGCATATCTTTTATAACATGCTCAACTGTTTCGGCAGAACAACCCAGTTTTTCAATAATAGTTTGCTTTGTAACGGCTGAATTAGATTTAGAAATAAGCGCATGTACCGTATAAATATGATCAAAATTATCCATTGGGATTTAGTGCTCATGTTAGATAAACAAGCATTGAGATTAACATAAAACCATTGTGAATTTATTATTGTAGTTTATACCTGAGCACTTTTCATTATCAGAACTGACTTTGGTTCAGTAATGCAAACTTCCCGGCACATTGCACAACCTGTGCATTTTTGCTGATTAATGGATGGCCGTTCCATTTTCCATTCAAGTGCGCCTTCTATAATACATGCAGAAGCACAAGCGCCGCATTCGGGCCCTTTGTAAGGTAAACAGTTTTCGGTGTCAATTGTTAATTTTGCAAGACGGGGTTGATGGGTTAAATCCAATTTATCCGCAGGGTCGGTATCAGAGTCTGTTTCATCTTCAGCAGCAGGTAACTTTAACGCCTGAGTCTCACAGGCGGTAACACAGGGCCAGTCCTCACAAAGTCGGCAGCCTTTGTTAAGTAAATCAAGCGCAGGGGTATTCATGACATCGGCCCCATTGCTTGCAGCAAGTGGAAAAACAATGTCGTGTGGACAGGCCTTGATGCAGGCATCACAACGTGTGCAGGCTAATAAAAACTCCAGCTCAGGTATAGCAAAAGGTGGACGGATCCAGCGTGATGCCCGTTCGACTACTTTTTTATCAACGTGCTGCACCGCTTCTTCAGCAACACGACCAAGGCCGCGCCTGAAAAATTCTCGTCTATCCATTCTCGTAAGCCATGTTAACTAATTATTACCATTCGCCGTCTACCATATCTTTATGGCAATCACTGCATGGGCGTTTTTCTTTTCTGAATGCATCGTGTAGTTTCCCGTCTTTGTCAAAATCTTTTGCTATATTATGTGCCACACCCATATGGCAGTCTATGCATGTCATGTTATTTTCGGTGGCACGTTTATGCTTTTTCTGGGAAACAGCTTTTTGATTTCTAAGCGCCATATAATTAAAACTGTGGCAATTTCGACATTCTAGTGAGTCGGTACGCTTCATTGTATCCCAAACATGTTCAGCAAGTTCTAGTCGCTTTTTTTCAAATTTTTCTTTTGTGTCAATCGTTCCAATAATTTTATGAAACAACTCATTGGTTGCCGCAACTTTTCGTATCACTTTATGTACCCATGTTTTAGGAACATGGCAATCTGGGCAGGTTGCACGCACACCTGTACGATTGGCATAGTGAATTGTTTTTTTGTATTCCTGATAAACATTTACTTTCATTTCATGACAGGAAATGCAAAATGTTTCTGTGTTGGTTAATTCCATACTGGTATTAAATGCACCCCAGAATAAGATGCCTAAAATAAATACACTAAAAAAAACACCAATAGGGCAACGCGCACTAAGACTACAATAACTTTGTAAATATTTTTTAAATCGGGTTAACATTGGCACACCTTACATACGCATAATCATAGGTTGCATTAGCAACCACAAATTAACCATACTCATAGAAGAAATAAATATCAGCATTGGCATAAAAACCAGTCGGGATGCTAATTTACCTGAAGTATTAAGCAGCGGTAGTCGATAACGTAATATTTTTAACGCCATCCAAAAACCAAAAAGAATAAGTGTTGCCTGCAGTGCAAATACAATATTGTCATCAATAGTAGGGTTCATATGCCGCATATGAATCTCACTCATGGATAACGGTAGCGTATTTGTACCAAACGGGTTGACCAGTACAGATAAAAACCCCTGACTCTCACGAACCAGATGGCTTAAGTTATGCGCAATATGATAAGCAAAAGCCAAAGGCAAAACACTTAGCGCCATTGAAGAGAAAACACGTTTCCATTCTTCCTGCTTACCTGTAATATGCTGCAGCCATGTAATACAGGCACTGTATAATAAAACAGGGATTAACATAGCAATCCCCATACCAATACTAAAGCTTGTTAAAAGACGGCCTGAGTCACCAATAGAATAGGCTAACTGCTGCATCCAGCCTTCCCAATAGGGCATCATTGTAAAGCCATGAAATACGGTTAGAGACAGTAAACCTAAAATAAACCAGGACTCATCCCAGTGTGGTCTGGCTGAATAAGTGATTTCATCCCCAATATTACGTATCTGCCAGTTAACATTCTGATGCGGACAACTCTGTGTACAGGCACCGCACGAGGTACAATAGGTGTTTTGTTTTAAACTTCCCATTACCAGATGTGTTGGACAAGGCTCAATATCCTGCGAACCATTAAAACATTCCAATGTTTTACAGTTTGCGCACACGGCATTATCGATAGGACGCAATGCAACGGGTGCAATACCACCATACGCACCCAGCGTTCGACCTACCGCACAAAAATAGCGGCAAAAGGCTTTACGCTCGTAAACAGCAAGCGATATTGTTGCCAGCACCACAATAAGCAAGGCCAGCAGTGCCGTTGCATATGGGCTGACTGTAACGCCATAGCCCAGCTCCAGCCAGGTTAACACCACAAACATGCCTAATGCTGGCCAGATATTACGAATAAGCTTCGGCACCCTCAGGTTAAGGCTACTTAACATACTTCCCCGCTTCCACAATCTTCGCCGTACTAACCAGGTTGCAATCGCATCCCACGGACAAATTGCACACCATGCCGAGCCGACAAAAAAAACACTGATAACAACGCCCGACCACCACAGCGTCCAGGTCAGGGTGGTTGCAAGATTTCTTTCGGGAACTTGCGTTCCAAACAAACCGGCTGCTATCACTAACAAAAAAATAGCGGCTGTTAAAATACGCAGCAAAGTAATAACGGTTGGACGTGTAACAATACGCTGTATGTTTTTACCTATAAAAGGTAACTTATAAACGCTGATAACACTTGCATTATAAGGCCGTGCCACACCCGCTGTTGAGCGCACCAGCCATACTGAAAGCAATAGCATTGATACCAGTACGATAAGTACCCAGCCAGCAGACAGGCCAGGATGCACCATACCTTCGCTTGCTTGGTAAACCAGATTATTAATTTGTGATAGTATCGACTCTAGCAAAACGCATCTCCAAATAAACTATTCAGCTAATTCTTTTTGGTGATGCTGACTCGCCTTGATACGTGCCAACCGTTTACGCTGGGTTATATTTACAAAAAGCAACAACAAGCCAATCACTGAAATGCTGATACCCAACGGGCCAATCGGAAAAGGTTCACCAATTTGCAAAGGGAAGTCAATAGTATAAGGCTCACCGCCTGATTCAAACTGGGCTGTAATAATATACTTTCCTGCATCTTTAAAGACAAACCCCTGACGATAAACACCGTCATCAACGTCCTGCACGCCCAGAAGTTCTTCTTTTGACGAAAAGAAACTGTCATCCCGCACTTTGAAAGTGACTTTACCATCAAAAGGCGCACCATTATCTATTCTACTTGCATACAAATTAACCCGACCAGAATCACCTGGCTTTGGAAAAGCCGGGAAAGCCATATAAGTAACATAATATTCGCCAATTTGTGTTTCAACTTGCATGCTAGGTGGTGTGTTCGAGTCTTCACCCAAGCTATAAGACGGCCGACCTAACACATGGTGAGCAATGGCATTTGTTGTAATAATAAACAAACTGATAAAAACAAATATTTCCCTGAAGCGCATTAAATACCTACCAATAAATAATTATCTTTTAATTTAAAACCCACGCTGACCCCGCTCTACCTTTCTAACACCAATACCATGTTGCGCAACTCTGCCACGAGCAAGTGGCACAATATTAATGGGCAAGCTTGGTTCAGGACAAACCTCAACACACAGGCCACAACCAACACATCCTTCTTTTACAATTGGTCGATAAAAATTACCAAATTCAAAATCAATCGCTTTTTCTCCTAAAGGGCAAATACTGACACATGCACCACAAATACCAGCATCGACCCACGGGTAACATGCGGCACGATCAATTTGTGCTGTGCCCATACTCACTTCACGAATAGGTGTAACCGTTAAAGCGTCTGTAGGACAAACCTCCATGCATAACCCGCATAAAATGCAGCCCTTTTGCACAGGGTCAATATAAGGTGTATCAGCTAAAAACCCTCCATCATGTTTATAAAATTGTATACAACGTGGAGGGCAAACTTCTCCACATAAGCCACAACCAATACATGCACGGACAAAGTCATCCGCGTTCTTTAATGCGCCCGGAAGAGGAAGACGGTTACTCTCGTGCGCTTTAATATTTGGATGAATAAGCCGCCCCATCAAAAACGGCAGCAGACCAAAACTTAAAATGCCTGCACCCATCGTTAAAGATTTCATAAAGCCACGCCGTTTCATGAGTGTATGCTGTTACGAGCCCTCCTGTTCTTTTTTATACTGATGGCCAAGATGACCTGGGCCCTGGTAAGCACTGTCTTGTACATTAATAGTAAAACCAAGTGCATCTGTCGGGCACGCTGCAATACAGGCTGTACAATTATTACACTCCATACCAAAATTATCCTGCAATGGGTCCAGACCAAACTGGCACACAACATTACATTTAGCGCAATCGTTGCAGGTTTTTACATTACGTTTGATTCTAAACAAACGATAACGACCCAGTAATGAGTAAAGTGCACCACCGGGGCAAACATAGCGACAAAAACCACGCCGCGATACCATTAAATCAAACAACAATGTCAATATAAAAAATACAGCTCCAGCACCAAAGCCCCCTAACGCAATAGCATAATAAATTTCTCTACCAATAATTGCGGGCGGGTAGATAGAGCCAAACAGAACTGCGCCAAAATAAACAGACAAGGCCAAGCCAATAACTAGCACAACATATTTTATTCGCCGATCAAGTTTGCGCCGGCTAACAGGTAAACCTGCTTTGCGTAACCATGCAGCAAGATTATCGTTGAGTTCATAAATTAACGTTGCAGGACAAATCCAGCCACAGTAAAAACGCCCAAACAGTAATGTTGCAAGCAAAGGAATAAAAGCGGTAAATATAAATGGCCAATAGAAAGACATGCTTGCAAAAACCTGCCCTAACACGGCGAGTGGGTCACTTATTTTTAAACCAAATAATGTGCCCGACCATGTAGTACCTTTAATGGCACTCAACTCTTCCGGATCTTTTACGAATGGCGAGGTTAAACTTTCCATTGTGTCTGAAATAGTTTTTTCCGTTGGTGTCAACAAATCATAGGCATGCGCAGCTTCATAGGTTTGATATAAATGAATAAAGGGAAATAGAATCAACATAAAAAACACGGTAGTTAATGTTAACCAACGTAGTTTGTTTAAATGACGAAGCTTACTTGATGGTTCTGGTTTTACATTTTCCATAGTTTTCACGAAAAAGACTGCTATTACAACCTGTTGATTATTGATAGATTAACTGGCACGGGTATGATTCGGTATGACCTTTATCGCTTGCGGTATCTGAATACATGAACGTTCACACAAACCACAACCAACACACTTATCCAGCACATACGGCTGTTCCAACATACCCACTCTTAAAGCAACATCCGGTAAAGGACAGGCGCGGTAACAAACGCCACATGTTTTCCCCTGGAAAGACAAGCATAAATTAACATCAACACGCGCATGCCCCATATGCACACCATCAAGAATGGCATCCGCTTCATATTCTATTTTTGGAATAGCCCCAGTTGGACAAACATCGCCGCACTTCATGCATAAAATGCACGCTTGTTCTCGCGGGATAATAAAAGGGGTATCTAATGATGCAAGGCCGTTTTCGGTTGAGAAAAATTTAATTGTGCGGTTAGGGCAACTTTCGCCACACTTGCCACAGCGTATACATTTAGATAAAAATTTCTTTTCATCATGTGCCCCGGGTGGCCGAAGATAACGCATGGATGGAGCATAGGCGGCTTTAATGCCTTCACCAGCCACCATAGACGCTAAGCCCGAACTTGCTACATATTGCAAAAAACGTCTACGTTTCATATTAAATTATTAAAAGCTTATCGAGAACAATCATTCAGCTATTACTAGACCTTAGCATGCCTAACTCGCAGAGCGAGTTAGGCATAAGTAGCTGTATGATAAAACAACGGCCACTAAACTTTTTCAATTCGGCAAGCGAGCTTCTTAAAGTCCACTTGACCCGATACCGGATCCCAAACACGACTGGAGACACTGTTAACCAGCCATTTGTTTTTCTTGGGATCGGCACTGTCAGCAACAGATAAGTTCCATGGACTAAAGAGATAGCCACGCGGCACAACATTACGCGCAGGTTTAACCAAGCTATTAATGCCCACTTGTGCTTTTGCCTGATATGAACCACGCCGTGTTACAAGCCGTACTTTATCGCCATCTTTAATTCCCAGCTCTTTAGCATCTTCCACATGCATTTCCACATACATCTCAGGCACTAAACGGCGCGTTGTCGGGCTTCGGTTTGATTTAGCCGTATGGAAATGTTCATACACTACCCCTAAACCTAACCAGAACGGATATTTGTCTTTTGGAACCGCATCCCAAGGCTTACCCCTTAATGCTTCATCGGGCAAATCGGGCGTTAAAGCCATGTCTCTTGCCTGTTTTAATAGCGGGATATTGTCGATCGTATAAAGATCTTTTTTATCACCAAATTCCATTAATTTCTTGGTGATCTCTTCACGCCGACTGTAATCTTGCTGACACAGCTTCATATGCACCTTGCCATCTTTGGTTCGGAAAAAACCATAAGGTTTATCTGTCCAGCTTCCTTCCTGCAACATATAACGCCGTTTGGTTCCACCATTTTTTGCTGCTTCATAAGTAGGCGCCGGCCACTGAATACCACGTAAATCACGCAGCTGTTCATACAGGCCTTTACCATCAACTTTTTCAACTTCTAACATACCGGTTAAATCAGTATCCGTACCTGCGGATGCTATAACAACATCTCGGAAAATTTCTTCTGCATTATAAAAGCCGTCTTTGCCTTTTTTCCAAGGGAATATTTTATCACCATCCATCCCCATCAAGTTTGCAATCATACGGCCTTTATCAATAACCATGTCCATATCCGGAATACAACCGGGAGGCGCTTCGGCGGCCTTTTCTACCCGATTAATTCTACGTTCCGAACTAATATAAACACCACTTACCTCGCCCCATGTTGCCGCAGGGAATATCACGTCAGCATACAAATTGTTAGGCGCATGTCTATAAATTTCCTGAACAACGTTGAACGTTTTCATTAGTGCCGGGCGAACAAGTTTATCCTGATCCGGTAAATCAATGTGTGTGGCGTAAACAAGGAACATCGCCTTGACTTCACCTTTTAACGCCCGCTCCATCATACCAATAGCAAAACCCGGGTTTTTAGAGTTCATTGCTTTAATCAGGTTCTTTTCGGGCACTCTCCATTGTTTTGCCATCCATTTTCTGTGTGGTGCATCTTTTAATGGTTTGTTAAAGGGTAGGCGCCCAGTTAAACCACCAGTGAAACGTTCACCCATGGCATTGGGTTGGCCTGTCATAGAGAATGGTCCACAACCTGGCTTAGCCAGATTACCGGTAAGTGTTAACAGGTTAACAATAGAAATAACGTTGTACTGACCATGAATATGCTGGTTATAACCAATACCCCACATAATAATAACGCCACCATAGCCTTTATCCTGTTTACCTTTACTCCGTGCCAAACGTTTGCGTGTCGCATCTGCAAACATACCGGCCACTTTACGGATCAGTTCTGGAGAAACGTCATGGTTTTTTCCACCCATACGATCCTGAACCTGCTCTGGACTGTAGTCGGCTTTCACACCATTAACATATTCCTTCCAGCCAGTGGTATGCGCTTTAAGGAAGTCCCAGTCAATCACGTCTTTGTGATCTTTTAATAACACATGCGCGATAGAATTTAAGAAGCTGATATCACCATTTAAAATAGGAACGTGTACCGAGTTCTTCGGGTTAACATCTTCATAGCCTTTAACGGTACCCGTATAACGCGGGTCAACCACAACGGTAGGGATATCGGTTTTGCGCTTATGATCGGCGATACGCCAGAAAATAATAGGATGCGCTTCACGCGCATTATGGCCAAAGTGCATAACCATATCGGCAATCTCAATATCTTCATATGCAAGCGGTGGTGTATCAGATCCTAAAGTTGCAAAGTAGCCGGTTACTGCTGACGTCATACACATACGTGCATTGGCTTCAATCGTGTTTGAACCCAGTACACCTTTCATAAATAAATTTTCAAGGTACTGGCCTTCCATTGTAAGCTGCCCTGAGCCATACAAACTAACTGAGTTGCCACCGTATTTTTTGGCAAAATGTGCAACCTTGGTAGCCGTCATTACTTCAGCGTCATGATACGGTACGCGAATAAAATGTTCTTCATCAAATGAGCCTTTGGTTTTGCTAATATAATCCAGATCACCGTGTCCTGGTTTTTGCCATTCAGCCCAAACATCTTTACGCACATACGGGTCGCCTTCCATACGGTCAACATAAATGGGTTCGGCTGCGGTCAATCCTTTAATACATTGCAAGCCATAATTGGTTGGGTGATCTTTATCTGGCCGCATCGAAACAATCTTGCCATCTTGTACCTGGATAATTGTGCCACAACCTACACCACAGTATGGGCATTGGGCTATCGCTGTTGAGCGGCCCGTTTTTTTATCTCCTGCCGGTGCAGCTTCTAACTCCGGATTATTTCCTACAAACAAGCTGGTGCCAGCGGCAGCGCCTGTTATAAAACTACTACTTTTAAGAAAGTCCCGACGGTTCATTTTAAAACGTTTCATTTATAACTCCCTCTACTGAGTTCGGTATTTGTAATTTTGTGTTATCAATTTATTCAATGAATATTATTCACTTAATACTTTGGCTCTGATTTAACTCTTGCTTGGCACTGAACGTAAATAAGTAATAATGTCATCAATTTCTGAATCGGTCAGGTTAGCCATGGCAGCAGGGCCTTTAAAGCCAAGCATACGCGTATTAGAACGACCATTAACAATCGTATACCGAATAAAACCATCGCTTACTTTATTCAGGAAACCGGCTTTACCAATAGCCGTACCGGTACTGCCTGCGGAGTAACCGTCCCCATCAAAGCCATGACAAGTGCTGCATATTTGGTCAAACCAGAGTTTTCCTAAACGTGGGTCACCATGTGCGTCTGGCTGAGCGTCGACAAGAGCGGATATATCGGCTTCATTTGAGTGAGAGCGTAAGAAAGCAACGATTGCTTCCACTTGACTACGACCTAAATGAGAAAAAGGAGGCATACCCGTACCTGGGCGGCCATCTCTTATTGTACCTAGAAGGAATTTATCGGATGAAACACTGAGAAATTCTTTATTCGTTAATGAAGGAGCAAAACCCGGCTTACCAATTGCGTCTGCCTGATGACAGAAAACACAATTCTGGTTATATAATTCTTCGCCTTTTTTGGCCAGTGCAGGGTCGATGTTAACAGGCACACCAGCCGGCTTTGCAGGACTTGATGTTGCGTTGCTCGAAGATGCACTACTCTTTTCTTCGGTTTTTTGGTTGCACCCGCTAAGCAGAAACCCAAAAAGTAATATTGGTAATATCAGATGACGTTTCTTTTTCACTCTATTCCCTCACTGTATTATTTGATTATTATTTATTCGTCTTAAACATGTAGACATGAAGCTGAATATATTTGACCATACTCTCTTCGAGCAGTGACTCCTTGATCTATATCAATGTATTAGCCGATTCTAATCATGATGCTTTCTGCCAAAAATAGCAGATTGTTAGCTTGGTAGTTATACTTAGGGTAGCTGATAAAACTGTTGCGTCAACCGATCAAGAACATTGAGTTAGATCCACGAAGTATCGGTATAACTAAAGATAGGTTAAGGTAATAGATAAAGGCGCTAAAGATCAATCGACCAATAAACTAATAATGGTATCAGCTGATGTTTTTTGGATATCAAGCTGTATTTCGCAATATTCATTTTGCTCATCCACAGGGTGAGGATCATCAGCACAATGGCATCCCGAAATAATTCCAGTATAAAAAACACTCACTTTAGCAATGATGCTATTACCTATTTCAGTAGAAGACAGAGGGATCACTTTGACATGAGTATCAAGCGCAACATGACTAAAGGATAACCCTTGTTGTAAAGGCAGTTGCTTAACGCCCATTTTTTCAAGTTCTGCTTTTAGAATGCCGTTAAACGCAGGTGTACCCCAAGCATTAACCGCATTTCGTAAATTAATTATCTCGGCTCCCATCCCCTCGCACATTCAAAATGAATCAGACGGATTATGCAACATCGACTCATCTTTTATAAGCACGGCATTTGGCGGCATTTGCAAGTAGTAGCCTTTATCCTGCAATGCGTTAAACACATCGTCAGTTTTAACCCGTGCTAACTTACGCTCAGGCGTTAATTCCAACTCCAGTGCTTTTTCTAAGCGACCTGTCAGTTTTAATAAGTCATCCGATAAAGTTTCGAGCAGCGCGGCATCATTCTCCTGATAAGGAAGGTAAAGATACATTTCTTCCTTGCGGCTACAGCGAAAAACAATGCATTTCATTAAGACCCAACTCCAAATTTGACTGGCTGCCTAACATACAGCTTGGCAATCTTAACCTAGATTAAATACCTTGTCCGCTAGAAATACGGACAAAAAAATATTTCCGGCAATTCGATATATCAGGTATAATCAATTAATATCAATAGGTTACATACAATTTCAATGTTCAGAAATGCTTATTTGGGGTAAATATGTTCGATGTGCGTAAGTTTTTTCCGTTCCTAGAATGGATTCATGAAATAAAAGATCCAACCGTGTTACGCGCAGATTTACTTGCCGGCATTACCGTATCACTGGTGCTCATTCCCCAATCCATGGCTTACGCACAACTTGCAGGCTTACCCCCCTATTTTGGCTTGTATATTGCCTTTATGCCGGTTTTAATTGCTGCACTTTGGGGTTCCTCACGCCAACTTGCAACTGGGCCCGTTGCCGTTGTTTCTATTATGACAGCGACCGCACTTGCTACCGTTGTCGGTGGCACTGCACTTTCAAATCCCGAACTGGCTGCACAATATATTCCACTGGCAATGTTTTTAGCCTTGTTAGTCGGCATTTTCCAGCTCCTGTTAGGTGTATTTCGGCTCGGTGTTATCGTTAACTTTCTTTCACACCCCGTTATTCTTGGTTTTACAAATGCGGCCGCTCTGGTGATTGGTTTGTCTCAACTATCCAAAATATTTGGTGTGACCATGCCGGGGCTAGCAAGCGATCATTTTATAACGATACGAATAGGTGGCGTAGTACAACAACTGGGAGAAACACACCTACCCACACTAGCGATGGGCGTCAGTGCCTTTGCTATTATGATGGGGTTAAAAAAATACTATCCGCGCATGCCAGGTGTACTGATTGCCGTTGTTTTAACGACCGTACTAAGTTGGCTTATCAGTTTTGATGCCAAATTAGGTGGCGGCGTTGTTGGTGAAATCCCAGCAGGGTTACCGGATGTCATTATTCCGAACATTGACATAGACATGCTGCTCACACTTTTACCCAGCGCGGTTATTATAGCGCTGGTCGGCTTTATGGAAGCTATTTCAATTGCAAAAGCCATGGCTGCAAAAACAAAACATAGAATTGATCCTAACCAAGAATTAATTGGCCAAGGGCTTGGCAATATATTCGGTAGCTTTACACAGGCCTACCCTTCAAGCGGTTCATTCTCTCGCTCAGCGGTTAACTTAAACGCAGGAGCCCGCAGCGGTTTTTCTTCTGTCGTCACTGCGACCATTGTTGTTATTACCTTGTTATTTTTAACCCCCCTTTTATATCATTTACCAACGTCTGTATTAGCAGCTGTTATTATGATGGCCGTATTCGGTTTAATCAGTATCAGCGCAATGAAACATGCATGGCTAGCTAATAAACATGATGGTATTGCAGGCATTGTTACCTTTGTAGCAACGTTAGCGTTTGCCCCCCACCTTGACAAAGGTATTATGATTGGTGCAATACTTTCAATTACTCTGTATTTATACCGCACGATGAAACCACGCGTAGCAACACTTGGACGCTATAAAGATGGTACCTTACGTGACTTGCGCGTTCACCCCGAATTAATCACCGACGACAAGGTTGTTGCCATTCGCTTTGATGGCTCACTCTATTTTGCAAATGTGTCCTACTTTGAAGACACAATACTGGCAACCGTTGCAAATAAACCCGATATTAAGTTTATTCTAGTCGTGGGCAATAGCATTAACCAACTCGATGCCTCTGGCGAATCAGTGTTGCACCACATCGTACAACGCATGCATGATAATGGCATTACAATTGTGTTTAGTGGCCTTAAAAAACAAATCCTAGATGTAATGCGACGCACCGGCCTGTACGAACAAATTGGTGAGCAGAATATCCATGCGACCGCTGACATGGCTCTAAAAGATATTTATCAACAGTTAAAGTTATTAAAAGACTCTGATAAAGAACTGTTTTGTCCCCTTTACCCTACTTATCTTTCTGATGGTTACGAGCGTTCGGAATAAAATACAACGCATAATAACTCGGCACAATCCTCCCAACCCCGCTAATCGGCTAGTAAGCCCATTATAACGAACGCGGATCACCTTGTTATTAATTAACAATTTTTAATTGTACAAATTCACTGTGTAATTCCACTTACAGACAGATAATACGCACTGTGAGTACATTTTATTTTTTAATTATATCAAGGAGAACAATTATGCGTTTATCAAAAATAACCGTTATTGCCATGGCCGGTTTATTCAGCACTGCTTTTATTAGCGCTCAGGCTCAAGCTGACTGTAACATTGAGCTACCCTACGACAAACTTTCAGATTGTATTGTAGAAGAAGGCGCAGGGGCTCAATACAATGTCGTTGAAGACCAGGATTACTACCATGTGGGAGCAAAAACAAATGAGCAGAAGCAGCCAAAAAAAGAAATTTCTAACGATTTAGCTGCAATTAAATAGCCGCTTTAAAATAAATATTCTCAACTCCTACGAGAGTAGGTGTGTTTAGTACATCTTCCCGTATTAGCACACCGTTTTCCAGCGTAGGTTTTTCTGCGCTGTATTTTTTTAATGCATCGTAACTTCACTCTGGCCTAACCTCTTAAATAGAACCATCACAATCAAGCTTTAGGAATAATTAAAACTTCAATTTTCGGATATCATCCCAGTCACTGTTTTTTGCCACTTCAATCCCTTTGATTTTGAGTTTATTCAAAAAGGTTCTTCCTTGTGCCGTTTGTTCTAGGCTAACTAAAACTTGCTGTACTTTTTTAACAATGTGTTTTGGAACCCGTGACTGAGCTACAAATGCGTGAGGCGTGTTGCCCTTGCTTGTCCATAATATCCTTAACTTTTTGCGCACTTCTGGATCTGCTGTCTGAAAAGTTCGCATAACCCCGCCACCTGCTACAAAATTCCCTTGAGCAACATTCGAGTACACTAAGTCATGTGAGCCTAGATACTTCGAGGTGTATTTAACTGCGCGCTTTTTTAATTCATTACGGGGGATTAAACTCGCACCAAAAGCAAGGTGCGAAGCGAAGGCTAATTTCTTGCCAGATAAGTCCTTTAGCTTTTTGAATTTTGAATCTTTGCGTACCACAATAATGCCTTTAATTTTTTTATCGCGCGCTTTTGCAATCGCCTCATAACCTGACTCGTCATGAAATTGAACATAATTATAAGGGTTCATATAAACAAAGTCATAATCTGCCGATGCGCAAGCTTCTTCAAATGTTGGGATATTTCTTTTAGTCGCAAATTGTAGCTTAACCCCGGATTGTTGCTCTATGTATTTAAAAATGGGAGCCCAACTCCTAACCAGTTTACTTGTACTCTGCTGCGGCACCACACCAAAAGAATAGCGTTCGGATGCATAAGATATTGATATAAACGAGATTACGACTACAAGACCAACAAAAAATCGATTCACTACAAAATTACCTTGGGTTCGTTCGCAGAACTCTAATGAAAAAATAATGGTATTACTGTATCGGTTACAAGACATGACTGTCTAGTTCTGTAAGCATAAATAATTCAATTATAGTTCAGTAAAGCAAAAAAAAGAGGGGGAGGGTTGCCAATTTTAAACCGTTATATTGCTATTTATTTGTATAAATTTCTGACTGAGCTTGAAAAGCAAGCCAAGCAAACGAAAAATGTACACCCCGATCAACGGATTGCAACTTAACACCTTTCAACGGCCCAGCAATCGCGTGCCCAAGAATGTTCCATTCTGTTTTTGTTTGCTCGTCTATGATTTTACCCTGTACAAGCTTAAATTTTAAAATTTTGTTTTTATAACGCCGATCGTAAGCAACGGCCGCAGGTATACGTCGTGAATCATCTATCCACTGCTCATCCACGGCTGAAAACATGCCTTTTTTACTAAAAACAACTAAAGGCGTATCATTAAACACATCATTAATAATCGGCAGTTTCTTTAACAGGGGTAAAGGGTAAATTCGATGTTTTTCGTTTCGTGTTACCGCCAGCACCCGCGTCATCGGTGATAAACGTGAATCGAGTGGATCAAAGTATAAGAAAGGAGATTCATTGATATCATCATAACCACGAAATGGATTTTCGCCGTATTGTTTGCTGTACCCTGTATCACGCGACAGTACTTTACCGTCAGGATAAGCAGTAACAAAATCATTATAGGCAATCACTTTTGAGGGCAGCGTTTTTAACTGAATAGTAGTATAGTCACCCACTATCCCTTTACCCGTAAATTGCTGCCACCAACTTTGTGTTTGACGGTCGTACATCACAAGGTCACTTTTTCTAAGTGAACCGCTCACGCCAAAATCTAATACTGTCGAGTCGACGGTACGTAAATAGGCAATAGACGCGTTGCACAACGGGCAAAAGGTAACGGCAACCGGTTGACCATTAATTGTATCATTCACAATCTCATGGTGAATCATAATTTGTAAGGGATACGCTTTTGCCTCATTCCCCTGTTCTAAAACAATAACCGGCTCGTTATCCCCGATCCAGCCAATTGCTGCAATCGGCTTAAAAATAGGATTATCAATGGCGGGAATAGCATCTTTAGGTAAAGCTTGGTAAAGAATTTCATCAAATGTAATACTGCGTTTTGAGAAGTCCGTGTCCGGCCAGCCTTGGCGCATTTCAGATTCTGTGGCACTAAAGTGCTTTTTTAAATCAATACTGCATCCTGTTAAAAACAGGCTAAAACCTAACAATAAAATAAGGCGTAAAAAAGACATAAGTAGTTAGACCTGATAGCACGGCAAAGTTCAAGAATGGCTCTGATAACTCAATGCTGGTTTCTGCAAATCAAGAACATTATTACTCTGATAATGGTTAAATAACGCTCAAGTTTAAAATAATTTCGCCGATAACCTTACAATTAAAGCGGGATTTAGCCGCCATTCCTAACGGCCATAGCAACTTCCCTTAATTGACTAATCATGGTTATTACCTGAAGGATTACACCGTATGAAGTTCAAACCCAGTCTATTACGAAATTTACTGATTACTTTTATCGGATTTGGTGCAACCATTGGTGTGATATTCCCCTTTTTTGTAACGTTTTTTGTTGAATGGAAACTGGGCATGTATGTCTGGTTCTCGATCAGTGCTCTCATTGCGGGTATCACCATTGGTATTGCTAATTACTGGCTGGTTAAAGTTATGCTGCTAAAAAAATTAAAGCGCATAGCCGAAATAGCGCATACGATTAGCGATAAAGACATCAGCCACACTTGCACACTGGAAAGCCATGATCTGATTGGCGAAATAGTGGATAGCTTTAATCAAATGGCACGAACTCTGCGAGATATCATTAGAAAAATTAACGAAGAATCTAACCAGCTTTATTCAGCCTCTGACGCATTAAAAAACCTCACCTCTGAAGCCACCGATGGTAGCCAGCAGCAACAATCCCAAATAGAACAAGTTGCCACTGCCGTTAACCAAATGGCCGCCACTGCACAGGAAGTAGCAAGGCATGCCGAAGAAACAGCCAGCGCAACAAAAGAGGCCAACGAGCAAAGTGAAAATGCCAAGGTGGTGGTAGTTGAAGCCATGAGTTCAGTGGATGTTCTGGCTGACATGGTGGGCAATGCAAGCGATGTTATCGGCAACCTAGAAAAAGAGAGTGAAAACATTGGCAATGTCCTCTCGGTTATCAACGGCATTGCAGAACAAACTAACTTGCTGGCATTAAACGCGGCCATTGAAGCGGCACGAGCAGGTGATCAGGGACGCGGCTTTGCCGTTGTTGCCGACGAAGTGCGTACTCTGGCAACGCGCACTCAGGAGTCGACCAAAGAAATTAGCAGCATGATTGAACGTTTACAAACCGGTTCACGTGAAGCGGTTGCGACAATGGAAAAAGGACGAGATCAGGCACAACAAGGTGTCGAATATACGGAACAAGCAGTAGAGGCTCTGGCCATTATTGCAGGCAATATCACCACCATTAACGATATGAGTATGCAAATAGCCAGTGCAGCCGAAGAACAAAATGCGGTTGTTGAAGATGTGAACCGTAATGTTGTAGCAATTAATGATGTTTCCGTTCAATCAACCGGAAATATAAACCAAGTTGATCTAGCCAGTAACGAAGTCGCTCAACATGCAGCGGATTTACGTACACTCGTTGAAGATTTTAAAATATAGCACATAAAAAAACGGCTATGCCTCTGAAAATAAAGAGACATAACCGCTGTTACAGCTTAACAGGAAATTAATTGCTCATTTGCAAGAACTTAATAATATCCCTCGTCTGCTGGCCTGTTAAGCCCGCACGTATGCGCATATGGAAAGTCGTTGTAATCCATTGATCATCGCGCAACTCTTTAGGGTCACGTACGTTGTGACAACGGACACAATTATCGACCCAAGCTTTCGCGCCACGAGCAAAGTCACCTTTGGTGTCTGCATTTTCTTCTGCAGCAAAGCTCACATTTAAAAAGCTTAAGCCAGTGATAACGATTAAAGATGCTAACCCAGTTTTGTATACTTTAAATAAATTTATTTTCATGATGTGCTCCTTAGAAACCATAAGCCAGTTGAACAAGTACGCGATCTTTTCCGGTCAAACCTGCATTGGGGTTGTCATTGAATTCATAACTCAGCTTACCCACCAAGTTTGTCGCAAACAGGTAGTTAGCACCCACCGTTATTTGCTCAACATCCTTAGAATCAGTTGGCGTATCGTACTCACCAAGGCGTGCAACAGCTTCCCAGTTAGTGCCGGAGAAGTTATAAGCGGCCTGAACATACCATGCTTCCCATATACCACTGTCGGGTGCAACACTTGTCGATTCTGCACCGTATTTTTGCTGAATAAATTCACCACGGATGTCAATGCTACCAGTACGCCAGTTAAAATCCATACCGACCACGTCATAGCTTCGACTCGCATCATAACTATAGCTACCCGCCGCACCGGATCGAACCGATACCTTACCCGTTGCTAATGAAACACCAAACTCAAATTTTGAAGCTGGGAAAAACATGCCAAAACGGCCACCGACGGTCTTACTACCGTCACCGTCTTTACCTAATCCCGGTGTTTCAATCATATCGATTTCACTGCCATCAGCCTCAAGAGTCGGGCCATTGGCAATATAAACAGCGTAGTTAAAGCTATTCTGACTTTCCAGCAAATAACCACCTCGAGCCATAAAGCCCACATCCGCATTCGGCGCTGCTTGGTCATGGCCAAAACCAGTTGGAGCAGAAGCTAATTTATTAATCCAAGACGGGTGGATATTCTGACGGAACTGACCCAATGGACTTAAGAATTTACCACCAACTAAAGCAAGATAATCATTCACAAACCAGTCAATGGTTAAATAGCCGATGGATGCCTCAGATTTACCACCTTCATTAATCTCAAACTCCAATTCGGCTTCCAGCATAAATTTATCTGCAAACTGATAATGGAATATAGGTGAAAAGCCCCCAAAACTGAAAGAACCGGTGGCATCTTTTTGATCAGTATAGCCAACATCAGCAAAGCCCGCGAGATGCACCAGAGTTTTTGGTGCTTTCCACTCTTCCCATTCCCGCGCTTTGTCATTCAATGCACTGACATCTTTCTCCATTTTTTGCTTAATGCCCTGGTAGGCTTCCCATTCCTGAGCCTTTTTATTCAGCGCATCGACCTCAGAACGAAGCTTTTCAACTTCCGTTTGCGCCATGATGTTACTACTAACCGCTAGGCCAATAAAACAAGCCAACGATGTTAATTTAATGTTCATACATATGCCCCTCTAATGAGTAAAAAATATAACTGTTTAAATTCTGTAATGCGAATGGTGTAACTTTATTGCCAGTACTTCTAAACCAACAAGATATTATAACCTAGGCGGCTTTAGTTGTGGTTGTTGTGAAATTCCCGAGGGGAATGTTATATACGCGTAAAAAGCATCGTTATGTTTAATTTCCAGCTCCTTATTTGCATTAATCTCATCAATGCCTGTAAAGCTATCGACAATGCCGTTACTTTGGCAATAACTCGTAATGCCACTGCAATAAGTACAGGGTTCCGTATGAGAAGAAGCCGAATTAGAGTTTCCCCCATCCACCGATGCCGACATAGGACAAGGATGAACACTAGCAGACGGTAACAAAGAAACGCCACTCGCCTGAGCTAACACAATTTGCATACTGGAAATAAGAAACATGACAATAATGCCCTTTGATAACGCTAAATGTCTATTTCTTCTCACTAAATATCTCTGCTACTATTAAATATAAGCCAACTATAATATTAGACTTTACTTATTAATATGATCTAGATCAAGTATGCGATAGATTAAATTAAGCTCAAAAGCCAAGCTGGCTTTTCATTACAATTTCCTTTCATTTAAGATATCAAGCATCATGACAAAAATATTAATTATTGGCTATGTCTGGCCAGAACCCAACTCATCAGCGGCGGGCAGTCGTATGATGCAACTCATTGCATTTTTTCAAAAGCAAAGCTGGCAAGTGAGTTTTGCAAGCCCAGCAGCTGAAAGCAAGCACCGCTTCCCGTTTGAATCCATTGGTGTAAAAAAAGAAAATATTAGCGTCAACAGTGACTGCTTTGATACCTTTGTTGAATCATTAAAGCCTGACATTGTTTTGTTTGATCGATTTATAATGGAAGAACAGTTTGGCTGGCGAGTTGAAAAATTTTGTCCCGATGCGTTAAGGCTTGTAGAAACCGTCGATTTACATTGCTTACGTGAAGCACGTCACCAAGCACTAAAAAATAACCGCGTATTCAACCGACAAGACTTATTCAGTGAAATGGCACAACGTGAAATTGCCAGTATTTTACGCTGCGACTTGTCCTTATTGATTTCTGATTATGAAGTTAAACTATTAACCGAGACTTTCAACATTGATCCCGCTTTACTTATTTACTTGCCTTTTATGGTAGAAAACCTGACGACAGAAAATATTAATCACTGGCCAACTTACCAGCAACGGCAACATTTTATTTCTATCGGAAATTTCCGCCATACTCCCAATTGGGATGCGGTATTATATTTAAAACAAACACTCTGGCCACTCATTCATAAGAAATGTCCGCAAGCCGAAATGCATGTCTATGGTGCCTACCCACCACCAAAAGCAACACAACTGCACAACCCGAAACAAAAATTTTATGTACTAGGCTGGGTAGAAAGTGCAGAACACGTTATGAAAAATGCACGCATTTGTTTAGCACCTTTACGTTTTGGCGCAGGCTTAAAAGGAAAACTACTGGATGCGATGCAATTCGGTACACCCAGCATTACAACAGAAATTGGCGCAGAAGGTATGCATGATAAGCTTGCATGGAATGGTATAATTACTAACAACCCAGAAGAATATGCTGACGCAGCTGTTGAGCTTTATAACAATGAATTAAAATGGAAAACAGCACAGGTAAATGGTATTAAACTGCTCAACACAGTTTATAACAAAAAACAGCATTCAAAAGTTTTGTTAGAAAAAATAACATCTATTCAGAATAACTTACAAGAACACCGACTCAATAATTTCACCGGAGCGATGTTACGTCACCATAACATGAAAAGTACTCAGTATATGGCGCAATGGATTGAGGCTAAAAATAAACTGCCAGATTCAGACTCAAATTTAAATTAAGTGGCAACATCCTTTTTGCAGTATTCTAAATAGCCAACCCTGTTATTAACGGTCTTTGTTACTGTCATCATCCTTTGCTGGCAATGCCTTGGTTTCTGAAGCTGTTATTTTACGCGATGCAGGTGCAGCCCTTGCTGGCGAGGGCGCAGAAATATCTTTCCATAAACCACCAATACTGCATTGCTGCCAACCCCATTTTAACCAGCGCAACAATGAGAAAGCCAGCCAGAGTGCCCATGCCAGCATGAGTAAACGATAAACAAGGATAGGCACGGACAACAACCATGCATCCGGTAAAACAGCCGTATTTCTATCCTGATACCAGTTAAAGATAGTTGCAGACGACCCATTGCCAGCTACCTGCATATTCGGAGAACCAAGCAGGCCTTGTTGTATAACAACAAATAAACTAATCAATGCTAAGAACGTTAAAGCACCAATGCCAACCTGCACAACATTAAAAAGTATATCGGATGCTTTTTGTATCAATTTTTCACGCAAGCCTAATACGCTTAGCCAAGCAATAACAATAAACCCCATCCAGATAGGCACCTGACTTAAACCGATAGCTAATAAAAGCCATGACACCGTATTGAGTGGTGTGAACGTTGTATACCCCATTGCCACGGCCAGAATTAAAATAACAATGAGCACCCCCCAAAATAATATTGCGGGTCCTAAATCTGGCCCACCAACAAACAATACCCAACGATCACGAGGGAACTTAACTTTAATCGCGTGGTTAACGCTATCTTGCTTTAAATCAATAACAGGGCTACTAAACAGCGCTTGCATAGCAGTAGCATGACGCCAGACAAGCTGAACCGTTTGTTTACCCGGTGTAACAGGCAAGGTTAAATTATTACCCTCTAAACGAATCGACTGCACGGCATTATTTATTTTAACGGATTGTAAATCTGATTCTTCTGGCAACGTTAAAGTGTATTGCCCACCCCGACTGCTGCGTAAACTTAAATCAAGCTGCGCCTCCACCATGCGCTTGCCCGGTTTAATTAAAACATGGCTTTTATCAATGGTTAACGTATTTCCAGATACGCCTTGTGGTCGGGTAATATTTAAAGTAACACTTTCACCTTGCCATGGATGCCACTTAGGTGACCAGCGCCCACGCTGATTTTTATTTTGAATAACGGCCAAGCCGCTATATTCCAAATGCCATATTGGCGAAACACTCACTTCCCATAGTTCAGTTGAAAAATCATTGTCTGATGCCGTTAGTTTAAGTTGATTACTTTTTTCCAGACTTGAGCGCCAAAATATCTGGCGTTGGCGTGGCGACATATTGACAAGCACCAGCCCATTCTGGCTGCGTAGCCCCTCCGTTAATATCGACTCACCTTTTAATAGAGGGACTTTCACTACCACCGCACTCCCCACAGGTGATACACGACGCACGGTTGTTTCCACAAACCAGTCCAGCCCTAATTTTAGATGCCGCTCAACAATTAAAAATGGGGGAAGTGCTTCTGTCTGTTCATCCTGGAATTTTGAATCGCTACCCCGCTTAACGGCCTGTTCTCGCGATAATTGTAATTGCGCATCCGGCACACCATTTTGCTGTATTCCCTCAATACTCCAGCCGGTCAGTTTAGATTGCACTATGCCCGGCCTTAGCTGCAAGGGTAATTGAATGTGTTTTCTATTGTTCAGCTTACCAGACAGCATAAGGTTAAAACGTCCCCTTGGTAATTCAATCCATAACACACCATCTTTAGCCCGATACATTGCGGTTGCGGGACGACCATCAATGATTACTTTTGATGGCATCCACTGTTTTACCCTTGCAGGAAGCGGAATAGCTACTTTTTGTATTGCATGCACGTTCAATTTAATTTGTAACTGGGTTTTGCTCACCCGCATAATCATCGACTGTATTTGTGCACACTTTGGCAAACATTCAGGCGGTTGCGTTAAACGTTTCTTCAACTCGTTCAATATACCTTTATCAGGCATATTTTTATCCTGCATGCTGGCTGACTTAGCCATCGCCTCGTTTGAATTTAAAAATAGAACCGGGATTAAAACAAAGAGCAATAGCACCTTTGAAACAGATGGCACCCATGGAATAGGGATCTTGGGAATACTTTTAAGCATTAATAAACACAACAAGGCCACGAAAACAACACGCAAAATATTCAACAAGCTATGCGCCAACGGCGAAATAAGCACAAGTGATACTTGTTGCCCAGCTTGTACTGGGCTATTCCAGCTTAAATGCACTTTGTTCCACTGCCATTGCGGCAAACCAGGGCCGGTTTGCACGTTAGCCTTAGGGTCAAAAGCCTGTAAATCATACTCTCGACTTTTTGAAACACTGTCAGAAACAGTTCTCCCCAGCACACGACTACTATAGAGCTTACTTTTAAGTTCGCCTGTCATACTTTCTGCAACGGCTTCTTCCTGCTTTAGTTTTGCGGCTCTTTTTCTGGCCGCCGGTGCATGGCTAAAGTTTTGCTCCATCATAGCTCGAACCCCGGATTTTTCCAATTGAGGGTAAATAGCAGTACGAACCTGTGACACCATAAATGGGATTACCATCAGCAGTAAAATAACCACACTTATATTTTGATACCAAGATACCATTTTCCTAGCCTTTCCGTCCGGTAATACTTTTAGAACGGCAATCACTGCTAATAAATTCAACCAAATAAACTGCGGTACCATGCCCGACTCATGCCAGATCAACGACATAGTAATTAGACCTACAATGCCCCATTGCCATGACCATAACTGTGCGATTGCAATTGATATAATAAGAACCAGAAATAAATCCAGCAGCGTCCATTTCTGCAACCAAGTTTGCGGTATGTTATCAACCCCACTGGCAGAAAAAATTCGCCAACCCGGCGGTAAGTGTAATGTAGTAGAAACACTTTTAAATTCGTGGCGCCATCCTGTGGCAGATATTTCTCTAACATTACCTTCATAGCGACTGTCGGCTGTTAAATTTAAAGTGCCACGACGAATTTCCACACCTTTGTTTGACTCCCCCGCCTTACCCGCAAGCTGTGTAATAAATTGTGGGACGTTATCAATTGTTATTCGGCCGGGTTCTAACTCAGAGCTTGTTTCCAAACGCCATGATTTTGTAACGGTTCCTTTAATTTCATCTTTTATCGTATAACCTTTACCATCAAAGTCTAGCCACATGTTTCTTGTTAAATTAAGTTGATCCGCTTGTGGCTGCGCGTCACCCCGGCGTGTTTCGTTTAATACCAGTTGCATCCCTTTTGACAAACGAAAAGCAGGCAAGCTATGCCACTGGGCTGGTAATTTTGTTTGCCGAGGATCAATCCGACTTGCCCCTTCCAGTTTTACAATTCGCAAATGATTTTGCGCCTGAAAAACCCATACTTCTGTTCTCGGCCATAAATCATTAGTGGCGGCATTCATCTTTAGGCTAGTTAGGTTCTGCTTTGCTCGGGATGTAACATCTACAGTCCAACGTCCGGGTTTTACTTGCAAGCGTAATTCACCTTTATTGTTCAGCAAAGCAGGAAGCTGGCTGATTAATGAAACCGGTACTTGTTCTGCTAATATCACCTGCCCCAGATTAACTTCACGCGAGCTACCGGACACCTGCAAATCCAAGCGGGTAATAATACGCATTGGAATTTTATCATCTAGCAAACGATAAACATTCAATGTCATTTTATCGCTTGCAACTTCCTGCGTTATTTTAGTATTGTCCACCAGCCATATGTGACCCTGCCGATTAATATCTGGGCTAGTGATTCGTCTACCTTTAATAAATAAATTAACCAGTGCTGATTGTGCAGGAATTTGCAGGCTCTCGGGAATACTCTCCCAGTAAAAATTACCTTTAATATGGTATTGACCTTTTTTTAAGTAAACAACCGGCAAGCCATTACGCTCAGTGACCAGCGCCAGCCGATTGTTAATGCTCACATTTTGTGGCCAGTACTTTTTATCTCCGGGTAGGGTCACCCAGCTTGATTCAAAAACCTGCCATGATTGTGAAAAACGGGCTTTATTTTTATTAATATTTAACTCTAAACGTGCAGGCCAGGCGCATTTTTTATTTCCATAATTATTATAAATAAAAGGGCAATCTCGTTTTTGCTCGTCAAATAAAACCCAGTTAACCCAAGGTTTCAGTGGCGCAGGAACATCTTCTTTATTTAATGTTTTTGCCACTAAACTGAAACTAAGTGACAATAGAATAATAATTAAACTCAAATAACGCATCTATTCCCTTCCTTTTATATTTATAATATTGAAACTCTGCGTCAACATTGAATAGCAAAAAACAGATATAAAAAAATACTTATATTGCACGCCAGTTCATTCACTATATAATAGTGTAAACTTGGTTTATTACAAAAAATATTTTCAGCCATGGCCTTTTATCATACAACCCCTATACGCTTTAAATGTACACAATGTAGCCAATGCTGCTATGGCGGCAAATATGCCTATGTTCGTGCAAGCGCACAGGAAATTGAAGATATAACCGCGTATATGAATATTGATGCCGAGATCTTTAAGAATAAATATTTAATTAAACTAGTTGACCATGGCTATGGTATTCGCATGAAAAAGAACAGCCTCAGCGGCGTTATAAAATCAAATGGACATTGCGTACTCCTGAATAAACAAGGCAAGTGCAGTGTCTATCCGGTGCGCCCAACCCAATGCAAAACCTATCCTTTCTGGCCGGAAATTTTAATCAGTAAAGATAAATGGAATAATGAAGTAATGCGATGTGAAGGGATTAATCAGGGTGATGTGGTCGACACGGAACATGTTGAGCAGCAAAAACAGCTTACCGTGAATGCTGAAATTATTATTAATGATTGAATCAAGGTTTCAAATAGAACGGAACTTAACTATGGACTATGGCGTCATAATCCGATGAATGCTTTTAAGCTTTCGCACCCAAGGCGACCATTTTTTTAAATCTTTTGGTAATGTTGCAATCGCTGCATTGGCAGCCATCACGGTAGGGTAAGCACCAAAGACAAGTGCATACCAGTATTCACCTTCACGTTTATTTTTATAGTAACCCGCCTTGCCCGTTAAGCTATTTTCATTGAAGTATTTTTTAATCAGTTCCGCATTGGTGCTACTGGCCAACTGTAAAGTATAAAAACTGGGGTTTTGTGCTTTAACCCATTCTTGAGGAGCTAACTGCTGAACGACAACAACATTACGGACAGAAACCGGTTTAATACTGCTCACAGACAATTTCCGATAACCATCGACTAAACCGCGATGTGCTGCATTCGAAAAATAGGCATTGGACTTAGCTACATTGGCAACAACACCTCGCCCATCTTTATACAATAAGGCAAGATTATATTGTGCACTAGGACTACCCTGCTGAGCTAATTGCTTTAACAAAGGGACTGCCATCGTATAATTTTCATTAATTAATGCATCTATTGCTGCTTTATTTAAATCGGCATAAGCATGCATTGATACCACAAAAATAAGCAAGCTAAGGCTGACTCTTTTTATCTTCACCATACTTCTTGCCTCACCGGTTCAAATCTATAATAGGCTTTAGCACTCGACAGCCACTCAAACAACAATCGGTTTGCCTGCCGCTTTTCATCTTTTAACAGCATTTTTTCATTAGGATAAGTATAGTCGGGTAATAGTTTTTCGATACCTGAGCATGAAATAACTTCAACAACCGAGGCGTCATGATAAGCACGCACATTTAAGCACAATGCAGGTAGCAATTTTTTATCCGTTTTAAAGTGATTGATAACCTGCAAATGCTGGGTATACCGATTTAATTCTAAAAGGCGAATGCTTAAACGTGCACCTGCCATATCAAAACTAAAGTGATTATTAACTAGGGAACCCAACTGATGCATCATTGGCTTTTTAATATCCATTCGCAGATCAGGAACCAGCTGCAACAAAGCATGATAATTCATCTCATACCAGAGCATGGGGTTGGGGCGAGAATATTGGGTAACAGCCATACTGATTCCGAATTCTTTGCAATTCTGCTTTAAACTAGGAAAATCCCAGCAACTTCATGTTTTTATCGGCCAAAACTAAAATAACTTTACAATAATGTTGCAAACACCCTAGAAAGTAAAGCCAGATAAGAAGTTCACCCAATAATAAATTTATTTAATAAAATCAGCAGGTTATACCTACTTAATCCCATAAAAGAAAAAGGCCACACAGAACACTGCGCGGCCTTTTAGAATGAACAGCAATTACCCGATGCTAGTTAAAAAGTGCCTCCAATCGCTCTAAATCGTTGATGACCTTCCATTCGCCACCACCCGATTCAACCCGCAAACGCCAGTTTTCAAGGCGGTCGAGGTACTCTTTAGGGTCGATATTATCACTGCGTAATTTAGTTACGTTTAGCGCAATGACTCGATAACCCTGCAACTGAAAATCAATATCACGCTTATAACCTTTACGCAGCTCTTCTTTTAAATCCGAAAAAATCAGAATTGTTTTTTTGCCCGGATTTCGTTCATTTAAAAATTCAATGGCCTGCAAAATACCACCGGTAATATCCGTATAAGCACTGCCTTTCACGCTTTTTACAAATTTATCAATTTTTTCCAAAAACACACGTTTTTGCTGGTTCATCCGACTTGGACGATCTTCGAAAGTCACCTTTGCAACAATATCTTTTTCACTAAAACTGCCGGTATCAACCCTTGCAACTGCAAAAGAATCGCCTGGTTTTAATTTTAATAATGAAAAACTGATAACACGCTGTGCTTGCTTGAGTTCTTTTGTGTAAGTTCCAGACGTATCAAGCAACATATAAACACCATGTGTTCTTGGCCCTGTTTGCTCTGCCGAGCAAGCAAATAGCGCCAGCACACTTAACGCTAATAAGAAGGATTTTATAATTTTCATTTTTTTGTTCCCATTTTATATTCAAGTAAGTATTTATTCAGTTAAGTTATCAGGTTAAAGAATCATCGGATGAACTCGCTTTTACCTTTTGTTCAACAAACAAGGGTAAAAATATAATTAAGTCGTATACATGTAATAAGGACTTGCCAAGAAACTTAAAGACTGTGCCAATAAACCGTAAGAACCAAGAAAATGCACGTAAAAAACCAACGCCGACAATACCCAGTACAGTTCGGAAAGACTGCACAAAGGTTTCAAATGGAATGGCGACAAACATTAAAACAAAGGGCAAAATAAAACCCAGTGCCATTTGTGAACCCGTTGTAATCCAGGTTATCGAGCTGTCCATCATAACTGCGCCACCTTCATCGCCCCGTAGCAAGGCTCCGGTTGCCTGATCGGCTTCCATTAAGATTTCACGGGTAAACCCCAGACCCGCTTCAATACTTGCTAAAGAGAAGAGCATAACAAATAGAAACCAAGCAATACGAACGCGTAGCTTATCATTTAATGCACCCACAACAGGGAATAACTTGGTGATGCGTAACGATTCCATCAGGAAAATACCTAAGGTTATTTCAACCAGAATCATAATCATTGCGGCAATCTGGTTGAGCTGAAAACCAAGGAACAAACTAGTTGTGCCGCCCACCATTTCTGACATTGGACGTGCAATTAGTTGAAAATTGACCATTGCAATACCCGCTGCAATCACCATTACCGTCAGTGAAGTAAAGAAATGTTGCAAAGACGAGGATGACAACATACGTACCGCTTGGTCGGTTCCTTTAACCATGTTTTCATACACCCCCATGTGGCGATCGATGGTTTGTGAACGCGACAAAATACTGATTACATTTTTATCGACGCTGCTAAGCACGGTTAAAACTTTACGCCAGTGCGGCATCATACTGCGCAGCCTGTCATGACGTTTATGGCTCGCTTTTCGATATTCTTCTATTGCACCGGTATTGGCTTTAACTAACGAATGATGAATATCCTCTAAAATGTTTCCAACCATCGGGTCACCTTTGGATGGAATTTTTGCCACCGCTTCAACCGCCTTAATCCAACCCGGTGGCTCAGGGGGCACTTCAATGCTGGCCTGATAATCTTCTTCTATCGCCGTTATTTCTTCATTTAACAAACGATGCATTGCAGGATATTCGGCCAAATCACGCCGCACAGTGGCGTCAATGCGTTCAAACTCCCGTTCAATCATACGTTCTTCTGCTTCCCGCCCAGCGGCTAGTAAAACTTCGCGATTACGGTTGGCAAGACGTGACTCGACACTCATCACCGACTGCGCACTTAAACGCATTGCATTATGTACCACACGGCTCAATGAAATAATGGCGCGGTGTGCGGGCCGCCGTGAAATATAAAGCACCACAATGGCAACAATCGCCACCAGTAAAACAGCAACAACAGGATTTAACCCAAGTGAGTCCAAAAACGACATAATTCCAACTCCTAGTTTGGTATGATTATTATTGTTATTCCCCTTACATGAAAGATAATCGCATTTTAATGCGATCACCAGCGAGTGGTTCACAGACCGATTACAAAGAATGTGTGGGGAATATAGATGTATATAACTAGTATAGACAGTAAAATATTGTTTTCAGTTAAAAAAACAGCGTTTTGTCGAGTTGGTCACTTTAAGTTTATTTTAATATAGTGATATAGAGTATTCGCCTTGGCTAAGCAAACTCAGCGGTAAATATTTATTCCACCATTTCTTCCTTTGCTGTTAGCCACATTCGCATCCGCAGATGTGCTTGGCTTAATAACTGACTCACTCGTGACTCACTCACATTCAGTACGCAACCAATTTCGCGTAGATTCATTTCTTCGTCGTAATATAAACTGATCACCAATGCTTCACGGTCTGGCAAATTACGAATAGCATCGACCAGTTGTGTTTTAAACTCTTGCGATTGCATACCATCTAAAGGCGTTGCTGTTTTTGATGCATGGCTGGTGGCACAGTCGTCATCCACGCCTAAGTCAACAAAGTTCAGAATACGACAGCTATTCGTTTCCTGTAAAATTTGATGATACTCGGTAAGCGTTAAACCCATTTCTTTTGCCACTTCGCTATTGCGTGCGTCACGGCCGGTTCTATTCTCGATTTTCTGCATCGCCGCCATCACATCACGGGCTTTTTTATGCACGGACTTTGGCGCCCAGTCATTGCGCCTTAACTCATCGAGCATTGCACCACGAATTCGAATAGTGGCATAAGTCTGGAATGACGCGCCTTGCGACACATCATAGTGCTCTGCTGCGTCAAGCAAACCTAACAAGCCAGACTGAATTAAATCGTCTGCAATCACGCTGGCTGGAAGACGGGTGATAAGGTGGTAGGCAATGCGCCGAACCAGATCTGAATATTCTTCTACTAAGCTTTGTGCTTTTGCTTGTTCTTGTATTTTTATAGGCTGCATGCCTTGCGCTCTTCTCTCGTACCTACATTGAATTGAGCAACAATGGTTGTTGCGTTTAAACTTACGAAATCATGCATTTACGTACTGAAACGCATTGCTTCAATATATACAAAGCAAAATCTGTACCGTTTTTTGTAGCTTGAATTAACATAGAATGAGCAGGGATCCAGAAAAGTCGAGGGAAATCACTCCATCAATTTCATGATATTGGTCGCAATCCGATTTAAAGGATATTCATTATCGGCTGCACCTAATTTTGCAGCCGAACCCGGCATACCCCATACAACGCTGGTCTTTTCGTCCTGAATCATGGTTTTAGCGCCGGTGTCCTTCATTTCTAGCAAGCCTTTAGCACCGTCATCGCCCATTCCGGTGAGGATAACACCGATAGCATTGGGGCCAACATTCTGCGCGACCGAGCGAAACATCACATCCACGCTGGGTTTATGACGATTAACCCGCTCACCGTCATTTAAACGGCAGATATACTGAGCACCATTCCGCTCGACCAATAAATGATGGCTGCCGGGGGCAATGTACACATGCCCCGGCAGAATTTGCTGGCCATCTTTTGCCTCACAGACCGTCATCGCCGACACGCCATCCATACGTTCAGCAAAGGGGCCGCTAAAAGCTTCCGGAATATGCTGGCTGATGACCATACCGGGGGAATCAGGCGGCATTTGTATCAACACTTCTTTGATGGCTTCGGTACCGCCAGTTGACGCGCCTAAGGCAATAATCTGATCGGTTGTTTTAAAGCGTTTTTTACCTGTTTTCTTTTGTATAACGCTGTCTGCGGAGAGTTTTTTCTCAACGGGTTTCGCAGTTGCACTGCTGCTTGAAACCATACCGACTTTCGCTTTAGAAGCGGATTTTACTTTTTCGACAATTTCTTCGGTGTATTCCTGCAAACCGTCTTTAACATCAATTTTTGGCTTGGCAACAAAATCAATGGCACCGGCTTCAAGTGCATCGAAGGTAATATCAGCACCCTTTTCGGTTAGGGATGAAATCATTACAACAGGTAAAGGATGCAAACGCATTAAGTTACGCAAAAAGGTAACACCATCCATTCGGGGCATTTCAACGTCAAGGGTAATGACATCGGGTTTAAGTTGCTTAATTTTGTCACGCGCAATAAGGGGATCTTGAGCGGTACCGACAACCTCAATTTCTTCATCTGAATTTAATATTTCAGTGAGTATTTTCCTGACAAGCGCAGAATCATCAACAATAAGTACTTTTATTTTACTCATGCAAAGTTAATCCATATCCTTAAAATAGCTCAATATCACTAGAGTCCATTTTTTCTTGACGAAGTTGTTCCTGATATCTTTTCTCACGTTTTTCTAATGTTTCATTATGTACTTTGCGGAGTTTTTTCATTAACACGCGGCCGGTTTGGGGGAAATACAATACTTTACGAGGATAAATATCACCTAGGTCTTCTGTAGCAACCATTAATTTTTCCAACTCAACATAATTTTGAATAAAATCGATATTCTGCTGACCAACATCAATCTTTGTCATGGAGGCAAGTACTCGCCCACCACCAAATAATTTAACTTCCAGATTTTTCTTTAAACCACCGGCTTTTAATATAGCATTGATGAGCATTTCCATTGCATGATTGCCATAACGAGCCGACTCGCTGTTTGTATCTGCATTTTTAGCACCTTTCTCGATGGGTAACATAAAATGATTCATACCGCCGACGCCCAAACTTACGTCACGAATACAAGCCGACACACAGGAACCTAATACGGTTGAGACCAGTTCGTGTTCTCTTGTAACGTAAAATTCACCGGGGAGGATTTTAGCTGCATCAACTTCGTGCACATTATCCCAATAACGATTAATATGTTCAAAGCCGGGCAAACAGCGGCTATGTGTCTCACGTTGTTTTTTCAACAACCCAACCATGGGGATTATTTCACCTTCTGGTAAATAGTTTGACCGATTAAATCAAATCGCTGACATACTTTATGCAATGACTCTGAATGACCAATAAACAAATGCCCCCGCTCGTCAACTAAATTAGCATAGCGATCAAATAAATCTCTTTGCGTTTCCTTATTGAAATAAATCACCACATTACGGCAAAACATAAAATCAAACGGGCCACTAATCGGCCAGTCGTCCATTAAATTAAGTTGCTTAAAGGTAATCATGTCACGCAATTCTTTTGACATGCGTATGTCACCTTCGTGTTCGCCTTTGCCACGCTTAACCCACTTCTTTGAATGCGCTTTATCTAGGCCAGCAACACGTTCTTCGGTATAAATACCATCGCTGGCACGTTGTACCATGTTGGTGTCCAGATCGGTGGCCAGTATTTTAATATCCCATCCATCAAGGCGTGGAAACACATCACGAATGGTCATTGCAATGGAATACGGTTCTTCACCGGACGAGCAACCCGCTGACCAGACACGTATACGGCGATCTGTTTTTGTCTTTTTTAACTCAGGCAATACTTTATTTCGCAAATATTCGAAATGATGTTTTTCTCGAAAGAAGGAAGTTAGGTTAGTTGTAATCGCATTGGTGAATTCTAGAATTTCACTTTTATCACCGGACTTTATTAAACTCAGATATTGAGAAAATTCTGTGAATTTAAGTTGGCGTAAACGCCGAGCAAGCCGACTATAAACCATATCGTGTTTCGCTTCCGACAAAACTATCCCTGTTCTGTCGGCAATCACATCACTGATATATTTAAAATCTTTGGCAGAAAATTCAAATTCACGATTATTTAATAGTTGTGCATTTTTTTTAGCTGCCTGCATTTAGAACTCTTCCCATTCATCAGACTCATCCACTGCTTTACGGCGTTTAGGTGCGGCTCTTACCGCTGCCGGGCGTGGTGCAGCTGTTCTGGCTCTTGTAGGTGCAGGTGCAGCAACTGGCGCAACCGCTTGCTCTGCTTCTTCGCCCACTTCGAAAAAGTCCATTAACTCGTTCATCGCTTTGGCCTGATCATTCATGGCTTCGCCAGCCGCCGCCGCTTCTTCTACCAAGGCCGCATTTTGCTGGGTCATTTCATCCATACTAGTAATCGCTTTGTTTACTTCCTCAATACCAGATGACTGCTCATCACTGGCTGCCGATATTTCAGAAATAATGTCGCTTACCTTTTTAACTGCATTCACAATTTCATCCAGCGTTGAACCTGACTCATCGACTAGGCGCGAGCCTTCTTCGACCTTCTCGACTGAGTCTTTGATTAAGCCTTTAATCTCTTTTGCTGCACCGGCTGAACGTTGTGCTAGGTTACGGACTTCACCCGCTACAACGGCAAAGCCTCGACCTTGTTCCCCAGCACGCGCCGCTTCCACTGCGGCATTAAGTGCCAATAAGTTAGTTTGGAATGCAATTTCATCAATCACGCCAATAATATCAGCAATTTGTTTACTACTATCATTAATCGCCGACATGGCACCAACCGCATCGCTTACAACAGCACCGCCTTTTTCAGCCTGCTCCCTTGCGGCAGCCGCCAGTTGATTCGCTTGACGCGCATTGTCTGCATTTTGTTTAACCGTCGAGGTCATTTCTTCCATACTCGATGCCGTTTCTTCCAGACTACTCGCTTGTTCTTCGGTGCGCTGACTTAAGTCGGCATTACCTTGTGCAATTTCCCCGGAAGACGATTGAATACTGTCTGCCGAACTGCGGATTTCATTCACCATGTTTAAAAGGTTTGTAATTGATGAGTTTGTTGCATCGCGTAATTGTGCAAATTCACCGGAAAACTCACCATCCATTGACTGACTTAAATCACCTTCGGCTAAACCGGTCATCACACGTTGCACTTCCCGTGTTGGAGTAACAACTGCTTCCATTAACTCGTTAACACCTTCACCCAATGTTTTCATAAAGCCGGTTAATGCAGATGTATCAATGCGTGCATCTAACTGACCTTGCACGGCATTATCAATTAAATTTTGAATTTGCCGTTCGGCATCTTTTTGCTCTGTAATATCACGCCATTCCACCATATTACCCATCAAGTTGCCGTTATGGTCGGTAATCGCAGTGGCATTCACACTAAATTCTAAACCACCGACTTTAATTTCTGCATTGGCAGGCAAATTAGCCGCATTACCTAACAAAGAACGCTGGTGCGCCGGATTACGATGAAACTGGTCAATGTTTTGCCCGACTAAATTCTTCGCATCAAATCCAGAAAATATCTGGCGCAACTCAGCTTCACGGTTTACCAGCATGGCAACCACCGCCGGGTTGGCATAGGTAATGTTTAAATCGGTATCACAAATCATTAAATTGGCATCGGCACCGTCCACAGCAGATTGTAATCGTGCCACCTCAATTTCTTTAGCTCGCTCGTCAGTTACATCACGCCACTCCAGCGTATTACCTATGTATTCGCCTTTGTCATCAACAATGGCTGACACACTTAAGGAAAATTTCAAATCTCCAATAGCAATATCCGTTTGATAAGGTAAATTAGCCTGATTCGCTAAAAGCTGGCGTTGGTGTGCCGGATTCTTATGGAACATATCAATATTACTGCCCACAATATTGCTGGCTTTAAACCCGTGAAAAACACTGGCTAAAGCGGCTTCATGCTTAGTTAACAAATCAATCGTCGACTGGTTGGCATAGGTGACATTGAAATCACGGTCAATCATCATCATCGCCTGCATTGCACCATTCACTGATGAGCGCATACGGATTAGCTCTAATCGTTCATCTTCATTTAATGTATCGTTACTCATAGTTGTTGGCCTCTCATCTTCATATCCGGATAGCATGACTTCTGCAATTGTGTTTAAAGCATGTTCCCATGCCGATTGAATTTGGCTTGTCCACGCATCATCCGCCATCTCTTTCATTACACTGATAAGCGTGGCGGCAACCGCCTGATAATGTTCAGGGGCTGCACCATAGCCTTGATGTTTGCTGCCTAAGCCTTTTAAGGCATCCCCCAGAACATCGGGCTTTCTTAAATTAGCAACGACTAGCTTTAAAGCAGCAAGTAATTTTTTTTGCTGTTCTTTCGGATCCGTATTTTTAAACATGGGAATAACAGCGGGATGTTGTTTAAACAATGTTGCATAAAATTTTTCAACCAGTTCTTCTGCACGTGGAGCCAGTAGATTAAAACTGTCTTCCAGTATCTTTACATCCAGACCGAGCGGTGAAACGTAATCGTTCTGAAATGATTCATTTGTGGCATTCATATTTCTAATCACCTTGCTACTAATTTAGCTATGCGAACTTATAATTTAAGCTCTGTTTGAAGTAATATCGTCAATTTAAGTAATTTCTTTACCCATATTTCATGTGGTTTCTATAAAATAGCCGTTCTATAGACTAAGCTCTTCTGTTAGCCCCAATAACTCTGCTGCTTTTTTTAAGGCATCCGATGAAGCCTGCCAGCTTACTTTAGAACCGTATTTCTCAGCCTGTTTAAATACACTAGTTAAAAGTTGTAATGATGCGGCATCAATTCTTTCGACTTCGCTACCATCAAAAATAATATCTGAATCATTCATTAAAGCGACTATTTGCTGCTGCAATTCACCAACTTGTGAAATATCCTGCACATCATTTAATTTAATTACTGAGCCCATCACAGGATTCTCCTCGGTTTCATTTGTTTCAGCTTCCATCATTTGTGGTTCAGCCACTAGCTCAACAATAGGCTGCTCCACTTTTTCAGTATCCATCGATACCTTTTGCGGTACTTTTTTGTGTACTGTCTTTTTACTAACTACCTTTTTCTTAGCGACCTTCTTTTTAGCTACTTTTTTTTTGGTTATTTTATTTTGAATATTTTTCTTTGCGACCTTCTTTTTGGCTACTTTCTTTTTAGCCAATTTCTTCTTCACCGGTTTCTTTTTAGACGCAGCACTGCTTTTATCTGGCGACAACCAAGCCAGCGGATCCAAACCTATCATTGTTTTACTCATTGCAGCGTTCTTCCTTTGGTAAAGTCCAACGCCAATTTTTTATAATCTTCTGCACCATTACTACCATTACGATATTCAAATACCGTCATACCAAAGCCTGGACCTTCTGCCAGTGCAGAGGTTTCCCTAATTGATGTTTTTAAGACTTGTCCTGGAAAATGTGACACCAAGTTATCCAGCACATCTTTGGATAATTTTCGACGCGGGTGGTAACGTGTGATCGCAATCCATGTTTTGTGTTTTAATTTCAGCGACTTCTCAAATTGAGTGAGTGTTCCAATTAAGTGAGACATGCCATGCAAGGCAAGATAGTCACCGGCAACTGGGATAATAATTTCATTGGTTGCATATAATGCGCTCACGACTAAAAAACCGGATGACGGTGGGCAGTCAAGTAACACAAAGTCTTGGTTCTTCATTTTTCGTAAAATTTTTTTTAAACGATTCGCTATTTCTGAGCTGCCCTGATGCATTTGTTCCAGCTCAGATAACCGTGGCCCACAAGAAACCAGTTGCATATTTTTGCGTACTTCATGGGTGACATCTTTGATTGAATAGTCATCAAGGAGTACTTCACCTATACCGGGTAAAGTCGGGTCGGCCTGCCCCAAACTAATCGTTAGGCTACCTTGTGGATCTAGGTCAATCGTAGTTACTTTATTACCTTGCATAGCAAGCATATGCCCAAGATTGGCAACCGTGGTGGTTTTGCCAACGCCACCTTTCTGATTTACCACTGATACTAAACGCACCAACGTATTCTCCAATATTATCGGTAATTTTTACCGGTTTATTCTTAACCTAACCATGCAAGACCGGACATTAATTCTTTTAGATAATGCCATTTAGAAACTGTTTTATGTCGATAGTGTGATACTTTGCGCAAGAACGGACATGATCGAGGATGAAGTTCCAACTTGTTTGTTTTTACTGCTATGCAATGTATCTTTTGAATCAACATCGTTACCACCCACTTCTATATGCCCAGAAACTTATCTATCATAAAATCCTATAAACTAATCATCACTTAATGAATCAACCGTTGAGAGTTCATTGGAATTCAACATATGATCGATATCTAAAATAACAACCATTTTTTCTTCAACCGTTGCCATGCCTCTTACAAATTCAGTGTCCACCGCTGTACCAAAATCTGGTGACTTTTTTACGTTATCTGCTTTCACCTGATAAACATCCGACACACCATCGACGACAATGCCCATTGTTCTATCAGCATGCCCTTCAGACTGAACGCGTAATACAATAACAACGGTTGTTGGCCCATACTCAAGAACGTCTAATTCAAAACGGCGGCGCAAATCAATAATAGGAACAATGGTGCCACGCAAATTAATAACACCGCGAATATATTCCGGCATATTCGGCAGCGATGTCACATCATCCCAACCTTTAATTTCAAGTACCCGTAAAATATCAACGCCATATTCTTCACCGGCTAGCATAAAGGTCAGAAACTCATTGATGTCATCTTCAGTATTACTGATGTCAGTTTGTTCTATTGATTGTTGTGCAGCTTCTGCCATATTCTGCTCCTTACGCAGCAATGATTTTCTGATGGCTGGTGACAGCGGATAATTTTCTTGAATGTTGGTAAAGATGCATCACGCCATTAATATCAAGTATTAAGGCAACCGTACCATTACCTAAAATAGTTGCACCGGACAGTCCATCGATTTGTTTTAGATTTGTCTCTAAACTTTTAATGACAACTTGCTGCTGGCCGAGCAGTTCATCCACGCAAATTGCTATTTTTTTACCTTCATTTTCGACAACAACCAATAAACCATCGGTAATATCAGTTGTATCCGCGTCTATTCCAAAAATGTCATATAAGCGAACAATGGGTATATAGTCATCACGTAATTTATAAACATCGGCCGCGCCAGTGACGCTATTGATCATTTCTGAATTGATTTGCAGTGATTCAATAATGGAAATAAGCGGTACAATATAAGTTTCTTTACCAACACGAACAAGCTGGCCATCCAGTATTGCTAGCGTCAGTGGTAAACGAATGGTAAACACACTACCAACACCGGCTTCGGACTGAACTTCAACCGTACCACCGAGTGCACGAATATTTCTGCGCACCACATCCATGCCAACTCCACGACCGGATACATCGCTGACCACTTCTGCGGTTGAAAAACCGGGGGCAAAGATAAGATCATTAATCTGCTCAGGCGTTAACTTATCTTCTTTTTTAATAACACCACTATCGATAGCCTTTGCCAGTATACGTTCATGGTTTAAACCTGCGCCATCATCTTTAATTTCGATAACAATGTTGCCACCTTGATGGAAGGCATTCAGTTCAATAGTACCGGTTTCATTCTTGCCATTATCAAGCCGCACCTGCGGTGTTTCGATACCGTGATCCAGTGAATTACGTACTAGATGAACAAGCGGGTCACCAATTTTTTCCATGACGGTCTTATCCAGCTCGGTTGACTCACCGGTTAACACCAATTCAATTTTCTTGTCTAACTGGCTGCTTAAGTCATGCACTAAACGAGGGAAACGCTGGAAGGCAAAACTGATTGGCATCATCCGGATACGCATCACACTTTCCTGTAACTCACGGGTATGTTGTTCAAGTTGTGTTAAACCATCGTTCAGTCTTTCTAGCGCGGCACTGTCAAATTCTTCGCTGTCACCAATCTGGCTTAGCATGGACTGGGTGATAACCAGTTCACCCACCATGTTGATTAAGTCATCGACCTTATCAATATTGACACGAATGGAGCTGGATTCTGCTGGTTTTTTGCTGGATGACTTTGCTGAAGAACGCCGATCACTCTGGCGACGATCCCCTTCACGCCGTTCTTGTGCAGCGGGAACAGATGCAGGTGCTGTTGCTTCCGGTTTATCGGCAATAATGGAAAGTTCGCATTCATCTTCAACCCACTCAAAACATTCTTTAATGTCATCTTCGGCAACATCACCGGACATCTTGATAGTCCAGCTTAGGTAACTCAGTTCTGGGTCAATTAATTCGAGTTCAGGTAATTGTTCTGTGTTCACTTCAATGGAAATATCGCCCAGTGAATCCAGTTCGCGAATAATCCGCACGGGATCATTACCTGTTTGCAGCATGTCGGCATTGGGTTTAAAGGTAATTGTCCAGCCGAGGATTTTTTCCTGTGGTATCGTTTCTGCTGCTGCATTAGCCGTTGCAGGTGATTCTGTCGGGCTATTTCCACCACTAAGGAGTACTTTTAATTCTTCATGTGTTTTAGCAATCGTCTCATGATCGAGATCTTCATTGTCTTTTAATGAAAGTAACATTGAACGTAAAACATCAACCGAGCGTAATAAAACATCCACTGCATTCTGTGTGACTTCACGCTGGCCTGCGCGCATTTCATCTAATAGCGTTTCCATTACATGGGTATAATCTGCAACGGCATTTAAACCGAACGTGCCACTGCCCCCTTTAATAGAGTGTGCTGCACGAAAAATGGTATTAATGACTTCTTCATCAGCTTCACCCACATCCAGATTGAGTAATTCCGACTCCATAATATCCAAGCCTTCAAAGCTTTCTTCGTAAAAGGTGTCCAGAAATTGTGAGATATCAATTGACATGTGCGTACCCTTTTATGAATTATCCCAGTACTTTGTTAACTGTTTTTAGCAATTGGTCTGGATTAAAGGGCTTAACGATCCACCCTGTTGCTCCGGCGGCCTTACCTTCTTTTTTCTTTTCCATTGAGCTTTCTGTTGTCAGTAACAAAATAGGAATAAATTTAAAATCACCGAGCTTTCTTAGTTCACCAACGAGGGTTAACCCGTCCATATTTGGCATATTCACATCAGAGATAACTAAATCAAATTTATCACCTTGCGCTTTACCTAAAGCCTCAACACCGTCTGAAGCTTCGACCACATCAAAGCCCGCGCCTTTTAAGGTAAAGGACACCATTTGACGCATGGAAGCTGAATCATCGACTGCAAGAATTTTTGCCATTAGTTTTTCTCCTTCTAAATAGCTAAAACAGCCATAGTCTGGCTATGTTCAAGCTATTTATCGTCATATAACGGCAAAGCTTTAGAATTAATTCGTTAAATGTATACCGCTATATCTGGGGAGCCAAACTCGGCCTAGAATGAGTATTAAATATGAAAAAACTTATGCAAAAATATCGAGCAAATTATCAGAATTTTCAGTTGATAAGTTAGTTATTGCTAATATGCTTTCGTCATCAGACTGCCTTGCCCCGTTTAAGTGCACGGCATTCAATGCATCATCAGAATCATGATGACTATACTGTTCAAAAGCCGATTGCTGTTGTTGCTGAAAGCTTTGTTGAGAAACATCGACGTTGGCTAAATCCAGTCCCTGTTGCGCAAGCATCTCACGTAATCGTGGGATGGCTGATTCAATGGCTTCTTTGGCGGAAGCGTTACTAACATAAAACACGACCGAAGCCTGATTATCTTTTGCTATATTTAACCGAATATCGAGGCTGCCCAACTCGGGAGGGTCAAGACGAATTTCTGCACGTTGCATCTGGCTATTGACCATCCAATTAATTCGCTCACCCACTTGATTATTCCATTGTGCATTGTCTGGCGTCACTGTCATTGCAGGTAACATGGACTCAGCCGGTTTCAGTGCAAAAGCTTGGTTAAACATTAAAGAAGATTGGGCTGACGTTGGTAGGTTTTGATCTAATACGGGTTCGGTCTTTATCAGCGCCTGACTCATCATTTGAGCATTGAGTTGCTTTAAATTAGTCGCACTCGCTTCTGTGAAATTAGCGGTTAATTGTGCTGTGAACAGGCCATCATCCGTCAACAAACCACTGTTCATGCCAAGTTGGCTGGCCAATAGTGGATTGGCTTCGGTAAGGTTGCTTTGTGCAACGCCTGAATTAAGCCCACTATTGACCAATTTTGATGCGGCTAATGCATCCTCCATATTTGTTAACAAACTGTTTGCCTGCTGCCGGGCTGGCAATAAATTGCCGGAAATGGCTGCTCCACTCAAACCGGGAGACTGCGAATTAGCTAATACGGTTGTACTGAATAATGCGTTTAAATTAAGTAATTCCGGTGGCAATTCGGTAACCTCGCCACTTTCCAACGCAACATCCGTTGTTTGTTCTGTGCTGTCTTCCTTTATTTTATTTTGTTGGCTTTCATTTAAAATTTCTTTAAATTCAGAACCTTGGGAGCTTGAAACCGATTTTTTGTCGACCGCTGACGATGCCATCGCCTTCTGACCAGCATTTACGTCTAACGCAATTTGTGATGAAACAGCAGTATCCGACACTTTAATTCTCTACGTGGCACAATAAAAATTAATTTCTTATTAGCAATAGAGCAAAGTTTGTGCCATTTTCAATACGGCTATTATATTTAGACTGGAGACTTTACTTAAATATCTAAGACGAATATAAAAAATCAGTGATCAATATCGATTTTACTCTGGTGAGGGCGATCATCCATTTCTTTTTGCTCTCGGCGTTCGTCATGGTAGCGCTCTTGTTGCGCAAATCGTTCAACGGTCGTATCCATAATTTTGGTTTTAGTATGCACATGCTGCCATATTTTTTTTGATGCTTGGCACTGTTGTTCCGCTTCTGCTATTTTCACCTGCTGATCTTTAATCGCCTGATCCAGACCATTGATAAAACTTTTATAGGTTTGCATTGCGCTAACAGCCATACCCTGCTGGCCATTTTCTGTAAAGCGTTTTAAATATTCTTCACGATATATTTTTAGTGATTGTAGTTTTTCTATGTTCTCGGCATAGACTCGGTTCGAGGTACCTAATGCAATGGCCGCAGCCTGCTCTTTGCTCTTTGCCAGCTCTGCCAAAGTCGAAAAGCGTTGCGATTTTTTCATTTGAATATACTCGTTAAAACCATTTCGTATATTTAATAGTAGCAAAATTTACGCCACTATGGATTGCTATTGTGACCTATTTTATGGAAAGGTTATTTCAACTATCACTGTTTACTGCGGCAACACCTCAGCATCCGGCATGGGTTCAAATGGATCAACCGGTTGCAATGCCTGTTCTGTTTCCTGCACCTGTTCAAATAAATAATCTAATTCCTGCAAGCTTTGTTTATACGTTGCCGGTTCATCTATATCCTGTTTTAAAAATGCCATAAAGTGTGGTTGTAAGACAATCGACTGATCAACCCGCGTGTCGGAACCCTGCGTATAAGCACCAATGGTTATCAGGTCTTCATTCTTCTTATAGGTTGAATAGATATGTTTAAATTTCTGTACGGTTTGCAAATGTTCTTTGTCGATAATATCCACCATCACCCGGCTAATAGAGGCTTCGACATCCACCGCAGGGAAATGCCCTGACTCGGCAAGTGAGCGGGACAAGACAATATGGCCATCAAGAATAGCGCGGCTAGCATCGGCAATCGGATCCATTTGATCGTCTCCTTCGGTCAGTACTGTATAAAAAGCCGTAATTGAACCCTTACCTTTTGTCGCATTACCCGCGCGTTCAACCAGTTGCGGCAATTTACCAAAAACCGAGGGTGGATAACCTTTGGTTGCCGGTGGCTCACCAATGGCCAATGCAATTTCCCGCTGCGCCTGCGCAAAGCGGGTTAAAGAGTCCATTAATAACAAGACATTTTTTCCTTGGTCACGAAAATACTCGGCAATACTCGTTGCCATAAAAGCACCGTGTAAACGCATCACTGGCGTTTGATCGGCGGGTACTGCAACCACCACGGCACGTGCCATGCCTTCTTCGCCTAAAATATTATTAATAAAATCTTTTACCTCCCGACCCCGTTCACCAATCAGTCCAACTACGATCACATCGGCGGTTGTGTAGCGCGTCATCATACCAAGCAAAATACTTTTGCCCACGCCACTGCCTGCAAATAAACCCAGCCGTTGTCCTCGACCAACACTGAGTAGTGCATTAATCGCACGTACCCCCACATCCAGTGGTTCCGTTATCGGAGCTCGGTCTAAAGGATTAATGGGCTTACCGTTTAGTGCGATGGTTTCGGTGGTATTAAGAGGGCCTTTACCATCCAGTGGTCGCCCCGTTCCATCCAATACACGACCTAATAAACTATCGCCCACAGCAACTTCATAAATATTATTTGACGGAATAACACGTGCGTTTGGCTGAATACCCTGAATACTGCCGGTTGGCATTAAGTAAAGACGGTCACCATTAAAGCCAACGACTTCAGCTTCAATGGACTCACCATTTTGATTTTCGACTTCACAACGTACACCAACGGCAGCCTGACAGCCCAAGGCTTCTAATGTCATTCCCACCATGCGAGTTACCTTGCCTTCAACTAGCATTGAAGATGTACTTGGCATCCTAGCTTGATATTCGGCTAATTTTTTTAGCCACTTATTCTGGTGAACAGCAACAACATCGCTAAATATTTTTTCACTCGTCATCGTTCTGTTCATTATCAATAACAGGGGCAGTATCGGCACTTAAACGGCTATCGTCCTCTATGATTAAATCATCTGCTCTGTTTTCATTATCTAATGATGTATCCTCATACACATTTAAATCAGAATTCCTTTCTCCACCCAATAATGTGGCGATAATACGATTAAGTCGTTTTTCTACACTGGCATCAATATAAGACTGCCCCGCCTGCAGTCGGCAACCACCACGCGACAAAAGTGGGTCCTCCATGATTCGCCAAGGCTGAGATTCACTGTCATGATGTAATGAAAGTGTGTCACGAACAATATTGGCATCGTCTGGGTGTAAATAAATATTAACTTTGCGTTCGGCAATCGGTAACGAAGCCATCGCTTCACGAACAACAGCAACAATCTGCCCTGGGTCAGTATGTAATTCTCGGCGTATAAGTTGCCCTGTCACCGTCATGGCTAAATGAAATAATTGATCCGTTACTTTTTCATCTAAATCATCCAGTGGACGTTGTAAAAATTTTAATATTGTATCTAAATTTTCACAGCGTTGACTCACTTCCTGTTGTGACTCGACTAGCCCTTTTTTAAAACCCTCTTCATAGCCAGACTTTAATCCTTCCTCATAAGCAACGGTTTCAATCCGATCTATTTCCTGTGCAGTAGGTAATTGTAGTGAAGCATCAGAAACATTGGGGAGCTCCCATTTCGCATACCTATCGTCACTACTCTGAGAAATAACTTTAGATGTAATTGTTTTAGACAAATTCTTCTCCACCACTACCACCTAATGATATTTCACCGGCATCTGACATGCGCCTTGCGATTGATAGAATTTCTTTTTGTGCAACTTCAACGTCACTCAAGCGTACCGGCCCTTTCGATTCCAAATCATCGCGTAACATTTCACCAGCACGTTTTGACATGTTTTTAAATATTTTCTCTTTAATTTCTTCGTCTGCACCTTTTAATGCAACAATCAAGTTTTCTGATGAAATCTCACGTAATAATGACTGGATACCACGGTCGTCCACATCAATCAGGTTATCAAACACAAACATCAGCTCTTGTATGCCATCACCCATCTCGGCATCATTTTCACGTACACCTTCCATAATTTCACTTTCAATCGAACTGTCCATAAAGTTCAGAATATTTGCCGCTGTTTTCAAGCCACCGACACCAGATGATTTAATACTGTCCGCATTACCAGAGAACTGATGTTCAAGAACTTCGTCCAGCTCATTCATTGCTTTTGGCTGAATCCCATCTAATAAGGCAATACGCATTAGCGCATCGACTCGCATGTTTTCAGGAATAGCAGAAAGAATTTCGGCAGCCTGATCAGGCTCTAAATAAGATAAAACAATCGCTATAATCTGCGGGTGCTCCAGCCGGATAATATCAGCTATGGCACGCGGCTCCATCCATTTAAGGCTTTCAATACCTTTGGATTTTCTCCCCAATAAAATTCGATCAAGAATATTACCCGCATTATCTTTACCCAGTGCGGACTCTAAAACATTACGCAAATAATCTTCATTACCCACGCCTAATGCCGTATGCGCCTCGACTTTATCAACAAAATTAGACAACACATCGCTGACCGTATTTTTATCGATACCATCAATCGCCGCCATTGCTTCGCCAATTTTTTGCACTTCTTTAGGCGACATATGCTTGAGTACTTCAGCTGCGTCTTCTTCTCCTAACGTAAGAAGAAAAACGGCTGCACGTTCAACACCATTTATTTTTTTTGCTTCGGCCATTTATTTATAACTTATTTTTACTGTAATCATTATTCATCTGATATCCAGTCTTTAACAACCTGAGCTACGCGCTTTGGTTCTTGTGATGCGAGTGTTTTCGCTGCGACCAGATCGTTTTCGTAAACCGGCAACGTATCCAATAATGCGGAACCTTCAGGCCCTGTTAAAGTTAACTGATCTTCGTTTAACTCTTCTTCTTCAGATTCAGAAACAGGATGATAATTTGCCAAGCTTCGAATAGTCGGCTTAAGCACCCCGAAAATAAGGAATAATACAGCTAAACCAGCAAGGCTTTGTTTCACTATATTCCAGAACCAGTTTTGTTCCCAAATTGGAATATCTGGCAAGGATTCCAACTCCGATGCTCTAACAAAACTGGTATTAATCACATTAACGCTGTCACCACGCAAGTTACTAAACCCAACCGCTTCACGCACAAGTTTAGTTATTTGGGTCATTTCATCTGCGGTATATTTTGTTCGTACTGTTTCGCCTTCTTTATCAACAGAGACCTTATCATCAATTACTACGGCAACTGAAATTCGTCGTAATGTTGTTGGTGATTTCTTTGTATGGTTAATAGTACGGTCAAGTTCATAATTCAATGTCGACCGCCGCTGATTTTTACTTGGCGACGGAGTAGTTGCCTGTTCATTTTGTTGCCCAGCTTTTTCAGGTGCAGTCCCTGCTGCCGGTGGTTGGTTGGATAATGCACCTGGAATACCTGCATTTGCATTACTACCAACAGACTGTTCCTCAAAACGTTGTTCACTACGCACCGCAGCAGGATCCGGTAAAAAGGACTCCGAGGTACTTTCTGAACGGGTAAAATCAATATCTGCAACAACCTGTGCACGTGCTTTATTTTTACCTACAAAAGGTACTAATATATTTTCAATACGTTGTATATAATACTGCTCCAGCTTGTGAGTATACGCAAACTGTGTTTCAGTGATATTAAGATCATCTAACTCACTATTGTTTGTTAGCAGGTTGCCACTCGAATCAACCACCGTAACATCATCAATAGATAAATCAGAAATACTTGAAGCAACTAAATGTGTGATTGCAACAATATGACGTTTAGGTAAGCTCTGTCCAGACGCAATCTCTAACATAACCGATGCACGCGCCTTTTTCTTGTCTCTAATAAAAACCGTATCTTTAGGTAGTGCTAAATGAACTCGGCTGTTTTTGACTGCGGCAATGGTATTTATTGTCCGTGCCAATTCCTCTTCTTTTGCGCGGTGATACCTCGCGTTCTGCAAGAAAGTACTGGTGCCAATGCTTTCATCTTTTTGTAATAATTCAAAACCAATCCCGGAAGATTTGGGGTAGCCTTCAGCTGCAAGCTCAATTCTAGCCTGTTGTACACTTTCATTATCAACCAGTATTGAACCACTGGATAAATCAAGCTGATACTTAACCCCAATGCGTTGAAGAACCTGCACCACTTCGTTACTGTCTTTTGCCGAGATATTAGAAAATAATACACTATAAGCTGGAGCCTGAGCCCAAAATACAATGGCAATACCAATCGCAATACTGGCAGCAAGCCCTACTAACAACCCAATTTGCCGCACAACCGGTAATTCCGACATTCCAACAAACGAGTTGTTTATATTATCTGTTTTTGTTAAATCCATATTATCTCTCTATAAAATTCAGACTAAACTGGCATATTCATAATTTCCTGATAAGCCTGAACTATCTTGTTTCTTACCTGTACCATTGCTTGAAATGAAACACTCGATTTTTGCATCGCCATCATCACCTCGGCGATAGGCACATTCGGATCACCCTTTTGAAAGGCTTCCTGTAATTTGTTAGTTTGCATTTGTGTGTCATTTACCTTGCTGATTGAATTTTTCAATAATGTCGAAAATGCATTTTGTGTATCTGTTTTATTTTCTGTCGAAACAGTATTCAGACCAGGCGTTGTAAATGTGTTTTGCAACCCTTTAGTCTGCTCTGACATTGCTCGCATCTGAGCCAGTAAATCATTAACACCGATTGTATTGTTACCCATCACTCTTCTCTTCCAATAACTGATTGTTAGTATAAATATGTTTAACGGCTAAGATAAACTCTGCGCCCCTGGAACCTCAACACCTTCTTTACGCATTCTCGCGAGTTTATAGCGCAATGTGCGTTGACTAATACCCAACTTTTCTGCCGTATCCTTACGACTTCCTTTTGTATCATTGATGGCTTGTAATATTAAGTCCCACTCATGATGGCGTAAGCCCCCATTTAGTGAATTTCCACCTTGTTCATGTTTGCTGATATTCGAATTACCAATATCCGAAATCAGGGAATGCTCTCTCAAATCATCTGTTTTATCTCGTATTGCATATTCTGTAGCCAGTGCTTCGACTTTTTCTACCGGATTTATATCTTCTACAGAACTTGTTAAGCTTGTATTTAAAAGAGACAAGCTGGTAGCATCCAATGGAAAGTAAATATCCTCTTCCAATATTTTTTCATTTTTATGTAATATCATTGCGCGCTGCATTACATTATCCAGCTCTCTTACATTTCCCGGCCACGGATATGATTCCAGTTTATTGCGGGTTTTTACTGTTAATTCTGGAATTGCGATTCCCATCGAACGCGCATTTTTAGTCATAATATGTTCAGCTAGAGGCACAATATCTCTACGCCGATTTTTCAAAGAATGAATATGCAAGGGAAAAACATTTAGTCGATAATACAGGTCTTCACGGAAACGCCCTTTTTTAACTTCGTCCAGCATGTTTCGGTTTGAAGTCGCGAGCACACGCACATCCAAATCAATAATTTTAGTACCACCTAATCGTTCAACTTCACGCTCCTGTAATACCCGCAGTAACTTTGCCTGTAAACCTAAATCCATTTCCGATACTTCATCAAGCAATAAGGTACCGCCCTGCGCCTGTTCAAATTTTCCAGGGCTGGATTTATAGGCACCTGTGTAAGCACCTTTTTCATAACCAAATAAGGTTGCCTCCAACATGTTCTCAGGGATTGCTGCACAATTAATGGCGATAAAAGGTTTTTCTGACCGGTTAGATTGCTTATGAATATACTGGGCAACGACTTCTTTACCGGTACCGCTGTCACCGGTTATCATCACGGTTGCATCATTCGGCGCAACACGTTTTGCAATTTCAAATACGCTCTTACTATTTTCATCCACTGCAATAATGTCATCTTCACTGATGTCCGCATAACCGACATAACGTTCAACCATATTTACGAGTACTTCAGCTTCAAAAGGCTTAACCAGATAATCCACTGCGCCATTACGAATGGTTGAAACAGCTTGCTCAATCGTGCCATAGGCTGTCATTAACATAACCGGTAAATCCGGTTTATCCTTTTTAATTTTTTCCAATAAATTAGTGCCTTCCATATTGGGCATATGTATATCGCTGATCACCAAATCAACACTCTGCTTATCTAGGTAACGTAAGGCCTCGCGACCATCATTAACTGAGCCTACATTATAGCCAGCACATTCAAGGGTATCACTGAGTGCTTCATTTAAGGAAACATCATCTTCGACGACTAACACTGTTGCTCTATCCATTATTTTTACCTTTAATCTTAAATTAATTTATGCGCTCTGTTGAATTTGTATTTCGTTGTCTTCTTCAAATACAGGTATTTGAATGTTAAAAATGGTTCCCTGTGGTTTAACCTGTGCAACGGATATATCTCCGCTGTGTGCATGGATAACTGCACGCACTACGGCCAGACCTAATCCGGTACCATCCGATCTTGTTGTAAAGAAAGGTTCGAATACATTTTCAATATTTTCGTCCTTGATACCCGCACCATTATCCTGAATTTCTATCATTAAGTTATTTTTATTCAAACCGGTTTTAAGGAGCAAGTTGCCATTTTCACCCATGGCCTGAATTGCATTAACAAACAAATTAATCAGTGAGCTGATTAGCATTTGACGGTTTCCTTTAAGGAACACATCACCGTTAACCTTGTTTTGCCATTCAAAATGAGTATGTGATGCTTCGATATGTGTTTCGATGGTTTGCATTAATTCGGCGACCAAGTCTGAAAGAGAAAAAACAGTATTCGATAGGTTAGAACCCCGTGCATACATTAACATGTCATTTACCAGATGTTCTAAATGACGTAATCGCGCCATTAGCTTTTCACTAAGAACCGCACGGTCATCATTTGTCAGGTTTTGGCGTTTTAAATTTGAAGAATAAAGAATGGCTGAAGACAGTGGCGTGCGGATTTGATGTGCCAGCGATGCAGCGGTTTGCCCCATGGTCACAAGGCGTTGTTGTTGGCTTAAATTATTTTGTAGTACTTTTTGCTCAGTAACATCATTGAGCAGGATAATTTGCCCGGGTTCTTCACCCAACGGGCAGGTTGATAAGGTTACCCAGCGACCATTTTTTAACGCAATTTCATGCTGAGAGTTTTTAATATCAAAAACACGCTGGGAAACGCTGTTCCATGACTGCTGCTCAAGCGGTTCGCCTAAAAGCTCTAACGCGATCGCGTTATAACTTTTTATAATGCCCTCTCCATCCAGTACAACCACGCCGGCAGGTAGAGCCTGTAAAATAGACTCCAGACGCTTTGCCAGTTGTTCCTTTTCCTGAAGTTCTTTGATACGTTCGGATTTTGAGGCAACAAGCTCTTCAGTTAATGTCGCCACCTGCTCTTCTAAAGCAAAGTACGATGAAGATAATTGAGTCGATAAATCGTTAAATGCCTTAAATGCATCTTGCAATTCATGGGGGTTATTAATTTGTAAAGACTCTGCCTTCACGATGGGCTCCAACAACTCGTAATAATGTAGAATTGTTAGAGCAAAAACTGTGCCTGAATACCAGCACCAAGTAAATCAATGACTTATGGATTCAAAATTTCAGAGTGTCAGATTTATGTCGTTTTTTGTTGTTTAAAAGCACACACCGGCAGAAGACTCTCTTTTTTCTGCAACAATTTGCAAGAGGGATTCAACCGATCTGTCTTTAAATGGAATTTATAACGTTTAACTTTCCAGTAAAATCCGAAGCATACGACGTAAGGGTTCGGCCGCACCCCATAGTAACTGGTCACCAACGGTAAAGGCCGATAGGTAATCATCGCCCATTGAGAGTTTGCGCATGCGGCCAACTGGTACGGTCAATGTGCCAGTAACGGCAGCGGGGGTTAGTTCTTTTATTGTTACCGCCGGTTCATTGTCCACCACTTTAACCCAGTCATTATGCTGTGCAAGCATGCCGCTGATTTCATCGAGTGGCACGTTTTGTTTCATCTTGATGGTAAGCGCCTGTGAGTGACAGCGCATTGCGCCAATACGAACACATAAACCGTCAATCGGTACCGGATTATCGGAACGACCTAATATTTTATTGGTTTCAACTTGCGCCTTCCATTCTTCTTTGGTTTGGCCACTGTCTAAAGGTACGTCAATCCATGGAATTAAACTGGCTGCTAACGGTGCTGGCCATTGTTCGGTTGGATAGGCATCGCTGCGCATAAAGTCGGTTACATTTTTGTCGATTTCTAAAATAGCTGAAGCCGGATCGTCATTGAGTGTTTTAACATTATCGTTAATTGCACCCATTTGACGAATAAGTTCACGCATATTGCGGGCTCCGGCTCCGGAAGCGGCCTGATAGGTCATGGGAGTAATCCATTCAACCAGATCTTTTTCGAACAACCCGCCCACGGCCATTAACATTAAACTGACTGTGCAATTACCACCCACGTAAGTTTTAACACCCGATTGAATGCCATCGGTAATCACATTTTTATTAACCGGATCCAGCACGATAATACTTTCATCCACCATCCGTAATGCTGATGCAGCATCAATCCAATAGCCATCCCAACCTGATTTGCGTAATGCCGAATAAACCTCTTTGGTATAATCTCCACCTTGGCAAGTCACAATGATATCCATCGTGCTAAGTTCATTAATATCTTTGGCATCTTTTAAGGTAGCAATCTCTTTACCCACGTCCGGCCCAACCTGACCTGTTTGTGATGTTGTAAAGAAGACCGGTTCAATATCGGAAAAATCATTCTCGTCCCGCATCCGTTGCATAAGAACCGAACCCACCATACCGCGCCAACCAACAAAACCTACACGTTTCATTTTTTATTCCTCTAATATAAATTTCTAATCATTTTATAAACCAGCGATAACTGCGTCACCCATTTCAGAAGTGCTAACCTTCTTCATGCCATCGCTATAAATATCCTGTGTGCGCAAACCATCATCAAGTACTTTATTCACGGCAGCTTCAATCCGGCTGGCATTGCCTGCGTCGTTCAACGAATAACGCAACATCATGGCCACCGATAAAATAGTGGCCAATGGATTGGCAATATTTTGCCCTGCAATATCAGGCGCTGAACCATGAATCGGTTCATACATGCCTTTGCTGTTAATATCCAGCGATGCCGATGGCAGCATGCCGATAGAGCCGGTTAGCATGGCGGCACAGTCTGATAAAATATCACCAAACATATTAGTAGTGACCATTACATCGAATTGTTTTGGTTCACGAACCAGTTGCATGGCGGCATTATCCACATACATATGGCTTAATTCAATATGACTAAAGCTTTGTGCTTCTTTTGTTACCACTTCACGCCAGAGTTCGGTACACTCCAGCACATTGGCTTTATCCACCGAGCAAACACGATTGTCGCGTTTGGCTGCAATATCAAAAGCCACTTTTGCAATTCGGCTAATTTCGGATTCACGGTAAACTAACGTGTTATAACCTTCACGCTCACCATTATCTAATGTACGTACACCCCGTGGTTTTCCAAAGTAAATACCACCGGTTAACTCACGTACAATCATAATATCTAAACCGGAAACCACTTCCGCTTTTAATGTCGATGCATCGGCAAGTTGCGGGTATAAAATCGCCGGGCGCAGATTGGCAAATAGTTCAAGCTCGGCACGTAAACCTAACAAGCCTTTTTCAGGGCGTACAGCAATATCCAGCGACTCCCATTTATAACCTCCCACTGCACCCAATAAAATCGAGTCCGATTCTTTCGCTAATATCAGTGTTTCTTCCGGTAAAGGTGAGCCCGTTTCATCGTAAGCGGAACCACCCACTAAACCTTGTTCAAGTTCAACATCTAGGCCATAGGCTTGTTTTAGACGTTCAATTACTTTAACCGCTTCTGCAACGATTTCCTGACCAATACCATCACCGGGGAGTACTGCTATTTTTTTTGTCATCACTTTCATTCCTGAATTAATTAAATAACCACGGCACTTGCTGAGCTCGCCGTTGTTCATATGCTTTAATATCTTCAATATGTTCTAATGTCATGCCAATATCATCCAGCCCGTTTATTAAACAGTGCTTACGGAAAGCATCCACTTCAAAATTAAGTATATCGCCACTCGGTTTAGTCATTGTTTGCGAGCTTAAATCCACTTTTAACTGATAACCTTCAGTTGCGGCTATTTCATAAAAAATACTATCCACTTCATTCTCTGACAGAATAATCGGCAAGATGCCGTTCTTAAAACAATTATTGAAAAAGATATCGGCATAACTGGGTGCAATAATAACCTTAAAACCATAATCCAGTAATGCCCATGGCGCATGTTCACGGCTTGAACCACAACCAAAATTTTCGCGTGCAATCAGTATATTGGCACCAGCATAACGCGGTTGATTCAGTACAAAATCAGGGTTTAACGGCCGGCCACTGTTATCCATACCCGGTTCACCATGATCAAGGTAACGCCACTCGTCAAATAAATTCGGGCCAAAACCACTGCGCTTAATCGATTTTAAAAACTGTTTTGGAATAATGGCATCGGTATCAACGTTAGGTCGATCCATGGGTGCAACAATGCCTTCTACTGTATTTAATTTATCCATATCCTGCCCTTATAACTTACGTACATCAACGAAATGGCCTTTAACCGCTGCCGCTGCCGCCATTGCCGGACTCACTAAATGAGTTCGCCCGCCCTGCCCTTGTCGACCTTCAAAATTTCGGTTTGAAGTTGAAGCGCAGCGTTCACCCGGCTCCAGTTTATCGGCATTCATTGCTAAACACATTGAACAACCTGGTTCGCGCCACTCAAAACCGGCTTCGATAAATATTTTATCCAGCCCTTCCTGCTCGGCTTGCTGTTTAACTAAACCGGAGCCCGGCACTACCATGGCTAATTTGATATTACTGGCAACATGTCGACCTTTGGCTACGGCTGCTGCTGCCCGTAAATCTTCGATACGTGAATTGGTACAAGAACCAATAAAAATTTTATCCAGTTTTATATCTTTAATGGCAGTGTTTTCTTCCAACCCCATATATTTTAATGCCGCACTCACACCTTCCTGTTTTACGGTATCGGTAAAATTTTTCGCAGCAGGTACAACACTGTCGATACTTGTTACCATTTCAGGTGAGGTTCCCCATGTGACCATCGGTTGCATTTTTTCAACATCGAGTTCGATGACTTTATCAAAAGTGGCGTCACTATCAGAGTTCAGGTTCTTCCAGTCTGCAACCGCCTGTTCCCACACCACCAACAATGGCGCATAAGGACGACCTTTAACATAGTCGATTGTTTTATCATCAACCGCAACCATGCCGGCTCGCGCACCGGCTTCAATCGCCATATTGCACAATGTCATACGCCCTTCTATCGATAAATCACGAATCGCTTTTCCTGCAAATTCGATAGCATACCCTGTACCACCAGCTGTACCAATCTTTTCAATAATGGCCAGGATAATATCTTTACCAGTAACTGCATCCGGTGTTTCACCCTCAACGTTTACCAGCATGGCTTTTGATTTTTTCTGCACCAGACACTGCGTTGCTAACACATGTTCCACTTCGGATGTACCAATACCAAACGCCAATGCACCTAATGCACCGTGTGTGGACGTATGTGAATCACCACAAACCAGCGTCATACCCGGCAAGGTCGCACCCTGTTCGGGACTGATCACATGCACAATCCCCTGACGAATATCATCCATGGTAAATTCAGTAATCTTAAAATCCTGACAATTCTTTTCCAGTGTTTCAACCTGCAAACGTGCCACCGGATCGCTAATACCCTTTTCTCGATCGGTCGTGGGCACATTATGGTCTGGTGTCGCCAAATTAGTGTCAACCCGCCAAGGCTTTCGGCCGGCTAAGCGCAAACCTTCAAAGGCTTGTGGTGATGTTACTTCATGCACTAAATGACGATCAATATATAACAAGCAAGTACCATCACCATTGTCGCGAACAACATGGGATTCCCACAATTTATCGTATAACGTCTTTGCCACTACATTGTCCTCAATCTTTCGCTTGTAAATCGACTGGACAAATTATAGCGCTAGATCTATTATTACTCAAATTCATTATTTTCATTTTAATCATAACTTTTAGTTATACTTAAAAAAGGGCTTATTGTGGATATTGCCAATCTTAAAGCTTTTGTTAGCATCGCTAAGACCGGCTCATTCTCACTATCGTCAGCCGAATTATTTATTACCCAACCGGCCATCAGCAAACGTATTGCCGCACTTGAAACCGAATTAGATATGCGCTTATTTGACCGTATCGGCAGAAAGGTACGCTTAACCGAAGCAGGTAAAACCTTGCAGGCACATGCACAAACTATTCTAAAAGAAATTAATAATGCCAAACAAGGCATTGCAAACCTATCAGATTCGATACAAGGTGAACTCAAAATTGCAACTAGCCACCATATTGGCTTACATCGGCTACCCTCGGTTCTCACCCACTATGTTGCAAGCTACCCAGATGTTGACTTGGCGATTGATTTTATGGATTCGGAAGATGCCTGCAAGTTAATTGAACAAGGAGAAATTGAACTCGCGATTGTTACCTTACCCCTAGAAAAAATACCTAACTTGAAACAGGAATTAATATGGAATGATCCACTGTCTTTTGTTGTCAATAAAAAGCATGAGTTATGTGGACAAAAACTCAGTCTTAAAAAATTGATACGCTACCCTGCCGTGCTACCCTCACACGGCACTTTTACACGTGAAGTTATCCAGAGTTTATTTACACAGAAAAACATGCAATTAAACATTAAAATGTCGACTAACTATTTAGAGACCATAAAAATGTTAATTCAGGTTGGACTTGGCTGGGGCGTGTTACCAACATCAATGGTCGACTCAAAATTACAGGTCTTAAAAACGCCGGCTCTAACACTGACTCGAAAACTGGGCATTGTCTGGCATGCTAAACACAGCTTATCCAACCCTGCACAGGCTTTAATTGATTACTTACTAACCCAAAAGCAATAACGTTTAAGGCAGGTTTTTAACAATGGCTGGGCCAATAATTTTAGTTAACCACACAGGCAGCTTCTGCCATATACCAATCACTAATTTATACTTTGGGTTATCCGGATTCAATTTAGGTACAGCCTGCCCTTCTGCCAACCAGTAATGCCAGTAACATTGGCATGGCTTTGCACCCCACTGCTTTTTAAAGCGATAGGTTCCTGCATTAATCGTCGAACGACCGAAATCAAATTGTGCATAGCCTTGCTCAATAGAATACTTCAGCACTTCCCAGTACAACAACATATTCACACTAATACGATTAAATTCACGTAATGCCGATGCCCAGGGAATTTCCATCCGGTCTTTATAACCCAACAAAAAACCCACCGCCGCTGGCTTGTTATTATGGTAAACGCAAACGATATGTGCATTATCAGGAAAGGTTTCTAAAATAGATTTGAAAAATGATTTAGCATAAACCGGTGTGCCTAGGTCCCGCATATTTTGTGCAAAGACCTTATAATAGTCATCTAGTAAATCTAAACCGCCGTGCTTAACACTGACCGGTTCACGTTGTGGACGTTTGATCTGCGCGCGCACTTTTGTGCCAATGTCTTTCCACAATATTTCAGATTCAGAAGGCAAGTCTAATAACATCACGACTTTATCTTCTCGCAAACCCCAATCGCCTTCATAGGATGAAGTATCACGAAACTCGATGTGACTTGCATTCTTTTGCTGTGCTATCTCACCTGCTTTGTTCATTAACTCAGTTGCGAGTTGCGAAGTACCTGAAAGTGCTCCGCCATAATTAAAGTAAGGCACAGATACCATGTAATTACCAAACAAGCGGCTTTTTAATTGTACAACAGGAAGAACAGCGTTTATTTTTTGATTATCGTCAAGAGAATAAAGGTAGGAGCTGTTATGCCCAAATTGTTTGGTTATAACAGATTGCCATGCGGTTAAATGATAAATACTACCTTCCGAATGGGACTTAACGTATTCGTCCCATTGTTTTATCTTTTCAGCGTCATCCTTAGCATGACTAAAGTCGATTAATCCATGATTCATTTAATTATTATTCTTTCAATAGTTACCATTACTGCAAAAGGTTAAGCTCTGTTAACACGGCCTTCATCGTTGTAAAGTTAAAGTCGTCCATTAAATTACTTAAACGCGACTCACACTTTTCTAAATTATTATAATGACGAAATTTTGAGAACCAACTCGCTTCAATCCGGGGTTGTTGAGGATCCACTTCCCACGGATGTAAATAAAAAACAAATTGCTCTCCCTGTTTTTTATTAACCGCCTTCAAAAAATGGCGGGTCAAAAAATAAGGATACAAACGAAAATACCCACCACCCGCAACCGGTATATTTAAATTACCCATTCGACGTGTTGTTAAGGGAAACTCTACTAGTTCGGCACCATTCGGTGTCGCCAGTTTATGTGGAATTGTTTTCGCATCCGCAATACCATACCGATCATGTCGAATAGGAAATATACTCGAATCATAAACAAAACCTGCTTCAGCCAAAATATCCAAAGCCCATAAATTACGTTTGGTAATTGAATAACTGGCAGCACGATAACCCAACACTTCTTCACCAATTAAATCCTCCAACAATTGCTTGGATTTAATGGTTTCTTCTTTAAAAACTTCAGGGGTCTGGTTGTAAATAAGTTGATGGCTATAGCCGTGGCTGGCAATTTCATGACCCTGCCTGTGTATTTTTTTTACAAGTTGCGGTTCACGATCCGCTACCCAGCCTAAAACAAAAAAAGTAGCCTTAACTTTTTTTTCTGCAAACAAATCAAGTAGCCGTTGAGTATTAGCAACCACCCGTGACTCGTATTGCTCCCATTCACTGGTTGCAACGGATTTAGCAAAGGCAGAAACCTGATAATAATCCTCGACATCAACACTCATGACGTTACTTTTATTCATGTAACGTTCTATTTCGTCTTTTTGGATTTAGTATTAACTAAAGCATCTAACAATAGATCGAGCTTTTCCTCAATCTTGTCAAGGCGGCTATTTATGTCACTGCCATCAAGAACAATATCAACCTCTTGCACCCCAGATGAATCAGCCACAGTATGTAAGAATTCGTTTGTTTTTTCACCACCCAATTCTTTATTCATGTCTGCAACAACCAGCATAATATCGCGCTTGGTTAACTTGGATTTTTCTTCTAAATAGCCATAGACAAATAACCGATCACACAACAAGTTAACTCGCCGGGGAATGCCTTTTGACCAGCGGTGAAGCTCATTATAAACTTCCTTTGATAAACTCGGTGTATTCTTCCACCCAACAGACTTCAAACGGAATTTAATGTAATCAACTGTTTCCGCTTCAGTCAGCGCATCTAAGTGATAGGACGCAATAATTCGTTGCCTTAAATGCTCAAATTCTTTCGATAGTATCGTTGTTCTTAATTCAGCTTGCCCCACCAGAAAAACCTGCATCACGGCACGGCCATTTTTTTCAAGATTGGATAAAATACGTAATTCTTCTAATGCGTCGGCATTCAGTGTTTGCGCTTCATCAACAACCAGAAGTATATTCTGTCCTTGCTCACGGTATTCAAGAAAATGATTTTCAATCGTTTTCAATAAAACAACTTTACTCATATTTTCATGAGGCAGATTAAAAACTGATGCAATCATTTCCAATACGCCAACCGCATCCAGATTGGCTGCTACCATTGTTGCTACAACTACATTTTTATCTTCCAACTCGGCAAGTAGCGCCTGAATAAGTGTAGTTTTGCCTGCACCAATCTCGCCGGTAACAGTAACAAAACCCTCGCCTTGTTCCAGACCATAATTAAAATAGGATAATGCTTGCAAATGACCTCGACTTGCAAACAGGCAATTTACATCCGGTATTAACTGAAAAGGTTTGCCTGTGAAATTGTAATATTCTTGATACATAATTAATTAAATGTTTTCGTTATACCAATAGACAAAATATTTTCATTGTAATCGGTTAGTGCATTGTTTGATTTTTGTAAGCTCGTATTAAATGCTACTACAGCTTGTAATAAGGGTGTTAATTGCCGCTGAATTGAAAAATTAATATTAGTAAAAGACGTCTTCAATGCCGTAGACGAATTATAACGGTTACTCCAGTTGGCACCCAATGAGTACGCCCAAGCAGAAGAAGCTCTCACTCTAACCGATGCACTTGCAAATTGAATACGAGAGATTTCACCCGTATCCTGAAATTTACGTCGCTCATTTGAATAACTCATAACAATGTTTGTTTTCGATATCGCATAAGTCAACGTTGCTGTCCCTATTGATCTAACAAAAACCTGTGAAGTAATCGAAGTGCCAATGTTATTAATAGGTTGATTTTGCATGGTAGTGGAGCCTGACTGCTGTTGATCTAACAATGCCAGAGCAGAAGTCGAGAGTTCTTCTTGATAATCTACACTGAACACTAAACGTCTGCTATTATGACGCCAGCCGAATCGCTCTGTTTTTCCAAAAAAACGATCGCCAAATTCAACTGTAATAGAATCTTGCGCACTAGGTTGCCAAGCAGCACCCACATTCCAAAAAGATTGATCGATATTCTGGTTGTTATTCACCGCAAAACTATTATCTTCTTTGCCGCTTGTTGCATATATATTGGTACGCGTTGTAAATCGGTAACCCAGCTGCAAACTTCCGCGGCCAAAGATAAAATCATTTCCTGTCCCGAAAGCACTCTTCGTTTTCGAATAATTTACACCCCAGCTAACGCCAGTCGTGCGCTGTGGGCTCGTTAACTGAAGATTGACACCCGATTGTGTGGAGTCAACTAATTCGTCACGGCGGAAATCAACTTCTGAATAAGAATAGCGCAATGTTGCATCCATAATGCCACGAAACGAATGTCTAAAATAAGGTGACAGGTTATAGCTAGTAACACTGATCCGGTTGCTGGTAACGGCAATATTGTTGTTGGCTACAGGTTCATCTGCATTCGCAATCGCTTGTGTGTGGTTTGCGTTAACATCAAAAAAGAAGTAATCATCCACTAGCTCCGCATTACTGCTTGCAGATAATTGATTATAAGCCTGGTTTCTATTGCTATCCTTTAAATAATAAAGGTTCTGTAATGTATAGTTCACAGTTGATCTGAAATTTGACCCTGTTGTTTGCAAACTAAATCCTGGTGAAATTTCAGTAACAAATTCACCTTCTTCCTGACCTTTGGGTGCTAATAAAATATTATCGCTATAAGATTCTTTGAGACCAACAAAAGGTGTAAAACGCACTTCACCGGCATAAGAAACATGGCCTAACAAAAAATTTAATGAAAGCAAACCAGCAAGAAGATAAAGCTTATCGGGACGAGATTCAATATGCTCCATATGCTGAATCACCATAGTAGTCTGAACCTGAATTCGTTTGAGTCTTGTTTAAAACAAGGCCAATCGGTTTCGAGCTGTCAAGCATCTCTACCGCATCTTCAACATCATGTTTTAAAGTCCGATCAGCTTCAACAACTAAAACAACCTGCCCTGCAAGACCCGCTAATACTTGAGCTTCTGATGTAATAAGTAGTGGTGGAGTATCAAAAATAATAATACGATCCTTATACCTGCTTGCAAGTTCGGTAATTAAATTAAACATTTTATCGCTGGCTAATAATTCAGTACCATGATGGTGTTTGGTCCCGGCAGGAATAATTTTAAAATCTTGTAAGTCGGTACTCACTATAACATCCGTTAAGTTTTTTTCTCCAACTAGCACATTGGTTAAACCTGCCTCTTCCTCTAAGCCAAATAAATTACTGGTATTGCGTCGAGGCAAATCCGCATCGACAAGTAACACCGTCTTATCAAGCTCAATCGCAATACTCATTGACAGGTTAATAGCATTAAATGTTTTACCTTCACCCGGCAGCGAACTACAAACCATCACAATGTTTCCATTTTCAACAAGTGCAGATTCCTTACCAAACGCATTCGCTAAAATGGGACGTTTAATCCGACGAAAAGCATTGTCGACCGTTAAACTCCCGTCAGCAGCCGAGATACTGAGTCCAGCACTTATTAATTGTTTCCGATCGATATGTAATTTACATTCATTATTGTAAGAGTTTGCAATTTTTTCTTTATATTTTGTCGTCCTGATTTTTGGTGTAATTCGCTTGGCAACTGAGCCCGATTTATTGTCTTGCAGTTTCTTCATTGCTTTATCAATAATACTCATGACACACCGCCAGCATGACCTAACACTACTTCCTGCAAGTAATAACTCCCGCTATCCCTGAATATTAATACAACACTAAAAATAATAATCAAGCAAAATGCAGCCGCCATAAACTTGGTTAACTCAAATTTTAATTTTTCTTTTTGTGCATCCGACCAACGAATTTTAACTGAACCTAAAACAGGTAACCCAAGTGTTGCATTTAATTCTTGTGTTGTGATAAAGACCGGCCTTAACATGTAAAGGACAAACATTAGCCCCAAACCACTCGCAATACCCGCGAGCAAGGCACCAAACATTAACAGCATCCGATTGGGACTTGCTGGCGCAACAGGCACAAAGGGAGGATCGATAATCTTGAACTTGATATTATCACGGCCTTTGTCTGCTTCTGCTGATAATTTTGCTGATTCTAGGCGACCCAGTAAAGCTTCATACTGTGTTTTAATCACAGTATAGTCACGATTTAAACGGGAAAGCTGCGCTTCAACCTCGGGAATGGTATCCACTAACGCCTCATATTTTCTAATTTTTATATTTTGCTCGTTGAGTTTTGACTGAATAGTTTTAACTTCAACTTCTGCTGCACTCAGCGCTATTTTAGTATCCTGATAAACAGGATTTAAAGATAAATCGCTTTGTTGCGCATTTAGACTTGTTGGTTTTTCTGCCCTTTCAGTTAATTCTCTGGCTTTTTTCTTTCTTAATTGTGCAATTATTGCCCGCTTTGCAATGACATCGGGATATTGTTCTGTATATTTAAGAAGCAATTCATCGAGTGCTGCAGTATGCGCGCGTATTTTCTTGTCGGTATCGCTATCACCCGCAAAAGCAGGCGCTTCACCTTTTAATTGTTTATCGAGCAACTCATACTTGTTTTTTGCAATACGTAATTCACTACGAAGTTTATCTCTTTCTTCGTAGGACAGTTGTAGCCGAGCGTAATAACCTTGCCCATCGCTTGGCATCATCCCCACGTTTTTCTTTTTAAACTGAGCCAGTTTTTCTTCGGCCACGGTAAGTCTGACTTCTTGTTGGCCAAGCTGCTCAACAATAAAATTTTGAGCACTTTTCTTATCGGTTAAGCTATCTAAAATAGCACCATCAACCAAGGTTTTTAAAAGATCTTCGATAACCTGTTTGGCAATATAAGCTTCCGTATGACTGTATCTAAAAGTATACACGGCATCACCACGCCTTCTTGGCAAACCAATTTTAATGTTCTGCCTCAAGCTAACAATAAGTCTCTGTTTGTCTGCAGGAGTCTTGGCATAGTTCTTAAGATCGGTATTATTAATAATGTTTTCTAAATTTTCTCTCCCCATGAGAACCCGAGTCATCAGAGCTACTTTTGATATTATATTTGTATCAACCGCTAAACCTTTTAATAAAGGCTCTAAAGCCGACTGTCGTTCAATCTGAACTCGAGTTGAAGCTGCATACTTATCAGGAATAGAATAAACAACTACCCAACCAATGATAGAAATGCACCAAGTTAAAATTAGGCCATACCAACGATAACGCCACATGCCTCGCGCATAAGTTAAGAGCTGTAAAAATTGATCACGCATCTAGAAAATACTGCTATTAGTTAAGTTTATACATTCGAAGATTAAAGTTCGGACTAAACCTTAAAACCATGATTCGGGAATAATTAAAATATCACCTGGGTGCATCACACGATTAGCGCCAATATCGCCGGATTTAATTAAGTCATTTAAACGTGCAGAAATCTCGGTATTTGCACCATTGGTTGTACGAATAATTTTTGCTTTATTCCCTGCCGCAAATTCAGTCAAGCCACCAACCTGAATCATCACATCAAGTAAGGTGAGTTGCTTTCGATAAGGTAAAGATTGTGGGCGCGTTGCTTGACCTATTACACGAATTTGCTGCTTTAACGAACCGACAAAATTAGTCACAATAACGGTAACTTGTGGGTTTCGTATATATTTTGAAATGCGTTTTTCAATATCACGTGCGAGGCGTGTCGGTGTTTTACCAACGGCGATCATGTCTTCGACTAACGGCGTTGAAATTCGACCATCGGGGCGAACAGGGATAGTGATTGAAATATCTGAATTACGCCAGACGAATACATTTAGCTGATCGCCAGCACCAATCAAATACTCGGATACACTGCTTGCTACAGGTTTGTCGAGGCCATCGGAAGTTGAATTAGGTGTGCTGCTACAAGCACTCAACACCACTATTAAGCCAATACCAATTAATCGCGTCACCACTTTGTAACTACTCATAACTCAACCCTCTACTTAAATTCATACAAATAACATGCAACAATTATCGAAAAATACATAAGCCATTGATTTTTTTAGCTTAAAACAATTGTCGCGCTTCTAAAATTGGTTCAGATAGATAATCCGGTACTATAAACCACTGATAATTATATATAAATGATTATTTGCACGATCATAAGATATTTGCCCGCTATTATATATGAATTTTTACGCTTGCAAGCTGGGCTTAAATAGATTAGTTGTGCATTAATTTTATAACTGCTGAGTTAAAGCCGCAAAATTATCGATTATAAAAGTGTGCATGACTTTACGTGCCTGACGCTCATCCGGGTGAAATTGCTTAAACAGGACAATATTAGAAATCGCAGGCTTATCTTTAAGAATAGCCAGTATATTATTTAAGCGTGCATCCATCGCATTATTCAAGGACTGTCCATTGGTGAAATACCATTGCCAAACAAGATATTTTTCACCTGACTTCAGTACAATAATTGATTCATTAACTTCAAGCGTGGTCTCATCAGCTAATCGAACAACATGGGACTTTTCGGCAATAAGCTTATCGTCACCAGCCACCAAACCATTCATACCGTTAATCGCTTCACGTCCCTGCTCCTGATTAACAAAATAATTAATATATAAGATAGCGCTCTGGCCAAACATATTTTCCAGTTTATGCTGATAGACCCTGTCGCCTTCTGTAAAGGCAGGTTTAAATTTGACTTGTGATGTGGTGGCAACTTCCTTCCAATAAAGTTTATCCGTGAGCTGCGCAATATTAACTATCGAATTATTTCTTAAATAAGGATAAGCAATACTAAGCAAAGGCCACACCACCAAGACAAAAGCAAATAACACTAATTTACGTGAATTCGTCTTATATATAACACTAACACCGATGGCCGGACTGGGGGCAACAACAGTGGAACGAACAGATTTAAGTCTTCGGTCGGTGACAAAAAATAAAATAAAAACGCCGGTTCCGTATATGAGCCAGGCTAGATATTCATGGTCATGCAATAAAGCACCTTGCATATGTGTTATCTGACCGACAACAACAAGAATATATATTCGAAGTGTATTAAATAAAATGGCAAGTAGCAGTAAAAGAAATACGAATTTACAGCCGGCCACAAAATTTAATTTCCGAGTATAAGCGTACAAAACAGCCAATGGAACAGACACAATAAACTGATTAAAACCACTGCAAGCATTTTCAACAAGAAAAGTCCCTGCAGGAATATAAATTAAAAAACCATCTCGTACTGCTTCAATCGATGTTATATTTAAGGCAAACACAACCATTGGTGTTTCTATTGCACGCAGAATTTCTGATAAAAAATCCCACAATGGCAATGCAAACACTATTAGCAGCAAAGGCCATAAATGGGCTGTATTTTTAAGTTTGTCTGAAGTTAGAAACAGGTTTAAAAGTATAAGGAGCAGCCAAAAGGCAAAGAACTCGGCAAACTGAACATTTAATAAATCGGCAGCAAACCAGAAAAAACCTAAACCCAGTACGCAAAAAAAGCCCCATAAATTAATAAAAGATAAATTTAACTTCGGCGCCTTATACAGCTCATAAAAGTAAAGACCCAACAAAATAGGGAATAAAAGGACACCATGAGAATATCCATATGAGTTAGACCAAAATTTAAACAACTGAATAATGGTATTTGTATAAAATATAAACAAAAGCAGGTTCATCAGTCCAACAAAAATCAGAACTTGCTTTGCTGTCGCATTCTTTGTGTTATTCATTTGCTTTATTTGCTCTTCAGGCATATTTTGCCCACATATTTTTGCCTAATGCCAATAAACAGGTTAACCCATTTCTCATATCAAGGCACGAAGTTCAGAGTAATTATTAATAAATTCAATAGATTATGACTTGCTACTCATTCATTCTGCAACAAAGCAGTTTACGTTTAACTTTGCCTTTATACACGACAGTGGTAGACTTGAGCCCAATATATATATAAAGAAGACGAACACAAAAACCATTATGGGACGAATCGCTTTTAAAGATCTTTTTTTACGCCCCGGTAAAAATAAAGATAAACGCACAAAACAACGTGAAGTTGTTTCCGATCGCACTATTCTGATTATCGATGATTCTCGCACCGTTGTTCATGCACTCAAAACCATTTTAGAACAAGCGGGTTACTCCACCCTTGCAGCATCTGATGGCAAACGTGGTATTGAACTTGCCATTGAATATCAACCCGATCTTATTTTAATGGATATCGTGATGCCCGGCATCAACGGTTTTAAAGCAACACGCCTATTACGTAAAGAACAACGCACCGAAGATATTCCCATTATCATTATGAGTGGTAACGAACAAGCCACCGAAAAATTTTGGGGGATGCGTTTAGGTGCAAATGAATTCCTTTCCAAACCCATTCAGCGTGGTTTGCTCTTTAAAATGTTAGATGATTTTATTCTTAAAAATAAGATCTTAGCCAAGAGCTCTGCTGAAAAAACAACGGAATACGACTTACTTTACGATTAAATTTCCATTTTTAAACTTCTGCTTATACATAAATTATTCAACCTTTACTAACCGACCCACCTACAACTTAAACATGTTTGACGATACAAACTTTAACTATTCAATATTCAACTTTTATGAACACAACAGCATGAATGCTGTTATTCATAATAAATTCTCTAACATTAATAAAAAAGATATTAAACGCACCCATTTATTCAATGGCCGTTATGAAAATATTTATATTGATAAAGAACGCATTCCTGAACTAACACCCATTCTTGAATTTGCAAACCAATGCGCTAAAAAAACACTTAGCTTATCTAAAAACTTGGATATCGGTTTCTGGTTTAATGACATGCCCCCCAACAGTGTAACAACAGCACATACACATGATGATTATGACGAAATGTTGTCCGGCGTCTACTATGTCTCCGTCCCGCAGAACGCCGGAAACTTAGTTTTATTTAGCAACAACGATAAAAAAATAGTGACACCACAAGAAGGCAGGCTTATTTTATTTAAAGCCGATTGTTTACATGAAGTGTCAATAAATAACAGCGAACAACATCGCTTGTCGATTGGAATGAACTTTGGAATTAAATCTGAAGAATATTAAATAATGTTACTGCTTAAGCGTTTTATTGAATTGCTGCTCGTTAAAAGCACATTTTAGATGTTCAGTGATTATTTTAAGATCACCATATGCATTACCCAGACAACTGGTTGCCCCTGGCGATGGTGTCATATTAAAGATAAGACCTTGGCCAGTATCAATTTTCGCTTCTCCTAAATGTAATGTTCGATTAACCTTATCGATCATAACAGGGCGAATCCCGCCAATTTTTTTCGCAAAACTTAAGTCACTGAGTTGCATATCGGGGATAATTTTTTGTGCATCCTTTAAAAATAAGCGTGTACGAATCCCCGGAATTTCAAATAGCATGTTTTTGAAAATATAATTTCTAATATCAGCAACTTTTAAAAGATCCCAGAATACTTTTAAAACATCACTGTCCAGCTTAATGACCTGTAAAAAATCCAGAATTGTTTTCATGTTGTAACGTTCGAGCATAGGTAATACTAATGCTGTTGGGCCAAAGCGGGTTTTATCTGGGACTAAAATATCAGGGTCACCATGAATGGCTGCAAACGGTAATTTATCATTTTGTACCGTATACACTTTGCCATTAAGCATATTGGGAGTGTAATAAAAACTCCCCGCCATCGGTAAGCACGAATATTGCAAACAAAATCCCATTCGATGGGCAAACAATAAACTGTGGCCTCCAGCAGAAACCACCACGAATTTTGCTTTCATCTCGCCTTTCGATGTCTTTACAATATAACCATTGCCCTCTTTAACAATGTCAGCAACATGTGTTTCCATCAGTAAGTCGATTGTTTTATCTGTCGCTAACCGAGCCTGTTCAACAAATGAATACGCTAATGCACCATAGTTAACGGCCGTGTATTCATCCAGCATGCCCAGCGCGACTATTTCATCTTTACGCCCCTCAACAACAGTCGGTTCAATCTCAGCAATATCGGCACTTTCCATAACCTGCATGTTTGGGAAATGTGGGCTAAATTCCTTAAATCGGTCTCGTAAAAAGCCACACTCATCCCGCCCCACACCCAGTACCATTTTCGGATATTTATAAATTAACTGCTCGCAATTACTCTGTTTCTCTGCATAGCGAAGCACCATCGCGGCCGTTTTTTGAACCTGAATAGCTTTATCAACGGTGTAGTTTGTTTCAATATCACCACAATGGAGCGTTTGACTGTTATTGCGGCCATGGGAATTAACATCGGCAAGGCGATCGTATTTCTCAACCAATCCAATATGAGAAAGGTCGGTAAATTGTGCAAGTTCATATAAAAGTGCGGTTCCCGAAATACCCCCTCCAATGATGAGTACGTCGTATTGCCCTTTATCCATTAAAAATTCACTCCATTACTTGTAATCAATTATATATCGTCAACGGTTTTGTGCCCGCCGCAAGCGGACGGGAAAACTAGATTATTATACTTAATCTAGTTTATATATCGGTTCTGGCAAATAAATCTAAAGTTATTTATTTTCCTACTTATCAATAACTTAGACTAATCTGCCGTAACATTCCAGCATAGCTATTTTATATAATAGATTACTGCGTGTTTTTCGCATGAATCCAGCGTAAAACAACAAAAAAGGCTATCAAACCCATCACCGCAGATAACCAGAAGCTGCTCTCAGGACTCGCTGATTCCCACAAAACACCACTGAGATAGGTACCAAAAGCGCCACCAGCGCCAAAACTAACACTGCTATAAATCGCCTGTCCTTTTCCAGCATGTTGTCCTGAAAAGTGCTGATGGAATAATTGGATAGCCACCGCATGAAAAATACCAAAGCTTGCCGCATGCAGGGTTTGTGCAAATAACATCACAGTCAAAGAGTCAGCATAGGCTGCAATAAGCAGCCAGCGGAATGCTGTGAGTAAAAACGTAGCTAAAAATAATTTTCGTAATCCGAAATAAGGAACTAAACGGTGCATTACCAGAAACACCAACACTTCCACAACAACACCTAACGCCCACAACTGCCCGATGACGCTGCGGCTATAACCATAGCCTTCCATATATAAGGTATAAAAAGTGTAGTACGCACCGTGACTTGCCTGAGACAAAAAACACACCACAATTAAAGCCAGCACTTCTGGTCGCAAAAGAATCTGCTTTAATTTAATAGGTGCCAACGACAAGTGGGCTGCCGCCCTTTCTGGCACAAAAAAACTCATGACTAAAATACCCAGCATAAAACCAAAAATAGTCAGGGGTAAAAAAGTAATGGAATAGGATTCAAGAACAAAGCCTAAGCTCGCCACCGCTAAAATAAAACCAATGGAACCCCATAGTCGAATAGAGCTATAACGATGCGGCTGATCTTCTAAATGGTGCAAGGTCGTCACTTCAAACTGAGGCAGGGCTGCGTTCCAAAAAAAGCTGAAAGCCAGCATCACTAGGGCGACTGACCAAAAATCATCGCTAAAAAATATACCTGCAAAAATAAATGCCGCTAAAAAACTACCAATACGAACGATTAACATCCGTTTGCCGGTATGATCGGCAATCCAACCCCAGATATTTGGCGCAATAATTTTAGTGACAAGAATGAGTGCCATTAACTCACCAATTTCACGAATGCTGAAGCCCATATCTTTTAGATATAAGCTCCAGTACGGAACCAAGGCACCTAGGCTGGCAAAATAAAAGAAATAAAATCCGGACAGGCGCCAGTACAACAAAGGAGCCTTTTCTGATTTCATATGCGTTGCACGTATATGTTATTTAAAACGAGAGTTATGTGCTGGCAGGAATGACGGGCGTGTCACATTTAACATCCGCATTCTGGCCACGATGCCGTAGGTAATGATCCAGTATCGTAATGGCCATCATGCCTTCGGCAATCGGTGTTGCACGGATGCCGACGCAAGGGTCATGACGACCGGTTGTAACCACTTCACTTGCATGGCCTGCTGCATCCACACTTTGTCCAGGAATGCGTAAACTTGAAGTCGGTTTTAAGGCAATGCTGGCAATAATATCCTGACCACTTGAAATGCCACCTAAGATGCCACCCGCATTGTTGCTGAGAAAACCTTGTTCGGTCATTTCATCGCGGTGCTCGGTACCTTTTTGTTCAACGCAATCAAAACCGGCACCAATCTCAACGCCTTTAACCGCATTAATGCACATTAAAGAATGGGCTAACTCTGCATCGAGCCGGTCAAAAACAGGTTCCCCTAATCCAGGCGACATGCCACTGGCGACAACAGTAATGCGCGCGCCAATCGAATTACCTTCTTTACGCAGGGCATCCATATAGGCTTCAAGTTCATCAATCATAGATGCATCGGGGAAGAAAAACGGGTTTTGTTCAACAACATCCCAGTCAAATGTTTTTGGTTTTATCGGCCCAAGTTGCGCCATATACCCGCGAATAACAATCCCCGTTTTTTCGGCTAAATATTTTTTTGCAATGGCACCGGCAGCAACCCGCATGGCCGTTTCACGTGCAGAAGAACGACCACCACCACGGTGGTCACGAATACCGTACTTTTGTAAATAAGTATAATCCGCATGCCCGGGGCGGAATTGATCTTTAATGTTGCCGTAATCTTTTGAGCGTTGGTCGACATTGCGAATCAACAAACCAATCGGTGTACCGGTGGTTTCACCCTCAAAAACACCGGATAAAATCTCCACTTCATCTGTTTCACGGCGTTGCGTGGTATGGCGGGTTTTACCTGGGCGTCGGCGTTCTAAATCTTTCTGAATATCGGCCTCACAGAGCTCAAGCCCGGGGGGGCAGCCATCAACAATACAGCCAATAGCAGCGCCATGGCTTTCACCAAAACTGGTGACTGTAAACAATTTACCGATTGTATTTCCAGACATAGTAGACCATTAATTTTCAATACGTATGAGTGCAGTATAACAGCACGTTAAGCCATAATTCACTACGAAGTGATTGATTCTACATCAATTCTTCAGCCATCTATAGACTAAATCCAGCTCAAATAGCATATCAAACATACGTTCTAGGCTATACTTAGGCATTAGCGATAATTGCAGTAATACCCTCCCTTGGCCAATAGTATTTAAGTAAAACAAATGTTTTTTACCCAAAATAAGGTAAAATTAACCTTCTTACGGTGAAATATCTCTCAGCCAAAACATCACCCGACTTAGGCACAACGGCAAACAATAGTTTAGGTAGTCTTTTGTTCAATTTACTAAAAAATAATAACCAAACTAAACGCTCTCCTCAAATTATCATTTGGGGCTATATCGTTATTGTTGTGCTTTTTAGCCTTATACTGGTTACGAGTATTGTGCAGAATAAAAGAACCAATGACCATGTCAGTGAAATTGTACAACAATACGGCATGAAGTCTGAACTCATCACCCGCATGTATAATGCGGCACGAGAACGCAGTATCAGCCTATTCACCATGGTTTCAATTAAGGATCCCTTTGTCCGTGACGAAAACTTTCTAACATTTAATTCTCATGCGGCGCAATTTGCCAATGCGCGAATTAAGCTGCTTAAAACAAAACTGTCCGATAGCGAATACGTCCTCCTTAAAAAACAAGGTAACCTTACCCACATCACGGCACCACTACAAAATAAAATTGCTGAGTTAGTTCAGCGAGAAGAAATCGAAGAAGCAAATGAATTACTGGTAGCAAAAGCAATCCCATTACAGGAAAAGATTCTCGATTTATTAAAACAATTGCAAACAATACAATATCAAGCAGCGCGAAAAATTGCGCAACAGGCACAGCAGGAGCAGCAAGACAGTTGGAAAATTCTTTTAGTCCTTTCCATTGTGGTCTTATTTTCTGGCATTGTTATCACCTATATCATTGTGTTCATCACAAAATCGCTGCAATCCAAACTTTATATGGAAAAGGAACTTGCTGAAATCACATTACATTCCATCGGTGATGCCATAATTACAACTGATATAAATGGTAAAGTGACACAAATAAACCCTGTTGCCGAAGAACTAACAGGCTATTCACGCCGCCAAGCAATTGGGCAGGACTTTTATAGCGTTTTTAATGTTGAACTGGTTTATGACGCTGCACCATCGACACTAACAGAACTCGAAACAGTCATTACCAATCTAGACGTTGTAATGAGTGCAGAAAGCCCTAAAACACTGGTTAATAAAAACCTAAGCGAATATGCCATTGAATATACTCTAGCTCCCATTGTAACTGAAGACAGAAAAACATCAGGGGCGGTTGTTATTTTCAGGGATGTCACTGAAATAAGAGCCTTATCGTCACAGTTAAAATATTATGCAAGCCATGACAGTTTAACCGGCCTGATCAACCGCAGACAATTTGAATATCATTTGGGAAATACTCTAAAGTCAACGCAAGCATCAAGTGCACAGCAACATGTTGTCTGTTTTATGGACCTCGATAATTTTAAAATTATAAACGATACTGCCGGACATGAAGCTGGCGATGAGTTTCTTAAACAACTTTCATTATTACTACAGTCATTATTACGCCGCAGCGATATTCTTGCGCGGCTTGGCGGTGATGAATTTGGTATTTTACTGGAAGACTGTAATATTGAAAATGCACTGTCGATTGCAGAAAAAATCAGAAAGGAAATAAAATCTTTTCGGTTTATCTGGGCAAACAACTCATTTGAAGTGGGAGCCAGCATCGGTTTAACAAAAATTGATCACACAACTGCCAGTTTAACTGAAATAATGCGCAATGCTGATACCGCATGTTATATATCAAAAGAAGAAGGCCGTAACCGGATTCATTTATTCGATCCCAATGACGAAGAAATACAAAAACGCCAAGGTGAACTGCAATGGATGCAACACATTAAAGATGCGCTAAAAAATAATGATTTCGTCTTACACTGCCAGTCAATAATGAATATAGCTGACTCAGAAAAAAAACATTGTGAAATATTATTGCGTCTGAGAAACCGTGATGGCGAAATAGTGCCCCCTATGTCTTTTATTCCTGCGGCAGAACGTTATGAAATTATGCCTGACATTGATAAATGGGTTATCACTAATACCATTAAATTCCTCTCTACCAACCAAAAGAAGATCAAAGACCATATATTCACTATTAATTTATCAGGACAATCATTAGGCAAAAAAGGTTTTGATGAATTCGTAATAAATACACTGGTAAATAATAAGATCGACCCGAAAATTATTTGTTTTGAAATAACAGAAACAGCGGCAATAAGTAATTTATCCCGCGCTGTTGCCTTTATGAAAACACTCAAAGCCATCGGCTGTCGCTTTGCACTCGACGATTTTGGCAGCGGTTTAAGTTCTTTTAGTTACCTAAAAAATATGCCCGTTGACTATATTAAAATAGATGGCCACTTTATCGTCGATATTTGTGAGGATAAAACCGACCTAGCTTTTGTTGAAGCCATTAATCGAATTGGCCACATTATGGGGATAGAAACCATTGCCGAATTTGTTGAAAATAAAGATACGTTTGATGCACTTAAAAATATAGGGGTGAATTTTGCGCAAGGTTATTATATCGACAAACCAAAATCGCTTTCACTTTATGAGCTGGGAGACAGTGATAAAAAATAAGTTATCACCGCTACCCCATTAACTTTCGATAAAAGTCTATATTTCATTGTATGCTAAGAAGTATAAGAGAGTATTTTATTGTAGGACATGAGAATGAAACAAGCTTGTCGTTGCGAGCAATAGCGCGAGTTTTTAATATTGAAATGTTGACGGGACTGCAGTGAACAGTTATTTATTTTCCAAACCAAGCGTATGCGTGTTATTAATTAGTCTTAGCAAATGTTTAAAGGGCAATAACATGTCATTAACACTGTTAACTAGCGACATAAAAGGCAAGTCCTCTTTTGAAAAAGAGTAGCTTTCATCTTTTAGTGATTTGAGCAGTACATTTAATTCATTTTCCAACTCAGACACAAAGCCGCCAACACCTTCCATAAACTCGCCATCATACTCAATCGCAGCACGTAAATCCGATGCTTCAAAAACAGCCTGATCGACTAACTCAATATATTCTTCTATCGTCTGTGGACGTTTAACGTTCATATTCACCTACTATCTATTCTACTTTAAGTTACGTTCATGAATTGCGCATGATATTGCCTTATTTGCGCAGCATCAAGCGCAAAAACGCCGTCGCCCCCCATTTCAAATTCCAACCAAGTAAATGGAACTTTAGGGAACAGGGTTTGCAACGCCTGTGCACTATTGCCAACCTCAATAACAACAATGCCATTGTCGGCTAAATAATAAAATGCCTGCTGTAAAATGATTATCGCAAACTGCAAGCCATTGTTTGCCGCATAAAGCCCCATATCCGGTTCTTTATGGTATTCGGCGGGCAGGCCATCAATTTCAACGCGGGTAACATAAGGAGGATTGCTTACAATGATATCGTATTTTTTCTGAGGTAATCCTAAAAACATATCAGACTGTATTACTTTAACCCGCTCAGCTACATGATGCTTATTAACATTACTCTTTGCAACCTTGAGTGCTTGTTCAGAAATATCGACTGCATCCACATTTGCATTTTCAAAAGCTACCGCGCATGCAATACCAATACAACCACTGCCGGTACACATATCCAAAATATTTAACCTGCCATTTTTGTTGGTGCTTAACCAACCGGCATAATCAAACCACGGAAAGAATTGTTCACCAATGAGCTCGGCAATGGGCGAACGAGGAATAAGGACATTTTCATTAACTTCAAACGCCAGACCAAAAAAATATGCCGTACCGGTTATATACGCAGCGGGGACCTTATTCGTAATCCGCTGCTCAATTACTTCCGCTACTTTTTCACGCTGACTAATGGTTAGAACATGCATCAAGTCATTGTCATTGAAGTCAACAGGCTTCTGCGCACAATACGAAACCAGATAAGCGGCTTCATCTAACGCATTGTCCGTTCCATGCCCAAAATAAAGGTCACTGTTTTTAAATAATTCTTCAGCCCACACAATGACGTCACGTAAAGTTGTGTTATAAGAAGGGATACTCAATGAATTCATTTTATGCTGTTATATTTGGGGACTAAAACTGGCCGTGGTGGTTTGCTGTATTATAAGTTCGGGGCCTTCAAGTAAACGTATGCAAGTCGGCACGGCGGGGAAAACAGCACTTAAACAATCTGAAATAGCCGGTGGGTTGCCCGGTAAATTAATAATAAGTGATTCTCCACGAATAACGGCTGTTTGTCTTGATAAAATCGCGGTCGGTACCACTTTTAAAGAAACGCTTCGCATTAATTCACCAAAGCCATCCATTACCTTGTCCGCGATGGCCAGTGTTGCTTCTGGAGTAATGTCGCGCTTAGCCGGCCCAGTTCCACCGGTAGTCACAATTAAGCAACAGCCTTGCGTATCGGCCAACTCAATAAGTGCTGCTTCAATTTGATCTTGCTCATCAGGCACCAGATGCCTCACTGGCTCATACTCCGATGCCAACGCTGCATTTAACCAAGCTTCAATCGCCGGCCCGCCTTGATCGACATATTCACCTCGGCTGGCACGATCCGATACAGTAACAATACCAATTTTTGTAATAGCCATATTCAACAAGTCCCAAATTAGATTCTAAACACGTACCATAACGGTTAGCGTATTAGAATTCTAATAGCAATTATATATCGTCAACGGGGTATGCGCCCTTTTGGAATCCCTAACGGTTTGGTGCCCACCACAAGCGGACGGGGAAACTAAATTATATTACTTGTCATTTACTTACATTGGCTAATGGAATCCTGCTTACATTCACGTCCATCAATCCAGATTGCTTGACTTAGATCGGCACCATCAAAAATAACACCCACAATACTGGCACCTCGAAAGTCAGCATAACTTAAATTAGCCTTTGTAAAATCAGCCCGCTGTAAATCCGATTTTTTAAAATTGGCACCTTTTAAATTAGCCTGTTTAAACACCGCAAAACTTAAATTGCTGCCACTTAAATCACTGTAATCCATGCGAGATTGGGTGAAATTGCTAGCAAACAAATTAGCATCTCGAAGAATAACCGAATTTAAATTCGACTCACTGATATCGGCACGTATTGCAACCAAAGCCAACTTATTGCAATTACGCCAGTTCACCCCTTTTGCCGGTTGAGTGGAACAATCTGGCTCGTCCACAATATTAAGCGGTGAGTAATTAAAAGAGCCCCAGAGTACTGCCAACAAAATACTTGTAAAAAGAAATAATTTTGCAATGGCCATTTTGGGTTGTTCACGAAACTGTTTGTAAATAGATTCTCGATGATGGCGGTATTCAATGTCATGCATTGACTCATGCTGCCGACGCCCATCCGTTTTTCGGCTGGGTGTTTTTGCATTATCTTCCCGCCGTTCTTCCCGCCGTTCATCCGCCCAGCGCCGTGCCGCTGCAAGCCGCTCCGATTGCTTACCCGCATCCGTCTCATCCAGTACATCTGGAATAAGCGCAGGAACCGACTGAATCTGAAGCCACTCGTCCTTGTCATGGCTTACTTCATCGTCAACACTCAGCCGCCCAACAATCAGTAATTGTGATATTTGCCCGACAGGAAATGGCCCCGTCACCTTACCGTTCTTTCGAAGATACCAGACATGATGATTTGAGGGCGATGACGCCGCCTTCACTTCCATTTTTTCTTTGTTTTTATCAGAATCGTCAGCCATTGAACCATTTTCTTGTATTTACACCTTATTTATAGTCGGCCAATCCTATAATTTCTTGACTTTTGGACGCTAATTATCAGTAATAAGCCCTTATTCAAACATTTGGACGCAGTAATGGATATAAAAAAGCCGAATTCCCCGTTGTTCAGTGGAGGTACCCC
>UOFT01000016.1_pt1 | contig 77892 bp, 67 predicted proteins | sample 1990121 | NCBI WGS metagenome assembly UOFT01 (sample SAMEA4728526, study PRJEB27164) | hydrothermal vent metagenome | biome: marine basaltic hydrothermal vent biome; feature: marine hydrothermal vent; material: mineral | place: Pacific Ocean | collected 2011-06-14/2011-07-23 | depth 1741 m
TTTAACTTTAAGGGTAGTGACCAGCAAAAACGGGTGGGAGATTTGTCCGGTGGTGAACGTAACCGGGTGCATCTCGCAAAATTATTACGCAGTGGTGGAAACCTGCTACTACTTGATGAGCCCACCAATGATTTAGATGTGGAAACCTTACGTGCATTAGAAGAAGCAATTCTAGACTTCCCCGGCTCGGCCGTGGTCATTTCACATGATCGCTGGTTTTTAGATCGCATAGCAACCCACATCCTAGCTTATGAAGGCGACAGTAAAGTCGTCTGGTTTGAAGGTAACTATGCAGATTATGAAGCCGATCGAAAACGCCGACTCGGTGATGATTACAAACAACCTCACCGTATTAAATACAAAAAAATTAGTGACTAAAAAACTTACGCTTCAGACAAAATAACTTGCCAGATTAAAAGTCGTTTTTAATGGTAGCGCCAACTAGCTGGTAAATAATTATTTTGCAAATGGCTCAGGTCATCACTTTCGATTTCATCGAAGGGGCCAGAGCCATCATTCGGCTCGTCGGCAGGAAGAATATTTAACATGTACCAAACATCCATATCAAATTCATCCACATCGCCATCGAAGTACTGAATTTCTATCGCATCAAGATCCCATGCAACTACTTCAAAAATTCGCTGTTCATCATCCTGATACCATTGTCCAACCGTTGGTTCAAATGGTGTTGCCATAACCCGCACCCCCTATGTATTAAAATCAAGATAACCTATGTAATTAAACACTAGCATGCTTTTATTCCAGTTGCAGTGTGAATATTAACAGCCAAAAATTTAACACTTCATCTATAAATTTAATTCAATATGCTAACGCTATAATATTACACGCAAAAAAAATGCTCCATAAAATGGAGCATTTCTTGCTTAACAAAGTTTTTACTGCACTGCAGGCGTATCAGGCACAGCGGTATCATGTGGCATTGATTTATTAGCTTCTGGCATAGTATTCATTTGGTTGGCATCCACGGCATTGTCACCACTCATCATTTTTTCCGCCGGCTCGGCATAGGCAATTACCTCTTCTGAAATAACTTCACCAACACCATTAATCACCGACACTTTCCAGTCTCCGGCCCAGCCAGGTGCAAAACTCTTTTTAGACCAAACGCGCCAACGTGGACCTCGCACATTAAATTTCACTTCTGAAATAATTTTACCTTTAAATTCCCAGCGGTGTTTTGCAGTTTGGCCAGACATATCCCGAAGTTCTGTGAAATAAGTAATGTCATTCTTTTGTTGAGGTACTTGCTGTACTTTATCAACTGGCTCCCGGTTGTCGACCAATGTTGTAAAAACAGAACGAGTGACCGTACCGCGTGAAAAACCGGCCATTTCTTCTGCTGATTCTACAGCTTGTGATGCGACTGTATTTTGAGCGGGTGCTTTCATACCCATGCTTGGAGTTTGGCCACTTTGAGTCTGTTCATTAAGGGGCATGCCTTTACCCGCTGCAGAAGTTTCAGCCTCCATTTTTTCAGCCATACCCGCACGGCTACCTTCGGGCATACCATTTCCTGTAGAACCCGACATGCCTTCTGCAAAGACAGCCTGCGACACAAATACTAACGCGAGCAGTACCAGTAAATTTTGTTTTAATGTGATTTTCATAATGCATCCTCTCGATATGAATAAGAACAAAGAGGATACGCTTAATAACCAACTTAGCTGTGATAGCTATCACACTGCGATTAATTACCGCGAGCGTATTCCCCTTGCCTGCATGTTTGCATCTATTAGGCACTAACAGTAGAATTAGGGCTTATGCCATCTGACAAAAAAACACCTTTCAACCACGCACAAGCTTTTAAAACCGGTGTTTTGCTAGTCAACCTTGGTACTCCAGACGCACCGACCACATCAGCTGTGCGCCGTTATCTGGATGAGTTTTTAAGTGACCCTCGCGTTATTGATAAACCCCGTTGGCTTTGGTGGTTTGTTTTGCATGGCATTATATTACGCTTTCGCCCTCGCAAAGCCGCCCATGCTTATCAGCAAATATGGACAGAAAAAGGCTCCCCTTTACTGACTATCAGCCAGCAGCAAACAAGAAAGCTACAGCAGCTTTTCGATTCAAAGAAAAATAATATATCCGTTGCATTGGGCATGCGTTACGGTAAGCCATCGATTAAGCAAGCATTAGATTCGCTTCGAAAAGATAATGTCGACAAGATTGTTATTTTGCCTTTATACCCTCAATATTCAGCAACCACCACGGCCTCTATTTTTGATGCCGTTGCAAAAGCATTTAAAGACTGGCGATTTTTACCCACTATTGAGTTTATTAACCACTATCACGATAAACCTCAGTATATAAAAGCACTGGCCGATTCAATACGAGCAACATGGCAACAACAAACACAACCTGAAAAATTATTGCTCTCATTTCATGGTCTGCCAAAGTCTTACCTTGCAGCCGGTGACCCTTACTTTTGTGAATGTCAGAAAACAGCGCGTTTACTAGCCGAAGAACTCCAGCTGAATGAGCAACAATGGGCTATCAGTTTTCAGTCACGTATGGGTGTGGAAGAATGGCTCACACCTTATACCGACAAAACCTTGTTGCAATGGGCTGAGCAAGGTATTAAAAATGTGCACATTGTTTGCCCCGGGTTTTCAGCCGACTGCCTTGAAACACTCGAAGAAATCAATATGCAAAACAGGGCGATTTTTATCAATGCAGGTGGGGAGAATTACCATTATATACCCGCATTGAATGACGCTGACGAACATATTGAAATGATGGCATCGCTGGTTGAACCACAAATTGCTTTATGGCAACAGCAGCAAGTAGCGACAGATTTGGACTTGACTAGAAAGTTGGCTGGGCAACTTGGGGCTAAAAAATAAAAACAAAAAAAGCGCTAGCCTCTCAGCCAGCGCTTTTCTCTAACTAACAAAGAACGATTAGCTAGTCGCACCCAAGTAATCATTCATACCCGGATTATTCTGCATACCCACAATATTAGGCGTATTGAACTTACCAATTTTCGCCACTTTTTCATCACGTAAATATTCAGCAACCACATCCCAAATAGGCGCACCCGGTGCTTTAGAACCCACTGTAGCCCAACCTGAAACACTGTACTTCTTGTCTGCTTCAATAACAGTGCCATCGTCTAAGCGCATTTCTGTAATACGCTTACCAATGTCTTTATGCGGGTCAATGGTGTAATCCAAACCACCTAAACGCACCATATCACCACCTTGCTGATAGTATGGGTCCGTATTAAAAATGTTGTCTGCAACGTCTTCCAGAATAAGCTTAAGCTCAGAACCCGCCATTGGGCGCACATATGTTTCGGGATAAGTTAAACACGTTTGATCCATCACATTATCCATGGTGATGACCTGTCCTTCAGGAACGGTTGTGCCCCAACGGAAGCCTGGTGACAAGGAAATTTCGGCGCCATTTACAATACGCAACGCATCACAAATAATCTGATCGAAGGTACCGTTAAAGTTACCACGTCGATACATCGTCGATTCGGCAACCGCTAACTCTTCGGTTAACATGCTCATGTAAGGTTTACGCACATTATCAATGTAGGCTTGCATTTCTTTATCTGCTTCAAGCATTTTAGAAAATACAGGTACTAAACGATAACGGAAATCCTGTAACTTGCCATTTTTAACATCGAATTGCATCACACCCAAGAACTTACCGTTTGAACCAGCATTCGTTACCAGTGTTTTGCCAGCCTTATTGCTTACAACCGTTGGCTTTGGAATACCATCATGAGTATGGCCACCAAAGATGACATCAATACCGGTTACTTGTGATGCCATTTTCAAATCAACGTCCATGCCGTTATGTGAAATAACAATCACTAAATCTGGTTTTTCTTTCTCACGTACCATATCCACCGTGTTTTGCATTTCTGATTCACGAATACCAAATGACCAGTCCGGAATAAAACGTTGAGGGTTTGCGATGGGTGTATACGGGAAGGCCTGACCAATAACCGCAACACGCACACCACCTAAATCTTTCATCGTATAAGGCTTAAATGCACGTTGTGTATTTTCATTAAAATCTTCGAAATCTTCAAATTTATAATCGAATGCCGCATCGTCTTTTACAAATACATTCTGGCAAACAAAATCGCCGTTAAAGTCTTTTATGTTTTTAATCACTTCTGTATCTTGATAAGTGAACTCCCAATGGCCGGTCATAACATCAACGCCCAGTAAGTTACACGCACCCACCATATCGGCACCGCGCGACTTATAGGCCGTGTATGAACCTTGCCATGTATCACCACCGTCTATTAAAAGTGATGGCCCCATTTCGGCGCGTAATTTTTTAACTAACGTACGCAAATGTGCAAAACCACCCACTGCACCGTATTTTTTTACCGCTTGGTCATAACCTAAATAGGTAAAGGCATGCGCTTCCAGTGTATTGGGCTTAATCCCAAAATGGTTTAATAATTTTTCTCCAACTAAATGTGGAGGTTGCCCTAGGCTCCCGCCAATGCCTAAATTGACATTAGGCTCGCGGAAATAAACAGGGTTCAGTTGGGCATGACAATCTGTAAAATGCATGACAGTGGCATTACCAAACTTGGGAATATTGTATATATCTTCAGGAGACTTGCCTGCTGCCGTACTCACAGACTTGCTTTCTGAATCAGACTTGCTGCAACCCGGCACCATACCTGCTGCGGCAGCCATACCCATAACTTGAATAAATTCACGACGGTTAATCGACATTCGGTTCTCCTCTACGGTATCTCGCGTAGTTATTATAAAGCCTGCACTAAGCACAGGTTTTGATATAAATCGGCCAATGTGCGTAACGCACTCGCGTTAAACACAACCATTCTCTAAAAATTTCCGCTTTTCACAAAAAATAAATGACTAACGAAATGCTAATATGTGCTTAATATTTAAAGCCATATCTTATTTATATTTTTGGAGATTATAACGATCGCAGCCTGAAAAAGCCAAATTTTAGTCCATTTAGCGGCCTAATTAAATAGGGTAATCCTGCAATCTGCATAATATAAGAAGATGTTAATATTATGAATTTATAGTTCAGTAACGGATCCCGAGCGGAACAACCTTTTAATGAAAAATAAAACACGGATACGGTGACGTTGAGCAAACTGAAACCGGAAGGCCATTAGCACAATAAAAAACAGGCTATACAGAACAGGCCACCAATAGTCTGCCTTAACCAACATAAAGTAATGCAACAACACCAACATGCCAATCAAGTAAACAGCCTGATGTAATTTTTTCCAATAGCGCCCAACTCGTTTCTTCATTCCTTTCGTTGAGGTCATTGCTAGGGGTAAAAGAATAAACCACGACAACATACCGATTGTTATAAAGGGGCGTTTAACAATATCCACCCAAATTTCAGTCCAGTCAAAAAATTGGTCAAACCAGACATAGGTTAAAAGATGAATTGAAGCATAAAAAAAAGTATACAAGCCCAGCATGCGACGAAATTTTAATGGCCCGCTTTTACTAAGCAACATTTTTAAGGGTGTAAGGCTTAGCGTGATTAACAAAAAGCGCAAAGTCCATTCGCCGCTTTGTCGGGTTAACGCTTCAAAGGGGTTTGCCCCTAGCTCATCAAAATAGAATTTATATAACAATAAACTAATCGGTAGAAGACATAGAATAAAAACGCTGAATTTATATAAACGCATCATTTTACTTTACTACTTTAATAACTTCCTGCTAGAAAGACTTTTTCAAGTCCATGTTCTTATATAAATGTGCAACTTCATCTGCATAGCCGTTAAACATTAACGTTTTGCGTTTAAAAAACTCCCCTATACGCCGTTCACGCCGCTGACTCCAACGAGGATGATCAACATCAGGATTAACATTAGAATAAAAACCATATTCGCGTGGCGCAGACCGCGTCCAACTACTGATTGGCTGTTGCTCAGTAAAACGTATTTTGACTATCGACTTGATACTTTTAAAACCGTATTTCCATGGCACTACCAAACGTATCGGCGCACCGTTTTGGTTAGGCAACACTTCGCCATAAAGACCCACCGCAAGAAAAGCCAATGGATGCATTGCTTCATCCATACGCAGCCCTTCAACATATGGCCAGGCCAGAACACCTCGCCGTTGCCCCTGCATTTCGTCCGGACGATACAGTGTCGAGAACTCAATAAATTTTGCTTTCGACGTTGGTTTTACTTTTTTAATCAACTCAGCAAGCGGAAAACCTAGCCAAGGGATAACCATTGACCAACGTTCAACACAACGTAAGCGATAAATTCTTTCTTCTAGTGTTTGTTCACTAATAAGATCTTCTAAATGATAGGTTGCAGGCTTTTCAATATGGCCTTCCACTTTAATTGACCAAGGTTTCGGGTTTAACTTATGTGCTGTTGCTGCGGGCGAAGATTTGCTAGCGCCAAATTCATAAAAATTATTATAAGTTGTGACATCTTTATATTGAGTCAGCTCATCTTTTAGACTGTATTGGGTATTTTTAACATGTTTAAGTGGCACCAACCCATAACCGGCAAAAACATCCTCTGCATGTGTAGCAAGCAAACCCGATGCAGCAAAACCTAAACCAGCATTAATGGATGTTTTTAAAAACTGTCGACGTTGCTGATAAACTTCTTTAGGAGTTATGTCTGACGACTTTATCTTCGCTTCTTTTTTAATTAACACTGGGGACACTCCACTAAAACAATAATTTCTGTAACAACCAAAATAGTCAGAACAAAATCAATAACAGCTAAACTTAATGTTACAAGCTTAGTACAACAAACATATAAAAAGTTCGTAATTCATGTATTATTTTGAGACCTTTAATTAAAATCCATGTAAGATAACTGTTATTATATGTAGCAAATATCACAAATTTATAACAGAATCGATCCCATGCCTAACAAAACCATAAACTCACAGCTTAATCAAAAAAGTAAAGCTAAAAGTGAAACTCGCCAATTTGAAATTTTTAATGACAAACATATTCAGGTTACAACCAACAACTTAGTTGAAGAAAAATCTTTTAGTATTAACCTCGGCTTACTTGAGCCATGGCCAGTGCGCCATCGTAAAATATCCATTGCATGGTTAGCGGCTGTGCTTTATTTTTTTATTAGCACCATTATCTATATTTTTTATTTAACTTCCAATATAAATAGTGGCTTACTTGGCAAGCTAATGCCTTTGATTGTTATTTTTATCTTAGCAACAATTGCTTCACTAATTATGTTTTATTACCGCTCACCGAATGTAACTGAATTCAGAAGTCGTTATGCCGGTTGCGTCCTACTAAGTTTCTTGTACAACAAACCCACGCCCGAAATATTTGAAAAATTTATTGATGAAATGCGAGCAAGAATCCTCACTGCAAGCCAAAATATAAAAATGGATAAACGCCGTATGCTAGTAATTGAATTAAAAGAACTGGACAGATTAAAAAATGAAGGGATCCTCGATGAACAGCGTATTAAACAGGCACATCAGCGAGTGCAGCACTTAAATTTTACACCCTGATAATACAAATCCAGCAATACCAAGCTAACCATCAAAGCAAACTTCAACATAAAATTTGCCCGACTCACTACTAAAAGGCATGAGTATTTTCTGACCACTGGCTTTATGTACTATTTCATGGTTTGCACCCGTCACCACCACGGGGGTTGCCATGCCAATGTCATAACCTTTTTCTTCCAATTGTGCTTTGGCACCACCGACTATCATATTGGTGAGTTCACCCACAAGGTCTGTGACCGTGTCGTCCACCTCGGTGACCGTATCACCCAACATTTTTTTTACGATTGCAAACACAACTTCCTTGGGGAAAGTAATGGCCATTGAGCCATTCACCGTCTCCGTCGTCATACCAATGACGCCAGAAACATCACCCTGTGAGACATTATCTTTTTTGACACTTGGCTTTCCGGGAGAAACCTCTAACATTGCCATGGTGGATAAAACATTAACAACAGACGATAAAAAGGGATTAATAATATCAGCATTCATAATAGCTCGTGTAATATGGTTACGGTCTAATAACCTATATCGGCTACAAAGCTGAATGATTTAGGACTAAATTCACAAAATTGGCCAGAACTCAGCTGAAAAATAGACAAAAAATGGCTATATATAACGAAAAACAGGGGTATCCGTACGAACACCCCCGTTAACCCGGATAGCCGTTTTTAAGCCGCCGATACCTTGCTTGTTAATTTTGTAAAGGTTATCTCGCCATCCTTCACATTGATTTTAACGTGATCACCCGCTAAAAACTCACCAGACAAAATAGACTGTGCTAAGGGGTTTTCCACCAACTGCTGAATCGCCCGTTTTAAAGGCCGTGCGCCGTACACCGGGTCAAAACCGGCTTCACCTAACTTATCCATTGCCGCATCCGTGGTTGTTAATACAATTTGCCTGTCAACCAGACGAGCAGCGAGTTCATCAACTTGAATTTTTGCAATCGCACGGATTTGTTCTTGTTGTAGTGGCCTGAACACCACGGCATCATCCACCCGATTAATAAACTCAGGTCTAAAATGCTGGCCAACTTCCACCATCACCGCATCTTTGATTTGGTTATAGTTCACTTCGCCGGCACTGTCATTCAATAACAGTTCCTGAATTTGTTGTGAACCTAAATTCGATGTCATCACAATAACCGTGTTACGAAAATCAACGGTGCGCCCTTGGCCATCGGTTAAACGGCCATCATCCAATACTTGCAATAAAATATTAAATACATCGGGATGTGCTTTTTCAACTTCATCGAGCAGGATTACCGAATAAGGCTTGCGTCTGACTGCTTCAGTTAAATAACCACCTTCTTCATAACCCACATAACCCGGCGGTGCACCCACTAAACGTGCGACCGAATGTTTTTCCATAAATTCAGACATATCAATGCGCACCATGGCATCGTCTGAATCAAATAAAAATTCAGCCAGCGCTTTGGTAAGTTCAGTTTTACCCACGCCAGTTGGCCCTAAAAACAGGAACGAACCGTTTGGGCGATTCGGATCCGACAAGCCTGCGCGTGAACGACGGATGGCATCCGACACGGCTTTAACTGCTTCGTCCTGACCAATAACACGTGTGTGCAGTTCATCTTCCATACGAAGTAATTTGTCGCGTTCGCCTTCGAGCATTTTTGACACCGGAATGCCGGTCCACTTCGAAACCACTTCGGCAATTTCTTCATCGGTTACCGCGTTACGTAATAACTTGGTTTCCTGCATTTCCGCCTGTGCGGCCATATCGAGTTGTTGCTCAAGTTCGGGAATGCGCCCGTATTGTAACTCAGACATACGCGCTAAATCACCAGCACGTTTTGCGGCATCGGAATCTAGCCGTGCACGTTCCAGCTGCTCTTTAATATGTTGCGAGCCTTGTAAGGCGGCTTTTTCGGCCACCCAGATTTCATCAAATTCAGCATATTCTTTTTCCAGTACGTTAATGTCCTGCTCCAATTTTTCTAAGCGGCTCTTTGACGCTTTGTCTTTTTCTTTCGACAAGGCTTCGCGTTCAATTTTAAGTTGAATCAATTTTCTATCGAGCTTATCCATTGCTTCGGGTTTAGAATCAATTTCCATCCGAATACGGCTGGCCGCCTCATCGATTAAATCAATCGCTTTATCCGGTAACTGCCGGTCTGAAATATAACGGTGGGATAACATTGCCGCAGAAATAATGGCCGGATCAGTAATGTCCACACCATGATGCACTTCGTACTTTTCTTTTAAGCCACGCAAAATCGCAATGGTGTCTTCTACCGTGGGTTCGTCTACCTGTACTTTCTGGAAGCGCCGCTCGAGTGCGGCATCTTTTTCAATATATTTACGGTACTCATCCAGTGTGGTTGCGCCAATACAATGTAACTCACCACGCGCTAAAGCAGGCTTTAACATATTACCGGCATCCATCGCGCCTTCGGCTTTACCCGCACCCACCATGGTATGGATTTCATCTATAAATAAAATCACCTGACCTTCCTGTTTCGCAAGATCAGTTAAAACGGCTTTTAAACGTTCTTCAAATTCACCGCGAAATTTTGCTCCGGCAATCAACGCACCCATATCAAGGGATAGAACACGTTTGCTTTTTAAACCTTCAGGGACTTCACCATTTATAATGCGTTGTGCAAGCCCTTCTACAATCGCCGTTTTACCAACACCGGGTTCACCAATTAAAACGGGGTTGTTTTTAGTACGACGCTGCAACACTTGTATCGACCGACGAATTTCATCGTCACGACCAATAACCGGGTCAAGCTTACCCTGCTCGGCACGTTCGGTTAAATCAATAGTATATTTTTCAAGTGCCTGACGTTGTTCTTCGGCATTGGGATCATCGACCGTTTGCCCACCGCGCACTTGTTCTATGGTTTGCTCTAATGCTTGCTTCGATGCACCGGCCTTTTTTAACATTTCGCCAATCGGGCTTTTGTCACCCACTGCGGCTAAAGCAAATAGTTCACTGGCAATATATTGATCTTTGCGTTGCTGCGCAATTTTGTCGGTCAGGTTTAATAAACGCGACAAGTCATTCGACAAATGGACTTCACCGGTTGCTTCACCGATGGTGGGTAAATTATCCAGTGCTTCACCTAACTGCGAACGTAATAAATTTACATTGACGCCACTTTGCATTAATAGATGGCGTACACTGCCGCCATCCTGATCCAGCAAGGCGGTCATTAAATGAACCGGTTCAATATATGCATGATCACGACCAACGGCTAGACTTTGCGCATCCGCAATCGCAATCTGAAATTTACTTGTTAGTTTGTCCATTCTCATCTTAAAAAACCTCACGCACCCATAAATTAATATAAAACTGTTGTCTTATAATAAATAGGGGCTATGCCGAAAATTTCAAGTCCATTCAAAGATATAAAACAGAGGATAAAAAACGATGGCGAGGTTTATAGCAAGGGAAACTTAATATCCGGATAAGGATGCATGACATTCAGCGGCATACTTGTTCCCGGGTTAAGCACTAAACGTAAATGCTCCCGTCTAAAATCACGCGCATTCGGTAAGCCACAGGAATGTGCTAGCACATTCACTTCATGATTTACCCAGTGTGCGTATTGATGAACCCGCTCGGCTTTATCGGCAACCACTAATCCACGTTGTCGGCGCTTATTATGGGTTGTAATACCAGTTGGACAGGAGTCTTCATGGCATTGCATCGACTGAATGCAACCCAAGGCAAACATAAAACCACGCGCACTGACAATAAAATCGGCGCCCATGCAAAGAGCCCATGCAACTTTGGCAGAATGCACTAACTTGCCGGAAGCAATCACTTTTACCCGATCTTTTAAATCGTATTCAATCAGGGTATCAACCAGCATAGGCAGGGATTCATTCAACGGCAAACCAACATGGTCGGCTAACAGTTGCGGCGCTGCTCCCGTACCCCCATCACCGCCGTCAACGGTAATAAAGTCTGGTGCAAAGTCTCGGCCGCGGCGATGAATGGCTTCGCATAAGTCACGAATCGATTCTTCTGAACCAATGACGGCTTTATAACCCACTGGCCGCCCACTTACCTCACGAATACGGTTAATCATATTAAGCAAATCATCCGGTGACTTAATTTCTTTATGACGATTAGGGCTGCTGGAGACTTTACCAACAGGGATGCCACGAATTTCTGAAATTTCTTTTGTGACTTTGTTGCCCGGTAACACACCACCTCGGCCAGGCTTTGCACCTTGCGACATTTTTATTTCAAACGCTTTGACATACTGACTAACTTCACGCAAGCGCGCATCACTTAAATTACCGTCACTGTCACGTACGCCGTACTTGGCCGTGCCCACCTGAAAAATAACATCACCGTTGCCTTCCAGGTGATACGGCGATAAGCCACCTTCACCGGTGTTCATCCAGATACCACATTTACCTGCCCCTTTCGACAAGGCACTCACCGCCGCTGCAGAAATAGCGCCATAGCTCATACCGGATATATTAAATAAAGATTTTGCTTCAAACGGTTTATCGCATTGCTCGCCAATAATACGGCTGGGTGTGGGCGTGTATTCTTCTTCTAATAAGGCGTACGCAGCGGATACAAAGATAATCGACCCCGGCTCACGCAGGTCATTGGTTGAGCCAAAACCCAGTAAGCCACCTAAGCCTTTTGCGGTGCGGTATACCCATGCACGGGTTGCTCGGTTAAAGGGCATTTCTTCTCGGTCATGAGAAAAAAAATATTGCCTGAAATATTCACCTAATTTCTCAAACCGATAGCGCATCCGCCCTACAATAGGGAAATTACGCAATACCGTATGCTTGGTTTGGGTAATGTCTTGCACGTACATCACGGCAAGCCAAATAGCAATGATTCCGATAACGGCAAGGGCGGCTGTCCAACCCCAATGCTCTAACCACTCCATGTTCCACTCCTGTTACAATTTGTTGGTTTTTCAACCCGTTATGTCGGCCAGAACAGGGATTAGTTTAGTTTTTTAGGTAAACAGTTGTTATTAGTAAACAATAGAGCCCGCTAATGCAGCTGAGAATGGGCAAAATAGATAGTAATGACACCGGCGCCAATCAATAACATCTGCTGCAACCCAGCCGAAAGCTGGGTACGTTTATGCAAACCCGGGATTAAATCGGCAACAGCAATGTAAATAAAGCTGGAAGCGGCAACAACCAGCACATATGGCAAATACGCTTCAAGATTAGAGAGGCTAAAATAGGCTAATAATGCGCCGATTACCGTGGTTAAACTCGCTAACACATTAAACAGCAATGCTTTTGAACGCGAAAAGCCACTGTTCAACAAAATAGCGAAATCACCTACTTCCTGTGGGATTTCGTGCGTTGCTACCGCAACACTGGTAACAATACCTAAATGAATATCCGTCATAAAGGCCGCAGCGATTAGCACACCATCGATAAAATTATGGATACCGTCACCAATTAGAATCAATGTCCCTGCGGCTTGATCAGAGCGGTCGAGATGCTCGGGGTGAGCATCGCAGTGATCGTGATGGCAATGCCGCCAGATAACTAATTTTTCCATAACAAAGAAGGCCAATAACCCCAACAAAATCGTCATGCCTAAATGATGCACATCAATTTTGTAAGCACCGGTAAGACTATGTGGAATTAAAGCAAGAAAAGCCGCGCCTAATAAAGCACCAATCGCAAAGCTAACTAAATGCGGGATAAGTTGTGTGCGGATTTTATCCGGTAATAGCAAAAAAGTAGAAGCCGCAATAACACTGATGATCCCACCAAGAAGGCTGAAAATAATAATCCAGAGCAATAAACTCATACGTTATAAAAATCCTGTCTTTATCTATTCATGTAATACATCCGTGTAGCCTGGATGCAGCAAAGCGAAATCCGGGGAGTTGTCGAACCTTTTCCTCGGATTGCATTTCATCCGGGCTACATAAAAAACCACGCTGATCTTAACGGGCTATCTTAACGGATTTTTCCTATGAATGCTTTATGCGCTAGCTTTTTTTAGCTTTGCCTTTATGAATAGCGCGGTCTAATACATCCATTGCGGACTCATGAAATACTTCAGATAGAGAAGGGTGGGCAAACATGGTCATTGCCAAATCTTCACTGCTGCTGTTAAATTCCATTGCAATCACGGCCTGACTGATTAATTCAGAGACATGCGGCCCAAACATATGCACCCCCAAAATACGATCGGTTTTGGCATCGGCCAGTGTTTTAATTAAACCTTGAGTTTGTCTCATTGCTCTAGCCCGTCCGTTGCCAGTAAAAGAAAACGTGCCGCTTTTATATTTGATATTTTCTGATTTAAGTTGTTGCTCTGTTTTGCCACACCAAGCCATTTCCGGCTCGGTATAAACAACAAATGGAATAGTGTCATAATTCACGCTAGCGAAATACCCAGCAATTAAATCGGCCACCATAGCACCTTCTTCTTCCCCTTTATGTGCCAGCATCGGGCCTCGTACCGCGTCGCCAATCGCATAGACATGCGCTAAATTAGTTTGGCATTGCGCGTCGACTTCAATAAAACCGTGCTCGTCACAGATTAATCCACTTGCTGGGTCAAAAACATTTTTTGTGTTCGGGCTGCGGCCAACGGCAACAAAGACTTTATCGAATGTTTCCGACTTTTCTTTGTTGGCTTGCATGTAATTGATAGTGACTTTGTTGTTTTTAATCTCCGTGGTTTTTATCTGACAAGCAAAAGAAAATATTAAGCCTTGTTGAGTGAATATTTTACTGGCCTGTTTTGCAATCGTTTGATCAACCGCCGGTAAAAAATCTTTACTTGCTTCAAATAAAGTGACCTCCGCACCCAAACGTCGCCAAACACTGCCAAGCTCCAGACCAATAATGCCGGCACCAATAATAGCGAGTCGCTTTGGCACTTTATCAAAAGACAATGCCGCCGTTGAATCTACAATTTTATCGTTTGTATAAGGAATATTATTAATAACTCTAGGCACGGATCCCGGTGCCAGAATAATATCAGTTGCAGTTAATTCTTCTTTTGTATTATTTTTAGTTAATGTTACTTCAACCTTATTTTCAGTGAATAATTTCCCTGAACCGGTATAAAGATCAATTCCATTTACTTTAAATAACGCATTAATACCACTGGTGAGGTCATTTACAACTTGTTGTTTACGTTGCATCAATGTCTCAAGTTCCAACGTGACTTTTGAAACCTTAATACCATGAGCAGCCGTATCACGCTGACAGCGCTCAAACAATTCAGATGATTCCAGTAGAGCCTTAGATGGAATACAGCCCACGTTTAAACAGGTGCCACCAAGTGAAGCCTCATCCTTATCATTCACTCCGCTGTCGATACAGGCTGTTTTTAAACCCTGCTGTGCACAACGAATAGCAGCGACATAGCCTGCCGGGCCGCCACCGATTACAATCACATCGTAGTGTTTCATTATAAATTTATTCCCGCATCAAAAACTAAGTTATATATCCAATAACATACGCCCCGGATATTCGAGTAAGTCTTTCACCAAAACTAAAAACTGCACGGCTTCACGACCATCTATAATCCGGTGGTCATACGACAAAGCCACATACATCATCGGGCGAACAACGACCTGACCATTTTCTGCAATCGGACGTGGCTCAATTTTATGCATACCGAGAATAGCACTCTGTGGTGGATTGAGTATCGGTGTTGACAACATCGAACCGAATACACCGCCATTAGTAATACTAAAGGTACCGCCAGTAATTTGTTCGATGCTTAATTTGCCTGTTTTGGCCAGCTCGCCCAGATTATTTATATTTTGTTCTATTCTGGCCATACTCATTTGTTCGGCATCGCGTAAAATCGGCACAACTAAACCGCGCGGCGACCCCACAGCAATCCCAATGTCAAAAAAACCATGGTAGATAACATCGTTATCTTCAACCGAGGCATTCACTTCAGGGAATTGTTTTAAGGCTTCCACCACGGCTTTAACAAAGAAAGACATAAAACCCAGTCGTACCCCATGCTTCTTTTCAAAGTCATCACGGTACTTTTTCCGCAAATCCATTACCGGTTGCATGTTAATTTCATTAAAGGTGGTCAGGATAGCCGCTGTTTGTTGTGCCTGTACTAAACGTTCTGCAATGCGTGCGCGTAAGCGAGTCATAGGAACACGTTTTTGTGGGCGTTCGCCTTCGGGTAATAGCATATTATTAGTCGCCGTTTTTGCTTCGCTTGATTTATCCCGTTGCATAAAGGCAAGTACATCTTCTTTTAAAACCCGGCCACCTTTACCTGTTGCTGTTATAGCAGCAAGATCAAGCTTATTTTCTTTAATGAGCTTATTGGCCGATGGTGTCACAAAGGGTGAAACCTCATCTTGTGCCGCTGTTTTATTTGCTACGGCAGTTTTTTCATTTACATGCGGTTCAGCTATTTTGTTTCCTGAAATAGCTTGTTCATTGATAACAGCAATAACCTGCTCACCAACAACCGTTGCACCCTCCTCAACCAGAATCTTTTCAACGATTCCTTCGGCTAAACTCGGCACTTCGAATACCACTTTGTCGGTTTCAATGTCGGCAATCACTTCATCTTGTATAATACTGTCGCCGATTTTCTTATGCCAACTTGTTAATAAGCCGTCAGCAACCGATTCAGGAAAGACCGGTACTTTTATTTCTATGCTCATAAAATTAAGCCCTTTTTAATTTTTAATCCCTAATGCATCTTCAACCAACTGCTGTTGCTGCGCCTTATGTAAAGTAAGGTACCCAACTGCGGGTGCCGCCAATGGAGGGCGCCCCGCATATTCAAGATAATGTTCATGCCCAATCGCTGCGCGTATATGATGCTGGCTGGCATACCAAGCACCTTGATTCATCGGTTCTTCCTGACACCATATATACGTAACGGCATTGCTATAACGCTCCACCTGCTGACGCGCCAGTTTGTCAGGGAAGGGATACAACTGCTCGATACGTATAATCACAACATCTTTAATTTTTTCCTGACGACGGCGTTCAATTAAATCAACAAAGACTTTACCACCACAAAACACCACACGTTTAACCAGCTCATCAACAATGTCCTCTATTTCTGGAATAAGCATTTTAAATGCGCCATCAGACAACTCAGCAATATCACTACTAGCAAGCGGATGGCGCAATAGACTTTTAGGCGACATCACAATCAATGGACGCCGACAGGGCATGTGCATTTGTCGGCGTAGCACATGGAATATTTGTGCTGCAGTTGTTGGCGTGACCACTTGAATATTATGTTGCGCACATAATTGTAAATAACGCTCTAGGCGCGCCGATGAATGTTCAGCCCCTTGGCCTTCAAAGCCATGCGGCAAAAACATCACTAGGCCACTCATGCGATTCCATTTTTGCTCGCCTGCACTAATAAACTGATCAATCACAACCTGTGCATTATTGGCAAAGTCACCAAATTGCGCCTCCCATATGGTCAAGGTTAAGGGATCCGTTGTAGTGTAACCATATTCAAAAGCCAACACGGCTTCTTCTGATAATAGTGAGTTAATCACTAAAAAATTGGTGTCAATATTTTTAATATGGCGCAAAGGAACATAAGTACTGCCGTCCGTTTGGTTATGCAAAACACAATGCCGGTGAAAAAAAGTACCTCGACCACTGTCTTGCCCAGACAGCCGAACCGAATAACCGTCCGTTAATAGCGATGCATATGCCATCGTTTCTGCAAAGCCCCAGTCGATAGCCCGTTTACCGGCGGCCATTTGCTCGCGTGCAATCATAATCTTTTCAACACTTCGGTGCAGTTTAAAATTATCGGGTAATTGAGCTAATTGCTGGTACAACATTTGAAGTTTATCGGCCTTAACATGGGTAATCACATCACCGTTAAACTCTTTTTTTAGATAATCACTCCAGTCGGCAACATAAGGATAGCGAGCGTCTTCAGCCGAAATAAATTCCTCAACCACAGAATGTCCACCATCGAGCTTGTTACGATAATCCCGTAATCGTTGTTGAATATTTTCCGCAGTCACAATACCTTGTTCTATTAGCTTGTTGCTATAAACCGTTTTGGTGGTCGGTAAATCTTTTATCAACTTATACATAATAGGCTGTGTGGCCATCGGCTCATCCGCTTCACTATGGCCATGGCGTCGATAACACACCATGTCGATCACAATGTCCTTAAAAAACTTCATCCGGTAATCCAGTGCCATCTGTGCAACCAATAGTACTGCTTCTGGGTCATCACCATTCACATGAAAAATAGGTGCATTCACCATTTTGGCAACATCTGTACAATACAATGTTGAACGCGCATCTTCCTGATTGCTGGTGGTAAACCCAATCTGGTTATTAATCACAATATGGATAGTGCCTTTGGTGGAGTAACCGCGCGACTGTGACATGTTAAAGGTTTCCATTACCACACCTTGTCCAGCAAAGGCGGCATCACCGTGAATGAGTACCGGTATTACTTTTGAGCCCGTCTTATCGCCGCGCCTATCCTGTCGAGCACGCACCGAGCCTTCGACCACTGGCGCAACAATTTCAAGATGGGAGGGATTAAAAGCCAGAGAAACATGTATCGGCCCGTTACTTGTCTTAAAATCAGACGAAAAACCCATATGGTATTTCACATCACCGGTGCCTTGTATCTTTTTATGGTTCCCTTCGAATTCAGAAAACAGTTCTGTTGGGGTTTTACCCATAATGTTAACCAGTACATTTAAACGCCCCCGATGCGCCATCCCAATCGCCATTTCTTTAATGCCATGCTTACCCCCACCACGCTGAATAATGCCTTTTAACAACGGGATCAAGCTTTCTCCCCCTTCGAGTGAGAAGCGTTTTTGCCCTATGTATTTGGTATGTAAGTATTGTTCCAAACCTTCCGCAGCAATAATTTGCTGAAGCAATGCTTGTTTTATTTCAGTTGTAAATGAAGGCAAGCCCTGACGGCTTTCAATAAAATTCTGGATCCAGCGTTTTTCTTTTACATTCGTGATGTGCATATACTCTGCACCAATACAACCACAGTAAGTTGCACGTACAATCGCAACAATTTCTCGCAAGCTGGCCATATCCGGACCAACCAGTGAGCCACTGTTAAACACCGTATCCAGATCGTCATTGGATAAGCTATGGTGCTGTAACGTCAATTCATTTATGAGTTCAGGTGGACTTTTGCTTAAAGGGTCAAGGTTTGCAGATTGGTGGCCAATAAAACGGTACGCATTAATCATCTGCAATACTCGAACCTGTCGAGCATCATGCCCACTGGATGCCAGCGACTGCTTTTTGTTCTGCAAGGAGTGAATGGCTTGTTGACGAAAGGCCTGTTTTATTACTGAATGGGAGGCTTCATCCACATCGGCATTCACAGCGGGTAAATTATCAAAAACAATTCGCCATTCGGTGCTGACCGTATCTGGATTGTTTAAATACGTTTCATACAGTGCTTCAAGGTAAGCTGCATTGGCACCAGCATAGGCCGAGCTTTCCAACAATGCTTCAAATGATTGCTGCCTGACGGAAATATCCATATGCACCCAATAATAAAAGAATAGTGTTCTTCAATAATTATAGTCGGCATATTAATGAAATACTCAAACTTTTATACTTTTTCAGTGCAACGGTTTTATGTTCACCGTAAGCGGATGGAGTATTTAGATTAAACGATAAATGAATACCCCAACCCAATAATAGCGCTGCTCGCTATTACCGTTACAATGCCTATTTCATATCGAAATAAAGCGACAAAAGCAGCAAACCCTATCAGCGCTGCAAACCATTCAAATCCAGCACCAATACCGGCATCAAAGCCTTGCGGCCACAGCACATGGTAAGCAAAAAACATAGCTAGATTTAAAATAACCCCCACCACAGCAGCTGTTATTCCGGTTAACGGTGCAGTAAAACCAACATCATGTCGGGTTGCTTCAACGGCAGGCCCACCCAGTAAGATAAAAAGAAACGAGGGTAAAAAAGTAAATAACGTAGCAACACTGGCGCCGGCAACACCGGCCAGCGCGAGCATATCGGGACCAAAAATTTCTTTTGTCCAACCACCTACAAACCCCACAAAGGCCACCACCATAATCAGTGGGCCGGGTGTGGTTTCACCGAGTGCAAGGCCATCGATCATTTGTGTTCCACTTAGCCATGCATACTGTTCAACGCCACCCTGATACACATAAGGCAACACCGCATAAGCACCACCAAACGTGACCAATGCCGCTTTGGTAAAGAACCAGCCCATTTGAGTCAAGGTGCCATCCCAACCATAAGCATTAAGAAGCAAAGCCATTACGCCAAAACCAATCAACAAGCCGATAGCTAAATAGCTTATAAACTTACTCCATTTAAAACGTGCATGGTCAGGTACAGGTGTATCATCATCAATAATAGCCATACCATAGGATTTACCCGATTCACCATGATGGCCACCGGCAATAAATTTTTCTGGCGCATAGCGCGAACCAATATAACCAATGATACCGGCACCGATAAGTATCGCGGGGAAAGGTATGTCTAATGCAAAAATAGCCACAAAGGCAAGGGCTGCCATTAACCGCAATACATTATTATTTAAAGCCCGCAAACCAATTCGATAAGCAGCAAAAACAACAATCGCGGTAACGGCCGGTTTAATGCCGTACAAAATGCCTTCAATAGCAGGCAAATCGCCAAACTCAAGATAAATCCAAGTCAGCCCAGACAGAATAAATAACGAAGGTAAAACAAATAAAAACCCCGCCATGATCCCGCCCCATACACCGTGCATTAACCAGCCAATATAAGTTGCTAACTGCTGCGCTTCCGGCCCGGGTAATACCATCGTATAGTTCAGCGCGTGCAAGAAGCGGTGTTCTGAAATCCATCTGCGTTTTTCAACCAACTCTTGGTGCATCATACTGATTTGCCCTGCAGGGCCACCAAAGCTGATAAAGCCAAGCTTTAGCCAGTAAATAAAAGCCTCAGTAAAAGAAACTGGTTGTGGTTTTTTATTTTTATCTAAATGTGCGGACATCATCTACCCATGATTATTATGATTTTTAAATTTTGTTAAAGACAACAGTCATTGCGAGCGATAGCGCGGCAATCTTGATGGATTATACCCCGTCTTAAAAAGATTGCCGCGCTATCGCTCGCAATGACCCACTTGTTACAGCTTGTATTTTCCAGAACGTATCATGATAACCATACCATACTCGCCATTCGTCCAGTATGGATACCATCACGTCGGTAAGAATAAAAACGTTTACTGTCCTGATAAGTGCAAAAATTTTCAGTTGATATTTGTTTAGTCGAAACGCCTTGCTGCACACACTGCAACTGCACTGCATAAGACGAATCCAATAAATAATGGCTGGTATCTTGCCTAGTAAACGCTTTTTCTAATATCGCATCTTGTTGTATAAAGGCTTCTTTTACTTCCTGCCCAACTTCATAGGCCTTACCGCTAATAGCCGGACCGATCCAAACGTGTATATCAGCTAAGTCACCTGCCATCTTTTCACTATAAATTTGTAGTGTTTTTTTCAATATTCCATTGGCAATGCCTTTCCACCCTGCATGTACGGCAGCAACCCAAGTGGATTGTTTGTTGCAAACTAACACCGGTACGCAATCAGCCGTCATAACACAACAAACAATATTTTTATCCGTTGTGTAACTTGCATCAGCGATAAAAGCTTGCTGGTAATTTTGCGGGGTTAAGCGAACCACTTTATCGCTGTGGATTTGTTCTAGCCAGCTCGGTTCGGCTGGTAAAGAGCTGTGCTGCGTTAAGCGTCTTCTGTTTTGTTTAACGTCTTCTGAATTATCGTTTACGTGGGTAGCGAGATTAAGTTCATCGTAGGGTGAACGGCTACTGCCACCTTTGCGCGTAGTGCTGAGTGCTTGAATTTTTTCTGAAACAACCCAGTTTGGTATTATTATCTGTGGCAGATTTTTTTTTAAACTCATAGGGGCTCGAGTTGGGCTAGTAATTGCTGAATATCATCTGCCAGCGGTGCCTGCCATTGCATTTGCTCTTTTGTAACTGGGTGCGACAGTGTGAGTTGATGTGCATGCAAGGCTTGACGTTTAAATTGCTGAATGGCGTCGCGCATACTGTCAGTGGATTGTTTAGGGATACGCACCCGCCCACCATAAACTGGATCACCTACAATAGGATAATGAATATGCGCCATATGTACCCGAATTTGGTGGGTACGGCCCGTTTCCAATTTTACATCTAATAAGGTATACGCCTGATAGCGCTGGCGAATTCGATAATGGGTTACCGCATGTTTGGCACCACTGTCCAAATCTCCGCGAACCGCCATGCGCTTACGGTCGACTTTATGCCGTCCAATCGCAGCATCGACTGTGCCACCGGCGGTCATCTCCCCTTGCACTAGGGCAATGTACTCCCGTGCAATGTCTCTAGCCTGTAATTGCTCAACCAGATAACAGTGTGCACTTAAGGTTTTAGCCACCACGGTGATCCCCGATGTGTCCTTATCTAAACGATGCACGACACCCGCTCGCGGTAAATTGACCGCATTGGGCACATGGTGCAATAAGGCATTACAGAGTGTTCCGTTTGGGTGACCCGGTGCAGGATGCACCACCATGCCCACGGGTTTATTGATCACAATAATTTCATCATCTTCAAAGATAATATTAAGCGGGATGTTTTCTGGCTGCCAGACCACCTCGACTTCGGCCTCAACCCGCACAACAATATTTTCACCGGTGTAAACCTTGTCTTTTGGCTTGCGCTGCTGCTGCTCAACGGTGACCCGGCCGGATTGAATCCATTGCTTTAGCCGGGCGCGGGAATATTGATCAAATAACTGGCTTAAAGCCTGATCAAGGCGCATTCCAGTGAGTAATTGCGGCACAACCGCTTCTAATATTTGAGGTTCTGATTGCATAGGCTTAAGGAATCTTTTGTGTTTTAGGTGAATGTTAGAGGGTCAGGCATTTAATCTAGCGCCCCATCAGAGTATACTGCATCAATCGTCATTACCTAAATAAAGTATTATGCCCTTATGAATATATTAAGTATGAATCTATCGAACTGGACACGTTTTTTATCCAATATTATTTTAATATCGATAAGCCTGTTTATTTTGCAGGGCTGCGCAGGGATGGACAGTGAAAATCTGCCTGAAGATATTACCGCCGCAGAACTCTACAAAGAAGCAAAAAATCACCTGAAGGATTCAAACTACGAAGATGCAATTAAACTCTATGAGCAAATAGAGTCACGCTACCCTTACGGTAAATACGCAGAACGCGCGCAACTTGAAATTGCGTATGCCTATTACAAAGACAACGAACCTGAAACAGCCATTTTATCTGCTGACCGCTTTATTAAGCTCCGCCCAAACCATCCTAATGTAGACTACCTCTACTATTTAAAAGGCTTAGCGGCATTTGATGCAAACAGCTCATTCTTTAGCAAGCTATTTAATCAAGATGAAGCCGAGCGCGATCCGAAGGCCGCTCGACAGGCCTTCCAGTATTTCGCTGAATTACTAAAACGCTACCCCAAAAGCCAGTACCGCAATGATGCGATAAAACGTATGAAACTTTTACGTGACAATTTGGCACGTTATGAAGTGTTTGTCGCAAAATACTATATGAATCGAAATGCTTATTTAGCCGCCGTTAACCGTGCAAAATATGTGCTCCAGAATTACCCAAAAACAAAATCGATTCCTGATGCACTCGGCGTAATGGTGCTGGGTTACAGGAAATTAGGACTGAAAAATCTGGAGAAAGATGCCTTACGAGTACTGCAATTAAACTATCCGAATCACCCTGCGGCTTTAAATGTGATGAAAAACTAAACGATAAAATGGTTGGTTTTTAAGCAGCCTTGGCGCAACTTATATTGCATCTGCACCCTTTTCGCCGGTACGAATACGGACAACCTGCTCAATGGATGAAACAAAAATTTTGCCGTCACCAATTTTGCCTGTACGCGCAGCATTGCTAATGGCCTCGATACAGGCATCCACTCGGTCTTCGCTAATAATCACATCCAGCTTAACTTTTGGAAGAAAATCAATAACATATTCAGCTCCACGGTAAAGTTCCGTGTGGCCTTTCTGTCGTCCAAAGCCCTTAACCTCGATTGCGGTCATGCCCGTTACACCAATATCGGACAATGCCTGACGCACATCATCGAGCTTAAAAGGTTTAATTATTGCTTCTATTTTTTTCATTGTTCTTTCCTTCGGCAATATTGAATTTTACAAATGCTCATAGCATGAATTCGATCTAAACAGGCTTGACGCGCTATTTCAGACTGAAACCCTGCATTATTTTGTACAAAATTAAGTAAACTGAGATTAACTGCATTTTATTCGAATTACCACAGCTAAATGAGCCGATTAGCCCGACCGAATTAAACAAATCCCAAGCCAAAAAGCATTTTCAACAAATTTATATTGTACCTCGCAACTTTGCAGAGATTTTGGCAAAATGCCGTATCTATCATTAGAATCAGGATACACTATGGACGCAAAAGCAATCACAGAAGAAGCCATTCGAGCTGAAATGAAAGTTTTACCCTCCATTGACCCTGATTTTGAAATACAGCGTCGCATTCATTTTATAAAACAAACGCTCAGAAACACAGGGCTCAACCATCTTATTTTAGGCATTAGCGGCGGTATTGATTCCTGCGTTTGCGGCCGACTTGCACAGCTTGCAATTAACGAATTAAACCAAGAACAACCACAAAATCCCCACTACACTTTTATTGCTGTGCGCCTGCCTTATAACATTCAAGCCGATGAAGATGATGCACAACTGTCTTTACAATTTATTCAGGCCAGTAAAAATATTTGCATCAATATTAAAACCAGCACCGACAGTATCCACGATGAAACATTGCGCGCACTTGAAGAGCAAAATATTTTATCCGATAACGCTTTCCACATCGATTTTGCCAAGGGTAATGTCAAAGCACGGGTGCGAATGATTGCACAATACAAAGTTGCTGGGCTGGTCGGTGGCTTAGTCGTTGGTACTGACCACTCCGCAGAAAACATTACCGGCTTCTTTACCAAATATGGTGATGGCGCCTGCGACTTAGCGCCTTTGTTCGGCTTAAGCAAACGACAAGTCCGGCAAATTGCATCCACTTTAAGTGCCCCACAAATCCTCATTGAGAAAACCCCGACAGCCGATTTGGAATGCTTAGCCCCTGGAAAAGCCGATGAAGATGTTCTTGGACTCCGCTACGAGCAAATCGATGATTTTCTCGAAGGCATGCCACTGGATGCTGATATTAAATCCCGTGTTATCGCTATTTATACAAAAACCCAACATAAAAGGCAGCCCATACTCACCATTTACAATGACTAAAAACCCCTCCTTACTAAATGCAGGCTTTAATTAGCCAACTTAACTAGCCTTATACACTATATAAGGCTATGATTAATAAACAAATTATTAGAATGTAAACACTATGAATTTAATCCGCTTACTCGTTATCGTCGCTATTATCTGGCTAGCATACCGTATGTACCAAAACTGGTTAGCAAAAAAAAACATCGCCCATAAACAACAAACAAACAAGCCCGATATCGAAAATATGGTGCAATGCTCAAAATGTGGCATACACCTACCTGAACAGGAAGCGCTAAAACAAGGCATACAATTTTTTTGTTGTGAAGCACATAAAAAATAAAGTTGCTGATAAAGAGAGTATTCGACTCAATATACCCAACCTATGGCACCAAAAAATACTTTTACCTTAAACCCGCCTACGCTCGATGCGCAGGGCAACGATCGTCATATTGATGCGTGGAAACCACTAATCTACTTAAATATTTACCGTACTGGCCTTTCTGCTTTTTTTCTTTTTTTATCCATTACACAAATCACGTTTAATCCTCTAGGCAGCATCAATGAAGCCTTGTTTACCCAGACCAGCCTTTATTATCTTGTATTAGCTTGCCTGTTCTGGATGATGATTCAATTAAAAAAGCCCCGTCAGCTGATACAAATTCACAGTAGCGTATTAGCCGACTGCATTGCCATTTTGTTGTTAATGCATGCTAGCGGTGGTATTCAAACCGGTTTAGGCACCTTACTCATTATTACTGTTGCCGGTAACAGTATGATAGTGCCCTTTCGCTCCGCGCTTTACTTTGCGGCAATGGCCACTATTACCTTGCTCGCACACCAAATCTTTAGTCATTATATCCAGAGCGAACCAACGTCGAACTATACCTACGCCGGTATCCTTGGTGTTATCTTTTTTAGCGCCGCTATCATTTCACATAAGCTGTCTATTCGCTTAAAAGAAAGTGAAGCACTTGCGGTTAAACGCGGCGTTGACCTAGCCAATATGGCACAACTGACTGAACACATTATTCAGCGCATGCAAACCGGTATTCTTGTGGTGGACAATGATAACAATATGCGGCTAATTAACGAGTCTGCTTGGCATATGCTTGGCATGCCATCAACAAGCCGACTGCCCAATCTTTCGGATATTGTTCCAGAACTTGTTCAACAAATAACACAATGGCGAAAAAACAGTGAGTTCGCACCACAGGTTATTCGACCCACTCCATTACACGCAAACGTGATGCCTCGTTTTGCTAAAATTACACATGATAATAAATCGGGAATACTCATTTTTTTAGAAGATACATCCGTGATGGAACAGCAAGCCCAACACTTACAATTAGCGGCTCTAGGCCGTTTAACCGCCAGTATTGCACACGAAATAAGAAATCCGCTGGGAGCGATTAGCCACGCCGGTCAATTATTAGAAGAATCGGCGAATTTAGACAAACATGATAAACGGCTAACACAAATTATTTCTGATCAATCAGCACGAATGAACACCATTATTGAAAATATTATGCAACTAGGCCGAAGGGATCACTCAAAACCAGAAGTCTTTGAGCTTAAAAAGTTTTTACAAACATTTGTAAATAGTTTTATTGCCAGCCAAAATTTTGATGGGGAAACTCAACAAACTCAAGACAATATAAAAAATCAAGGTGAGATCTTTATCGATATAAACCCCGATGATGTAAAAATTCGTTTTGATGTTTCACATTTAGAACAAATATTAACAAATCTTTGCGAAAATGGTTTGCGCCACAGTAAGCAATATACAAATAATCCAAAAATAGAACTTCGAGGTGGCATCACAGCTGAATTTACCCGTCCCTTTCTGGACATTATTGATCATGGTACTGGCATAACAGCCGAAACCGCCCAGCATATTTTTGAACCGTTTTTTACGACAGAACCCACTGGCAGTGGTTTAGGCCTTTATATTTCACGCGAACTAGCTGAATGCAATCAGGCGCGAATGAATTATATTCCTATTGCAACCGGCGGCAGTTGTTTTAGAATAACCTTCCAAGATCCACGGCGCAGTATAAGTTAATGACTAAAAAAATAAGCTTTAAAGCACTCATTGTTGATGATGAACCCGATATTCGTGAACTATTGAATATTACTTTGTCTCGCATGGACATCGATACTCAAACTGCTGAGGATATTACGCAAGCAACAGCATATCTCTCTGAATCTAATTTTGATTTATGTTTAAGTGACATGAAACTACCTGATGGCAATGGTATTGATCTTGTACGCCATATAGCAGAAAACTACCCTCAACTGCCTGTTGCCATGATTACGGCGCATGGTAATATGGAATCCGCTATCGAAGCACTTAAAGCTGGGGCATTTGATTTTGTATCGAAACCCGTTGATTTAAAAATACTTCGTAATCTAGTTTCAAGTGCACTTCAACTTAAAAATAAAATACCGGGAAAAGTGGTTCACTCGGAACAGGCATTGCTTGGTAAATCTGCTGTTATCGAAAATACCCGTAAAACTATTATTAAGCTGGCACGCAGCCAAGCACCCGTTTATGTCAGTGGCGAGTCTGGCACCGGCAAAGAACTGGTCGCACGCCTTATCCATGATAATGGACCACGAAAATCCCAGCCCTTTGTGCCAGTAAACTGTGGAGCTATCCCCACCGAACTGGTCGAGAGTGAATTTTTCGGCCATAAAAAAGGCAGTTTTACCGGTGCGTCCAATGATAAAACCGGACTTTTTCAGGCAGCAGATGGCGGCACGCTTTTTTTAGATGAAGTTGCTGACTTGCCTTTGTCCATGCAAGTTAAACTATTGCGTGCCATACAGGAAAAAGCCATTCGTCCCATTGGGCACCAAACTGAAATACCTGTGAATGTCCGCATTTTAAGTGCAACACATAAGAACCTACAGCAACTAGTCGAAGAAGGTGAGTTTCGGCAAGACTTATTTTATCGTATTAATGTGATTGAATTAAAAGTACCTTCACTGCGTGAACATACCGATGACATCCCCTTGCTGGCACAACACATTCTGCGAAAGATAGCAAAAGAATGGCAAACTGATGTTGTTAAATTATCCAGCGCAGCAATAAAGTCGTTACAAACTTATCCCTTTCCGGGAAATGTTCGCGAGTTAGAAAATATTCTTGAACGAGCAATGACACTCTTTGAAGGCAATACAATAGCAGTCGATGACTTACAGCTTCCGGAAAGTGCACCAGCAAAAATGTCTAACCCGAAAGATATAAGTCTAGCCAACTTAAGCCTAGATCCGGCACTGCTTAACACAGAGAAAAAAGCGATTATAAAAGCACTGGAACAAACAAAATATAATAAAACGGCGGCAGCAAAGGTACTTGGAATTACTTTTCGAGCACTGCGTTATCGAATTAAAAAATTAGATATTGAATAATAGCCTTGGCTCTTACCAATTTTTTAACTTACCCTTCATTTTATAACGATATTTACCGGTTGCATCCCGTTGCCCAAGAAAAATCAAACCACTTTGCAAATCCTTTGAGGCGCTGTTTCTGGCACCTAACCCAAGGTTGACATAATAAAGACCATTACCTTTTATTTTAATATTGCCATCCAGTATTAAAGAACCACCCTGATCGGTTAACACAAACTGGCTCCCAGAAAGTTGCGGTGTAGCCTGAATTAAAATATCACCGTATTCAATGCGTTGAGGAGAGACTAACACTACCTTTGACACAACAATCCGAGACTTAAGGTTGAATCGATTTCCTTTTATAAGCGATAAAGCGTCAATATGCATATTCACATCACCACTGAGACGAGCAGGCAACCCATACATTAAGGGCGCAAGGGAATCTATCGGAAATGCAGCGGTAAAATCCTCAATATTAATATTTCCAAAGAATGAAATGGAAACAGTTCCAGAACCTGACATATTACTGGCAGAAGCCACTGAGTTCTTGATATTGAGATAAATACTGAGTTCACCTAATAATAAAGGTAGCAACTTTAAATTCCAGTCCAACTGACCAATATTTATTCCTGAAATATGCACACTGCTGGCACTACCCGACCAAACTGTCCCTGTAACAGAGGAAAATTGAAGCTGCCTATTTAACTGTGAATTATTTTTAACCAATGTAAAACCAATGCTTGCAGGTAAAGTCGCAATCAAAAATATGATATACAAAATAACCGCAAACAATGTGTAACGTATATATTTACGTCTTACTTTTTTCTTACGCTTACGCCGCTTACTGCTGCGTGATACTTTTGATTTAAAGCCAATCATGGTACTTCCATGTAAACAGTTACATTAACTCGGCCAACGGCTTGCAAACGATCAACCGTTAATTTACTCACTATAATTCCGCTTCTGGATATCAATTGATCCAGCCAGTTCATCACATTATCAAAAGGCACATTATCCATCGATACACGCAAATTATTTTCGCTATCCGCTTTTACATTTAGTGCATTTGCCAAACCATTTCTTTTTGCCGCAGTATTAATCAGGTTACTTAAAAACTGTCTACCTGGTTGTGCTGTAATTGTTCCACTACCTCTTAGTTTTCTGATTTCACTTGCTTGATGCTGCATTGTGACCAGTTGGTTGCGCTGAGACTTTACCCGCACATCCATATTATCTAGGCTTTCAGAAAAGGGTTTCCAGATAAATTGATAAGGTATAACCAGTGCTATCAAAACAGCCGCAATAATAACTAAATTACGCTCACGCGACTCAAGGCCGTTAAGATATTTTTTAACTGCATTCATGAACCTTGCCTCCTGATTTCCAGACGACTGACTACTTTATCTTTATTCTGTGATGCCGACTTAACCTCAACTTTCATCCCAGCACGTTCAGACAAAACTTTTTCTAACTGATTTAACGCGGCAAAATTTCTTAAATCTGATTCAATATCAATACGGCCATTCTGATAACGCAACGATTTGATTGTTAACCCGGGTGTAGAACGTAAAATAGGCGCAATCAGGGTTAACATAGAGGATAAACTTGACTGACTCTTTCCCGTGCGGCTCTGAAATGCCTTGAATTTCTGCTGCATCTGGGCAGGCGCATTAACAACACGTTTCGCTTGAGGGAAAGTCCTTTTATATACCCGTTCCATTTCTGTCGTTAATCTCCGGCTTTCATTGCTTAATGATATATAATTAACAACCTTTGTTGTTACACTTAAGAATAAAACTGCGGCTAATAGCATAGCCGCAGGATACCATTTACGTAGCTGACCTTTTACTTTTTCTTTTCGGCTAAATTCGCCAAAAAGTAAATTAACGGGTGCTTCATAGTCGAAATGTCCCGCCAACCAGATTAAACTGTCATTTTCAAAATTATTAACATGTAACTCTATACCGGAATCTAGACTAAAATCATTAGTGTTAATATTAACATCCCTGCAATCAATAATATTAATACGTTCAGGTGTAACACCCTCTGCATCAGTTATTGTTGTGCTTAATAACTGATTTAAATTACTGTGGTCAACAGCAAAGCCTGCATGTACACCAGTGCGAACAATCGAGCGGGTATCTTCTAATAAGATAGTCCAAGTGCCAATACTAGTCGATAACGCCAGCGTATCGGGTACCATCACATCAACTCGCAAACCAAGTTCATCACAAATATCATTCCAGCGTTGCATGCACTCGCGGTTTACAACGGCAGCTACATATTGACTGTTACCATAACGTGGCCCTAGTACGAAATGTAAATCACTGACATCATCAATAAGTTGATCTTCTAAAGCGAATGGAAGTGCATCCAGTAAGCGTTGTTTATTCTGGCCGGGTAAACTAATTTCAGAAATAACAACATCTTCCCCAGGTACAATAACAATAACCCGTGCATCTCGTGCTGCCTTCGCGGCTGACGAGAGCGGCCCTTTGATTAAAGTACCTAAAGGCTTACCGTTATTGCACAACACCCAGCGGCCATGAGCTGGCGCAGGTTCTAGGCCATTATCTAACCTAGCATTGTTTTGCCGAGTAGAATCTAAAAAAATAAACAGCTCACGTGCCATTTATATTCTCCGTTGTGTGCGTAATAATACTTTTATTTTACCATTTTTATCACGATAGAGAACACTATATAATTCCGATCGTGCACTTCCTATAATTGAACGTGCCTGAAGTAGAAAATATTCACTGTTTACCGAAAGCTGGATTTTCGTTATTTTTTTCCCTTTTAATGCATCCTGTTTTATAAACTCATCGACGGACTTGTAACCAGATTTATTGCGTTCACTTATAATATTTTTTGCCTCTACTAAACTAATCTGGTTAGACAACATGCTTATTTGCATTGCACTTGCAGTATTCACATTCAATGGCGTAAAAATAGGCAAGGCAATGATGTAGGGTGCTATTTTTTTATAACGTTTATAATCAAAGCCTTTAACCATGATCAATTCTGATGCACTTGCCATTAACCGGTTTGCTGCGCGATAAGAAATGGCATTATTTAAATAGTCTCCATCCTCCGCGCCTGCAGGAATCGTTGAATCTAAATTTTCATCCAACCAGTCAATAATCGCATCTGTTACTTCTATATCGATATTATTTTCATTTAATAAGTTTTTAAAAAGAGCAATACTGTCTTTATCTGGGTTGCCCGCTTTTAGAAAATTATTAATATTAAAACGCGCCTGTAAATCCTTAATCTTGCCCTGTATTGTTCCACCTTCGACAGGGATTGGAGGTAGTTCCACTGCCCAGTCATCATCAAAAGAATCTGTTTTATTATCCTTGAAATCCTGAGCAAGGATATTTTTAGCCCAGTCTTCTGCGCCTAATAAATACATATAAGCCTGCTCGTTGTTCAGCAGGTTTCCTGTTCTACGTGTACTTAACTGTTGCTTCGACGCAATACCTGCGGCCATAATAGCAACTAGAGCAACAACGAGTAAGACCATAATCAAAGCAATTCCAGCCTGCTGATTTTTATGTATTCTACGTTGTTGCATCATAATTTTTCTTTCATTTATATATGTAATCACACGTCAGGCAATATAAATAAACGGGTGAATCGCCCCCAATCTTCCAGTTCAAATGTTACTTCAACAGCCTTTGGAAAAACACTAGTTGCAGTATCGCTAGTTTGCGGTGGCCATGCCGTTACCCACAGATTGTTTTGGGTTTCGTTAGACTCATCATTACGCCCTAAGAATCTTAGATTAAGACCATTCACATCGTTCAAAATTAAGGTCTTCGTTGGCCGACTATCCTCAGCACGATCCAATACATTCCAGCGATAGCGATACAATTTATTATCGTCTACACCATAAGCAATACGTTGTAATGAACTGCGATTTAGCCCTGCCGGATTTGGGTAGCCACCTCGCGTTAACTCAAGTCTGTACTTGCCGATATCATTTGATTGCAATACATTTAAACGGTCACCATACTCACCGCGGACGGTTCGATTAGCTAACTGTCTTACATCGCGACTAAAATGCATAAATGCTAATTGCAATTCGGTTAAACGAGATGTGTGTTTATCCGTTGCCGATCTAACATTAACAACTTCCCGTAAACCACCAAATATCATCACCGACATCACTGCAAAGATACTTAAGGCCACCAGTAGCTCTAATAAAGTAAAACCAAACTGGCGGTTAGCTTTATTAGCTATCATATGCCTTTACTTAAAAAAGAAGTCAACCGAATTACAGGTTGTAATTTTCTATTTCTGGCCTCTTCATCTTTATAAACACTCAATTCAACTCGGCGAATATTTTTGTCTTCTGTTTTTATAACCTTTGAAGCCCAGTACCATTCCTGTTGCCCCATCATTTTCTGCCCTGTTGTTCGGCTAATAGCCGGAAACACGCTTTGTGCTCGCCACTCATTTATCTTGTTAACCGCTACCCATTGTGCAAATGTTTTGTCGCGCAATTCATTCGCATTATTTATTTTCCCACCAGCACCTTTCACCAGTGCGGTTAATGCAAAAGCGACAATCACTAATGCCACTAGCACTTCCAATAAAGTAAAACCGCAACGTTGCAAGGACATACCTGAATAATTATTATTTTTCACATGTGATTTAAGCATCACTATACGTCCTGCTTTTCTAAAATCAGCTGACCATTGGCCTGACCTGTTATTTTAAAAAATTGTTCTAAATCTGTTATCTTTAACGTTATATCAAAAGGCGTTAACTCACCACTGGATAAAATATATATCCGGATAGGTTCATTTTCCTCCTTAATACTATTGAGTACTAATTTTACATCTTCAACTTCAAGACTAAGTTCAATGCCTGCCGTTAAACTTCGCTTTCTGAAAATTTTGTCTGCTGTAATATCAACCCATTTATCATCATATAACTGCTTAAAGACATAGCCATCGCGATCTAACTCCAGCGCAAGTTCTTTTGACTGAAGGATTGACTCTTCCTGCGCTAACTTTATCAGGCCATACAAGCGCTGCGACTCCTGTTCCAGCTTGTCGGACAAACCGCCATCACCAAAGGCAAACATACCCAAACCCAACATAATTCCCATAATTGCAATCACGACCATGATCTCGATGAGAGTGAAGCCATGTACTTTAGCAGCCTTGCTCTGGGTTAAAACCTGCCTCCTTATATGCATTGCTGTTTACCATTTTTATCTGTAAAAAAAGCTAATCATTATTCCAGTTACCAATATCATCTTCACTTTGCTGCTGATCTGGCCCATAGGAATAAATATCAACCTGCCCTCGTACTCCGGGACTTAAATATAAATAAGGATTACCCCATGGATCTGTTTTTAATTTTTTAATATAACCGGATGTTTTATAATTCTTGGGTTCCGGCGCACCCGCTGGTTTTTTTACCAAAGCTTCTAGGCCTTGATCCGTTGTTGGGTAAACAAAGTTATCCAACTTATAACGGTCTAAAGCTGACTCAAGTTGGCTAATGTCCTGTTTTGCTTTAATAATACGCGCTTTGCCGGGTTCATCCATAATATTAGGTAAAACCACGGCACCCAAAATACCAAGGATAACCACAACAACCATAACCTCGATCAAAGTAAAACCCCGTTGAACCTTTCTGCTAAATGGAATATTACAAAAATTTTTATATATCGTATTTTGTTTCATTTTAATTCCTTACAATAATTTACATTATTAATTATAGTTATTGTATAAGTTGATTTAAGTTAAAGATGGGTAATAAAATAGCCAGCACAATCATTAATATCACTGCACCCATTACTAAAAGCAATAAGGGTTCCAACAACCCCATTAATGTTGTTATCAGTGTTTCCAGTTCCTGCTCCTGATTAACAGATGAGCGCTCTAACATTTCACCTAGATTACCACTGACCTCACCGCTGGCAATTAAGTTCACAACAATAGGTGGAAAATAACCACTGACATCCAGCGACTTGGCTAAATTGGAACCTTCTCTTACCCGCAAGCCTGCTTCAATAATGGCATGTCGCATCGGCAAGTTTTCAACCACTTGTCCCGATATTTTAAGTGCTTCTAAAAGTGGCACGCCACTGGCAACCAGAATACTCAATGTTCGTGTAAAACGTGCTGTATTCGAGCCCCGTACCAGCCGCCCGACCAAAGGCAATTTTAACCAGATTTTGTGTATCTTTTCTTTGCCCGCTGGTTGCTTATATAACATACTGAACATGGAAATGCCGGCTACAGCCAGCAGAATAATAAGCCAGTAATAATCTACTAAAAAATCACTGGCTGCAATCATCAAACGGGTAATGAGTGGTAACGTTTGCCCTGAATCTTCAAAGACTTTAACCACTTCCGGTACAACATACGCCAATAAAAAAGAGACTATCGTGATTGCCATAAAAATTAAAACGGCAGGATAAAGTAATGCCATCTTAATTTTGCTTTGTAAGTGCTGTTTACTTTCGGTGTAATCGGCCAAACGCTCCAGAACAATATCAAGATGCCCTGTTTGTTCACCGGCAGCCACCGTCGAACGGTATAAATTATTAAAAACATGTGGAAATTGTGCCATACCGTCAGCAAGCGAGTGACCCTCAAGAATTTTTGCCCGAATGCCTAAAATTAAACGTTGCAATCGCGGTTTTTCAGTTTGTTTGGCCACCGTTGCCGTCGCTTCATCTAGGGGCAAACCCGACTTTGTTAATGTGGCTAACTGCCGTGTTATCAATGACAAATCTGCCGCACTGATACTACGCTGCACTCCAAAACCAGCCGATTGTGCTACTTCACGCTCTGCGGCTTCATCCACCGAAGTAGCTAGTAGACCTTGCTCACGTAGTTGCTGGCGCACATGGCGGGCAGAGTCACCTTCTAATATGCCCTTTTTCTTTCGGCCATTGGCATCAAGTGCAACGTATTCAAAGGCAGCCATGTTGCTTACACTTCCTCAAATGCAACACGCGTAATTTCTTCGAGTGTTGTTTCACCGGATAAGACACGTCGAATACCATCTTTACGAATACTTGCAGAAACGTTTCGTACATGTCCTTCAATTTCTTGTTCACTTGAACCATCATGGATCATAGTTCTTAATGTATCATCGATTTCAATCAGTTCGTAAATACCTAAACGACCTTTGTAACCTAAATTACTGCACTCATCGCAGCCCAAAGATTCGTAAATAATCGGTGGTTGTTCCGACGCAACACCTAAAGCTAAACACTCAGCTACATCCGCTGTTTTAGGTTGCTTGCAGGATTGACACAAGGTACGCACCAAGCGTTGAGCGAGTACACCAAGCAAACTAGACGACAATAAAAACGGTTCAACCCCCATGTCCCGTAAACGGGTAATCGCACCAATGGCTGTATTGGTATGCAATGTTGAGAAAACCAAATGGCCGGTTAAACTTGCCTGTACTGCAATTTGTACGGTCTCCAGATCACGTATTTCACCGACCATCACTACATCGGGATCTTGACGCAAAATAGCACGTAGCCCGCGCGCAAAAGTTAACTCTACTTTAGTGTTAACTTGTGTTTGCCCTATGCCATCAATGTAATATTCAATAGGATCTTCCACTGTCATAATATTACGAGTGGCATCATTTAAACGTTCTAGCGCAGCGTAAAGTGTTGTTGTTTTACCTGAGCCGGTAGGGCCAGTAACCAGAACAATACCGTGTGGTCGTCGAATTAAACGGTCAATGCTAACCGTGGTTTCAACCGCCATACCTAGCTGGAATAAATCCAACCGTCCGGCCTGCTTGTCAAGCAAACGCAACACGACCCGTTCACCATGCCCTGATGGCAGCGTGGAAACCCGCACGTCAACCGCACGACCGGCAATACGTAATGATATACGGCCATCCTGTGGTAAACGTTTTTCGGCAATATCCAGTTTTGCCATCACTTTAATTCGGGAAGTAATCAGCGGAGCTAACACACGCTGCGGCTGTAATACTTCACGCATCACACCATCCACCCGCATCCGTACTAATAATCTGTTTTCAAAGGGTTCGATATGAATATCCGATGCATTTTGTTTAACCGCCTGTGTCAGTAAGGCATTAATTAAACGGATAATGGGGGCATCGTCTTCAGTTTCCAGTAAATCTTCGGTTAGCGGCAGTGCATCGGCAAGACTTTCAAGATCCATTTCTTCGCCAATTCCTTCCATCATTTCCATTGTTTCATCAGAGTGTAATTCGTAACTTGCTTGTAGCAAACGTTCGAATTCATCTGTTTCTACCGTCTTAATTTCTAATGGCACACCATAGTGGCGTCGGAGTTCAAGCAGAATTTGAGTGTTAACATTGGGCGTGTGTGTTACTTCAACATGCTCATCGTATAAAGCAGTCACTAATACACCATGCCGCTTAGCAAAGGCAAAGGACAATAAGGCTCTGGTGCCTGCGCTGCGTTCTGTCGTGGCAAGATCGTTCAAGGTACTCGCCTCAACTACTCTGAAGACTCATTAAGCGTAGGTGGTACCACTTCTGTAAGCCCGACCTCTTTGCCTTTAACAGCCCGAGGTGCTTTTTTAGCTGCCACTGAAGGTGGTAACCGAATCGCATTATCCGTTGTTGTGGCGACGTCTCCACTAATAACTGGGGGCATCAGGATCTGAGTTCCGGCTTCTGTCGATTCATCATAAGCCGGTGGCAACGTTAGGAACTCTTTAAATTCGGGCAATAACGGCGATTCATCATCAGCCATTAACTTAACACCTCGCTCACGTATCGCAAGTTGCTTGGCTCGAATAAAATTATACTTGTCATTGGTTAAACTTTTTAACATTGCAGCATCCTTCATTATTTGAGGATGAATAAAAACCATTAAATTGGTTTTAACTTTGGTGGTTTTATTATAGCGAAATAATAAACCCAGAATGGGTATATCACCTAAAACAGGCACACGTTGCTCATCTTCACGAAGCGTTTCTTCTATTAAACCACCTAAAACAACAATACCACCATCTTCAACCATCACCGTTGTTTTAATAGAGCGCTTGTTAGTGATAAGGTCTGCTCCCACGGTACTGGGACTTAAACTTGACACCTCCTGTTGAACATCCAGTTTAATGGAATTACCTTCATTGATCTGTGGTTTAATTTTTAATGTTAAGCCTACATCCTGACGCTGGATTGTCGTAAATGGATTAGTTGGGTTTGCTCCCCCTCCCCCGGGGCCGCTGAATGCACCGGTAATAAAAGGTACATTCTGCCCCACAACTATTTCAGCTTCTTTATTATCAATAGTCACTAGGCTAGGGGTTGATAAAATATTAGTCCCGACATCTGCCGATAAGGCTCTTATCAATGCACCAATACGACTAGTGCCAATAAAATCCCCCACACCCAAGCTTAAACCTGATGCAACCGGCGGCGTATCTAATAGTAAGTTAGCTGCGCTATAACCATTATCAAAATTTATTAAACCAACGGGTTGTCTGGAATTTGAACCACCACCGGCCCATTGAACACCCAGCTCTCTGGTTGACTCTTCTGATACTTCGGCAATAACAGCCTCAACCAGCACTTGAGCCCGACGAATATCAAGACGTTGAATCACTGTTTTTAATGAACGCACAACATTGGCAGGCGCAGAAATAACCAGTGAGTTGGTGCTCTCATGCGCTTCAATAACAATACCACCCACCGAGCTTGTAGCCGTCTTTTTTCCTTTACCAACAGTAAGAATACTTTTGCTGACTCCCGTTAAGACCGGCACCATATCTTTTGCTACTGCATTACGTAGGTAAATAACATGTGTATTGCCACTAAATTCCAATGGTGTGTCTAAATGTGAAATAAGTGCCCGCGTACGAACTCGCGATGCTCTTGGCCCGCCTAATAAAACGCTATTGGTGCGGTCATCCGCTATCACATTGATACTTTTTTTCTGTTTTGGGTTTAAACTCGCCAGTTGCTGCATAATTCTTACGACTTCAGTTGCAGTCGCATGTTCTAACGGGATAACTTCAACTTCATCACTGGTTGCTTGGTCAATACGTCTGATAATTTTCTCTAAACGCATAATATTAGCCGCGCTATCAGAAATAACTAAAACATTCGATGCAGGGTAAGCGGCTAAATGGCCACGTTGAGGAACAAGCGGCCGTAAGATAGGCACCAGTTGTGCCGCATCAATGTAGCGCACTTCAATAACACGCGTCACAAAGGCATCGCCACCGTTATAGAACCGCTTATTCATAAAGGGAATTGCATCTTGTTTTGCATTCACTTCGGGCACAATTTTAGTCACATTGGCACCAACAACAGCAGCAAAACCGTGTACTTTTAAAACAGAAAGAAAAACCTGATAAACATCTTCACTTGGCATTTCTTTATTAGAAATAATCGTAACTTTACCTTTTACCCGTGGGTCAATAATAAAATTAATGCCAGTAATGCGCGAAACGGCATTAATCAGGGCATTAATATCGGCATCAACAAAATTTAATGTGTATGTTTGTTTTGCCGTATTATCAACGGCCACATTTTTCGCACTAACACTGGGGGCTGAAACAGCCAGACTTTGTCCGGCAATCAACAACGTTAAAGCCGCAACTATTTTAAATGATTTTTTAAATAACACACTCATACTTCTTTCGTATTAATAGTTAATTTATCCAACTTAATATGTTCCATTACTACATCTGCACATTAACTGTTTGGGGAATACCCTTGCGCTTAAAATCGATGCTCAAGGGCGTTCCATTTTTTAAAGAATTCAATAACTGGTCGTAGGCTGCACTCATACTATTACTGATAGAAGTACCATTGATTGCCGTTATTACATCCGTTGGCAACAAACCTAAACTCCGCATTACCATTGGGTCATTATGATTAAAGGTGAAGCCTTCCGTTGAGCCGTCTGCTTTATTCACAACCGGCTCAAGACGTGCATTTTCCATAAACGACTGTGGTGACTTAACAAATGTTTGCCTGATTTTCTTTAATCTGTTCGTCACTGGCATCGTTCGTACACTGCGACGAGTTGATGAACTAGAAGACGCAATAGGAATAGTGTCCAATTGCTTTTGTGGTAACGCGAGCGATTCTAAACGGCCATTTCGATTTAAAATAACTTCTGTCGGCCGAACTTCATGTAAAACAGCACCACTGGGTAAGCGTTCTCCAACATTAAAAGTACGGCCTTTCGCTGACGCACTTTCAGAAATAATTGCATATGCGTTGACAGGATTCGTTGATGCAAAAACACCTTTTAATACAAGCTGTAATTTTGTTTTAGCAATATTAACCGGGTTAATGCCTGACTTACCCTGAGCCAGTCCAAATAAGTGCAATCGGCTAACTGAACTTAATCGTGCAGTGGCTTGCGACTGATTAACAGGAACGGGCTGACGAGCAACCACTTTATAGTCTGTAACCGGCATAAATATAAACCAAGTCAAACCCGCCAGAGACTTTGCAAGCAACACAATAAAAAGTATATTCAGCCAAAAAGGGACATGCGCAACCCAACCCGCCTGTAAAATAGCAATAGGATCCAACTTACCCAGAAATTGAGTCACCCGCGGGCTTAAATTTGTACCTTCAACTGTCATCAGTATTGGCATTATCATCCATATTCAAGTCAGTTTTCGCTGCTTACTTATTAACCACACTGGCAAAATGAAGCAGCGTCCATAAAATCTAAAAAAACAAATTGTTTTAACTTTACTTTTTACCCCTAATTCATCAAAATATCAATTAGTTATAGAGTATAGTTAAAAATGTTTCGAGATGTAAGAAATAATTGCTTAATTTTTTATAAAAATGGCCGAAAACCATAACTGAAGTCTATTTAAGCAAAATCACCGAGTAAGTGACTCATTCAACAAAACAGCGCTGAAAAGAGACCCTTAATAGAAAACAGTAAGAATCACTCAAGTTATTGTTTTTTAAGGTTATAATTAAATTACACCAACTCATATTTTGAGACACCGAAACTGTATTAGCCTATTTGCTGTGCTAAGCTAGTATATATTAAAGGTGTTTTAAATAATTAAGCAGGAATCGAAAATGAAAAAGACGCAACCACAAAGCCACCGTAACACATACAAAACAGCGGGATTTACACTTATGGAGCTTATGATAGTCGTTGCTATCATCGGTATTCTCGGGACAATCGCTGTTCCTGCTTATAATGGCTACATTACCTCTGCTCGCATAAGCGAGTGCGCCAATGAAGTGGCGGCAATAAGTCTGGCTCAAAAACAATTTTTATTGGAAAATAATAGCTATTTTCCAGATGGTGGTGGCGCAGCGGCGACAGTAACAAGTGTTGGCGCAACTTACCTTGCCATTGAGGCTGTTAGTGGTGGTTACTTCCGCTCCACTTACCGTGAACACGGTGCAATTGGAGGACCTCAATACAATGCGCATGTCAACTGTGATTACACTGTAACCACGCCAGCGAATGGTAGCAGCTTCACCATTGCCGTTACGCCAACACCTTTACGAAGCTTAGTTCCAAAGGCTGCCGAAGTTGCCGGCTTGGATAAAACCGTAAACTAAGTTTAACACTGAGATATAGCAAGGTTAAGATAATAAATGGCTACTCCGAACGCAAAAATACAACTAGGTGGTCTTGCACGTAAATTGGTACAAGATGGGATCATTGATGAAAGCAGTGCAATTAATGCGCAAACAGCCGCAATAAAAAGTAAAATTCCTTTTGTTACCTATATTGTGCAACAAAAACTCGCTGACAGTTTTAAAATTGCTGAAGCAGCCTCGACAGAGTTTGGTGTTCCCGTTGTTAACCTTGATGCCGTCGATATTGAAGCGGATGTGATTAAGCTCGTAAAAGAAAGCTTGGTTCGTAAACATAATACCCTGCCATTATTTAAACGTGGTAATCGTTTATTTATCGCCGTTTCTGATCCCACTTTATTGCAAGCCATCGATGAAGTTAAGTTCCATGTAGGGATGTCGACCGAAGCCATTCTAGTTGAAGAAGATAAGCTTCAGCGCGTTATCAATAAATCAATGGAAGACAATGACACCTCCTTGTCTGAACTAACCGATGGTGATTATGACGATCTGGATTATGTTGATGAAGACGCCGAAGCAAATGCAGATGATGGTGCTGATTCTGATATTGATGATGCTCCCGTGGTACGCTTTGTTAATAAAGTATTACTCGATGCGATCAACAAAGGGGCTTCGGATATCCACTTTGAACCCTACGAGAAAAATTACCGAGTACGTTTTCGCCTCGATGGTGTCCTTAATGAAGTGGCAACCCCGCCCATAGGCATGTCGCATAAATTAGCAGCACGTTTAAAGGTTATGTCTCGCCTTGATATATCAGAGCGACGTGTTCCGCAAGATGGCCGAATTAAACTGAATCTATCTAAGAACCGTTCTATCGATTTTCGTGTTAACACCTGTCCGACTCTCTTTGGTGAAAAAATAGTATTGCGGATACTTGATCCAAACAGCGCCAAAATGGGCGTTGAAGCCCTAGGTTTTGAAGATGCACAGAAAGAACTTTATCTCACCGCTCTCGCAAAACCATACGGCATGATCTTGGTTACCGGCCCAACGGGTTCGGGTAAAACGGTATCTCTGTATACTGGTGTAAATATCCTTAACCAAACTGGAGTTAATATTTCAACTGCTGAAGATCCGGTGGAAATTAACATGCCGGGGATTAATCAGGTTAATGTAAACAACAAAGTCGGGCTGGATTTCTCAAGTGCATTACGCGCTTTCCTTCGCCAAGATCCGGATATTATTCTGGTGGGTGAGATTCGTGATCTAGAAACAGCCGAAATTGCGATTAAAGCAGCCCAAACCGGCCACTTGGTCTTATCCACCTTACATACCAATGATGCACCACAAACACTCACACGATTAGTTAACATGGGTGTGCCCGGCTATAATATTGCCTCTTCAGTGCATTTAATTGTAGCGCAACGTTTATGCCGACGTTTGTGCCCGCATTGCAAAAAGACTCTAGATATTCCAAAAGAAGCATTACTCGAAGAAGGCTTTAGCAAAGAAGAAATAAAACAGGGCATTACCATCTATGGGCCCAAAGGCTGCGACCAATGCTCTGAAGGCTATAAAGGCCGAGTAGGTATTTACCAAGTCATGCCTGTTTCTGAAGAAATGGGGCGCATTATTATGGAAGGCGGTAATGCTATGGTGCTTGGCGATCAAGCACAAAAAGAAGGCATCCCTGACTTACGACAATCAGGCCTGAAGAAAATAAAAGATGGCATGACTAGCCTCGATGAAATTAATCGTGTTACAAAAGAATAATATTGAATTGATAATATAATACCCAACTTTTAATAATAAAATACTAGTAAAGCGGTACATAAGGAAACGCACATGGCGACTAAAACAAAAAAACAAGATGTTTTTATCTGGGAAGGCAAAGATAACAAAGGCAAAAAAGTCAAAGGAGAATCCCGCAGTGCAAATATTTCTTTAGTCAAAGCCACTTTGCGCCGACAGGGCATTAATCCAAGTAAAATTAAAAAGAAATCCAAACCATTATTTGGTGGCGGAAAAGGCCGAGTAAAAGCAAAAGACATTGCTATTTTTAGTCGTCAATTAGCTACCATGATGGATGCCGGTGTACCCCTTGTACAAGGTTTTGAAATCATCGGCCGTGGCCACGAAAACAAGGCCATGCAGGATCTGCTGCTGGCGATTAAAGCTGATATTGAAGGGGGCAGTAATTTATCCGATGCCCTTGCAAAACACCCCTACCACTTTGATGAACTTTTTTGTAACCTCGTACAAGCTGGTGAGCACGCCGGTATCCTCGATACCATCCTTGACAAAATTGCGACCTACAAGGAAAAAACCGAATCCATTAAAGGCAAAATTAAAAAAGCACTGTTTTACCCAGCCGCTGTTATTGGCGTGTCTTTTGTTATTACTGCCATCTTGATGATTTTTGTAATTCCAATGTTTGAGCAATTGTTCCAGGGTTTTGGAGCCGATCTCCCGGCCATTACACGGTTTGTTATCAACCTTTCCCAGTTCTTCCAGGTATGGTGGTGGGCTGTCTTTGGAGGTATTGGCTTAGCCATTTATGGAATAATAGAAGCAAAAAAACGCTCCCCCAAATTTAACCATATACTTGATCGTGGTATGTTGAAAATGCCCATTATTGGTAATATTCTAGAAAAAGCGGCCATTGCACGTTTCTCACGAACTTTAGCTACCATGTTTGCTGCCGGTGTACCTCTGGTTGAGGCCATGGTGTCCGTTGCTGGTGCCGTAGGTAATATTGTATTTAAAGATGCCGTCCTTATTATGAAAGACGAAGTAGCAACCGGTACTCAACTAAACGTTGCCATGAACCAGTCCGGGTTATTTCCGAATATGGTCGTGCAAATGGCCGCCATTGGTGAAGAAGCCGGCTCGGTTGATACCATGCTAAGTAAAGTGGCTGATTTTTATGAAGAAGAAGTAGATAATGCAGTAGACAGCATGAGTAGCTTACTTGAACCACTTATCATGGCTATTCTCGGCGTACTTATCGGTGGTCTGGTTATCGCAATGTATATGCCTATCTTCCAAATGGGCAAAATTGTTGGTGGATAAAGAAACAATTTAAGATGGATGTGATTGAAACGCTAAATCAAACACCCATACTTGTGGCCATCGTTACGGTTGTTATTGGTTTAATTTTTGGTAGCTTCCTAAATGTGGTAATACACCGACTACCTAAAATGCTCATGCGCGAATGGTCAGAGGATTGCATTGGCTTTCTGTCAGAGCAGGATAAGACCTTTAGCTACAAACAAGCAACACTTGCCAACCCCTATAATTTAGCCGTGCCGGGATCCAGCTGCCCCAACTGTGATCATAAAATTACCCTTTTAGAAAACATTCCTGTTCTGAGTTATCTCTTTCTTAAAGGCCGGTGCAGTCAATGTAGTATAAAAATATCACCACGTTACCCTTTTATTGAGTTACTCACCAGCCTGCTAACATTAGCGGTTGTCTTGCAATTCGGCTTAAACTGGCAAACATTTTTTGCATTAATACTCACCTGGAATTTAATTGCACTTAGCGGTATTGACTTTGACCACCAATACCTCCCTGATAATTTAACACTTCCTTTTATCTGGTTAGGCTTACTGCTTAATATTTTTAATTTGTACACTGACATTAATAGTGCCGTCATCGGGGCAATAGCTGGGTACTTAAGTTTATGGACGGTATACCAACTTTTTAAACTTGTCACAAAAAAAGAAGGGATGGGCTTTGGTGATTTTAAACTACTAGCCGTATTTGGAGCTTGGTTTGGTTGGCAGTCACTGGGGGTTATTATTATACTTTCCTCTATCGCTGGTGCCATTATAGGTATCGGATTAATCCTCTTTAAAAACCAGTCACTCAGTAAGAAAATTCCTTTTGGTCCGTACCTAGCCATCGCCGGCTGGATTTTCATGCTATGGGGTGAAACCATTAACTCAGCCTATTTACACTATGTTGGTTTAAGTTGATGTTAGACTTAGATTAGAATGCTGAAAATAGGCTTAACAGGTGGTATTGGCAGCGGTAAAACAACCGTAAGTGATCTTTTTTATAAACTAGACAACCATGAGAATAAAGTTGCGATTATCGACACCGACATTATCGCCCGTCAGATTGTTGAAGTAGGAAAGCCTGCATATAAGGAAATTATCACTGTATTCGGGAAAGACATATTAAATACAAATGCATCGATTAATCGAAAAGCACTCGCTACTATCATATTTAACAACCCAAATTTAAAACAACAACTCGAAAATATTACCCACCCACAGATTCAGGCACAGGTTAACAGCGAAATATCTCAACTCAATACGCAATATTGCATCATTGTTCTTCCATTACTGTTTGAAACAGAGTCAGACTATGCTCTTGATCGTGTTCTGGTTGTTGATTGCGACACGGACACGCAAATAAAGCGAACAACCCAGCGAGATCAAGTCACAGAACAAGATGTGGAGCGTATTATTAAACTTCAAAGCTCACAGGCTTATCGCTTAAAACATGCCGATGATGTTATTAAGAATGACAGCAATCTTGCAAATTTAAGGCAGCAAGTCCAGAACTTACATGAATTTTATCTGAAATTAGCTAAACAATATAAACAGTAAAATATGCAAATTAGGTTAATACTGCATATTTTTTTCTTATGTTTTTTTATATAATCCCTCACTATGGATGAGATGGTCACTTATGAATTACCGCTAAATGAGCGCATACGTACTTTTATGCGGTTAGAGCACTTATTTAGTCAGGCTTCCTATACACTACGGGGTTACTCTACTTGGGACAGCCGTGCAACACTTTCATCATTAATCGACATTCTGGAATTACTTGCGCGAAGTGATTTTAAAAATGAGTTACTAAAAGAACTGGAATTTCTACACAATTCCCTAGCTGGGTTGCATGATACGCTAGGGGTTGATTTAGGACAATTAACAACCATTCTTGATCAGCTCACGGATTCAATATCCAGCTTGCACCATACCGATGGGCAATTAGGCCATGAACTACGTGATAACGAACTCATTGCCGCTTTATTACAACGTAGTAGCGTAATAGGTGGCAGCTGCAGATTCGATATGCCTGCTTACCATTTCTGGTTACAGCAGGCTGCCGAATCACGCATAGAAAAAGTAGAAAGTTGGTATGAACAACTCAAGATTGTAAATCGCCCTATTGTGCTTATTCTGGGTATATTAAGAGAAAGTGCAAACCCGGCACAATTACAAGCCGAAAGCGGTTTTTACCAGCAATCACTCGATACCAGTACCGAAACAAAGTTAATCCGTGTATCCATTAACAGTAAACTCCCTTACTTTGCAGAATTAAGCGGCGGCAAGCACCGCTTTACAATACGATTTCTAGAACCTCGCGAGACCGGCAGACCGATGCAAACAAATGATAATGTTGCTTTCGAACTTAACTGCTGCAGTTTGTAAAATGAATAAAAAAATTAAATGCCCAACCTGTTCAAAAGAACTTATCTGGTCAACTAAAGAAAAGTGGCGACCCTTTTGTTGCGAACGTTGCAAGCTCATTGATCTGGGCGAATGGGCGAGCGAGAATCACCGAATTAAGGGTGAGCCAAGCTTTACCGAAGAAGGGCTCCAAGCTACAGACGACTATTCCTGAAAATCTCGTTATTTAATCGTTAATGGAATAACAGCCTTATATTCTTTATCTTCTGTTCGTATAGAAAGATTCATTAACCAATCTGTTTGCTTACTGACGCAAATGGGTAACAAAATAGAAGTTTGCCAATCCTCAACAACTCTCAAACCCTTGTTCCTTGTTAAATGGAAAGCATTAAACCCCATTTTCATTGATTGCATTGAAAAATCAACCACCACTTCTTTTATAGCCACAGTGAAACCATCAAGCTTGGCAACCAGCTTAAAAGATTTCATCGTGCGCACCTCACCAGAAAAATTTATTTCAACTTGTATGTTTTCGGCAGAAAATATGCAACCTGATTTAAGAAAATTGCATTTATTGATAGCAACTAAAGGAATAGTAACACCCGTACCCTTAGTGTTAACTGAAGGGGCTAAATACCATTTGAACAGTATAACAATTGCAGTAACGAATAAAGCGACAACAACAGACTGTAAAATAAGTTTTATTTTTCATCCCCCCAGAATTCGCTGATTGCAGCAATGCCAAAGGCTCCACATTTTTTTGCAGTCACTAACATATCCTGTTTCATTCCACCCAACGCAAAAATGGGAACACTTGACTCGTTTATTATTTTTTCAAATCCACTCCAGCCAAGAGGAATAGCATCAGGATGACTGGTTGTTTTTAATACTGGTGACACCACAATAAAGTCGACTTCAATCTTTATTGCCTGCTGTAGTTCATTTAAATTATGCACCGATGCTGTAAGAATTTTATCCGAATGAATCGGGCGATAATTATACTGAAATAAACGATGGCGATTTAAATGAATACCGGCAATATCACATTGCAATAAAAAATTAGCATCGGCATTAACAATTAACTTTGCATTTTCTTTTTCGCATAAAGATCTTGAAAGATTAGCCAGATCAATTAGCATATCTAAATCAGACATTGGGGAGCGAAGCTGGATAAGCCTAAACCCCCTATTTAAACACTGCTTAAAATGTTGAATATAATCCGCTTTGTTTTTAAAATTGCCGGTAATGACATAACTCTCAGGTAGTGTAATGCAGCTTAAAATTGCTTTATTCGCAGCGGGAAAGCTATAATTTAAAAGTTCAGAAGGGTGAGCCCAATGGATAGCCTGCTCGGATGGACTATGCAAGTCACCTGTAAAATCGTCGATTAACCATACATCTAAACATACATCTTTATCCGGGTAAGGGTAGGAAATACGCAGCAAAGGTTTAGCTTGTTTAACGGTTAGGTTAAGTTCTTCATGAAGCTCCCGACATAAGGCATCATAAACCGTTTCATTAGCTTCAACTTTCCCGCCGGGAAACTCCCATAAACCACCCTGATGTAAATGAGTATGCCGCTTTGAAATAAGATACTGGTTATCCTTGTTTCGGATTAAGCCAACCGCTACATGTACTTTCTGCTTCACGCGTATAAAATAATAGTGATGTTATAAAAAATAAATAAGTATTTACGAACGGTATTCAGCATTAATCTTGACATAATCATAAGAAAAATCACAGGTCCATATTTGTGAACTTGCCTGACCGCGATTAAGCTGAATATGAATAGTTATTTCAGATTCATTCATTACGTTCTGTCCAAGCTCTTCACTATACGCTGCGGAACGACCTCCATTCTCAACAATGCAAACATCACCAATAAAAATTTTTAGTTTATCGACATCCAAGTCTTTAACACCTGCTCGCCCGATAGCAGCTAGAATACGCCCCCAGTTAGGATCACTTGCAAAAAATGCTGTTTTAACCAAAGGTGAATGCGCAACCGTATAGGCTACCCGATCAGATTCTTTTGTATTTTGTGCTTCACTCACATTAATCGTAATAAGTTTAGTGGCACCTTCACCATCTCTAACCAATGCTTTAGCTAATGTTTCAAATACTTTATCAAGTGCTTGCTGGAATTCCGCTATGTTTAATTCAGATATAGCAACTTTACTCTGGCCTGTTGCAACTAATACACAGGCATCATTTGTTGAGGTATCACCATCAACAGTAATTCGATTAAGTGATTGAGCAACCGCTTTTGTTAAGCATGTATCCAGCAATGTCTGCTCAACTTTTGCATCGGTTGTAATATAAGCCAGCATGGTTGCCATGTCCGGCCTTATCATACCCACACCTTTTGCAATACCAGTAATCGTTACAACCTGGTTTGCAACACTCACCTGACAAGAAACACCTTTAGGCACGGTATCAGTTGTCATGATTGCATTTGCTGCCGCCATCCAGTGATGTGGGTTTAAATCAATTTTTAAATCTGGAATGACTTTTTTTATTTTATCAACCGGTAAATTCTCACCAATAACACCGGTTGAAAATGGCAATACCTGATTAGCCTCACAACCCAGTTCGGATGCAATAGACTCACAACAAGCCATTGCAGCATCGATACCTGCTTGCCCGGTACCCGCATTCGCATTACCGGCATTAACCAATAAATAGCGTGGTGCTGTTTGCTTTAAATGCTGTTTAGCAATCGTCACCGGTGCTGCACAAAAAGCATTTTGTGTAAACACAGCCGACGCTGTTGAACCGGGAGCAAGCTCAATCAAGGTAAGATCCGTTCGCTCTGCATAACAAATGTTTGCAGCTGCCGTTGCTATATTGACACCGGCAACGGGCAATAAATGATTAACATCTTCAAGTATATTCATGGTTAAGTCTTTATTTAGTTTAAGCGGCCATGACACTGTTTATATTTTTTACCGGAACCACAAGGACAAGGCTCATTACGCCCGACTTTACGCCCATCACGAACAAAGGGAGTATGCTCACCTTCTTCTGTCTCACCACCACCCAGTGCCGACGCTTCATCATGTTGATATTCCATATCACCCTCAATTTCTCGCCGATGCTGTTCTTCTAATGCAGCTACTTCTTCATCACTTCGCACCTGCACGCGGCTTAAGACAGTCACAACTTCACGCTTCACCCTGTCGAGTAACTCAATAAAAAGTTGGAAGCCCTCGCGTTTGTATTCCTGCTTTGGGTTTTTCTGTGCATAACTGCGTAAATGGATCCCCTGTCTGAGTTGATCCATTGTGGCAAGATGGTCTCGCCATTGATGGTCCAGAACCTGTAACATCACCGCTTTTTCAATATGGCGTATTACTTCAGAGCCAGACTCTTCTTCTTTCTGCTCGTAAGCCTGCTCCACTTCCTGTAATACCTTCTCACGCAGACTTTCTTCGTGCAGGCTATCGTCGGCTTTCAGCCATTCTTTAACATCCAGTGTAATACCAAACTCATCCTCCATGGCACTTTCCAGGCCCGAAATATTCCATTGTTCTTCCATACTTTGCTGTGGAACATAAGTATTAACAACCGCATTAACAACTTCGTAGCGCATATCTTTTATTTCTTCAGATATATCTTCCGCTTCCATTAACTCATTGCGCTTTCGGTAAATTTCCTTGCGCTGGTCATTAGCAACATCATCATATTCCAGCAAGTTCTTACGTGCGTCAAAGTTGTGCCCTTCCACTTTTCGTTGTGCATTTTCAATCGCTTTACTTACCCAGGGATGTTCAATCGCTTCATTTTCCTGCATACCAAGTCGCTGCATAATCGACGCCATTTTTTCTGAAGCAAAAATACGCATTAGATTATCTTCTAATGACAAATAAAATCGTGTTGTTCCCGGATCACCCTGTCGTCCGGCACGACCACGTAGCTGGTTGTCAATACGTCTCGACTCATGACGCTCCGTACCAATAATACGCAAGCCACCTGTATCCAGCACTTGTTGATGACGTTTATCCCATTCCTGTTTTAATTTTTCTATTTTAATATCATCCGGTTTTTTTAATTTTTCAATTTCCATATCCAGATTACCACCGAGCACAATATCAGTACCACGCCCGGCCATATTAGTTGCAATCGTTACCGCACCCGGCAAACCGGCTTCAGCAACAATATCTGCTTCACGCGCATGTTGTTTTGCATTTAGAACAGCGTGTTTAACTTTTTCTTTTTTAAGAATACCATGCAAAAATTCCGAAACATCAATCGAAGCCGTACCCACTAATACCGGCTGGCCTCTTTTTTGACAATCTTTGATATCCTCAACAATGGCTGTGAATTTCTCAGCCTGTGTCAGAAAAATCTGATCAACCTGGTCAATACGTATCATCTCGCGATGGGTTGGAACAACAACCACTTCTAAACCATAAATTTGCTGAAATTCATAGGCCTCTGTATCGGCGGTTCCGGTCATGCCCGATAAAGTTTCATAAAGGCGAAAATAATTCTGGAAGGTAATTGAGGCAACCGTCTGGTTTTCCTGTTGAATATGCACACCTTCTTTTGCTTCAATTGCCTGATGTAAGCCATCTGACCAGCGACGACCGTGCATGGTTCGCCCGGTAAATTCATCAACAATCACAATTTCATTATCTGCTACAATGTAATCCACATCTTTCTGGAATAGAACATGCGCACGTAAAGCTGAGTTCACATGATGCACTAAGCCAATATTTGCCGGATGGTATAAACTTTCATCTTCCCCCAGCAAACCCGCTTCGGTCAGCATCTCTTCGACATGCTGGTGCCCATCTTCGGTTAAATGAATTTGTTTGTTTTTTTCTTCAACGGTATAGTCGCCAGAACCATCCTCTTCTTCCTGCTTAACAAGTTTGGGAACAAGTTGGTTAATTTTAAAATAAAGCTCAGAGCTGTCTTCAGCAGGCCCTGAAATAATCAATGGCGTACGTGCTTCATCGATTAAAATAGAATCCACTTCATCGACAACAGCAAAATTATGCCCACGCTGGAACTTGTCGGCAATTTCAAAAGCCATGTTATCGCGCAGGTAATCAAAACCGTACTCGTTATTGGTGCCATACGTTATATCGGCAGCATAGGCTTCTCGCTTTTCATCTGGCTCCTGTTCTGCAACAACCACCCCCACAGACAAGCCCAAAAAGTTATATAACTTACCCATCCATTCCGCATCACGCTTGGCAAGGTAGTCATTCACGGTGACAACATGCACCCCCTTACCTGCAATAGCATTTAAATACACCGGTAAGGTTGCCATTAAGGTTTTACCTTCGCCGGTACGCATCTCTGAAATCTTACCTTCATGCAACACCATGCCACCGATCAACTGTACATCAAAATGGCGCATACCCAATGCACGTTGACTGGCTTCACGTGCGGTGGCGAATACTTCAGGCAAGATATCTTCTAAAGTCTCATTGTTTTCCAGTCGTTGACGAAATTTTTCAGTTTGCCCTTTTATATCTTCATCCGATAATGTCTGAATTTCTGGCTCTAATGCATTTATTTTATCCACAGTTTTCTGTAACTGTTTTATATAACGTTCATTACGACTACCGAATACTTTCTTTACAACTTTGCCAAACATTGAAAATTTCCTACTTATTGTGGATTTATTCTTTTCTGAATTATTTGATTTAAACGAACAACACGGGCTTTATTGAAAACAAAGCTTCAACCAAGGCTGGAGCATAATTTGTCCAGCATTCCATCAGAGCCACTAAATTTCCGTCTGCGACCCGTCTACTGTAAGCCACCTTAATATAAATGGCTATTTTACGCTATCTAGACTGCTTTTGTCTGATTTGGTTTCTATATTATCGCGATTAATAGCCGGGATCGCTTTAACTTGCGCCTTAACCATAATATTACCGACTGCATCAATTTCAAGCCCGGTATCAGGGAAATCCTGCTGCGTAAGCTGCCTGATTAAACGTGCCGCCCGATGCCGTTTATCAATGAGGGGACCTGCTGGTCTGCGTTGCCGGGCTGAAATAATTTGCCCTGACTTAAACCGGCCTTGCTGGTCAATATTGATCGATAAAATAGGGGCAAGGCCATTTTTACCCGTCACCTTAATGCCCAGCGTGGTGCAAAAATTTCCCAGGCTATAGGCAATAATTCTCTGCTGATAAAGCTCCAGCGCACGGGGAACATGTGGCCCATGCCCAAGAATAACATCAGCCCCGGCTTCAATTGCTGTGTGCGCAAATAGCACGACATCACCTCTGTTTTCACCATGGAAATACTCGGTTTCAAAAGGCACACGGATATAAGCATCACCCTCGGCACCGGCATGAAAAGAAACGATTACGATGTCATGGGCTTGTGCTAAAGACTGGATCGTTTTACGTACGTAGTCTAGATCCAGAAAATCATGGGCACCACGAAAAGGCGCAAAGGCGATGAGCACCACTTTTAAGCCTTTCAACTCCCACTGCGCAATATCCCCTTCCAAACCGGAATGTTTAATACCCGCATTATCCAGTGTTTGCATTGTCAGTAAGCGTCCACTATCACCAAAATCCCTTGCATGGTTGTTAGCCAGGCTCATAACATCAAATCCGGCCTCCTTTAAATGCAACGCGTAGCGTGGCGGCATACGAAACACATAGCAACGACTGACATCTGGACAGGCTTTTTCAGCAACGCCTCCGGTTCCAAACGTGCCTTCCAAATTACCGAAGGTGATGTCTGCCTGGGATAAAATATCACTGACACCGGCGAGTAACGCTTTGCCGTCTTGGGGCGGTAAACGATAATCTGGGTAATCGGTTCCCAGCATCATATCGCCCACAGCCATGATGTTTAGAATCGTATCGGGGAGAGTGTGCTGCATGGCAGACTGGTCAGGGCTGGCCATAACCGTGTTCGGTTTGGACAAACTGGCTTCTGGCAGGTCAGGCTTTGTAATATTAGAACAAGCTGATACAAAAAGTAGCAGAAACAACACGCCAGCGAACAGAAGAGCCGTTTGCAGGACATTGTGTTTGAGTATTGAAGAAGTCACAAAGGAAAAAGTTCGCAGCATTTTGTCAGCCCAATCGCTGCGTTTTATATCGCAACTTAGAATAATTCTAAGCCATTTTGAATTGAACTCAAATTTACCAGCGCAAAACTGAATTGCACTTAACTAGCACTGTTTAATGTTGTTATTTTGCACTGGCTCGAAAAATGTAGCGCTTGGGGTTCACCGCTCGGCCATTGTTAAGCACTTCGAAGTGGACATGTGGTCCCGTTGAGCGCCCTGTTGTGCCCATTTTAGCCACAACTTGGCCTTTCTTAACCGTATCACCCACTTGAACATTGATTGAAAGAGCATGCCCATAGCGAGTGGAATAACCTTTGCCATGATTCACTTCAACCAAGTTACCATAGCCTGAACGGCGACCTGCAAAAGTGACTACACCCGAAGCGACAGCCACAATGTCTGAGCCCAGCTTGCCCGCAAAATCAATACCGGAATGATGCACTCTGCGGCCTGTAAACGGATCGGTACGAATACCAAAATACGAAGACAACCAGCCACGTGAAATAGGCCGACCGGCAGGCTCAACTTCGGCTTGCAGGTTGTTTGTCATCATCATTGTTTCGAGCACATTCAGTTGCTGGCTACGGTTATCCAACTGGCTCGACAAATTACCCAAGGCGCCTAAAAAGTCGTGTACTTCCATAGACTTACCATTCTTTTCCATAGAGCTAACCGGGCCACCTTGTGCCGGTGGTTGGGAAAAGTCAAATTCGCCACGCTCGAGTTTTGCCATGGTTGTTAACCGTGACCCCAAGGCGTCTAATCGAATAACATGAGCTTGTAACTTACCTAAACGCAGTGCGAGCGCATCCATATTTTCGCGTGCATCTTGTGTGGCTTCATCAATTTTTAAGCGTTGAGAATCAATTTCGGTTTGGTAGGCTAAGTTCATGTCGTCAGGATTTGCACGCATGTTGTTTACACCCAGCTGATAGCCAGCATACATCAGACCAACAGGCAAAATTAGAAAACCAGCCACAACCAGTGCAGCGAGCTTTTTGGCATCCATGACATAAAGGCCAGAACACCCTTGTTTTCTTCTTAGTAAGACTATATTCATATGCAGACAACCTTAAAACATATATTATTGTTAGCGGTTAATCCCGCTAAATCTTTATAAATATTAGCATGTACTGCCATACTGTAAAGTAAGGCGTACAATTAAGTTCGAATCGCAAGCTATTAATAAGTATGAAATTACCAAAACAAATTAACAAGCTACTTCAACGTAAAAATTCCAAAGTTGCGGGCCTTATCACACAAGCCCGAAAACTCGACTTTTTAAACAATAAACTCTTAGACTTATTGCCGTTGCCCTTACCACACCACTGCCACCTAGCTAAAATCGACAAACAAACACTTGTGATTGTTGTTGATTCACCTACTTGGTCAGCACGATTGCGCTATTCTATCCCTGATTTACTCGCCAAACTGAAGCACCAGTCACAGTATTTTATTCCCATCAAAAATATCGAAATAAAGGTGAACCCAAAGTGGCATATACAAACACAAACTCAAATTTTAAAGCCTAAGCCCATTTCCAAAAGAACCGCGCAGTGCCTTAAAGACACAGCCAACTCAATTGAAAACAACACAATTAAAAATGCTTTATTAAAAATGGCGGCAAAAGCTAAATAAGGTATTGTTTTATATTATATTTTTCTAATATACGTTTGTGTAAGTGTAAGATATTACCTACACTTTATAGTGAAATCAAGAGGGAAAAATCGGATTTAGGTTGCTGAAACCGGTTTTATAAAGGAAATGGGGGCTTCCTGAGGGTCGGCAAAGCTCACTTCTTCCCATGCATCTTCTTCTGCAAGCAGTGCACAGAGTAGTTTATTGTTCAATTCATGCCCAGATTTATGCCCAGAAAAAGCACCAATCAAGCTATGTCCTAACAGATATAAATCACCAATAGAATCCAGAATTTTATGTTTTACAAATTCATCGGCGTAACGCAGCCCATCTTCATTCAATACTCGGTAATCATCCATTACAATGGCATTGTCCAAGGTACCACCGAGTGCCAGATTTTTTGCACGTAAGGTTTCGATTTGGTTCATAAAACCAAAAGTACGCGCGCGGCTCACTTCTTTTACAAAAGAGGTGGTTGAAAAGTCAATTTCAGCCTGTTGCTTGCCCTGATTAAAGGCGGGGTGGTCAAAATCGATGCTGAAAGCCACTTTAAAGCCATCAAATGGCTCAAATTGAACCCATTTATCGCCTTCTTCGAGGCGAATTTTTCGTTTAATACGAATGAAACGTTTCGGGGCTTTTTGTTCTTCAATACCCGCAGACTGAATTAAAAACACAAACGGGCCAGCACTACCATCCATAATCGGCACTTCGGCTGCATTTAAGTCAATATAGGCATTATCAATCCCTAAACCGGCCATCGCAGAAAGTAAATGCTCAACGGTCGAAATACGTACACCATCTTTAATAAGTGTGGTGGATAGCGTGGTATCGCCCACATTTTCAGGAGTAGCTGGGATTTCAACGGGCTCATCAAGGTCAACACGTCTAAAAATAATGCCGGTATCAGCAGCAGCAGGTCGTAAAGTTAAATAAACCTTTTCACCTGTATGTAAGCCAACACCCGTGGCACGAATAATATTTTTAAGGGTACGTTGATAAATCACTTAGCATTTTCCTCGAAAGAACAGTTAAATATATGCAAAAATAAGGCCATTCCAAGAATGTACAGAATTTGTACAAGCTTGTTGCCGAAAATTTAAGCAAGCGGCTAATAGTAATACAAAAAGCAGTGTTACAGCAACTCGCAAACTCTTAGCGTCTAAAAACCCAGAAACTTGAAGGACTTAGTGTCGATAAGCCGCTAATAGTTCAAGTTTCAGGAGTAATTTGCTCATTTTATAAGCTTTTCACCTTATTTCTGTGCGCTTACTCCCAATTCAGTCAGCTTGACGGCGTAAAAATGCAGGAATGTCGAGGTATTCCAGATTTGCATCTGCACCTGCACGTGGATCAGCCGTTGTTTCCTGACGACGTTTGATAGTTGGCCGGTCAAGCTGCGCATAATCCACTTCACCATTGAGAGTTTTATCCACAACCAAGGTTGGGACATCGGCGGCAGCATGGACTTCATTGCCTAAACCTGTTGCAACCACGGTAACACGCAGTTCACCGCTCATCGCCGGGTCAATCACCGTACCGACAACCACGGTTGCATTTTCAGAAGCAAATTCTTTCACGGTATTGCCGACTTCTTCAAACTCGCCAATGGATAAGTCCATACCGGCCGTCACATTAACAAGAATACCACGAGCACCGGATAAGTTAACGTCTTCTAACAATGGACTTGCGATAGCAGACTCCGCCGCTTCACGTGCACGGCCTTCGCCACTTGCACGGCCAGAACCCATCATGGCCATTCCCATTTCAGACATCACCGTTCGGACATCGGCGAAATCGACGTTGATTAAACCTGGGCGAGTAATAAGCTCCGCAATCCCCTGCACAGCACCGAGTAAAACATCATTCGCGGCTTTAAAGGCATCCAGTAAACTCATGTTTTTGCCTAGTACACTCAGCAACTTCTCGTTAGGAATGGTAATCAATGAATCCACATAACCTTTAAGTTCATCGATACCATTACTCGCAATATCCATACGTTTTTTACCTTCAAACGGAAAAGGTCGGGTTACAATGGCAACGGTTAGAATGCCCATTTCACGGGCAACTTGCGCAACAACCGGCGCACCACCTGTACCTGTACCACCACCCATGCCGGCCGTAATAAAGATCATGTCGGAACCTTCAATGACTTCAGCGATACGGTCACGATCTTCTAATGCAGCTTGCCGACCAATATCAGGATTGGCGCCTGCTCCAAGACCTTTAGTAATGTTACCGCCCAGTTGCAAAACGGTGCGAGCTGAAGAGTTTTTAATGGCTTGTGCATCGGTATTCGCGCAAATAAATTCAACCCCCTCCAAATCTTTATTCACCATATGTTCAACGGCATTACCGCCACCACCACCAACACCGATGACTTTAATAACCGCACTCTGGCTGTATGTATCCATTAGTTCAAACATCTTAGACCTCCTCACTGCTTTACAGTGTTTTGTAAAATTTAAAAATTCCCCTGAAACCAACTTTTCATGCGTTGTAAAACGCTTTTCAAACCATTTCCCATTCGTGCTTCAGATTCACGCACAGCACGATTCTGATAACCAAACAGTAATAAACCTACACCGGTTGAATGAATCGGCGTACGCACCACATCCACTAAACCGGTGACATATTGCGGATGTCCTAAACGCACCGGCATATGAAATATTTCTTCGGCAAGTTCAACAGCGCCTTCCATTTTTGAACTGCCACCAGTTAACACAACACCGGCTGCACATAAGTCTTCAAAACCACTGCGTCGTAATTCAGCCTGTATTAAGGTAAATAACTCTTCATACCGAGGCTCAACCACTTCAGCTAATGTTTGTCTTGCTAAACGTCGCGCCGGGCGGTCCCCCACACTGGGCACTTCAATTGTTTCTTCAATGCTGGCAAGCTGAGTTAAGGCACAGGCATACTTCAGTTTAATTTCTTCTGCGTGTTGTGTTGGTGTACGCAAAGCGACAGCAATGTCATTGGTGACTTGATCGCCTGCAATCGGGATAACGGCTGTATGGCGAATAGCCCCTTCAGTAAACACAGCAATATCAGTCGTACCACCACCAATATCAACTAAACACACACCAAGTTCTTTTTCATCATCGGTTAACACTGCATGACTGGAGGCAAGTTGCTCTAAGATAATATCGTCGACTTCTAAACCACAGCGTCTAACACACTTAATAATATTTTGTGCCGCACTTACCGCACCGGTCACCATATGTACTTTAGCTTCCAAGCGTACACCCGACATGCCAATCGGTTCACGAATGCTTTCCTGATTATCAATAATAAATTCTTGCGGCAGGATATGAAGTATTTTCTGATCCGCCGGAATAGCAACGGCACGCGCCGCATCAATCACCCGTTCAACATCTGGGTTTGAAACTTCTTTATCACGAATAGCGACGATGCCATGTGAGTTCAAACTGCGAATATGGCTACCTGCAATGCCTGCATAGACAGAATGGATCTGACAACCGGCCATTAACTCAGCCTCTTCAATCGCACGTTGAATCGACTGCACTGTTGATTCAATATTGATAACCACCCCTTTCTTTAGACCACGCGATGGATGAGAGCCAATACCGATAATTTCAATTTCATCTTCAGGTGTTATCTCACCCACAATCGCAACCACTTTGGACGTTCCAATATCTAGGCCGACGATTAAATTCTTTTCTAATTTCTTAGACATTTTCCCTGCCACTCGTTACTTCATTATAAAGCCTGCCCTTTGCTTGGCGTTGCTTCCATTTAACACTAAAGCCATTGGTGTAACGCATATCAATACGTTCGATAAGTGTTATTCGCTCACTTAAGGTTGAATAAACCTGAGTGAATCGTTGCAACCGATACAACTTATTCTGCCGACCTAAATTAAGCTCGACATCGTTATCGAGCGTTAAGGTTAAGGCCTGCCTTGGACTAAATTTAACTTTCAAAATTTTTAGATTAATCGCAGCAAACATTTCAGTTGCATCGTTAAAATAACGTAAACAATTTTCAACTAAACCTTCGGTTGCAACAAAGCGAGGCAATGCTTTCGGATAAGTTTCTTTATCGGGGTAAAAAACTTCCCCAAACTCACTCACCAACCCTTTATTATTCCAATAAGCCACGGCTTTATGTTCAACAACTTCAATGATTAAGGTATCCGGCCAGACGCGTTGCACAGAAGCTTGCTTCACCCAAGGCATGGTTTCTACTCTTTGCTTAATCGCATCAACATCAATATTAAAGAATCCTTTATTCTCAAGAATATCAATTTCAGTTTTAATATCATCTTGTTGACCAACGCCGTCACTTAATGCTTTATGTAGCATTTCTTCAGTTACAAAACTAAAATCGCCTAATGCGCGTACTTTTGTAATAGGTAGGGTTTGCGGATCTGTTATTTTTATTACACTCCAAGCTACTGCGGACACGGTAACAAATAAGATGAATATAATTTTAAACCCACGAACAAAACCAACAGATACACCTTGCTCTGATAAACGTACCGCTTGTTTGTTTTTATTAAACATGGCTCGTTCCATTCGCCTTGTTAGCCAAATTATTATTTGACTCTTTTAATGTTTGCTCCACTATCGCTAATACAAGCGCATCAAAATCAAGACCAAACTCTTTTGCCGCCATCGGCACCAGACTATGACTGGTCATACCGGGTATGGTATTTATTTCTATAATCCAGGGTTTATTATCGGCATCACACATCACATCCACTCGCCCCCAGCCTGATGCGCCGACGGTATTAAAAGCAGATAAAGCCAGGCGTTGCATATGCCCCTCATCTTCGGCAGATAAACCACACGGGCATAAATATTCAGTATCATTCGACTGATACTTCGCACTGTAATCATAAAATTTATGTGGTGTTTTAAGCTGGATAACAGGCAAGGCCTGTTTATCTAATACTGCAATTGTATATTCCGCACCTGTGATCCATTGCTCTACTAGCACATCACCGGCAAAACCTTTAGCCGATTCATAGGCTGCTTTTAGTTCAGCAGTTGATTCAACCTGTGTCATCCCTAAGCTGGAACCTTCTAATGTTGGCTTTACGATTAAGGGTGAGCCCAGTGTGGCAATAACCCGTTCACAATCCGTATCATCATCCATAACAATAAATGCAGGTGTAGGTAAACCTGCACCCTCTAAAACCTGTTTAGTACGCAACTTATCCATCGCCAGTGCTGATGCGGCAACACCACTTCCGGTGTACGGTAAAGCCAATACTTCAAGTATCGACTGTATAACACCATCTTCGCCGCCTTTACCATGCAGGGCGATAAAAACACGGTCGATATTTTCTTTTGATAAATTATGCAGAACGGTTTCTTTTTTGACATCAATAGCAAAAGCATTCACACCCTCTCGTAACAAAGCATCTAGCACAGCCTGACCACTTTGCAATGAAACAGCGCGTTCCGCCGACCAGCCGCCCATTAGCACGGCAACCCGACCAAGCATTTTAATCCTTTCATTGTTAACAGTATCATTCACTCTTTGTGCCTATTATTCGCACTTCACGAATTAAATTAATCTTAAATTCATTTTCTACTGTTTGATGTACATGGTTAATTAAACTTTCAATATCACTTGCTGTTGCCGTGCCGGTGTTAATAATAAAATTAGCGTGCTTTTCTGAAACACAAGCTCCCCCAATGCAATAACCTTTCAGCCCCACCGATTCGATTAAACGAGCCGCATAATCACCTATCGGGTTTCTAAATACCGAGCCTGCATTTGGTTGCTGTGTCGGCTGCGTTGCACCCCTGCGCGCTAGGTGAGACTTTATTTTTTGCTCACTCTGTTCACGACTCCCTTTTTGCAGCTGTAAAGTTGCACCAATAAACCATTCATTTTTTCCAATTTTAAAATCAGAACTCTTTTTTTCTTTAACCGAACGATATGCAATATCAAAATCAGAAACGCTGCGATTATGTATCTGACCGTGTTGATCAATCGTTGTTATATTTTTAACAATAGACCAAGTATCCCCACTCATTGCCCCCGCATTCATTGCCAATGCACCACCAACTGTGCCTGGAATACCGCATAAAAATTCTGCACCACTCAAACCTTGCTTCGCTGATACTTTTGCAAGTTTCGGGCTTGGCACACCTGTTTCAGCATAAATACAATAATCATCCCTTGCTTCAATTTTATTGAGCACACCACTAGTACAAATAACAACAGCGTCTAGACCTGCATCACGCACAAGCAAATTACTGCCAAGCCCCACAAAAATGATTTGTGTATTTTCACTTTGTTGACTTAAAAATAAACTCAGGTCGTCCAGATCAACCGGCGTATAAAAAATAGATGCAACACCGCCTGTCCGCCATGACGTATGCTTCGCCATTGTCTCATTACGTAAAATATCACCACGTAATTTTTTTTGTTGATTCATGTTCATCGCTTGCATCATTTATTAATTATCGTAATTATCCAAACACTTTAAGTATTTATCATTGCCGCTAAACTAAGTAATTCTGCTTCTAGTTTTGCGGCCGCCAACCCGACATTACCTGCTCCCAGAGTTACTAACACGTCACCGTCATTTACAACATTATTTACCGAAGTGGCTAACTCACTTATATCTTCTACAAAAACAGGATCAACCAGCCCCCGGCTTCGAATCGCACGTGCGAGTGAACGCCCATCAGCACCAGTAATGGCTGTTTCACCAGCGGCATACACTTCAAGTAAGATTAAAACATCGGCATTCGACAAGACCTTTGCAAAATCTTCAAACAAGTCACGCGTACGGGTATAACGATGCGGTTGAAAAACAACAACCAGTCTATTATCTGGCCAGCCTTTGCGTATTGCATCAAGCGTTGCAGCCACTTCACTGGGGTGGTGCCCGTAATCATCAATATGTAAAATAGCGCCCTTACTGGTTTTTATCTTTCCATTAATTTGGAAGCGCCGGCCTATTCCTGCAAACTTTTCAAAGGCGGCTTTAATGTCTTTATCCTTAACCTCCAGTTCACGTGCAACCGCAATAGCCGCAAGGGTGTTTAAAACATTATGCTCACCCGGCATATTTAAAGTAATATCGAGCGTTTTATCGTTGTCTTTTGATACCACAGAAAAAACAGTTCTGTTCTCTGTCTGTTTAATATTAACCGCACGAATATCGGCTTCGCTGTGAATACCGTAAGTTAAAACTGGGCGGGTAATTTTTGTTAGTAAATTACTCACCACAGGATCATCCAGACAAACTATCGCCAAACCATAAAAGGGTAAATGATGCAAAAACTCTAAAAAAGTTTGCTGCAAGACTTCAAAGTCGCCATTATACGTTTCCATATGATCAGCATCGATATTAGTCACAATGGCCATCATTGGTTGTAAATGCATAAACGATGCATCACTCTCATCAGCCTCTGCAACAAGATAGTGGCTATCACCTAAACGCGCATTGGAACCGGCGCTATTTAATTTTCCACCAATTACAAAAGTTGGATCCAGTTTACCTTCGGCTAAAACTGTTGCAATTAAGCTGGTTGTTGTTGTTTTTCCGTGTGTACCTGCAACCGCAATGCCATATCGAAAGCGCATTAATTCGGCTAACATCTCTGCTCGAGGCACCACAGGAATTCTATTTTCAATCGCCGCGGTCACTTCAGGATTAGTCTGATTTACCGCACTTGACGTAACAACAACATCGCAACCTTTTATGTTTCCAGCATCATGCCCAACTACAATCGTTGCACCTTGATTCTGTAATCGCTTAGTCACTGCATTTTGTTGTATATCAGAACCGGATATTTCATAACCCAGATTAAGTAATACTTCAGCAATACCACTCATACCGATACCACCGATACCTACAAAATGGATCCGCCGAATACGCCCCATGCCTAGACGACCTTCACGTTCCGCTAAATTATTCATGCGCTCAGCCATGTAAAGCCCTCTTCTCTGGCTTTGCCATTAAATTACAGCACAGATCTGCCACTTTATTCGCAGCATCATGCATTGCTAACAAACGTGCATTCTCTGCCATTTGTAATAATTTACTTCGTCCCTTACACAACAGTGATTCCAATGTTTGTATAAAGTCTGTCGACTTGATTTCAGATTGGCGCACAATAATTGCAGCGCCACCATCGGCTAAATACTTTGCGTTGTAATATTGATGGTCATCAACTGCATGTGGGTAAGGTATTAATAATGAGCCTACACCCGCCGCACATAATTCTGATACCGTTAGCGCACCCGAGCGGCAAATAACAACATCCGCCCAGTTATAACGTGCAGGCATATCGTCAATATAATCCACCACGGTTACATCAACCAATGTTTGACTATAAATATCTTTCGTATTTTGCAAATGCCGTAAACCTGTTTGATGCACCACACTTAATGCACAAGTTTTTTCAATGGCATTAAATGTTGCCGGCAAGGCTTTATTTAAGGCCAGCGCACCCAAACTGCCCCCAAGAACAAGTACGTGTATTTTTTTATCGGTGTGTTCTGCAAAACGTTCAGCTGGAGGAACAATAGTTTCAATCTCTCTGCGCACAGGATTACCAATATGGATAGCTTGGACACTGCTTTTAAATGTCTCAGGAAATGCTTGCACAACATGTGTCGCAAAATTTGCGAGCATTTTATTGGTCATACCAGCAATGGTATTCTGTTCATGAATAACAAGTGGTTTGCGTAATATCCAAGAAGCAATGCCTCCGGGGCCTGAGACAAAGCCACCCATACCAAGAACCACATTGGGTTTGTGTTTAATACAAATAGATAATGCCTGTCCTATAGCTACAGATAATTTAAATGGTGCTAGCAACCAACCAAGTAAACCTTTACCACGCAAGCCTGTAACAGAAATAAAATAAAGTGGAATTGATTTCGCGGAAACTATTTTGCATTCCATTCCTTTACGTGTTCCCATCCAGGAAACTTTGACACCTCGGCTTATGAGTTCTTCGGCAACAGCAAGCGCGGGATAAACATGACCACCGGTTCCACCTGTTGCAATTAAAACATGCATCATGTCGCGCCTCCCTCATATCGAGCACGACGGGCATTCTGGCTATAGCGATCATACTGGCGTGTCTCAAAATCAACACGTAACACCAGACCAATCGCTATGCACATAACAACAATGCTGCTGCCGCCATAACTCATAAAGGGCAGTGTTAAACCTTTAGTGGGTAAAACACCCATATTCACGCCAATATTAATAAATGCCTGTAAACCAATCCATAAGCCAATACCATAAGCAAGGTAGCCACCAAAAGCATGCTCATGCCGTTCTGCACGTAAGCCTATATATAGAATACGGAAAACAATAAATGAAAATACTAAAATAACAACGATGCCACCCAATAAACCAATTTCTTCTGCCATCACTGCAAAAAGAAAATCGGTGTGCGCTTCAGGTAAATAAAATAATTTCTGTACACTTGCACCTAAGCCCACACCCAGCCACTCACCACGGCCAAAAGCAATAAGCGCCTGAGTTAACTGAAAGCCACTGTTGAATGGGTCACCCCAAGGATCCATAAAAGTGGTTAAACGTTGCATACGGTAAGGAGAAACAACCGCAAGCAAAGCCAACAAACCAATCAAAAATAAAACTGACAATAAAAACTGTCCCAGTTTTGCCCCCCCCAGCCACAACATCCCCATTGTTGTCGCTAATAAAACAACCGTCGCTCCAAAATCAGGTTCTAATAACAATAAAAAAACGATAATGGATAACAAACCCAATGGTTTCCAAAAACCAGACGGATGCTTTTTCAATACATCATTATGACGCACTAAGTAACTGGCAACATAAATAATAGCAAACAGTTTCACAAATTCAGATACTTGAATGCTGAACAACCCTAAATTAATCCAGCGAGCACTGCCATTAACCTGTTTACCTAACCCGGGAATAAAAACAAGTACCAACAATATCAAACTGAAAAAGATAAGTATCAGGCCACTCTGACTCCAGACTTTAAGTGGAACTTTATAAGCAATAAATAAACCACTAAAGGCAACAAAAAGATAAGCCAGCTGCCGCCAGAAATAATACAAAGGATTACCCGTTAATTCATCTGCAATCGAAATGGATGAAGAACCCACCATAACCAGACCAAGCACAGACAAGCACAACACCGCTAGTAATAACTGACTGTCACAAGCCACTAACTGCTGATTTGCAGATGGCTTAGTCGACGCTGACCTGTAAGCTGCCTGTAAAATTGCCATTACTAACTAGGCCTCCACTCTATCTTGCACAATAGAGATAAAAGACTGACCACGATCTACATAATTATCAAACTGATCAAAGCTGGCACAAGCGGGTGAAAATAAAACAACATCATTCTTAACAACGTAGGGTTCAATAAACTGAACAGATTCTTCCAAAGTTTGAACTTTCGTAACAGATAAGCCAGCAACTGATTTTATTGTATTAAATATTAATTCAGCATCTTCACCAAAAATTATAACTTGCTTTATATTTTTAGCTAGGAAAGGAATAAGTTCAGAAAAATCCTGTCCTTTAGACTGACCACCTAATATTAAATAAAGAGGGGAATCTGAAAAACCTTTTAATGCAGCACAGGTTGCACCAATATTGGTTGCCTTTGAATCATTTATCCAGCGCACACTTTTTTTAGTGCTGATAACCTGACTGCGGTGTTCTAAGCCTGTAAAGTGATTGATGACTTTTTCTGTTTTACTAAGTTCGATATCAAAAACCGAGCATAAACTTAATACTGCCAGTATGTTTAATTTATTGTGTTGCCCTGCAATCTTTATATTGGAGATATCAATTAATGGCTGCCCATCATGATAAACCCACTCACTCCCATTATTAGTATCAATATAAAAATTTAACCCAGCCTTATTCTCTAACCCAAAAGTAATTTTATTTACATCAATGCTTGCCGTTAATTCAACTGTTCTCTGATCATCTGTATTCACAACAAGATTCTGTGTATTTTTAAATACCTTTTGTTTAACACTGCAATAATCTGCAAATGAATCATATCTATCCATATGATCTTCACTTAAATTTAAAATCACACTAACATAGGCATCTAAATTAGGCGTAGTTTCAAGTTGAAAACTTGATAACTCTAGGACATAACAGTCAGGCTCTGTATCAGCTAGAAGCTCTAAACAAGGTACACCGATATTACCACCTACTCGGGCTTCAAGACCTGAACTATTCAGAATTTCACCTACCAATGTGGTTACCGTGCTTTTCCCATTGGAACCTGTAATCGCAATGATCGGTGTATCCGTTAGCATGCAGAATAATGCGACATCGCCTAACACCTGTTTTCCTTGTTGCAGTGCTTGCTGTATATAAGGATGTTTAACAGAAACACCAGGACTAACAATCAATATATCGGCACTATTAAAATAATGTTCCTGAAATTCACCACAAATAATTTCAATTTTATTTTTAATGTCCGTTATGCTGATAACACTACTGCGACTATCAACAATTATAAAGTCAAAGCCCTGTTTCTTCAAAAATCGGGCACACGACAAACCGGTTAAACCACCACCAACGATTAGGATGCTTTTATCTTTCCACTGCGATTTTAATTTTGAAATTTTCATTTCAGTTTTATCACTACCTAAATTTAAACCTTTCGTTGCCAACATCATTATCGTACTTTCAACATCACTAAGCCGACTAAAACCAAAATAACGGTAATTATCCAAAAACGAACAATCACTCTTGGTTCCGGCCAGCCTTTTAATTCATAGTGATGGTGTAACGGTGCCATCAAAAAAATTCGTTTACCGGTTAATTTAAAATAGCCGACTTGAATCACAACTGACACGGTTTCTACAACAAATACGCCACCCATTACAAATAAGATAAGCTCCTGTCGCACTAAAACGGCCATAATCCCTAATGCCGCCCCCAGAGCCAATGCGCCCACATCGCCCATAAAAACCTGAGCTGGATAAGTGTTAAACCAGAGAAAACCTAAACCAGCACCCACAATTGAACCACAAAAAATCACAAGTTCACCAACCCCGATAATATGCGGGATAGATAAGTAACTTGCGAATTGCGCATGCCCAGTTAAATATGCAATCAAACCTAATGCACCACCCACCATTACGGTTGGTAAAATCGCCAGCCCATCTAAACCATCGGTTAAATTAACGGCATTACTAGAACCAACAATAACGAAATAGGTAATAACAACAAAAGAGAAAAAACCAAGTTGAAATGTTAAGTCTTTAAATATCGGAAAAATAAACTGTAACTCAGCTGGGCTTGCCGTTTTATATAAGTAAACCGCGACAACCAAAGCAACAACAGATTGCCACAAATATTTATATCGCGAAGCCAAGCCTTTTGGGTCACGTTTTACTAATTTTTTATAATCGTCAATCCAACCGATAATACCGTATGCAAAAGTAACTAATAACACGACCCAAACATAACGATTACCTAGGTCAGACCAGAGCAAGGTACTAATACCAATAGCAACCAATATCAGCGCACCGCCCATTGTAGGCGTACCCGCTTTAATTAAATGTGTTTTGGGACCATCATCCCTGATTGGTTGGCCGATATTATATTGACTTAATCTTTTAATCATTGCTGGACCAATTAACAATGAAATAAGTAATGCCGTGATCACACCTAAAATACCACGCACCGTTAAATAATTAAAAACATTAAAGGCGCTATAAAATTCTTGCAAGTATTCAGCTAATGCAAATAACATTTAGCGTTCTCCTGGTTCCAGTGCTGCAGCACAAATAGCATTGACAATCTTTTCCATTTGCATTGCACGTGAACCCTTTACAAGCACACAGTCATCTGGTTGAATATTTTTATTTAATGCTGCCACTAAGTCCTGATGTGTTAAGAAATGTTGTGCCCCCTGTCCAAACTCATCACTTGTTGCACTGCTCGATTCACCCAGCGTATACAGGTATTTCACACCCGCCTGTTTTATTATTTGCGCAGCTGATTTATGCAGAGCCATGGCATCTTCACCCAGCTCACCCATATCGCCTAATACAATATGGTGGATGCCGCTAAAGGAAGACATAACCTCAACTGCTGCGGCTAACGAAGCTGGATTGGCATTGTATGTATCATCAATAACAAGACTGCCATGTACGCCTTTTTTACTCACCAGACGACCAGGAACAGGCTTCATGGATTCCAGAGCTAGTTTTATAATGTTAAAGTCAACGCCCAATGCAACAGCAGCAGCAACGGCTGCAAGCGCATTCATAATGTTATGCTTCCCTAATAGTGGCAACTGCAATTCAAACTGTAATTTATTCTTTACTGTAACGGTTATTAAATTACCCTTGTTATGTGCGGTATATGAAACATCTGCATTGCTGTTTTCACCAAAGCTAATAATTTTATTTTTACCTGCAAGTTTTTTCCAATAGGTAGAATAAGTATCATCATAATTAATAATCGCCGTACCCTGATTATTTAAACCTTCAAAAATTTCACCCTTTGCTTTTGCAACACCGTCAAGACTTCCAAAACCCTCAAGATGTGCAGCTGCGGCATTCGTAATAATGGCAACATCAGGGTTCACCATTTGAGTCAGATATGAAATTTCGCCCTGATGATTAGCACCCATTTCGATAACAGCCCCATCATGACTGGACTTCATTCTATTTAATGTAATAGGAACACCAATATCATTATTGAAATTACCCTTAGTTGCCAAAACACCATTGGTACCTAAAGTTTTAGATTGATGCGAAAGAATACTAAACAACATCTCTTTTACGGTTGTTTTGCCATTACTACCCGTTACCGCAATGACTGGATAAGTAAATTTATTACGCCAAGCCTGTGCTATTTGACCAAAAGCGATCTTTGTATCTTTAACGATAAGAGCAGGCTTCACCTGCTCAATCTTATGATCGATTAGATACGCAGCAGCACCCCGATCGTGTGCGGACAAAATAAAGTCATGCGCATCAAAATTTTCGCCTTTTAATGCAACAAATAATTCACCACGCTTAAGCGTACGGCTATCGGTATTTACGCCAGACACACTACCATTAAGGTCTGCTTTGCTACCATGCAACTCAGCACCTGTTATTTCCTGTATTTCTTTTAGTGTCATCGTAAACATTTTTATTGGATACTCTAATTTAACAGCCGCTAAACTCATTGCTTCTCACTTAGTATTTCTTCAACTACTTTCACATCATTGAACTCAAATCGTGTATTACCAATAATCTGATAATCTTCATGCCCCTTACCTGCAACAAGCACACAACCATGTGGGCTTGTTGCTTTTATAGCTAACTCAAGAGCTTTCTTTCGGTCAAGTTCAATAATTACTTTTGCCTTATCACCTATACCTTGATTAATGTGTTTGATGATGTCTTCTGCCGACTCACCACGGGGGTTATCATTGGTTAACACAATAGTATCTGCATAAGTGCTGGCAACCTCACCCATTTTCGAACGCTTGTCTTTATCACGTTCACCTCCACACCCAAAAACACACGTTAAATTATCTTTAAACTGCTTTGATAAGGTATCCAATACTTGTTTCAATGCATCTGGCGTATGCGCATAATCAATAATCACTAATGGGAAACCTGTTACATTTATTTTTTGCATTCTGCCTGCAACCGACTCAATGGTTGATATGTTTTCTGCAATTCTGTCTAGTGAATAACCATGTAATTGTAAATAGGCACTTATTGCCAACAAATTGCTGATATTGAAATCACCCACTAGGGAAGAAACAATGGGAACGAAACCTTGCTTTGTATTTAAAACAAATTCCGTGTAGCCGTTTACGCACTGAATATCTGTTGCATAAATATCAGGGCTATTAATCGCAGCATCAATACCATAGGTAATTATATTTTTAGCAACGGTGGATTTTATAATATCCAAGCCATAACGATCATTCACATTCACGATGGCTGTTTTTAAGTTAGGCATTTGAAAGAGTTTTATTTTTTCTTTCAGATAATCATCCATAGTTCCATGATAGTCGAGATGGTCCTGAGTCAGGTTTGTAAATACCGCCACATCAAACCGAACTTCATCAACCCGACCCTGTGCTAATGCATGAGATGACACTTCAACTGCGGCATAATCTGCATGGCTGTCAACAAAATCAGCAAGGGTTTTATGCATTGTCACAACATCAGGTGTTGTATATAAACCAGCAACAATGCCAGGATAAATACCAATACCTAATGTTCCTATCAACCCACATTTTTTTTCTTTACCCAAAGACTGAGCAATAAAATTCACACAAGAAGTTTTTCCATTGGTGCCCGTCACTGCAACTATATCCAGCATTGCTGACGGATTACCGTAAAATAAACTGGCGAGTCCACCTAATTTTAACTTTAAATCATTAATTGCAATTAATGGTATACGTTTAGCCTGTTCGTTATTTTTAGACCAAGCAAACGGTATCGCATTGGTTTTAGCTTCCCACAAAATAGCGACGGCACCGGCTTTTATGGCGGAGTCGATGTAATCCATGCCATTGACAACTTCACCTTGGATGGCAATAAATACATCACCTTGTTTTACTTGTCGGCTATCCAGTTGCAGATTATTAACGTCAACATCATATTCGACTGGAACAGATACAACGCTAGTTAACAATGCGCTAAGTGTTTTCGAAAATGATTGTTGTTTAACAGTCATCATTGTCGTCCAGCCATCTTTGTTTTGATTATGCTGGATGGTCCCGCGGCATACTGCACTTCGGTGCTAATTGCATCGGGTGCAATGTCGAGTATTCTTAATGCCCCTGCCATTACTTTCGAAAAAACGGGTGCAGCAACTTCACCACCGTAATAAACACCATCCGCCGGCTCATCAACGGTAACAACCATAACCATTCTTGGATTACTTGCGGGAACTAAACCAGCAAAAATTGAAAGGTATTTTTTATCACTATAACCACCTAATGTGATTTTTTTTACAGTGCCTGTTTTACCTGCCACACGGTAACCTGGAATGCTGGCAAGTTTTCCTGTGCCCTCTTCTGTAATAACCGATTCCATCATTGAAATAATTTGTCCCGATGTATTTGGGCTTAAAACAGCCTGCCCCATCACGTCATTATCAACACGGGTAAACTTAACGGGTAAGCGTTTGCCTTTATTGGCTATAACAGCATAAGCACGTGCCAACTGTAATGAAGTAACCGATATCCCATAACCATAAGATAACGTTGCACGTTCAATCATCTGTTTGTCAGAAACAGCATTAACTAAGCCCGTCACTTCCCCCGGAAAGCCACTTTGGCTACTGAGACCAAAACCAACTTTATTATGAATACCGGTAAGTCGGGCAGCAGGAAGGGACAATGCAATTTTAGTTGCGCCTACATTGCTGGATTTCTGAATAATTCTTTTTAAGTCAATCACGCCATAATTTCGGTGGTCACGAATCATACTGGAACCCACACGAAATGAACCGGGGCTTGTATCAACTTTTGTTGCAGAACGATACTTGCCTGATTCAAGTGCCGCGGCAATGGTAAAGGGTTTAATGGTTGAGCCGGGTTCATAAATATCAGTAACAGCACGATTGCGGTAATTTTTGCTTTTTAATTTTCTGCGGTTATTTGGGTTATACGATGGCTGATTCACCATTGCTAAAACCTCACCTGTTTTTACGTCTAAGATAACGGCTGACCCTGACTTAGCTTTGTGTTTGAGCACTGCTTTTTTTAGTTCACGATAAGTTAAATATTGCAAACGACGATCAATGCTTAATACCAGATCTTTTCCTGGCTTGGCCTGTTCAATTAACTCAACATGTTTTATAACGCGCCCTAGCCTGTCTTTTAAAACCCGTTTCAGGCCTTGTGTTCCTTTTAACCAGTCATCATAAGCGAGCTCCATCCCTTCCTGCCCAGCATCATCAATGTTTGTAAAACCGACGACATGCGACGCGACTTCACCCGCGGGGTAGTAACGCCGATATTCACGTTGTAAGGAAACACCAGCTAGCCCCAGCGCTAAAATCTGTTGAGATACTTCGGGGGTAACATGTCGTTGTAAATAGACAAAATCACGTGTTTTGCGTTGCATGACAAGTTTGGTAATTCTGGATACTTTAACTTTTAAAATTTTAGCAACTTTTGGCCATTGTGCCTGTTCCGTTAAAAACTCTTTGGGGTTGATCCAAACTGAATTAACCGGTGTACTTAATGCTAGCGGTTCACCATTACGATCCGTAATCATGCCGCGGTGTGTTGCTACTGGTACGACTCGTAAATACCGCGCATCCCCCTGACCTTGCAAGAAAGCGTGATCCAGTATATGTAAATCAAAGGCGCGCCAGATTAACGCTGACACACTTAATACAATAAGCGCGATAACCACAAACATGCGAGAAAATTTAACGGGGGGGTGTACTGTTACACTCATAATTTTATAATTACCGTGTTTTCATACGTTACGTTACGCATATGTAATTTTTCAGTAGCTATTTTTTCTATGCGGCTGTCCGTTGCCCAGGTACTTTGCTCTAGTTGCAACTGTCCCCATTCAATATTCATTCGATCACGTTCTTTATTTAAACTTTCCAGCTCAACAAACAATAGCCTATTTCGATGTTTGCTATACACAACCGACATAGCCGATGTTAGCGCAGCAATAACAAGCACAAGGCTGATTAACTTCAATTTGTTATCCAGAAACCGAGTTAAAATAGTAATCATTCGCTACACTCTCTCTGCAATACGCATAATGGCACTACGCGATCGTGTGTTTAATTTTATTTCCTGTGCTGATGCTTTGATTGCCTTGCCCATTCGGCGTAATTTTGAATTCACCTGCACATGCATAACCGGTAAATCAATCGGCAACTGTTCACCTTTTTCCATATCACGGATAAAGCGTTTAACAATACGGTCTTCGAGTGAATGAAAACTGATAACCACTAAGCGCCCGCCTGGTTTTAAAATATTAACGGCCTGTTGCAGGCACTGCTCTAAATCATCCAGTTCACTATTTATAAATATTCTTATCGCCTGAAAACTACGCGTAGAAGGATCTTTTCCTTTTTCCCATTTAGGGTTGGCAGCCGCAACAATGGATGCGAGTTGTTTGGTTGTTTGTATTGGTGTTTCTTCACGGGCATTGATAATGGCGCGGGCAATGCGTTTGGCAAAACGTTCTTCACCGTATTCTTTTAATACTTTGGCAATGTCTTGTTCGTCGGCACCGGCTAACCATTGTGCGGCACTTAAGCCCTGCTCTGGATCCATGCGCATATCCAGTGGACCGTCGTTCTGAAAGCTAAAGCCGCGCGTTGCGTCATCGATTTGTGGTGATGACACACCTAAATCCAGCAGTACACCGTCCACATCACCTGCCCAGCCATACTGGGTAACCACTGCTTCCAGTTCAGCAAACGATGTTTGTGAAATCGAAAATCGTGTATCACTGCTAAATTCTTTTTCGGCTGTGGCTATCGCCTGTGGATCTTTATCAAAAGCAAGTAACTGCCCATTAGCATCAAGCTGTTCCAAAATTAGACGACTGTGCCCACCACGACCAAACGTGCCATCGACATAGCGCCCAGACGTATGGATATTTAAGCCTTGTACTGCTTCATTCAGTAAGACTGTTTGGTGTGTTAGTGCATCATTCATAATGATATATTCTCAAGATCCGCCGATAAGGTTTCACTATCAGTTTCGGTTAACCAGCTGTCACGCTGCTCGTTCCAAACCTGTTCATCCCATATTTCAAATTTTTTGCCCTGACCAATCAGCGTCACCCGTTTTTCCAAATTGACGCGTTCACGCAATAGTGGTGGTAATAAAATACGCCCGCTATTATCAAATTCACACTCGGAAGCATGGCCAATTAACAAGCGTTGTAGTTTGCGGGTTTGGGGGTTGATATTGGGTAAACGCACTAACTGGCGTTCGATTTCTTCCCATGCAGGAAGTGGATAAAGGAGCAAACAAGGATCATTCAGGTCGAGAGTAACCACTAACTGACCACTGCACTGCGCAGTCAGTTTTTCCCTATACTTGCTGGGCATGGCCATACGCCCTTTCGCATCTAGGTTCAGTGTGTTGACACCTCTAAACAATTTGTACTCCTAAGTGGTTATTTATCATTAAAGTGATCCATATTTCCCCACTTGGATCCACTTTTATACACTATAGAGAGCAAATCACCACAAATCAAGTGATGCGGTACACATTTTAGGTAAAAGTTTCTTTTATGACAATGACTTAGCGTTACTTATGAGTGCTAGCGGTTAAAATTTGCACAGTTTATAAAAAAAAATATTCTTTATAATCAATAGATTACAAATACCAGTTAAAGTAAAATTTGAAGAAAATCCCCCTAAAAAGGGGAAAAAAGAGGGGGAGTTAGCCGATAAGCCGGGTTCTGTCGTGAGCAATCATTCATCTGGTTACACGTTGCCGTGCAACTCAAGCAACCTACCCAGAAACCATACGGGCCGCATGTCTCTGCCGCAATATTGCTATTTGGCAGAATGTTTCTCTATTTGGTCTTGCTCCAAGTGGGGTTTTCCCTGCCACTTATGTTGCCATAAGCGCGGTGCGCTCTTACCGCACCATTTCACCCTTACCTTTTCCAAAGGAAAAGGCGGTATATTTTCTGTGGCACTTTCCGTCGGCTCGCGCCGCCCAGACGTTATCTGGCACCCTGCCCTGTGGAGCCCGGACTTTCCTCCGGTATTTAGCTTAAGCTAAATACCCGCGATTGCCTGGCCAACTCCTTAATATAGTATCGCCGAATAATTACTGGAATGCCAGTGGTTAATTAATAGCCACTCACTATCGGTTAAAGCCTGCCATTGGACTAGTTACAGCTAATTAGGCCTTTTTTCCTACCAATACACACGGTCGTATTGACTAGCGTCTTCTTTAAGCGGATCTGCTGTACTGTCATTTCGCCAGACGACCAATAAATATCAATACTGGCAAGCTGTTTATCCCCTAAACCAATATGGAAGCCATCAGATGTCGAACCGAATGCACCACCAATTTTATAGCGCCGCGAGATCTTGCCGTTGACGATAATTCTTGAGCCCAAACCTTCATGGTTAAAAGCACTTGAGTCAAATAATTTTATCTTTACCCAATTCGACTTCTTCCCTGCCGGCGCACCGCCATTAATATAAATGGATGTATGGCCTTCCTGAAAGTTAGTGGGAGGGTTAATCACTTTATTCGGTGCAGGCACGGCCAGTACTCTGCCCGCAAACTCTACTTTGAGATTGCGTGCTTTAGGCGAAATAGAATTATACCCAGCTAAATGGGTCACAATAAGATCCATAAAACCATCACCGTTTAAATCAGCAGCTTGCGCATTCGCAGCACCTTCATGCATACGAAAAATATCACGCACACTTGACTGGCTTGCATCTAGGCCACTCCCAGCATACGAATCTGTATCGCTTAAATAAATATAGTCGCGTTTATGCCAGCCCGTTCCAGGTGATGGCCGTCGAGGAGGACTGTGGTTATAATCAAAATCAGTCACATCGAGTAGCTGATACTCAAGCGTTCTATCAGTAAATTCAAAATGTCCAGGCTTGCTTTCATTCACCAGCATCCTTCCCGGATTACCTGACCAGTCACCTAAAAAATTATCATTACCACGGCTCAACGCACCCACCATGTAGATATCTAGATCACCATCATTATCAACATCAAAAGAAGGAACACTCCAAGTAAATTCAATAGCGGTTAAACTGTTCTCGATATTTTTCGTCTTAAAAAATGCCTCATAACCCTGAACACGGTTATTCTTGTGTACAATATCTGGCGCAATATAAGGGGAGTGATTGATCTTGACCTCTGCGGTAATGTCCTGCAAGCCGTTTTTTTCGTTATAAGACAACATCACATTGTTCAGTGTACTTTTATTAGTAAAATAATTTTGATTAAATGATGCCCAGATATTAACTTCTTTACCATCTTGAACAAAAATAGCAGAGTTACGAACCGTTACCGCTTGTGTACCACAACTACTGACAATAAATTCTTCTTTAAGGTCGCCATCATAATCAGCAACATTACCGCCCATCCAGCAGCCGTTCCACAAATCATCATCAAATTTTTTCACATATCGAAAACCTTTTCCTTTAAGGTTTTCATATACACGCAGACGGTTTGCAATATCATTGGCAACAATCAGGTCAGGCCAGTTATCATGGTTATAATCTGCAAAAAAAGTTGACCAAGTATGATCTGCTTTCTCACCTACTTGTTTGCCCCGAAATTCATCTTTAGATACCACCATTTGTTTTTTGGTAACAGGATTCCACATGCTATCCGCAATCCCTTCTTCGTCATGCAAACCTGATATTTTAAAATCAAGTGCCTTATCAATAAATTTAAACTTACCCGTTTCAACCAATTGGTTTACATAAAACTGATTACGTTGTCCAGAAAAATTGTTACGCGTACCAAATCCCCAGAAATCCGGGTCAGCAAAGTTACCAACATAAATATCAAGATCGCCGTCCCGATCAAAATCAGCAACGGTCATCCCCGTTGAAGCATAATGGCCTCCCACACCCGCTTCGTCAGTCACGTCTTTCCATTCAGGGATACCATCACCGTCTTTATCACCCATATTGATATAAAGCGAGTTACGTCCTTCAGGTTCACTCACGCCATCAAAAGTGACAGTAGTACGCAAGCCATCGTCCATGTTTGTCTCAATAAACATATCCGAACGAATTAAAACACGCTGGCTGGCCTGTTTAGATTTACGACCAAGGTTATTTTGAGTTGGGTAAACACGCAGTGCGTATTTTTCAGTTTGAGTAAAAAAACCATACTGGGTATTTGCAACATACAAATCAGGGCGTCCATCGCCATTAAAATCGGCTGAAATAGCACCGTGACCAATACGTCCAGGTGCAAAAGCATTATCAGCAACACTCTCACGTGGACGGTATTTATTTTCTATCAATAACTCTTGTTTAACATTATCATCATTACCATTTGCTACTAGTTCCTGTATTGTTTTATAAGTCGGTTCGCCTTGTGCATTATTACCTTGGTTTATATAGAGCACAGCTGGCTTCGCCTGTACTTTTTCATCCAGCAACACATCACGCTCATCCGTCTTTTTTGCAACAGGGCGACCTGAATGTGTAAAATAAATATCAAGCAGGCCATCCCCATTTGCATCAAAGATAGTTGCTCCCCGCATAATTTGAATACTGTTCGACAAACCTAATTCCCCAAGCGTTGCCCCTATATCTTTGAATGGTTTATAAGCAGAACCCCTTTTAATTTTTTCAGGGACATGCTCGGAGATAGTTACTTTTTCTTTTGCTACACCGGGTTCCTGTTTCAGGCCAAATCGCTGCATAACCAGCTCAGAACCGACATGAAAATAATCTTCCCCATATTTATCTAAAAGGTAAAGTAGCACAGGGGTAGACACAACCAGAATCCCAACCAACGAATAGATTGAATATTTTAATTTTTTACTCATAATTTTAACTCTTATTTTTATTAAACAACAATGTATCTGCTTTTAATTCATTACAAAACATTTGAGTCAGAATAAACCTTATATACAGGTGGATTATATTTTTTACTCGCAATACGAATAGACGCTGCCAGGGTAGAATTAAGTTTAATTTCCATTTCAAATAAATCGACTATTCGTTCATAGGAAACTAAAGTAACTCTTAAATAAACCTCATTATCTTTTTCAAAAGGACGCAAAAATATCTGTTCTAGACCGGTCTCATGATTATTAACCAAAGCCCAGTTGTTATTGTTATTTTTTCTAATCTGATAAGCATAATGAGGAAAAGGCCCTTTGGTGATTCTTAGATAGCGACGCTCTATTAACTCCGACGAAGATAAAACACCTGCACCAAAAGCAGGAATTCTATAGTCGTCCTGAAAAACCAGTAATGAAATAGGAATATTACCAACAACAATGGCTTCCTGAGCATTGTCTTTAGCAAAGGTAAGCTCCAGATAGCCTGTATCTTCAGCTTTTGTTGTCCCTCCGGGATAACGCGTTAGTGGTTTAACTTTTCGAATGGT